>Ga0105245_10001670_pt1 | contig 20198 bp, 16 predicted proteins | sample KBSM54metaG_FD_81523 | JGI IMG/M metagenome (GOLD analysis project Ga0105245, IMG submission 81523) | Miscanthus rhizosphere microbial communities from Kellogg Biological Station, Michigan, USA - KBS M5-4 metaG | ecosystem: Host-associated > Plants > Roots > Rhizosphere > Soil | place...
GCGGGGCATGTCCAAAAGTGGACATGGGCCTGCGCCTCGCGATGGGGCATGTCCGAAAGTGGACATGGGCCTGCGCCTCGCGATGGGGCATGTCCGAAAGTGGACATGCACCCGCGCGGCGCGATGGGGCATATCGAACGCCCTCAGTACCGCACCATCTCTCACTGCCCCAACGGGTTCGACGAAGGCGATGTGTAGAATCTTGAGGGATTTCCGACAAGCTCCCTCGCAACGCGTCGAGCCTTGTCGGATTTCGGACAAGCCCCTCGCGCGCAGAGACCCTCTTCAATGCACGATGATGAACTCGACGCGGCGGTTGCGAGCGCGCCCCTGCGGCGTCACGTTCGGCGAGAGCGGCCGCTCTTGACCAAAGCCGTGGGCGACGAGGCGCCCAGCTTCGATGCCGTGCCCCACGAGCCAATCGAGCACCGCATTGGCGCGCGACTCAGACAGCGCCTTGTTGTGGTCGGGCGTGCCCGTATCATCGGTGTGGCCCTGAATATCGAGGTGTTCGATGCTGGGCGTGCGCGCCAGCGTATCCGCGATTTCTTCGAGCAGCGCGTTCGAATCACCCAAAATCGTCGCTGAATCGTGCTCGAAGTGGATCTGCTGCTTGATCTTGAGCTCGTTCGCGCCGAGTTGAACGAGCGACACCTTGGGCCGTTTGTGCAGATTGATTTCCGGGTGCGCATCCTCACGCACGTGGAGTTCCAAGGTTTGGTTGTGGAACAAGTGATCCGCTGATTCAGCGCGCAGCGTCAGTGTGCCCGGGAGCACGCGATCGAAGCGAAACGCACCGCTCGCGTCGGTCGTCAAATTGAGGCTGCGATGCAACGAATCCTGGAGCTCCACCGTGGCGCTCCCGACGGGCGCGCCCGAGTCTGCGTCCAGCACGCGCCCGGTCACGGTGCCCGAATGCGGGAGCGCTTCGAGCGCACAATCGAGGTCGAAATACGTGGTTTGCGGCGCCACGGGGACCGGAGCCGCGGGCACTGTCGCAGGCGGAGCCGGCGTCGGCGTCGCGGCGGGAGCGGGCAGCGCGTCGACGATGGTGACAGCGCATTGATCGGGCTTGAAGCCATCCGCGCTCACTTCGAAGGTGTAAGCACCTGGTTCGAGCGCATCGGAAACGAAGTGGCCGTCAGCCGCGCTGGCCATCGGTGTCAGTTCGCGCCCCTGATAGTGAATGATGGCGTTGGCGATGCCATCGTTCTTGTCCTTCTCGTGCACGAAGCCGCGCGCGCGCAACGCCGGCTTGGGTGGCAGCGGCGCTGGCGCTGGCGCCGGCTCACGCACGACGACCTTTTGTGGCTCGGGTTCCTGCACGTCGAACGCGTAGCCCACTCCAAACCAAAAATCCCAGGGCAACGTGGGCGAAAGCTCGGTGATGAAGTTCGAGGTGCCCGAGGTGCCCACGTCGAAAGCCAGGGTCCCCGAAAGGCCCTTGAGCCAGGGCGCAAAGCGAGCGCCGAGCGTGAGCGTGGACGGAATGGCCGAGAAAGAATGATCGGTAGCGAGGCAACCATCGCCGACGGCGATGGTGCGCGTCGAGCAGTTGTAGTTCTGACGATTGACCGGAACCTCGACGTTCCACTCCAAGAATGGGCGCGCGACGCCGAACATGCCTTCCGCGCCGAGGCCCATTTGGATGCGATCGACGCGATTGATGCCGAGCCCGAAGCGCTCCACGCGCGACACCGCCACACCGCGACTCTGCTCGACCGACGACACCAAACCGCCGGAGTTATCCAGAAAATAGCCCGCATTGAGCAGCACGCGCAGCGGCAAAGGCGCACCTTCCAAACGTCGTAGATCGACTTCGCCGAGCGCGGCCAGCCGCAGGCTCGTGCCTTTGCCGTTGAAGCCCACGGCCCCCGAACCGCTCAGCAGCTCGAGCTCTGCGCTGCCGCCCACCGAGAACAAACCGAAGATGGGCGTGGGCACGAATGCCTTGGCACCGAGCGCGGTGTTGTTCAGCACCGAGAGCAAACCCGGCGAGTGCTCGTCATCCGAATTCGCGAACGAGCGCAGACTGGCGTACGCCTCGAGGAACGAGAGCGGAGTCACCGAGAGCCCGAGCGCAGTCCCGAAGTGGCTTGCGGAATCGTGGCTGCTGCCCGCACACGGCGTGCTCGCATTGCACAGAAAGCCGCTGCCCGAGAAGGCATCGCCCAGTAGCGAGAGTCGAAACGTGCCGGCCTCCCCTGAGCCGGGTTCACTCAGGTGCAAGAGGCCGGTACTCCCCGAAACGCTATTCTGCTCGCGCAAAGAGGCAGCCCGTTCGGCCGCCGCGTTTTGGGCCTCATCGGCCGCCGCGGTTCGGCTCGAACACACCATCGCCAGGCAGCAAGCAGCCGTCAGTCGTTTTTTTGTCAGCATCGTCGCTCGAGAAAGCTCGTGTGGCGGGGAGTGGTTGGCGAGCCCCGTCTCTCGGGAAAGCGCGGAGTGGCTGCGCGGCCAGGTCCGGGGCTCAACCCCCATTGTGCTCAGCGCGAGGAAAAGCGATCACGCGCGGCGCAGCGTGGCGTCGATTTTCTTTTGCTCGCCCGCGGAAACTTTTTGTCGCGCCGGGTGATCCTTTTGCCTCGCGGCAAGACACATGCGTTTTGGAGAGCAGACCCCCTCCGGCCTTTGCTTCGCAACGTTTCGAGCGCCGCTCGAATGGAGACGTGTATGAACCGCACCCGCCCGTGGGCCACTACTTCCGCCCTATTCTTCTTGCTCCTGTTCGTTCTGAGCGCGTGTGGCAGCGCCACCGGGCTGCTCAGCGGAAGTGGGGCCGCGGCCGGCGCGTCGTCGGGCGGTCAAGCAGGGTCGGCCGGAAGCGCGGGCGCAACCGCTGGAACTGCCGGCCAAGCGGGTACCGCTGGCGCGAGCGGCAGTGGCGGGGCGATCGGCGAAGCGGGTGCGGCCGGTGAACCCGGGACGAACGCCACGCTCGTTTCAGTCGCGGTCACGCCGACGCTGAGTACGGCCGCCGTCGGCACCAAAGTCATCTTGCAAGCGACGGGGCTCTATTCAGACAACTCCACGCGCGATCTCACCGCGACGGCCACGTGGACGAGCGACAACCCCTCCCTCGCCTCCGTCGTGGCAGGCGTGGTCAGTGCGGTTGCTCCCGGCACGGCCAACATCATGGCCGCGCAGGACGGCCTGACCGGCAGTGCCAAAATCACGATCCCGACCGCCACCGTGCAGACGTTGACGGTCACGCCCGCGACCGCCACCGCTGCCATTCAGGGCACCGTCGCGTTCAAAGCCGTGGTCACCCTGAGCGACGCGACCACACAAGACGTCACGGCGACCGCCACTTGGTCTTCTTCGAGCACGACGGTGGCCAGCATTTCGAACGCCGGGATCGCTACCGGTGTCGCCGCGGGCACGAGCACCGTTCGAGCCGCCGTCGGCACCATCAGCGGCACCGCGCAACTCACCATCACGAGCGCCACCCTGGTCTCGATCGCCGTCACACCAACGAACCCGACGCTGGGTATCGGTGTCACCGCGCCGTTCATCGCCACTGGCTCGTTCTCCGACGGCACTGTCTCGGATGTTTCGAGCAGCGCCACGTTCAGCTCGAGTGCACCCACGATAGCCACGCTCGATCCCGGGACGCACTCGGCAAAAACGCTGAGCGCAGGCACCACGACCATCAGCGCCAGCATCGGCATGATCTCCGGCTCGACCACGCTCACCGTCACCGCCGCCACCTTGAACTCGATCGCCGTCACTCCGGCGATGAGCACGCTCGCCATCAACGGCCACACGTCGCTCACCGCGACCGGCACCTACTCCGACAATAGTACGGCCGACCTCACGCAATCGGTCACCTGGCAATCGAGCAGCGCCGCGATCGCGACCGCCTCCAATGCCACGGGTTCGAAGGGTACGGTGACTGGGCTCAGCGGCGGCACCGCGACGATCACGGCGGCCTTGGGCAACGTGAGCGGCTCAGCGTCCGTCACCGTGACGGCTGCCGCACTGGTTTCGATCACGATTTCGCCGGCCAATCCCTCGTTGCCCGTCGGCACGACGACGACACTCACGGCTCAAGGCACGTATTCCGACGGCTCCTCAGTGGACATCACGAACACGGTGACTTGGTCGAGCGATACTGCAACCGTAGCCACCATCGGCAATGCCACCGGCGCACAGGGGGTGGTGACTGCGCTCACCATCGGCACGACCAGTGTTCACGCGACGCTCGGCAAAGTCAGCGCCTCGACCACCGTCACCGTCACCGCGGCCAAACTGGTGTCGATCACCGTCACCCCGGCTAACCCGACCTTGCCTGCCGGCACGAACCAAGCACTAACGGCCACCGCCAAATATAGCGACGCCACGACCACCGACGTCACCACTAGCGCGGTGTGGACGTCGAGCGCAGTCGCCGTCGCCACGGTCAGCAACGCGACGGGCAGTCAAGGCGAAGTGAGCGCGGTCGCACAAGGCACGAGCACGGTCAAAGCGACGCTCAACGGCGTCTCGGGCTCGACCACGGTCACCGTCTCGGCGCCCACGCTCAAACAAGTCGTGGTCTCGCCCATCGCGGGCAGCGTGCGCGCGGGGCAAACCCTGCGTTACACGGCGACCGCGATCTACTCGAACAACACCCAGCGCGCGCTCAACCAGGGCGTCACTTGGGCTAGCTCCGATACCGCCATCGCCACGCTCGCGGCGGGCGGCGGAGGCCCGGGTGGCGGCGGTGAAGTCGCGACCGGCGTCGCTGTCGGAACGACCACGATTTCAGCCACTTTTCAGGGTGTCGTGGGCTCGACCACGCTCACCGTGACGAGCGCGACAGTGACCGCGATCAGCGTGACCCCGTTGAACCCGACGCTGACCGTGAACGCCACTCAGGCGTTCGTTGCGACGACCATCTACAGCGACAACACCACGCAAAACGTCACGGCACAGGCCACTTGGGTCTCGTCCGATCCCGCAGTCGCACAGGTCACCACCGCGGGCCGCGGCGGGCCGGGCGGTGGCGGTGCGCGCGGCACAGTGACCGCGGTGGCCCCTGGTACCAGCATCATCAGCGCTACGTTGAACGGCCTGAGCGGCTCCTCCACGGTGACCGTGAGCGCGGCAACTCTGGTCTCGATCTCGCTTACTCCGAGCGAACCGAGCGTCGCATTGGGCACGCAGCTCAGTTTCACCGCGACCGGGATCTACAGCGACAACAGCTCACAGCCCCTCACTGGTCGCGCCACCTGGATCTCGTCGACTCCGAGCGTGGCCTCGATCAGCACCGCGAATGGCTCGCGTGGCCAAGCACTGGCGTTGACGAGTGGCACCACCACCATCAGTGCCAGCTACCAAGGCATCACGGGCTCCACGCTGCTGACGGTGAGCTCGGCGACGCTGAAAACCATCCAAATTACGCCATTTTCTCCCACATTGCCGATCGGATTCGCCACCAACTTGGCAGCCACTGGCATTTATAGCGACAACACCAGCCGCGATCTCACCCCGCTCGTCTCGTGGTCGTCGAGCGGCGCCAACATCGCGTCGGTGTTCGATGCTGCGGGCAGCCGCGGGTTACTCACGCCGATCACCGCAGGCAGCGCCACCATTACCGCGAGCTACCAAGGCGTGAGTGGCACGGACGCGATCACCGTCTCTTCGGCGACACTGAGCAGCATCAGCGTGACGCCCACGACGGCGACCATCGCCGTCCACAGCACTCAGACTTTCACCGCCACCGGCACGCTGTCGGACTCGACGCAGTTCGACCTCACGAGCTTCGTCACTTGGTTCTCCACCACGCCCGCGGTTGCCAGCATCAGCAATGCGGCGGGCTCACGCGGCGTGGCCACTGGCCTCTCCGTTGGCAAGGTCACGATCAGCGCATACCGCGGCACACTCAGCGGGACTGCCACCCTGAGTGTGAAATGAACGACGAGCACGATTCGGCCGCGGAGCAGCGTTTCTTCAGCGAACCTCCCGAATACGAGGAAGAAACGACGCAACCGAGCGCCCCGCACCCAACCACGAGCAGCGCTCGCTCAGCACGCCCGAGCTCACTCGCGCCCTCGCTGGTGAGCGCGAGTGACGAACTCGAGCCACGTGAAGCGCTCGCAGAAGACCCGCTGCGCGTCGCCCGTCGACGACAGCTCCAGCGCCGCGTCACTGGCGCCCTGTGCGGGATGCTGGCGCTGTGGGCGCTCGCGTTCGTCGTTCGCAAACGCGGTGAAGCGAGCGAACTTTCGCACGCCGCGGCCGCGCCGCCCCCAACGGTCACGCTCACCAACGCAAAACCGTCTGCGCCCCCGCCCGCGACGGTCGTCGCCGCCTCCCCACCGAACGTCGAGATCCCCGCGCCACCAGCGGCGCCCGCGATCGAAACCACGGCCCCCGCTGACAGCGACGACGCACTCACGCTCATTCGTTCGGCGCGCTCACTGTTGAACGCCGGGCACACGCGCGATGGCGTGGCCGCTGCCCGGCTGGCTGTCGAAAAGCACCCGCTCGAAGCCGAGCCGTACCTCTTACTTGCGGCGGGCCTACAAGATCTCGGTGACTGGCACGCCGCACGCGAGGTATTCGCCGCGTGCCTGCGCAACGCAACCCGCGGCGCAAACGCCAGCTGCCGTTACTTCGCGCGTCGTTAGAATTTGGGGGCGCTCGCTGGGCGCGCCACGCACCTCACCCCGCGCCCCTGGTGCTCGTTTTTATGCACCGATCCACACGAATTGAGGCTCACGGTCGCGGGACGCGAAGCGCCTTCGGCCAATCGGCAACGCGGTCGACCTCCTTCGATAGCGTCCAGTACTCGGTGATCTTGTCGGCCGCGAACGCGATGGTGTCCATGCCGCACACCGGGCGCGGCGAGCCATCGAGCGAGGTATCCGCAAACCACGGACCCGCGACGATGCCCGCTCGCTCGTCGACGAACGGCCCTGCCTCGGTGTGAAACGTGAGCCATTTGAAGCTCGCGCGGTGCTGACGAACCCAGTGTTCGACCGCCTCTGGGCCGGTGATGGTCGTGGTCACCAACGACGATGGGCTCGGCAAGTGCAGCACGAAGCCCTCCGCGACCAGCGTTCGAGCGAGCTCGGGGCGCCCGTTCCACATCAGCGTCCAGTCTGCCCAGAGCCGCAAACCCATGGTGTACGCGTCACTGTTCGGTGTTGTTTGGTTCATGCGCAGAACCTGAACCCGCCAGTGACAACTGATTGTCAGGAGCCGAACAGGCGGCGCGCCAAATGCCCATCCCGCGCGATGATTTCGCTGAAAGACAGCCCTCGACGGGCTTTGAAAGTCTCACCTGTAGGCGACCATTTTTCGATGTGGTCGATGCGAAAAGCGCGCGCGTCGCGGCGCAGTGCGCAATAGGCGACGAGCCACCACGCCTTGCCTACACACACGAGGCCGAGCGGCTCCACCACGCGCCGGCTTTGCTTGGCGCTGCGCGGATCGGAATACGCGATTTCCACTGCGTGTCGCGCGCGGATCGCTTGCAGCACCTCACCCGTTGGGCCAGAGGTGCGGCGCACGAACTCCGGAACCGCGATCCGGCGCTGCAGTTCCAGGACCCGGCGCCGAGTCGCGTCGTCGAGCGAAGCCTCGAGCTTCGCGGTGGCTCGGGACAGTGGCTCGTGCAGCGAGGGAGTCGCCGAAGCGGACAGCGCGTGGGCCGCCAGCGTGAGTGCCTCGGCTTCGTCGGGCGTCAGCGACAGAGGGCGTAAGAAAGAAGCTTGAGAGAGCCGGTAGCCGTCGCCGGCCGTGCCTTCGATGGGAAAGCCGGCCTCCTGGAGCGCGCGCATGTCGCGATACACCGTGCGCAAGCTGATCTCGAATTGCTCGGCCACATCACGAGCCAAGACGCGCCGGCGATTGCCCAGGAACAGCGCAATGGCTAGCAAGCGCTCGAGGCGTCTCATCGCCGCCCATTATTCCAGACAACGGCAGCGTCCGAGCGGGGTTTTTACGGCACGAAACCGAGCACGTCGTCGGCGCGTTGCGAACCGGTGATGGTGAGGATGCCGCTCGCGGTGTTGCCGTCTTTACTCGTGTCCGGCTCCAAGATCGCTTGCGAGAAGCTGAGCCCGATGCTGTCCTTAGCGACCGAATCGATGCGCACGGTGCCGCTCGTGCTCGCCCAAACTTTGGTTCCGTGCGGACCCTCGCCGTATTGGATCCAGCCGTAGTCGCCAGTTTGGGCAGCGAGGTCGTAAGTGACACCAACGGCCGGCCTCGCACCCAACAGGACGACGGCGAGCGCGCGCTGCACGCCACCCAGCGGATCCTCGATGCAGGCGGAGCTGAACATGCCGGAGCCGTCTGGGCCGCTGTAGTCGCCGGACAGCGCTTGCCCGTCGAAGACCGAAAATTGGCTGTTTGAGCCGGGGCCACGGCTGAGCGCTGTCGGGCATGCCGGCACGCCGTTGAACCCTGGGATGCTCGCGTCGCTCGAACCGCAACCGAAGCAGGTGAGCGAGCAAGCAATCGCGAAAGAGAACGAGAGACGAAGCGTGTTCATGGGCAAGTCATCCAGCGAGGCTCAGAGTTGGCTCAAAACACCGTCAATTTGAGATCGAGGCCCAGCGACCAGACCCCGTAGGAGTTGGCTTTGATGGCTTGTTTCCCCGGATCGGAGTCGGAGCAGTAGTTGTTCGATGAATAGCCGGGCGCGCCGAGTTTGACACAACCGGTCACTCCCGAAGCCACGGTGTATTCGAAAGAAGGCCCGATCGAAAGCAGCGGGAGCACCCGGTAGTCGATGCCAACCGCGATCGGCACCGCAATCGCGTGATGATCGAGCTTCCAATCGGCATTGACGGTGCCGGTGGAAGTCGGAGCGGCCCGTTGAAAGGTCTGCGTGTCGCGCAGGTACTCGATACCAAGCGAGAACCACGGATCGAAATGCCCGCGCAGCGAATCCGTGGTGGCAAGTGGATACGCTCGCACATAGAAGCCTGCATCCCAAGACGATCGCGATAGATTCGTCGATCCGTCGGACAGCGCCGACGTCGATGCTTGGCGCAGGCCCGCACGTAGCCCACCACTGATGAGCGGGTGAAATCGATAACCGAGGAACGCTTGCCCGATGAAGCCCGCGCCGTAAGGCGACGCCCCCTGCAACAGCGCGCCCGGATCCCCGGCCAGGCGAAGCACTGGACTCGGCTGATAACGCACGGGGGAAGTGCCCGCGGCGGCACCCACAGCCGGACGCAACATCAACTCCAGCCCGTGCACCGGCTCCGCTGCGCGCGGCACGGCCGGCAGCTCGCCTTCGGCAAAAAGTGGGGTGGAGAACAGCAAAACACTCAATAAAAGCGGCGAAATAGCTAAGATTCGTGGCGGCATCGACAAACTCACTCGGGGTCCGCCTAGTACTTCCGGGTAGCTCACCCGGTTCGTCACGAAATCGACGAAGGGAGCGTCGAATGGCCGCATTTGCCGGCCAGTGGGCGAGTCTGGCGGAACGAACTACACTGGCGCGGCTTCGCGTGCATCGGATTGTCTTCGCTTCGCTGCTCTTGGTCGCCTCGGGGGTCTCGACCCCGGCTTGGGCGGGGGACTACGCGCGGCTCGCGCTGACACGCGAACCGAACGCGTCCGAGTGCCCGGACGAACAGGCGCTGCGCGACGCAGTCAGCGCGCGCCTCGGCTATGAACCGTTCACGGCTGACGCCACATCGGTCGTGGAGGTCGTGTTTCGTCGTGACCATGGGACGCTTCACGCGAGCGTGGTGCTGCGCGATGGCGCGGGGCACGTGAAAGGCGAACGCTCGCTGTCGTCCGCGCGCGGCGATTGCCAAGAAGTCGCCTCTGCCACGACGCTCACCATCAGTATCTTGCTCGATCCCCGGTCGGGGCTGGCGCCCAAGCCGGCGCCCACGAGCGAAACGGCCCCCGCGAAAGCGGCACCGAGCGAGGCCGAGCCGCCACCAACCACGCCCCCCACCCCCGCGCCACCCGCGCTGCCCACTCCCACTCCCGCTCCGGCAAAACCCATTGCGGCGCCGGCGAAGGCGGCCAGTACTCCCCCGCCCGCAAGAATCGACTCCCGCTCGCCCACCTGGTTATTCACCACCACTCTGACGACCGCGTTCGGCAATTCGCCGCTGCTCACGCTGGGCGTGCTGCTCGGGGTCGGGGTCCAAGGGCGAGGTTGGTCCGCGCGCGTGGAGTTCCGCGAAGACTTACCGACCGATGCGCTCTCCGACGAGCTTGCGGTCGAGCTCGACGACAGCACTCAGAGCTTGTTCGGTTCGCCGCGCGTTCACACTCGTTTCACTGCGGCGGATCTGGCCCCGTGCGGCCATTTCGGGCTGGGCTACGCGTGCGGCGTGCTCACGCTCGGTTCGCTGCAAGGTGACATCGCGGGCGGCGCGAGTTCGCGTCAATTTCATGCCCTGGTTGGTCCGCGCTTGGGCATCGATCTGCCGCTCGGGCGCGGGGTTTCTTTCAATGGGCAAGTGGATGCGGCGTACGCGCTGACCCAACTGACGCTGCGCGACGGGGGCGCCGATCTTTGGCACAGCTCTCGCCTCACCGCCCTCCTCGGCGTTGGGCTCTGGGTGCGGTACCCATGAGCGAATGGGCGTCCACAGAAGTCGCGCGCGAAGAGCCGACGACGGCCCCTTCGTTTCGCTTCCTGTTCGAGACCGAATTTTCCTACGTGTGGAACACGCTGCGTCGGCTCGGCGTGCACGAGCCGGACGTGCTCGATCAGACCCAGGAAGTGTTCGTCGTCGTGCACTCGCTGCTCCCTGACTACGATGCGAACAGGCCGGTGCGACCGTGGCTATTCGGTATCGCGTATCGCCTGGCGTGTCGCTATCGGTCGCTCGCGCGCCATCGGCGCGAGGTGTACCAAGACGCCCCGGTGGACACGACCGATCGCGCGCCTTCGGCAGAGCAATCACTCGAGAGCGCCCAAGCGCGTGAGCTCTTGATGGACGCGATTCAGGGCATCGAACTATCGCGGCGCGCGGTCTTCATCCTGAGCGAGATTGACGAGTTGCCGATGGCGGAGATCGCGGCGGCGCTGCAAATTCCCACGAATACCGCGTATTCGCGGCTGCGCCTGGCCCGCGACGACTTCGAAAGAGCCGCCACGCGGCTGCTCGCGCAACAAGCCGGTCCAATCAAGGCACGCGCCGCCGAGCGCGTCTCCAAGGCGGGAGCATGACCGAAAAGCCCAGCCCCACGAAATTTCAATTCCTGATCGAAGCCGAACGCTCGCGTCCCGAAGCGCCCGCCGAGGCGCAAGCGCAGGCGCGAGCCCAGCTCGCCGCATTGCTGGGGCCCGCGGCTGGGCTCGGTGGGCACGGTCAAAGCGCTGCGCCACACGCTGGACACACGGCGAGCAGCTCTGGCGGAAACGCGGCTCCGGGAGCGGTGACCCAGCTGGCGCGAGGCGCGCAGACATTGACGGCCGCAAAAGTCGTCGGAGTGTTCGCTCTCGGAGGGATCGTCGCCGGCGGGGCGGCCACCGCGCTCGTGCGCCCCGAAGTGCGAGTGGTCTACGTCGATCGTCCGGTGCCGGCCGTTTCGGTATCCGCTTCCGCTCCGACCTCCCCTTCCACGAGCACCTCGGCGAGCGCGGCCGCGGAAATCCCGCTTCGATCTGCGGCGCCCCTGGCGCCACCATCGAGCGGCTCGGCTGCGGCGTCCACGACGGCGAGCGCACCCCAACACGACGCTGATTTGGCCGCAGAACGCGGAATTTTGGAACGCGCGCGCTCAGCCTTGGCCCGGGGTGACGCGGCCGGAGCGCTGAACGCCAGCAACGACCATGCACGCCAGTTCCCTCGCGGACAGCTCAGCGAGGAGCGCGAAGTGCTGGCGGTACAGGCGCTCGCGGCGCTCGGTCGTAGCCAAGAAGCGAGTGACCGCGCGGCTCGTTTTCGGCGCTCGTTCCCGAAGAGCCTACTCTTGCCCGTGGTCGACGCCGCACTGCACTGAGCTCGCGCCGCGCGCTCGAATCAAGCCGCCTCAGAGCAGCGGGCGCTCGCTGACGATTTGGAAATAGCGGTCGCGCCTGACCTCACTCCACGTGTAGAGCGCGATGCGATCGAGTCTCGCCGACACGTGACGCAGATCGACGGTTTTCGCCCAGCCGAGCCCTGCCTCGCGATCGGCGTCGGTCGCTTGGCTGCGCGGTCGTAGCAGGGTGACGTGTGGTTTTGCCGGACGTTTCTCGCGACGACCCGTGGCGGCCTCCGTGAGTGCATCTCGAAACGTGGTGAGGCACTCCGTCGCTTCTTGCCGACCGCGATCCAAAAGCGCGGACAGCGCGGTGTATTTTCGACGCGAACCCATCGGCACCACTTCGCCCAGGGAAATGTCCAGCGCCGAAGGTGGTGCGAGCGCCAGCCGCTCATCCAAGACAGCGAGCGCGCGCAACGCAGCGGGTTCACCGCAACCACCGAGGAAAGCCAACGTCAGGTGCACGTCGTCCGGGTGAAAACGACGAAACGAGCGCGGCAGCGCCGGCAGCTGGAACACGAAAGCCCCGTCTATCGGAAACGCGAAGAACCAGTTGGGGCGCGGCATGCCGGTGCGTCAGGCTAGAAGATTGCGAGCTGCGTGAACACGCTCCGCATCGGGCTCGCGCGGGTGCTCGCAGGAAAACGACGGAACCGGTCGGGCGCGGCCACTCACGTTGCGCAGAACTCGGCGTTCGAACGGGCGCTCGGCGCCGCCCGTGGTGAGGAGTCTTCGCGTGAAAAAGCTCGGAATTAGCGTGATTTTATGCGCCCTCGGCAGTTCCGTGAGCGCTCGTGCGGCCGTGCCCAGTGGCTACACCGGCACGCCCTTTCAGGGCACTCCCGCCGCGCTGCCCGGACGCATCGAGTTCGAGAACTTCGACGAAGGGGGCAAAAACATCAGCTGGCGAGTCGACGATAGCACCGCCAATTTCGGCCAAGACGGCTGCGCCGGCAATGCCTACCGCACGGGCGAGCACCCGCAGATCTGCCAAACCAACACTTCAGCGGGCGAAAACGATGTGTTCTCGCTGGGGCCAATGCAAGGCATGCACTATCCGAGCGAGGCCATGCCGATGTCGATGTACCTCGGCTACACGCACCCGGCCGATTGGGTGAAGCTCACCGTGAACGTGACGCAGGCCGGCAAGTATCAGCTGAGCTCGACCTGGGCTTCGGAGCCGGGCGGAGCGGGTGGCATCCATTTCCAAATCCTGTTCAACGATGCGCTCAAAGCAGATGTCACACTCACGGGCACGGGCGGCTATCACAACTGGGTCGAGTTCCCGGATTTTGCGACGGTGGATCTCGAAGCGGGCCTGCAAGTCCTGCAATTCGCGCCCAAATCGTACCACCTCAACTACGACTACTTGCAGCTATCCCTGATGCTTCCAGGCGGCGGGCTGGACGACGGCCATGCCGGTGGCACGAGCGCGGGTGGCGCTAGCAATAGCGCGGGCGCCACCAACGCAGGAGCGACAGCCATCGGCGGGGGCGGTGCCGGCGGCAGCTCGAGCGGCGGCGCGCCGAGCAGCGCGGGCAGCGCAGGCAGCGATCAGCCAACGAATAGCGCAGGGATGCCGGGCAGCGCGGGTCAAGTCGGTAGCAACGGCGGCGCGGCGAGCGGCGGCGCCACATCGACGAAAGCGAGCTCCGACGCGACCACGAGCGGCTGCAGTTGTCGCCTGACGGCGTCGCATCCGACGCGGCGCCCATGGTTCGTCTTCGCGCTCGGAGCGGCGCTCGCTTGCGTGCTGCGCCGTCGACGCCGCCGCGCGTAGGCGGCGCTCTACCGCCAGTGATGCGCTACTGTTCGGCGCAGATGCTCGATTTTGGGAGCTACCCCACGCCGGTTCAACGACTCGGCCCGTTATCGACGAGCGCGACGTCGCTCTGGATCAAACGCGACGATCTGACGAACCCGATCTACGGCGGCAACAAGCCGCGCAAGCTCGCCCGCTTGCTTTCGGACGCGAAGAGTCGCGGCGCCACGCGTGTCGTGACGGTGGGCGCGGTGGGCAGCCATCACGTGCTCGCGACTGGGATCTTCGGCAAGATCGCGGGGCTGCGCGTGGATGCGGCGCTGCCCCGTCAACCGCGCACCCCGCACGTGCTGGAACCCTTGCGCGCTTCACTGGCACAAGGTGTCGGGCTTTTCCCCGCCGATTCGTTCACCGAGGCGGCTCGACTGCTCGAATCTTGGATGGCGGCCGGGGCGTACTACATCCCGGCGGGCGGCTCGAATCACTTGGGGACACTCGGCATCGTCGATGCAGCCATCGAACTCGCCGAGCAAGTGCGGCGCGGTGAACTGCCGGAGCCGGATCTGATCGTCGTACCACTCGGCTCGGGCGGCACCGTGGCAGGGCTCGTCGCTGGGCTCGCTCGCGCGGGTTTGGCAAGCCGCGTGCTTGCGGTCACCGTCGTCGATCCTGCGCACGTCTTCGAGCAAAAAACGCGCGCGTTGACGAAGGCGATGGTCGAAGAAGCCGAGCGCTCCTCCGTGCTCGAGCGTTTGGAGATCGAGCGAAACTTTTTGGGGGCGGGCTACGGACATGCCACGTTCGAGAGTGAGCACGCCACACGCGAAGCCGCCAAGGTCGGGCTCGCACTCGATGCGACGTACACCGCGAAAGCCTTCGCCGCCGCGCTGGCACGGGTCGCGCTCGGCACTGCGCGCACGATCTTGTATTGGCAAACGCTGTCGAGCGCACCGATGGCGCCGCTCTTGATCGGTGCACCGTCCGAAAATGAGATCGCGCCCGAGCTGCGCCGCCTCGCGTACGACGGCGTGAAAAAAGATGCCGGCGCTGAATTCGAGTGACTCACGCGGCCGACCCGTGAAATTCCAAGAGTGACTGAGCGAGCCTGATTCTCCGCCGATCGCGCGCCGCGCACGCATGCGTCACGTGGATCGTCGCCGCCGGTCACCAATCATTGGCGAAGAGCGCGCCCAGCCGGTGCGTTTTGCCAACAGAGAGAAAAATATGCGCGCCCAAGAATTATTGATCTCGCTGGCATCGATCCTGATCGGCACCGCCTGCAGCAGCAGCGATCCGGCTTCTGACAATTCGGGCGGAAGCGCAGGTCGGGCGGGTAGCGGAGGCGGGGCAGTCGTTGCCAGCGGTGGACAGAGTGGCAGCAGCGCACTCGGCGGAGCAGGCGGTGCCAGCGGCGGCGCCGGCAACGTGAGCGGTGCGAGCGGGAGCGCGGGCATGAGCAACGCGGGCGGCTCGACGATGGTGAACGTCGGTAGCGCGCTACCCGTCGGTGATCAAACGCTCCCCCGCAAGCTCACGATCGAAAATCATTGCGCCTATGACATCTGGAATTTCGCGCTGCCGGCCAGCACGTTTCCCGGCGGCGTTCCCTACCCGCTCGCATCCGGCGCCGCGATCGTCGTCGGTTGGCCCGACAAATGGTCGGGACGCATTTGGCCGCGCTCCGAATGCGTAGACAACGGCGGCAAACTGAAGTGCGCGCAGACCGGCAACGACACCCTGGCCGAGTTCACGCTGACCGCGGGCATGAACTCCGACTGGTATGACATCAGCCTCGTCGATGGCTTCACGATCCCAACCGGCATCATCCAACTCGATGCGCCGTGGACCCCGAGCCCGAGTTACGTCCCGGGCGGACCACTGGGTGCGGATCAACAATGCGGAAGCCCGATCTGCGCGGTCGATTTGAATCTGAATTGCCCGGCCACTCAACAGCTCAAGAGCAGCACCGGCAAAGTCGTGGGGTGTAAGAACGGCGAGAGCAGCAACGGCGGGCGCGGCTCGACGCCAGTGACCGAATACCTAAAAAAGGGCTGCCCGACCTCCTACACCTACCCGTACGACGACAACCAAAGCCTGTTCATCTGCCCCTCGGCCGTGCAAAACGGTGGCAAAGGCTCGAAAGATTACAAGATCGTGTATTGCCCGACGCAAGGCAGCACGCCCGGCTTTCCGTGACAGTCGCGTTACTGGACGCACGGGTACCTGCGGTGAGACCCGCCGGCTGACCGTCGACCTGAAAAAAATCGCCGCCGCTCTGACGCACGTGAAGGTTCGCCCGACCGCCGACTCTTAGGGGGTGAACAGGTGTGATCCGCGGTCGGGCTCTCGCCCTGGGGGGTAGGCAGCGGTTTGTCCAGGGCTAGGTCTGAACCGGAAGTGCGCATGATCTTCTTTCGAAATTTCGACGTCACGATGTTTCCCCGTTGGCTCGGCACCACCTTATTCGTAGGGGTTCTGAGCGCTTGTTCGAGCGTGCCGGAGAGCACTCGAGAAGAGGCGAACGTCAGCGCCTCCGTCTCGAGTGCCCTCGTCGTGGACGACGGGCTGTCCGAGGCTTTTGCCGCGTTTCAGAAGCAATTCGTGCTCGACGGACAAGATCAGAATTTTCAGATGGCTTTCGGGCCGCACCCGGTGCTCGTGAACGAACCTTCGACCGCGGGTGTCACGGGCCGCGCCACGTTCCACTTTGCGCAGGGTCAGGTCGAGGCGCAGCTCCACGGTGACGCGTTGGCGGGCAAGAGTTTCGACCTGTGGCTCGTTCATAATGTCGAAGGCTCGGGGCGAACGGTGCGACCGGAAGTGGGCGATCAATCGCTCCGTGTCGGCTCGTTTCAAGCCACGCCGGATTTGACGCAGCAAACGCTGACCGCAACGCTGAGCCAAGCCAACGTTCGCTTCGATTTCGACCAGCTGGTCGTCACGCTCGCCGGCAAACGCCCGGAAGCCTCCGTAGCTGCGATCGGCGCGCGCACCTTGTTCGAAAAGCGCTTCTTTCGCGCGGCATTTGCACAACCGACCCCCGCCGTTACCGGCACGCTCTCGACCGAGATCGAAACCACGGACCCGCTCGTGCAGCGCGGCGCGCAGCTGTTCTTCAAAGAGACGTTCAACGGCAACGGACGAACGTGCGGCACTTGTCATCGTGCCGAGCACAACCTGACGCTCGATGCGGCGTTCATTGCCACACTACCGGCGACCGATCCGCTGTTCGTCGCGGAGACCAACCCGGCGCTGGCGCAGCTGGAAAACCCCTCGAAGATGCACACCTTCGGCGTGATCCAGGAGAATCTGGATGGCTTCAATGCGCCGCCAGTGATGCGCGGGGTGCCACACTTGCTCGCGCAGAGCACTTCGCTTCGCCCGCAAATCGGCGGCACGCTCGGCATCCCGGGCTCCCCTCCGGACCAAGCGACCGGCTGGAGCGGGGACGGCGCGCCCGGCCGCGGCACCCTGCAAGAGTTTGCGCTGGGCGCCATTGCCCAACACCTCACCCGTACGCTGACGCGCACCGCAGGCGTCGATTTCCGCGTGCCGACGCAGGCCGAGTCCGACGCGCTCGAGGCGTTCACGTTGTTCAATGGTCGCCAATCGGATCCCGATCTTTCGACATTGCAGATGCGCGACGCGCACGCGGAATCCGGTCGCAATCTGTTCAACGGCAATGCGTTCTGCTCGTTTTGTCATAGCAACGGTGGCGCCAACACCGCGGCGAACATCAATCTGGTGTTCCCGACGGGCGTTGCGGACCGCACCTTCGCCCAGCAATTCCCGCAGGATGGCGGCTTCGGCCGCACCCCTTCCTCGCACGGTTTGGGCACGGGCGCGTTCAACGCGCCCTCGGTGATCGAAGCCGCCGATACGTTGCCGGCCTTTCACCTGAGCGACATCCAATCCATCGAGGACGCGGTCAACTTCTACACCACCGACCAATTCAATCTATCTGCGGCCGGTCGCATCATCGTTGCCATTCACTTGCAGCCGCAAGAAGTGGCGGACATCGCCGCCTTCCTCCGCGCAGTGAATGCTGCCGAGAACGTGCGTGAGGTTCGCAAGCGCATTCAATTCGTGCACGACCACCGTTCGGCGGGCAACACTCAGATCTTGACCGTCGCCATGGCCGACATGGACGACGCGCTGCGCGTGCTCACCGAAAAAGATCTGAACCCCACCGCACGCCATTACTTGGCGACGGCCAAGCAGGCCACGATCATCGCGCAAGCCAACCCTGATGCAAACCGCCCCGCTTACCTCGATACGGTGTTGGTGAATTTGCAGGGCGCCAAGGACGACCTGTTCGCGAGTAACCCTGCCAGCCAATTCTGATGAGAGCAGACGGGCGGACCGATCGAGGTTTGTAGTGGTAGGCTCCGCCCATGCTTGCCTCTCGACACGTCATGGCATTCCTCGCGACGAGCAACGCCGAGCGCTCCAAAGCATTTTATGCGGAGCAGCTCGGCCTGCCGCTGATCAGCGACGATCAGTTCGCGCTCGTTTTCTCCGCGGGACCGACCGTGCTCCGCATCCAGAAGGTCGAACAGTTCACCCCGGCGCCATTCACTGCACTCGGTTGGGTCGTGCCCAACATTGCCGAAGAGATTGCCGAGCTTCTGGCGCGCGGAGTCGTCTTCGAGCGCTATCCCTTCCTGGAACAGGACGATTTCGGAGTCTGGAGCGCCCCGAGCGGAGCCAAGATCGCTTGGTTCAAAGACCCGGAAGGCAACGTGCTCTCCCTCACGCAAAGCGAGTGAAATCAGGCCCGCAGCGGGCGCAGCGCAAGATCTCGTCTCACTCGCCGCAGGGTGACGGAAACCGCCCCCCGAACATCGCCACTGTGGCGAGGATGCCCGGCTTCCGTTCAGCCCGAGTCTGAACTACAAATCAGGTAGTGGCGGCGAAAGACGTCGAGGCTGGGACCTCGCCTGATTTCAAGCAGATCTTCGAGGGCGCGCCCGGACTCTATCTCGTGCTCGCGCCCGACCTGACGATCGTCGCGGTGAGCAACGCTTACCTCGCGGCGACCATGACGCGGCGTGAGGAGATCCTGAATCGCGGCCTGTTCGACGTATTTCCAGACAACCCGAGCGAGGCGGGAGCAACCGGTACGTCGAACCTAGGCGCCTCACTGCGCCGCGTGCTCGCGTTGCGTGTGCCGGATTCGATGGCGGTGCAGAAATACGACATCCGCCGACCTGAATCGGCGGGTGGAGGCTTCGAGGTGCGTTACTGGAGCCCGGTGAACACCCCGGTGCTCGGTGCCGATGGCAGCGTGCGCTACATCATCCACCGCGTCGAAGACGTCACCGACTACGTTCGGCTCAAACACGAGGGCAGTGAAAACTCGCGCTTGACCGAAGAGCTCAGATCGCACGCCGAGAGCATGGAACTCGAGGTGTTCAACCGCGCGCAAGAACTCCAAGAGTCGAATCGACAATTGCGCGAGTTGCAGGCGGACCTCGAAGATCGCGTGCTGGCGCGCACGCAGGAACTCGAGCGGGTCAATAGCCAGCTGCGCCAAGCTCAAAAGCTCGAAGCGGTCGGGCGTCTCGCGGGCGGCGTGGCACACGACTTCAACAATCTGTTGTCGGTGGTGCTGAGTTACAGCGGGCTTTTATTGGATCAATTCGCCGAGGATGCGCCGGGCGTAGCCGAGATCCGGGAGATTCAATTGGCGGGGGAGCGAGCCGCCGAGCTCACTCGCCAACTGCTCGCGTTCAGTCGTCACCAGGTGCTCGAGCCCCAGGTATTGAACCTGAACGAGGTGGTGAGCGGCCTACACAAAATGCTCGGCCGCGTGCTCGGTGAAGACGTAGACCTCAAGGTGGTGGCAAACCCAAGGCTCGGCATGATTCGCGCGGACCCCGGCCAGATTTCACAAGTGCTGATGAACTTGGTGGTCAATGCGCGTGATGCGATGCCGGTCGGCGGTCACCTCACGATCGAAACCGAGAACGTGGAGCTCGACGAAAACTACGCGAACGCCCATGCTGACGTGAAAGCCGGCAGCTACGTGCTCATGGCCGTGAGCGACACTGGCCAGGGCATGGATCGCGCGACGCAGGCGCGGGTGTTCGAGCCCTTCTTCACCACGAAAGAGAGCGGGAAGGGCACCGGGCTGGGGCTCGCAACCGTATTCGGCATCGTCAAACAAAGCGGCGGCAGCATCTGGCTTTACAGTGAGCTCGGTCACGGAACCACGTTCAAGATCTACTTGCCGCGCGTCCAGGGCGCACAGGCGGACACCACGCCCGAGCCGGTGAAAGCGGGCGGTGCGAGCGGCCACGAGACACTCTTGCTCGTCGAGGACGACGACATGGTGCGCAGCGTCGCGAGCCGGATTTTGAGGAGCGCGGGCTACCAGGTCATCGTTGCCAAAGAACCCATGGAAGCGTTGGAACTCGTTGCCCCACCGCGAGCCATCGATCTGCTCGTGACGGACATCGTGATGCCGCAAATGAATGGGCGAGAGCTCGCC
>Ga0105245_10001671_pt1 | contig 20190 bp, 18 predicted proteins | sample KBSM54metaG_FD_81523 | JGI IMG/M metagenome (GOLD analysis project Ga0105245, IMG submission 81523) | Miscanthus rhizosphere microbial communities from Kellogg Biological Station, Michigan, USA - KBS M5-4 metaG | ecosystem: Host-associated > Plants > Roots > Rhizosphere > Soil | place...
ACGTATGCGATCCACGGGTTCAAGGCGATTCTGCTGAAGGACGGTGGGTTTGTGGCGATTCGAGGGGACTTGATCTTTCTGTTTGCGTTTGGAATCGGGACGCTGCTGGTGGCGACGCCGTTGTTTAAGAGAACGCTTTAGGGGCAGGGGACAAGGGAACGAGGGGACGATGGGACAAGGGGACAAGGGGACAAGGAAACAAGGGACGATGGGACAAGGGGACAAGGGGACAAGGAAACAAGGGACGATGGGACAAGGGGACGAGGGGACAAGGGAACAAGGGACGATGGGACAAGGGGACGAGGGGACAAGGGGACGAGGAAACAAGGGACGAGGGAACAAGGAAACGAGGGGACGAAGTAGGAAACAGAGGGATTAGATTTCCGGCGGGAAGGAAGTTTTGTCCGGAATGGGGTGAGGCGGTCCACTCCTTGTGGGAGGGTGGGCCGCCTTGCTGTTTGTCAGGGATGGTTCATTCTGTTGTTTGAGGTTGCGGAGGGGCAATCGCGCTCCTACACTGCGGGCGGGTCTTTCTTTGGCGTCTTCTGGGCAAGGAGGTGGAAACTGCCATGAGGTGGACGGAGTTTCTGACGGATGAGGCTGAAAGGACCTATGCCATCACGGCCCGGCTGCTGGACATGGTGGAACCTGAGCGTCTGAGCTGGAAGCCTGAGACGGGCTTGAACTGGATGACGACGGGGCAGCTGCTCATGCACCTTTCAAACGCGTGCGGCCAGCCGTGCAAGGGACTGGTGACGGGCGACTGGGGTCTGCCGGAGGGAACCACGCTGGAGGATCTGACGCCGGAAGAAATGTCGCCATCCGCGGAGAACCTGCCGAGTGTCGCGAGTGTGACGGAGGCGCGGGAGTTGCTGATCGAGGATGAGTTTCTTACGCTGCGCATGATTCGGGAGGCGGGAGAAAGCGCGCTGGAGCATCGGCAGTTCAATTTTCCGTGGGAGCCGGGGAAGACTGCGTCGCTGGGGATACACATTTTCAGGATGGTGCAGCACCTGGATCGTCACAAGAGCCAGTTGTTCTATTACCTCAAGCTGCAGGGCGTTCCGATGGGGACGGGGGATTTGTGGGGCAGCTGATAGGGAAGCTCCGAGCTCCTAGCTCTTAGCTTCTAGCTCTTAGCTATTCGCTTTCACTTCTTAGTGCAATGGGTATAGAGAACTGTCATTTACTGGCGCCGTTTTGCAGATTTGAGTTTCCGTTCCCGTTTGCGGAATGTACCCGGAAAGTAATGTTACCTGCCACTCTTGTGGGAATCGGTCTGCGTGCAGTTGTGAGTTAAGATCGCACGAAAGAGACGACCCCATGAGCGCTCACACTGCGACTGCCACAGCACCGATATCGTCCGCCGATCTGATTGCCCGGCGCATTGCCGAGGTGACAAAACATGAGCCTTCTACGGCCGAAAAGCCGGAGAAAAAGGTTCCTCTCACGTGGGAAGAGGAAGAGCTGGCATTTTACGAGCCGAAGCGGTCCGTCGCAGTCGATGCAAAACTGAAGGCCGACGCGCGCGCTGCGTTGCTGCTGCGGCAGCTTCCGCATCAGTGGGGAGCGTTGTGCGAAGTGATTGCGATTCGTTGCCAAAGCGTGAACAAAAGGGCGGCGCGTAACGTTCTGCGGCCGTCTTCGCCGGAACCGAACCGGTTTGAAGTTCGGCGTGAAGACGAAAACGGCTTCTTCCTGCAGTTTGATCCTGAAAAGAAGAAGGTGACGTTCAGCGGCAAGCCCCTCGGATTCTCGCGGGACTATGAGCTGATCGTTGTGACACGCGATGATGTCGATACGACGGCGTGGTTTTCGACGACGACGCTGACGACGGAACAGACCGACGACCTGGCCAAGGCGATGATCTCGGTGCTGCTGCGATTCGAGCAGTAATCTGCCGAAGCTCTCGCCGTTGCGCTGAGGGCAGCCTTTCACCTCGCCGGGTGTAGCACCTACAATGAGGTCTGAATCTTACGACGAGGATCTCTCAATGCCGCTCTCTGGTGAAGCTATCCGGTTAATGAATTACATCGATGACGTTGCGGTGACCCTGCGCCGCATTCTTGCCCTTGTGCCGACGTTGACTGCTGAAGAGCGCGCGCGGATTGGAGAACATCTCGAGCAGTCCCAGCCGAACGCTGCGGATGTCGCCAAAGCTCTGGCAGCGAAATAGATCGAGATAAATGCAAGTTGCCATCATTGGAGCCGGTCCTCTGGGCCGCAGGCTCGCCCTCGCCTCGGCGCGTGCAGGCTACGAAGTGTTGCTGGAAGACGTAATGCCTTCGAGCCTGCATCACGCGCAGGAGTATCTGCGGCAGGAACTGGGACCGGCGGCGCTGCCGAGCGTGCGCTTTGTATCGACAATTGAAGAGGCCGTGCGCGAGGCGGACCTGGCTATCGATTGCGTGCCGGATGAGCTGGAGTCGAAGCTGGAGATTTTTTCTCTGCTGGACCGGATGGCTCCGCCCAAGACGGTACTGGTGTCGCCGATGAAGAACACGTCGATCGCGGACCTGGCGTCGTGTACGTATCGCGCGGAGAAATGCGTGGCAGTGGTGGCGGATGCGAAGGAGCTGGCGGATGCTTCGGTGCGGAAGGTTGAGGTGCGAACGCCGGCGTCGGTTGCGGATGAGACGGTGAGGCTGGTGCGGGAATTCTGGGAAGCTTTGGGATTTGCGGTTACCGTTGCCGTCGATGAGGCTGCGCTCAGGGGCTAGAGGGCCGTCGCAATTGGTTGCCGCTTAAGCACGAATTGAGTCGAGTTCAGCCGCTCATTCATAACGTAGAGCCACCATCGGGTCCACCTTCGCGGCGCGGTGTGCCGGGAGGAAGCCAGCGAGGAGTGCTGCGGCGAGTAGCAGCGTGATGGACAGCAGCAGGCTGACGAACTCGGTGCCGTGCAGGCCGTACAACATGCTTTCCACAAGGCTCCTGCCCGCGAGCGCTATCGGTACGCCGAGTAGGATTCCGCTCAAAACAAGCAGCAGGGTTTCACGCATCACCAGCCAGCGAACGTTGGAGCGGTCGGCACCGAGCGCCATCCGGATCCCGATTTCATTTGTGCGGCGGCTGATAGTGTAAGACATCACTCCGTAGATCCCGATGCAGGACAGGAACGCTGCAAGGATGCCGAAGAAACTTGAAAGCTGGGCAACCAGGCGTTGATTGGTCATGGTGCGAGCCACCTGCTCGTCAAGAGTGGTAACGTTCATGATTGGCAGCGTGCGGTTCACAGAGTGAATGGCCTGCTGGACCGCATGAGAAATGGCGTTGTAGTCGCCGCTGTACCGCACTTCAAGGTCGCCAAAGCCCCACGGCCTCTGCCGGTACGAGAGGTAGTTGACGTTCTTTGTCTTCTCCCGAAGGTCGGAGAATTTTACGTCCTTCACAATCCCGATGACCTGATAGTCGACACCTTTGCCGCCATCTGGGATTTTGAATTGGCGGCCAATCGGATTGCCTGGCGGGAACAACGTTTGCGCAATGTGCTGGCTAATGACAGCGACGCGCTGTGAGGTCGCGGAATCGCCGCGGTTGAAGGTTCTTCCAGCCACCACCGGAATCTGCATGGTAGCGAAGTATCCGTCGCCAACAACGTTCTGATGAACTCCAATGTTTTCATTGCCAGGCATGCCGGGCACGAGTAATGCCTCAGTCCAACTACCTTCGTGGAAGGTGAAGGCTGAGAAGCTTGCGGCCTTTACGCCGGGAATCGCGCTCACACGCGACTCGATCTCCTCGAACATCGCCGTGAGGCGAGGATCGTTGTCTTTCATTCCAGTTGACTGCGAGTCGATGTTGAGCCGCAGCACTCCCTGCCGATTGAAGCCGGGATCGATGCCGTTCAGGTTGACCAGTGTGCGAAGGAACAAGCCTGCGCCCACCATCAATACAAGCGAAAGGGAAACCTGGGCGATGACGAGAGCTTTCGCCAGTGGGTTTTTTGCGCTGGTGCTGCTCCCGCCCCGGCCATCCTTCAGTGAATCGGTCAAGCGAAGTCGGGTCGCACGGAAGGCGGGTACGGTTCCAAAGAGCAGAGCCGTCAGTATGGTTACTGTAAAGGTGAATCCGAGAACGCGAAGATCCAGTCCGGCATCCACCGGAATTGTTTCCGGCCCACCGGAGACCATGCGAAGAAGAACACGGATGGCGGCGGCACCAAGGGCGACGCCGACTGCGCCACCAGCAAGCGCAAGGAGGAGACTCTCCGTCAGCAACTGACGAACCAGGCGACTGCGGCGAGCTCCCAGGGCCTGGCGAACGGCCAACTCACGAACGCGTGCCGTTGAACGGGCAAGCAACAGATTTCCTATATTGGCGCAGGCAATCAGCAACACCAGCACCACAACGCCCATCAGAATTCGCAGCGGTTGCGAAAACTCCCGGCGAATGGATGAAAGGCCAGTGGCAACCGGCGTCAACGGGACTTTGACCCGGTTGAGCTTTTCCAGGTTTTTCTGATTGAGGTCGGCATCGGAGAATCCTCGCGTGATCTGCTGCACCATCAGGTTCACGTTCGAAGTTGCCGAATCAATAGAAATTCCCGGCTTGAGCCGGCCGATAATGTTCAGGCACTGGGTAAAGTTCTCGTTGTAAAAATCCCAGCCCGGTGGAACGCTCTTGGTCATACTCGTCGGAACCCAGATGTCGGGCGACTCTCCGACCTTCGTCCCGAAGAATTCGCTCGGGGCAACGCCTACAACGTTGAAGAATGCAGAACCGAGCTTGACCTTGCGGCCAAGAACGTCTGGGTCGCCGTCGAATTCACGATGCCAGAAACTCTGGCTGATGACCGCGACAGGGTGATCGCCCAGGGAAGCGTCATCGCCCTCTTCCAGCATGCGGCCGAGCTGGGGCTTAACGCCAAGCATCGGAAAATACGAGCCGGATACCAGAACAACGTGCATCATTTCCGATTCGGTGTTCACCTGGTCTGACTTGCTGACGATGAAACCATGCACATCGTTTGTCATGCTGAAAATTGCTGCGACATCGGAAAAGACGTCATTTCTCTTCTGAAGCTGGCGGTAGAACGGATACGAATAAAGCTCGCTGTCTGCGATGCTGGAGCCAATCCCGTTGTCACTTCCCGTGCCCAGCAGCACGAGCTTCCCCGGATCGCTAACAGGAAGAGAGCGCAGCAGGACAGCATCAAGAAGGCTGAATATCGCCGTGTTTGCCCCGATGCCGAGGGCGAGTGAAAGCACCGCCACAGAGGTGAGCACACGGGTTCGCAACAGTGAACGCGCTCCGTACGCAACATCCTGCAGGAAATCGTGAAGTATTTCGGATGTCCACGCCATGTGGCTCTTCTCCTTGATGCGAGTCGCGTTTCCGAATCGGAGACGGGCCGCACGGTGTGCCTCGCTGGGGGTGAAGCCGCGTTCGGTTAGCTGCTCTTCGCGGAGATCGAGATGCAGCTGCATCTCTTCTGCAAGGTCGCTGTCGAACTGGTTCCGTCGCTTCAGGATATGTAGTCGCCTTAGCAGTTCCCGGATGAATTCCATGCATTCCTCACGCGGTTTCAACTACCCGTGTAATCGCGCCCATCACGCGTTCGAACTGGGAAATCTCAGTCCGCAGCTGTTTGCGGCCTGACTGCGTGAGCGTGTAGTAGCGAGCGCGGCGATTGCCCGCGGTAACTCCCCACTCCGCATTGACCCACCCTTTCAGAAGCATGCGTTGCAGCGCGGGATAGAGCGACCCCTCTTCGATTTGCAAAACATCATCGGATGCTTGTTGAATGCCTTCAGCGATTTCGTATCCGTGCAGTCTTCCGCGAATAGAAAGTGTTTTCAGAATCAAGAGATAGAGAGTGCCCGGAGGGATCTCGTCGCGTTCCGCCTTGGCGGCTTTGCCCATTCTGATGAGTGCTGACATTGCGCGTTCCTCGCGTCGCGTGGCATAGAGAAACTATGCCAGTATGCGCATGTGGCCGCTGGCCTGTCAACCTATAGGCGACATCAAGACTGAACATCGTCTTCCAAGGGCACTTCCAGGCCGATAGAGGCTTATGCACTCATTTGGGAGCGGCAGATACATGGTGTGTTCCGAGAACGCGCCCGGAGTTTCATGAAGTTTGCTTGCGCGCTCTCAGGCCGTTTTCAGCCAGCAAGGATCTGCTCGTAGTACTTCACGTATTTGGGGAGGACGAGGGTGGCGCAGAAGCGCTTCTGGGCGTCTTTGCGGGCGGCGTCGCGCATGGCGTTGAGGCGGGAGCGATCTTTGAGAAGGGCGAGCGCGCCGGCGGCCATGCCATCGATGTCGCCGACGGGATAGAGCAGGCCGGTGATGCCATCTTCAATGAGTTCGGGTACGCCGCCGACGCGAGTAGCGATGGTGGGCACTTTGCAGGCCATGGCTTCGAGGGCGGCTAGGCCAAAAGACTCGAGAGCGCTGGGCATGATCATAAGGTCGGCGAGGGGGAGCAGCTCGTTGACGCGATCCTGCTTGCCGAGGAAGTGAATGCGGTCGTTGATTTTGAGATCGTGCGCGAGCCACTCGGCTGCGGAGCGATCGGGACCGTCGCCGACAAGGATGAGCTGAGACGGAACTTCGCGGACGACCTGCGCGAAGACCTTGACGACGTCGACTACGCGCTTTACGGGGCGGAAGTTGGAGAGATGAATGAATACGGGTTCATCGGGCGCGGCGAATTTGGCGCGGGCGTGACTGCGGACGCTGCCATCAGCGATGGGCGTGTACACGTCGCAATTGACGAAGTTGGGAATGACTTCGATGGGGCGGGAGATCTCGAAATCAGTGACAGTTTTGTCTTTCAAGTAGCTCGAAATGCTGGTGACGCCGTCGCTCTCCTGAATGGCGTAGCGGGTGATGGGGAGATAGCTGCGATCGAGGCCGACCAGTGTGATGTCCGTTCCGTGCAGGGTAGTGACGAAGGGAAGCTTGCGTCCTCGAACGGCGAGCATCTGGCGGGCGAGGAGCGCGCTGACGGAGTGGGGGATGGCGTAGTGGACGTGAAGAAGATCGAGATTGCAGAATTCGGCTACCTCGGCCATGCGCGAAGCGAGAGCGAGATCGTAGGGAGGGAATTCAAAGAGGGGATAACTGGAGACGGGAACCTCGTGGTAGAAGATGCCGTCGTCGCGACCGCTGAGGCGGAAGGGCTGCGAGTAGGAGATGAAGTGCACTTCGTGGCCGGAGGCGGCGAGTTCAATGCCGAGTTCGGTGGCTACAACTCCTGAGCCGCCGTAGGTGGGATAGCAGGTGATGCCGATGCGCATTGCGCCGCCTTGCCTGGTGCCGGTTGCTTGTTGAATGCGTGGACGATGCCTGTATTCATTTGACGTATGGGGATCCGACGAGGATGCAGAAGGTGACTGAAGGGCGGGATCAGGTGACGGACTGCGGGGATGCAGGTTGACGGAGGGCGGCGAAGGAGATGAGGTCGATGCCGGCGTAGTCTTTGATGGCGACAAGCGCGTTGCGTTCCATCTCGCGAGATTCGAGCAGGCGGGTGTTGGCGCGGGCGAGGGTTTCGTCGCGATAGCCGGGGTGGGAAACGAATTCGAAAGTGCCTTCGGGCATTGCGGATATCAGAGCGTGTACGACGGAGAGTTCGAGAGTGCCAGTGGCAAGGACACCAATGGCGCCGTCGGTGGTGACGAGGCCCTCTTGTGCGACGACGCGGCGGAAGCGGGACTCCAACTGGCGGAGGAGAAGGACTTCGACGCGACGGGCTTCGGGAGCGGCGGTAGTGGCGTTGATGCTCCAGAGGGGCTCGAAGGGATTGCGCACGGCACGAATGCCGGCGGCTCGAGCGGCGCGGAGAACCGGCCGCAGGACCAGCGGAAACATATGCAGATGCTTGTGCGTGTCGATGTGGGTGAGGCGAAGACCATAGCTCTGGAGCAGGGCGATTTGCGCGGCGGCTTCGGCTTGAATTTCGGCGGTGCGGATGCGGGCCGAGTAGAGGCGCTTGAGGAAGTCGCCAATGGAGGGGTAGAGCGCTCCAGTGGCGGGATCGAGAAGGGAAGGGATGCTTTGCAGGTCTGAAGCAGGAGTGCCGTCGACAAGCACGATGTGGCAGCCAACGCCGAGGCCGGGCATGGCAAGCGCCATTTTGACGGCTTCTTCGGTGGCCGCAGCCCGCGCCATCAGGGTCGCGCTGGTGAGGACTTCGGCAGCGTGGAGTTCGAGGATGGCGCGATTGACTCCCGGGGCCATCCCGAAATCGTCGGCATTGACGATGAGGCGGGGCACGAGGATAGCTTATCAACCCGGCAGGGAAAACGGTTTGCTATGTGGTGGATAAGGCGGTTCGTGGTGCGTGCCGGAAATTTCGCATGGCTGATATGATGGAAATAAGCCCGGAAACGGGTTCCCACCCGAAGTGGGCGGCTAGCTCAGTTGGTTAGAGCGCCTGCCTTACAAGCAGGAAGTCGGGGGTTCGAGTCCCTCGCTGCCCACCAAGATTCAGCCCAAGGGTCCTTCGCTACGCGTCAGGATTTCGCCTGCGGGCTCGGACGCTCGCATAACGGCTCAAGTTCGAGTCCCTCGCTGCCCACCAATCACTTTTGTTTACACGTTCAAATCGAGGGTCACTAAAAGTCGCTAGGTCCGTGAGGGCCTTCTGATGCCTGGGCTGGTGTATCTGCGGCCGCGGATCTTTTGTCGAATGCGAGGAAGCGCGGCTACAATTTCGAGATTCTTGCCTAACCGATGCACTCCGAGCAGTCATCGACAGGATTCGATGCCTACTCGATATCGCTGTGAAAGGTCGTTTAGAAGACTCTGACATCCAAATATCTAATCTCGGTTGCGAGAGAAAAATACTCCCGGTTGCAGCCATCGCCGGAGCATGGTTCAAGGTCTCAGAGTTCACCATCCCCAGAATCAAAATTCCTGAGGCCCTGGATTCACAGTTTATTGATTCAATTTGCCAAAATTTGATTTGAAAGGTTGGCTGGGCGGATGGAATTGCGCTACATGCTCACTGAATTGAGCGCCGAACCACGCCACATTGTCGATGGGGTTCGTGATGCGCGGGCTGCCCTGCGGCATCTGTTCGCCGCACTTAGAACACTTCGCCGAGATGGGAACACCGTTCACATCGCATCTCAGCTGCATCTCTGGTCCGGGCTGCGCCATACCAATTAAGTGTAGCCCCTTTGGTCGCCCTGGATGTTGACGAAGTCCGCAATGTCAGTTATCTAGAAAGTGCCCTCTGAACCGCTGCAACCTGATCTGACCCTTCCATGATCATTTTGTTTTGCATGCTGAAGAGTGCCAGTTCGACGCGGTCTTCGACGCCTAGTTTGTCAAAGATTTTGCGCAGATAGTTTTTGATTACCTGTTCGGAGGTTTGCATCTCATATGCAATCTCCTTATTACGCAGGCCCCTCGTGATACAAGTGATGATCGCTTTCTCCTTGGGAGACAGGTGCATCTGCGTGCGCGGGTTCAGGAGTGCTGCTCCCTGTACTCTGTAGGCTTCGATGACCCAGTTCAACGCCTGGTTATCGATCCAGGTTTCTCCTATAGCGATGCGCCTCACGCATCGAACTAACAGATCGGGAGATATGGACCGAGAGATAATGCCGCGAATGCCGTGACGAAAGAGTTCGACGGTCTGTTCTTCGTTGGCCGCCGAGCTTTGAACAATGAACTTGACGTCGGGCGCGATGCGCAGGAGTTCCGCAATCACTCTGGTGCCCTTGGGCAGAAGCTGGTCTTCGACAAGAACAACATCGGCAGGATGTCCTTCAATCGCAATGCGGAGTTGTTCCAGGGATTCCGCTTGCGCTACGACCCGAATGTCATCTTCAAGCGCGATGACCTTACTGATTCCGGCGCAGTAGATGGCCTGAGAGTCCGCGAGAACGAGTCGGATCATACGTGGCTTGTCAGGGCCGGTTACGAGATTTGTTGCTTCCATTGTGCAAAGATAAGCGAGGTTAAACCCACGAAGGCATTCCCCAGAATATGCACCATGGTTACGATTGCGTTAGAGGCCTCACGCTGTAGGGCTATATCCGCGATACACCTGGGGCGGAGCTTAAGCCCAGAGTTATCAATGCTGTTTGTGGTGTAAGAACTTGGAGGTAAACCCTATATTGCGACTGCGCAATCTAGTTTGTGAGAGGGACCCGCGTTAAAAAAGCAGAGAAGGAGGTGGGGAAGTTTCTCGAGCGAAAGCCGAGAGTCCATTTCATTCGAGGTTCCAAAACGTGCGCACTTGCGTCCTATAAAATACGATCATTGCCCCACTTGTTGCCAAGGCTCCTAAACCTTGATTTCTCATTGAGGGGTGAATATGAATAGAGATTGTGCGGAAGGACTCCGGCTTCGAAGGAGATTCGAACAAGAGTTAAAGAAATGGGGCTGGTTCGATGCCTTCACAAAAGCAGTCGAACTCATGCACGTAGGCCCGGCACAGGTTCACGAATTCCAAGTACATGCCAGCAAGGCTCAATCAAAACTCTTAAACGCACGTTTTGCGTACTCTGACCACATTGCACGTTGCGTCAAATGCAGCCGACGATTGATTACACCTGATGCCATTCCGGCAATTCAAGAGAGACTGGAAAACGACTCCGCGATCCCGTAAATTCGCTACGCCGGCAATTTGGGACTGGATGAAAGCCCGTCGTTCTTGATTCAGCCTGCCAAAGGTCGATTTGAGAGGTTCGGTCGGCGGATGGTATTGAGCTAAGTGCTCACTGAATTGAGCGCCGAACCATGCAATATTGTCGATTGGATTCGTGATGCGCGGGCTACTGTGCGGCATCTGCACGCTACACTTCGAACAATTCGCTGAGATGGGAATGCCGTTTCTATCGCATCTCAAGTGCATTTCTGGTAAGGGCTGCATATATCGATGGAGTATTTGCTGTACTTTGCGGCCCAGCGTGTGCCGGTTGCGGCCCAACGTGTGCCGGTCGCGGCTCAACGTGTGCCGGTTCGCCTTGATGACAGGAACTCCTGTCTGCTCATAGGCTTTGCGCTTGGTTTCTACCGGACCTGGGAAGCTGGATTTGTGATGAATCAGGCCAGATTCGCGAATTCGTCTGCCCACCTACAAAGGTCCTGGCATCAAAGTTCAGCATGGAGATTAAATATGAGGGCCCCATTATCGAAGCAATTCAAAAATACAGTGAAGAACGTGCTTGCAAATGTTGAGAGGAAATCAGGAGTTTCGCCGGACAATCCCGACTTTGTCGCGCTGAAGAGACTGTTGAAGAGCCGGGTCCGGGAAGTGGAATCGTCAAAGAATGGCGAACGTCCACTTGTCCGGGATTGGACAACGGGACGCATGCACCGGAAGCGAACTGCCTGAAGGGCACGAAATATACAAAGTCGGTGACGCTCGGGTCTGATGATGAACCTGAGGTGTGCGTGCGGTCAGGGCAGAGCAATCAGATCCGGGTGGCGCTGACGAGGTAGTAGGCGACGGGGCCGAGGGGATAACTGACGAACGGAATCAGAAGAGGGGCAAGCACGTTGTTCCAGCGTGCGCGGGTCATTGTGCGCGATCCCAAGAGGACGTCGGTGAGAAGGAATTTGAGAGTAACGAAAGGGACATGCAGAACTGAGGGCGTGAGACGCGCCTGAATCCTCTCAAGAACGATGTCGCGGAAGCCGGCGCGGTGGAGTTCACGGGTGAACGCCCCAGTCTCGCCGAAAGTATCGATGACCCAGCAATCGCATAATTTCCGATAGATGGACTGCTGCGGTCCGCGGAATCTGCCTTCGCCAAGGAAACCATCTGCAACGACCAAGCGGCCGCCCGGCCGAAGCAGGCGGTGTGCTTCGCGGACAAGTCGTGATTTGCTGATGCCCGAGCCGTAGCAACTGCTCTCGATTGCATAGACAGCGTCGTAGGATTCGGCGGGGAATCCGGTGTGTTCGTAGTCGGCCAGCGCGAGGTGGATCTGGGATGTTTGGCGGCTGGCCTGATTGAGGCGGCGGCCCAGTTCAAGCTGCCAGGGAATGAGCGTGATGCCGTGAAGTTCAGCAGTGGGCATTGTGCGTGCGAGGCTGCGAAGCGTGGCGCCCAGGCCACAGCCCATATCGAGGACACGCGGAGATGTTGAGCCATCGAGATGAAGACGATGGAGAATCTCGCGGTTCATCTGCTCGAGCATGGTCTCGCGATTGAAGGGGTTCATGCCGGCGCGATAGTAGCCGAAGTGCATGTTGAAATGCGGACTCCATGCAGCGTAGTCGGGACCGGCTTCTTCGTAGTAGCGCTGGAACCTTTCCTCGGAGAATGATGACGCGAGCGATGCAGCGGTCATGGAGTGTGCCATCAGTCAAGCCTCCGGCGGTGCGACCTGGGAAGCATGCGGGTGATGCCGCTTCCGATGGTGATGATGGAGTGGAGCGTGGCAGGGGGAAGCTTTTTGACTTGCGCGTACCACGCGTGAAGCTCCTGCAGGAATGTGTGCATTGCGCTGATGCGTGCAGCGACGATGGGCTGAGCAGGACGTTCGGCGCGGGCTTCGCCGACGAGGCGTTGAAGCATTGTCATGGTGGGCAGGATTTCGCGTTCGACCCGCTGCTCGACGACGGTGAGAAACAGCGTCCAGACGTCCGATGAGGTGCGGAAGTAGTCACGGCGGTCGCCCATGCGGCTTTCGGTCTGGATGAGGTTCCAGTTCTGGAGTTCTTTAAGGCTGGTGCTGACGTTGGAGCGCGCGACGGAGAGGGCGTCGGAGATCTCTTCAGCCGTGAGGGGCTCGGGCGAGAGGTAGAGGAGTGCGTGGACCTGGGCTACGGTGCGGTTAACTCCCCAGCGGGTGCCCATTTCTCCCCAGTGAAGAATGAATTCCTGCATGGAGTTGCTGAGCGTCATGATTCAAGTATATCAGATATTTCTGTATGGACAGAAATATCAGAAATGAATGCAATCCGGCTCTGGAATTGCAAGAGCGGAAACTATTCAGATCGCAAGGCTTCGACCGGATTGACGGAGGCAGCGCGGACAGCCGGCAGTGCTACGGCGATCAGGGTGACGGCCAGAAGCGCGCCGATCGAGACGGCGAGGGAGAGAGTGTCAGTGGGGCTGGTTTGGAAAAGCAGGCTGTTGAACAATCGGGCGCTCAGGAGAGCGACGAGCAGGCCAGCGGCAATGCCCGTGGTGGCGAATGCAGCGGCGTGACGGAGGACGAGCGCGAGGATCTGGGTGCGATCTGCTCCGATGGCCATGCGGACGCCGATTTCGCGGGTGCGCTGGGCTACAGAGTAGGAGAGTACGCCAAAGGTTCCGATGGCCGCGAGTACGAGCGTGAGAAGAGCGAAGGAGCCAAGGAGGGTGGCTGTCATGCGCTGGCGGGCGACGGAGTCAGAGAGAACTTCGTCGACGGCCTGAACGTGATAGATGGGCTGCGTGGGATCGGCAGAGAGGACGGCGTTGCGGAGGACCGGCGCGAGAGACTGCGGATCGAGGGTGGAGCGAACAAGAAAAACTGCGTGGAGACCGAAGCCGGGGAGATAGATTTCAGGCTCGGGATTGCTGTCGATGCCGAGGTCACGTGCATTTGCCACGACTCCTACGACAGGGATCTTGCTGGGAGCAGGTCCCATGACACCGATGAGGATGTTGGCGCCAAGCGGGTCGCGTGAAGAGAGATAGCGCTGGGCAAAGGCCTGGTTGACGATGAAGAAGCCGGTGGTGCTATCGATGTCGCTTTGAGTGAACGCGCGGCCTTTGAGGAGAGCGATGCCCATGGTGCGGAAGTAGTGGGGGCTGACGTAGCGGATCTGGGCGTAGGGATAGTTGCCGGGCGTGAGCGGCGGAGCGCCTTCGATGAGGAAGCGCGTCATGACTTGCGAAGGACGAAGTGGCACCTGAGTTGTTGTGCCGGCGGAGATGACGCCGGGCGATTGGGAGATGTGTTCGAGCACCTGTTCATAGAAGCGATTCGTAAGGGGGCTGGTATCGGCGTAGCGGGGAGTGGGGAGGGTGACCTCGGCGCTGAGAAGGTGATCGGTGCGGAATCCGGGATCGATGGCCATCAGTTTTTGAAAGCTGCGGACGACAAGGGTGCTGAGGAAGACGACGATGACTGCCATCGCGATTTCAGCGATGACAAGGAAGGCGTGTCCGCGATGATGGGCGCTGCTGCCGCGATCGCCGGCGCGAAGGGCATCGACGAGTGGTTGTGATGTGCGTGTCGCGGGGAGGAGTCCGAAGAGAAATGCGGTAATGGTGCAGATGGCAAGGGTGAAGAGAAGCACCGGGATGTTGAGAGCGATGGATTGAAGCAGGGCTGCGTCGACACCTTCGGTGTGTGCCAGCGCTACGCGAAGCAGCGGCAAAGCAACACCGGCCAGGGAGACACCGAGCACGCCACCGACGATGGTGAGCAGGAGTGTCTGGACGAGGAATTGGCGGAAGAGACGAGAGCGGTCTGCGCCCAGCGCCTGGCGGACGGCAGTTTCGCGGCTGGTTTGCGTTGCGCGCACGAGCATGAGGTTTGCGACGTTAACGCATGCTACGAGCAGGACCAGTAGGACAGCGCCGAGCAGAGAGAGCATGGCGGGGCGGAGAGAGCCAACGAGCTCAGTGTGAAGCGGAGTGAGTTCGACGGTCTCATTGCGATTTGTGGCGGGCCAGGTTGCGGCGATGCGTTGAGCGATGGTCTGCATGTCTGCGCGGGCTGCGTTGAGAGTGACCCGCAGGCGGCCGAGGACGCGGACGGAGTGCCAAACGCGGGATTGCTGCGTGGGCTGATCGAGCAGGGAGAGAGGCAGCCACACATCGCCGTCGGCGGGAAAAGCGGCGTTCTGCGGGAGTACGCCAATGACGGTGTATGTCGTGCCGTTGAGAGAGACGGACCGGCCAATGACACCGGGGTCGCGACCGAAGTAAGAGGCCCATGCGGATGCGCTGAGCACTGCAACGTGGTCTTTGCCGGGATGGTCGTCCTGCAGATCGAAGAGACGGCCGGCGAGAGGGGAGACGCCAAGGAGGGAGAAGAAGTTGCCGGAGGCGAGAACGCGGCGAAGCTGCTCGGGACGGCCATTGACGAGGAGCGAAACTGTGGTGGGATTGATGGTGGTGTAGGCGGCGACCTGGTCGAAGCTCTTCTGCTGGGCGCGCCAGTCGAGGAAATCCGGGTAGGTGGCTTCGAGACCGCCTTTGACGCCTGAATTAATTTCGGCGAGCGTGACGATGCTGTTTTCGTCGCGGAAGGGAAGCGACTTGATCAGCAGACCGTACACGCAGCTGAAGATTGCGGTGGTGGCTCCGATGCCGAGAGCGAGGGTGAGGACCACGGTGGTCGCGAATCCGGGAGCTCGACGGAGTTGGCGAAGGGCGTAGCGAAGATCGCGGAGCAGGGTTTGCATGGTTCTCCCTCAATAGAAGACGGCAACGCACCGGGGATGGGCGAAGAATTGTGGAGAATTGTGACGGATCGTAAGGAAGAAGTGGGAAATATGGGATGAGTCCCACTCATCGCGCAAACTACGCGCGATGAATGGGGCACAGAAGGTGATGTAATCAGGCTCAGGACATGATCACTTTGGGGACACGGGCTTCAATCGGGGGAAGCTGCGGGAACTCGGCGTGGGGTTCGGTCTGGTACCAGTAGCCGACGGAGTAGAAGTTGTCGGCGCGGTCATTGGCGTGGCCGTGCTCGATGGTGACCTTGATGGATTTCTCGAAGGTGATGAAGCTCTCAGTGTGCCAGCGATAGAGACAGTAGCGGCCTCCGGTGCGTTCGGCGTCGACGATGAAGGGCGCGCCCTGGCGCTGATTGGCGAAGGCGTTTCCGTGGAAGTCCCATGCGCCGTTGTAATAGTCCTCGGTGCCGGTGCCGTTGATGACGGGCTGCGCTTCTCCGTCGATGAAGATCATGTCGTCGCCTTCGCCGAACCAGCCGTCGGCGTTCTGGAGCACGCCCTGGGTGACGCCGACGAAGTGTCCGCGGCCGGTGGCTTCGAAGAAGACGTAGTTGTCGGCGCCGCTGAGGTTTTTGCCGCTGGTGTCGGCTGATTTCTTGCAGGGCGCGCTCTGGCGGTACTGGGCGTGGAAGCGGCCCAGGTTGGCAGGAAGCGCGGCGACGGTGGTGTAGTCGATGGCGAAGTAGAGATTGTTGGTGCGGACCTTTCCTTCGTTGGTGAGGGTGATGCGCGCGGCAGAGTCGAAGGGCATTTGGAAATAGGAGTTCAGGGCCTTCACGGGTGCGACGGCAAGCAGCGCGGATTGGTAGGTGAAGTACTCGCCGAGCATGAGGCCGAAGAAGTCGCCGATGGGCGCTTCGATGGAAGGAGAGGATTCGCCATCCCACCAGGCGCGGAGGACGAGGTTCTTGAGGTGCATCTGGTCATCGGAGTTGATGGTGAACCAGATGTGGGTGACGACACCGGGACCCTTCACGTCGAGAAGCGTGAGGGACGCGCCGGGATCGACAGGACGGAAGTCGGCATTGCCGCCGGTGGTGTCCCAGCTTGCGGAGCGGTGGCATTTGTAGTCACGGAGGCGGGCCATCGCAAAGAGGGCATCAGGTGCGGGAGGTGTCGTTGGAGCGGGCGGTTCGGCGGATTTCTTTTTGGTTTGTGCGGTGGCATCGAGGCCGAGGAGCGCGCCGGCGGCGGCGAGAGTGCCGATCATTTTGCGTCGGGTGGGCGCGGGGTTGGATTCGATTGCAGAAGGGAGCGGATCAGAGGGGTTGATGACAGACATTGCGGCAGCTCCTTTTCGAGTGAATCAGCGTGGTGTTTCGCGAAGACGATTCAATATAGCAGGAGGAATGTCGGGAGGGGAGAGGGTTGGCTAACAACAAAGCCAGCGAGTTAGCGTCGCTTCGCGACGTAGCAAGTTAGCAAGTCAGCGGTCTGTCCAGGAATCAGTGGTGGTTACGTGCCGCGATGCAGGCGTCGATGGCTTGTTGCCAGTCATGCGCGGCGGATTTGTCGATCGCGGTGAAAGTAGTGACGTGATCGTTGCCTTCGGGAGTGAGAGCGGTGCGGGTGTAGACGACGTGGACTTGCGTGGCGGTCTCGTTTTCGGGGGTGAAGCGGACGTCGATGGTGGTGACCATGATGCCGGGCATGAAGTAGGCGTAGATGAAGTGACGGGCGTCGAGGTCGAAAAGGGTGTTCACCCATGTCGCGGTGACAGGTCCATGCTGAATGGTGAAGACAGCGCCCTGTTCGTCATGCGGAGTCTGCGGATAAAGAAACTGCGGGTTCCAGTGCTTGCCGGCCCAAACACGTTCACCCTCGGGGCCGAAGAGTGGTGCGGTTTCTGCATAGGGGAGAGGCACGGTGAGTTCGAATGCTGTCTGCGTACGGAGAATTTGCGGGGTGGTTTGGGCGAGTGCTGAGGCGCTGAGGGCGGTGGCGGCTGCGATCCGGATCGCGAGTGGAGGCTTCATCGTTTGCGCTCCTTGAGGTGGTGGCTATCGGAGGCTTTCAGGGTCATTCCGTAGAGGGTTTTGAACTGCTCGATTTCTTTCAGGGTCTGAGGGGAAAAGGGCGCCTTGCCTTCGAAGGCGTGAAGGACGATTCCTTCGAGAAGGTCGCCGAGGGTGATGTCCTTCTGTTCGGCGATGGCTTTGAGGACCTTGAGCATGCGTTTTTCGAGGCGAACGCCGGTTTGGACGCGTTCGACTTCGACGAGAGGGCGGTCTTGCTTTTCCGCTGTCATGTGTACCAATGTACCAACGTACATAGGTATGCGCAAGAGCAAACTGATAGATCGAACTGATTCGATCGCATCCAAGTGATACCTCAATCAACGACAAGAAGCATTATTCGATTGGGCATACTTCGCTAGAGCGCAGGCTCCATTCCGCGAAGCAGGACCTCTTTGCGAGTGCTACCGGGTCATCACTCGTCCAATTGCGGTGTGGCCTGTTATGGTCGATTTGGCAGACGAAATGAATCCACCATAGGAACGCATCGAGCGCATGTGGCGACGCTGGCGAAACCGGGTACTGTTGTTTGCGGCCATTCTTGGCCCCGGATTTATTACAGCCAACGTTGATAACGATTCGGGCGGCATCCTCACCTATTCCCAGGCAGGCGCGCAGTTCGGCTACAACCTGCTATGGATGATGATCCCCATCACGATTGCGCTTACCGTCGTTCAGGAGATGAACGCCCGGATGGGCATGGTGACGGGCAAGGGCCTGAGCGATCTTATTCGGGAGGAATTCGGACTTCGGATCACGTTCGTGCTGATGCTGGTGCTGGTGGTAGTGAATTTCACCAACGTGGTGACGGAGTTCATCGGGATTGCCGGTTCGCTGCACCTTTTTCACGTGACCAAGTTCATCTCAGTGCCGCTGTGTGCCGCGCTGGTGTGGGCGATGGTGGTGAAGGGGAGCTACAAGAGCACCGAGAAGATCTTCATTGTCGCTTCTCTGGTGTACATCACGTACATCTTCGCCGGAGTGCTCTCGCAGCCGAACTGGAGCCAGGCTCTGGTCGCAACGATTCGGCCTCCGGAGGAGTCGGCCTGGCGGGACAAGGCATATGTATACATGGCGATCGGCATGGTGGGGACGACGATTGCGCCATGGATGCAGTTCTATTTGCAGTCGTCGATCGTGGAGAAGGGATCGCACTCGCGAAACTTCTTCGCGATGCGGCTGGATGTGACGGTGGGCAGCCTTTTTCAGGATGTGGTTGCGTGGTTCATCGTGGTGGCGTGCGCGGCGACGTTGTTTGTGCACGGCATGGGTGCGATCGCGATGGCGTCGGATGCGGCAGAGGCGATGCGGCCGCTGGCGGGCGATTATGCGTTCATCCTGTTTGCGTTCGGGCTGTTCAATGCGTCGCTGTTTGCGGCGTCGATTCTGCCGATTTCGACCGCGTACACCGTTTGCGAAGGCCTGGGGTTCGAGTCGGGGGTAGACAAGAACTTTCGCGAGGCGCCGTTTTTTTATTGGCTGTATACGGTACTGATCGCAGGAGGCGGCATCACGGTGTTGATCCTGCCGGATTCGCAACTGATCAACTTCGCAATCTTGTCGCAGGTACTGAACGGTGTTCTGCTGCCGGTGATCATCATTCTGATGCTGCTGCTCATCAATCGCGAGGACCTGATGGGGAAGCACAAGAACTCAAGGGTCTGGAACGTCGTGGCGTGGAGCACGAGTCTGATCGTGATTGCGATGACGGCAATCATGCTGTGGGGGATGATTCCGGGGCATTGAAATGCGGCTACGGGGCTTCAGCCTTTTGCCTGGATCGCACGGAAAAGCTAAAAGCTAAGAACAATCTTTGAGGTGGGCCGATGAGCACTGTTCTGGTCACTGGTGGGTCGGGTTTTATCGCGAGCCATACGATTCTGCAGCTGCTGACGGCAGGGTACAAGGTGCGCACGACGGTGCGCGATCTCAGCCGCGAGGGAGAGGTTCGCGCGATGCTCCGGAACGGAGGCGCGGAGCCGGGCGAGCAGCTGTCGTTTGTAGCGGCCGAGCTGATGAGCGATGGTGGGTGGCCCGCGGCGGTTTCGGGATGTGAGTATGTGCTGCATATCGCATCGCCGTTTCCATCGCAGGTACCGAAAGATGAGAACGAACTGATTGTTCCGGCGCGGGAAGGTGCGTTGCGGGTGCTGAGGGCATCGCGCGACGCGGGCGTGAAGAGGGTGGTGCTGACGTCTTCTTTTGCGGCGATCGGGTACGGACATTCACCCCACGAACGAGGACCTGTTCGCGGGGACCCCGGACCTGAACGCCAGGAGATTCTTACCGAGAAGGACTGGACGAATCCGAGCGGCGCGGACGTGATGCCGTATACGAAATCGAAGACGCTGGCGGAACGGGCGGCCTGGGACTTCATTGCGCGAGACGGGGCGGGCCTCGAATTGGCGGTGGTGAATCCAGTGGGCGTGTTCGGGCCGGTGCTGGGACCGGATTATGCGACATCGATTCTGCTGGTGCAGAAGATGCTGGATGGTGAACTGCCGGGCGTGCCGCGGATGTGCATTGGGATGGTTGACGTGCGCGATGTGGCTGATCTGCATATGCGGGCGATGACCAATCCGGCTGCGAAGGGGGAGCGGTTCCTGGCGGTTGCGGGCGACTTCATGTGGCTGATCGAGATTGCGCTCACGCTCAAGACGCGGATGGGGGAGCGGGCGAAGCGCGTGCCCACGCGGCAGCTGCCGGACTGGCTGGTGCGGCTGGCACGATTCAAGGACCCGGCGGTGAAGCAGATCATTCCGGAGTTGGGGAAGTGGAAGAATGCGACGAGCGAGAAGGC
>Ga0105245_10001672_pt1 | contig 20188 bp, 18 predicted proteins | sample KBSM54metaG_FD_81523 | JGI IMG/M metagenome (GOLD analysis project Ga0105245, IMG submission 81523) | Miscanthus rhizosphere microbial communities from Kellogg Biological Station, Michigan, USA - KBS M5-4 metaG | ecosystem: Host-associated > Plants > Roots > Rhizosphere > Soil | place...
GCGCAGCCGGGGGATGCGGGGACGGTTCCGTATCTGAGTCAGGGAGTTGGTGTCGACGAGTCGCTCTTCCAGGGCGAGCCGACCGCGCGGCCGGCGGACGCGGGGACCAGCTTCGAGCTCCCGTCGGTCGACGCCGGCACGGCCGCCGCCATCGGCGGTCTCGCCGGCGCAACACTCATCATCGGCGCGGCATTCGCCGTTCGGCGCCAGCGCGTCGGACCGGCCTAGACAGAGCGGCAGGTGTGGAGGCCCGCGGCGACGCAGTCCTCCACACCACCGCGTCAGTGGGCGCCGGCCCGTCGGGGTGGCCGAAGGCGCTCGACGTGCACGCGACGCTGGAGGAGCCGGCGACGTCCGGTCGAGCAGCTCGGCGATCGTCACCGTCCGGAACCGGCAACGTCGTCCCAGGATTGGTGGTGCTGAATCAGCTAGGCCCGAGGCAGTCCGCGCGGATCTTGTACTCGGGCACTCGTCACATACACATCCAGCCGCCGTCGACCGACAGGTTGATCCCGTTGATCGCCTGGTTCTGGAGCAGGAACCGGCACGCGCCGACGACCTCGGCCATCGTCACGAGGCGCCCGATCGGCGTGCGCGAGACGAGCGCCTGCCGGCGCTCGTCCGGCATGTCGATCCACTGCGGGCTGTCGCCGACGATCGCCGGGTGGATCGCGTTCACGCGTCGCGGAGCGAGCTCGATCACGAGCGTGCGCACCATGCTCGTGACGCCGCCGTTGACGGTCGTGACGGTCGTCGAGCCCGGGTAGGGCCGATCGCGCGCGAGGCCGCCGAAGACGAGGATGCTCGAGTCGTCGCCGAGCCGCGGGACGAGCGTGTGGATCACCTCCGTGTAGCCGACCAGCTTGAGCGTGACGAGCCTGAGCGCGCCCTCGATGTCGTACTCCTGCACCTTGTTGACGTCGCGCTCGATCGCGGCGAGGACGAGGTGCTCGACGGCGCCGACGTCAGCGAGCGCGCCGGCGATGGCGTGAGGCTCCGCGAGATCGAATCCAATGCCGCGCGTGTTCCCACCGATCTCGGACGCCGCCGTCTCCGCGCGTCCTTGCTCCCTGCCGGTGACGACGACCTCGCGACCCTCGTCGGCGTAGGCCTGCGCCAGCTCGCGACCGAGCCCCACCGTGCCGCCCACGACGACGACGCTGCCGTTGGCCATCGCGCACTCCTTTCTCGTGGAGACGGCCCGGTCCCGCACGGCGCGGGCCGGGCCGTCGGTTCAGCTCTCTACTAGGCCGGGGCCGCCGACTCGGCCGCCCAGTCGGGGAGCAGGCCGCCTTCGCCCAGGATGTGGTTCCTCGACTCCTCGAGCCGCTGGAAGGTCTGCTTGAGATCGACGCCGACCAGCTCGCCGTTCCGCTTCACGGCCCTGCCCGCGACGAAGACCGAGTCGACGTTCGAGGTGTCGGCGAACACGACGATCGTCCCGATCGGGTCGAGCACCGGCATCGTGTTGATCGCCTCGGTCTTCAGGAGGACGAGGTCCGCCTGCTTGCCCACCGTGAGCGAGCCGACCCTCTCCTCGAGCCCGCAGGCGCGCGCCCCGTCGATCGTCGCGAACTCGAGCACGTCCCTGTGCGTGAGCTTCGGCGCGTAGGCCTCGTCCGGCGTGGGGGTGAACTCCAGGATCCGGTCGTAGACGAGCGCCGTGCGCATCTGCGTGAACATCTCGCCCGGGACGCTCGAGACCACGTCGACGCTGAGCGAGGGCCTGACACCGCGGGCGAGCAGCTTCCCGGTCGGGGGCGGCCCATGGCCCATCAGCATCTCGACGTACGGCGCGACCGACGCCTTGCCGCCCGTCTCCGCGATGAAGTCCATCTCCTGGTCGGTGAGGTCGGTCATGTGGATGTAGCAGACGTCCGGGCCCATCAGCCCGAGGTCGTGCATGTCCTTCACGGGGGTGTAGTGCAGGGTGTGGAGCCGCATGCCCACGTGGACGCTGATCAGGATGTCGAGCTCCCGTGCGAGGGCCCAGTCGTGCTTCGCCACGTCGTGGTTCACGTTGCCGGGCTGGCGCGCCGCCATCGCGAGCGTGAGCAGGCCGTCGTCCGAGGAGAAGTACGTCTCGCGGATGCGGCGGATGTCGTCCGGGTGCTCGAGCTCGCTGAACGACCACCATTCGCCGCCCGTCGGCATGCCGTGCGCGTAGACCGCGCGGATACCTGCGTCCTTGAGGCCCTGGATCGCGGCGTCCGCGTGGTCGGGGGTGTTGTTGATGTGCGACCAGTCGAGCAGCGTGGTGACGCCGCCGTTGAGCGCCTCGAGCGCGCCCGCGTAGTCGCCGATGTGGACGTCGTCGGGCCGGTAGAAGCCGCCGACGCTGCCCAGCATCACCGCGAAGTAGTGGTCGAGCGTGCAGCACGGGAGCACGCCGCGGACCGGCGTCTGCCACGTGTGCCTGTGGGTGTCGACGAACCCGGGCATGACGATCATGCCGCTCGCATCGACCTCCTCGGCATCGCCCACCTCGAGGTTTCTGCCGATCTCGACGATCACCCCGTCCTCGACGAGCACGTCCCCGTTCGGGATCTCGCCGACGTCGGGGTCCATCGAGACCACGAAGCCGTTGCGAATGAACAGTCGCTGCGAGCTCATGTGGCTCTCCTTGGCTGGCCGGTCACCGACATCACGACAGCCGCGACCGCCTCCTCCCGAAGCAGAACGCGTCTCGCGCTGCCGGATGTACAGCGAGCATAAACACGTCGAGGTGGGAGAGTCAACCGGCCATTGGCCGCCACTTTCCCTGGCTCAGTGCGGGTTCGAGCGGATCCGGAGGCTCCTCGGATTGCGTCGTCCGCGACAGGTCGAACGAGTGCGCGTTCCGTCACGGTTGACACTTCGCGTCTTTCGTGCACAAAATGGACGCCTGGTCGCCGCACGCTCTTCGGCCCCTTGCCCTCCGGGATCGCGCGGTTCGTGAGCCCCCCCGGAGAGCGCCGCGACGCCGTTTCGACCCCGCGCGGACGTCTGGCCGCGGTCGGCGCGAGCGCCGTCGTCGCCGCCCGATTCCTGCCGATCTGGCTCGCGACCGGCGCGCTCGTGATCGTCGCTGCGGCCATCGCGCCGAACGCCATCAAGAGCACCTCCTGGGCGTTCGTGCTCCCGTACATGACGGTCCTCGCGATCGCTGCCCTCGGCCAGATGCTCGTGGTCATGCACGCAGGCATCGACCTCTCGACGCCGGGTGTGATCTCGCTCGGCGGGAACCTGCTCGTCGGCGTCAGCAGCGGGGCCAACGACAAGCTGGCGCTGGGGATCCTCGCCTGCGTCGGCGTCGGCGTGCTCGTCGGGCTGGTCAACGGCATCCTCGTGGGGATCCTCAGGCTGAACCCGTTGATCGTCACGCTGGCGACCGGCCAGATCGTGCTCGCGATCGCGATCAGGTACTCGCGCGAGGTGACGGGCCAGGCCGCGGTCCCGAGCTCGCTCTCGTCCTGGGCCCAGGAGAAGCCGCTCGGGATCAGCTCCGTGTTCTGGACGGGCGCCGCGCTCACCCTCGCCGTCGCGCTCGCGCTTCGCTACACCGCCCCGGGCCGGCGCTTCCAGACGGTCGGCGCGAACCCGCGCGCCGCCTGGATGGCCGGTCTCCGCGTCCAGTCGCACGTCGTGTTCGCGTACACCGCAGCAGGTGTGCTCTACGGGGTCGCGGCGGTCCTGCTGGCAGGGCTGCGCATCAGCATCGACCCGGCGTTCGGCGCCTCGTATCTCCTTGCGCCGATCGCCGCCGTCGTGATCGCGGGGGCGTCGCTCTCGGGTGGCCTCGCGAGCGCGACGTCGACGTGGATGGCCGCTCTCGCGCTCACGCTCTTGACCCAGATGCTCCTCATCCTCGGCCTCTCGACGGCGATGCAGTACATCGTCTTCGGCGGGGCGATCATCGTCGGGATGCTGATCTCGGGCGACCGGCTGGCGTCGGTCCTCGGTCGCCTCCTGCGGCCGGCCGATGGACCGGCGGGCACCCGACCCGAAGTCATGGAAACCACGAGCTGAGGCTCGGCGAAAGGAGGCACGATGCAGGGTCGGAGGGAATCCGGAGCGTCACGCAGACGCCCGCTGGTCGCGGGCACGTTGACGATCCTCGTCCTCGGTGTGACGCTGGGGCTCGTCTCGACCTCGAGCGGCGGCACCAGCACGGCGAAGGCGAAGCCGGCGGTCGTGATCTCGACCGGCAAGGGGTTCGGCGAGGTGTACGCGGCGAAGGCGTCGACCCTCAAGAAGACGCTCTTCAAGGCCACCCTGCTCCCGGCGAACAAGATGTCGCGCAACGTCGCGCTCGCCGGGCTCGGGCGCGCCGACAAGAAGGTCAACTACAACCTCGCGCTCCAGTGCTGGAAGAACAACGGCTGCAGCACGGGGACGGGCGGCAAGCTCACCGTCGCCTACATCGAGCAGTTCGGCGAGAACGTCTACCGACAGATGTCGAAGATGGAGTTCATCCTCCAGGCGCTGACCTATCCGCAGGTCGGCAGGATCATCTACAAGAGCGCCCACTCGGACCTGAACCAGGGGATCGCGGACTTCAAGGCGGCGATCGCCCAGAAGGTCGACCTCATCGTCTCCTACCCGGACTTCGGTGACGCGATGCTGCCGGTGATGAAGGAGGCGACCGACGCCGGCATCCCGGTCGCGACGTACGCCTGGGGCTTTGTCAGCGGTCCCGGCAAGAACTACCTGACCGTCGTCGGCGAGGACACCTGCAAGCTCGGCCAGGCGTATGCGAAGGTGATGAACACGCAGGTGAAGTCGGGGGACATCGCGTTCCTCGGCGGCTTCCCCGGGAACCCGCTCTCGCTCGGCTGGCAGAACTGCGAGAAGCCGGCGCTCAACTCCAACCTCGACGTCGTCGCGACAGAGCCGACGAACTGGGATCCGTCGAAGGTCCAGTCGGTCGTCGCGGGGATCCTCGCGGCGCACCCGGACGTGAAGGGCTGGAGCTACGAGTACGGGCTCGGGATGGCGCAGGGCGCGCTCGCGGCGTACAAGGCCGCCGGCAAGCCGTTCGACACCGTGCTGACGCTCCGCACCGACGACGTCGGGATGGGCTGCACGTTCAACAAGGAGAACAACCCGAACCTGAAGATGTGGTACTACACCTCCGGGAACTCGCAGATCCGCGTCGCCTTCACCGCGGCGATGATGAAGCTGAAGGGCGCGAAGATCCCGCCCAAGATCGTGTTCCCGATCGAGCTGCAGAACCAGCGGGTCCGGGACTCCTGCGTCAAGGGCTATCCGCAGGAGGCGTCCGCGACGTCCCTCATCCCGCTGAGCCTGCTCCACCGGATGTACCCCTAGGAGGCAACGAAGACCGAGCAAACGATGTCGATTCCCGGGCCCGCCACCCCGAGCGTGCTCTCGCTCCGCGACGTCTCGAAGGCGTTCGGAGTAGTCAGGGCGCTCCGCGAGGTCAGCGTCGACTGCCGGGCGGGCGAGATCCACGCGCTCGTCGGGGAGAACGGGTCCGGGAAGTCGACCTTGCTCGGGATCGCCAGCGGCTTTCTCGCACCCGACCACGGGACTGTCGAGATCGCCGGCAGACAGCGTCGGCGGGTCTCCCCGGCGGAGACCCGCCGGCTCGGTCTCGGGATCGCCTACCAGACGTACTCGCACGTCCTCGACCTCTCGGTCGCGGAGAACCTCTATCTCGGGGCGCCGCCGCAGCTGCGCCCGAGGTACGGGCGGATGGAGGCCTGGGCCGGCGAGACCCTCGGCGCGTTCGACCTCGACCTCCCGCTGGCCGCCTCGACCCGCTCGCTGTCACTCGTGCAGCGCCAGTTGCTCGAGGTGGTCAAGGCGCTCCTGGCCAAGCCGAAGGTGCTGCTCCTCGACGAGCCGACGACCGCGCTCGGGCCGGACGACGTCGAGCGCCTGCACGCTCTCGTCCTGGAGCAGAGCCGCGCCGGCGTCGGGATCGTATACGTCAGCCACCGCCTGCCCGAGGTCCTCGGCATCGCCGACCGGGTCAGCGTCCTCCGCGACGGCGTCTGCCAGGGGACGTTCGAGGCCGCATCGATGTCCGAGGAGAGTCTCGTCGCGTTGATGATCGGCCGCCCGCTCCAGCTCGCGTTTCCGGACAGGCAGGTCCCGGGCGGCACCCGTGAGATCCGGCTCGCCGTCTCGGCTCTGCAGGGCGAGCGGTTCGGCCCGGTCGACCTCGAGGTGGCGAAGGGCGAGATCCTCGGGCTCGCCGGTGCCGAGGGCAACGGGCAGGTGCAGTTCCTCCGTGCGCTCGCCGGCGTCGAGCGGTCGGTCGGCACGGCGACCTGCGACGGGCGGCAACTCGACTCGGGGTCGCCGCTCGGCGCGCTCCGCGACGGCGTCGTGCTGCTCAGCGGCGACCGCTCGGGAGAGTCGCTCTTCCCCGTGCTCAGCGTCCGGGTCAACACGACGATCCAGGTGCTCCGTCGGCTCGGCCGCTTCGGCTTCCTCCGGCGTGGCCGCGAGCGCCGTACGGTCGACGACCTCGCGGGCCGCCTGCGCATCCGAATGGCGTCGATGGAGCAGCCCGTGCAGTCGCTCTCCGGCGGGAACCAGCAGAAGGTCTCGCTGACGAGGCCGTTCCTCCGCGGCGACGTCAAGGTGCTCCTCGCCGAGGAGCCGACCCAGGGCGTGGACGTCGCCGCCCGCTTCGACATCTACGACGCGCTCCGCGAGAAGGCGAACGAGGGTGTCGCCACGATCGTCAAGTCGAGCGACCCGCTCGAGCTCGCTGGCCTGTGCGATCGCGTCGTCGTGATGTCACGCGGTCGGATCGTCGACGAGATCCAGGGCGACGACCTCGGCGAGCGGCGCATCGTCGAGGCGATCGTCGGCTCGGGCCTGGGCCGGGCGAGCCGGGCCGCGGAGGAGGAGGCGGCGCCGGCATGAGCCGTGGGCTCGACGGAGGCGACCCAACCGGCGTAGGCTCGACGGAGCCGGTCGGGGAGCGACGGTGGTGGCTGTGCCGCCGCCGTAGCGGGGAAGCGACGCAGGTGCCGGCTCTGCCGGCGCCGGAGCGGGCATGAAGCTCTCCCGCACCCTCCAGGGCTGGCTGCCGCTCCTGCTGATGTCGACGCTGATCCTCGCGCTGGGTGCCTACACGGCGGTGCGGGAGGACGCGTTCCTCAGCTCGTACAACCTCAACAACCTGCTCCTCGCGACGATGCCGCTCGCGCTCGTCTCGCTCGGACAGGCGACCGCGCTCCTCGTCGGCGGGTTCGACGTCTCCGTGGCGGCGCTGATGACGTTCTGCGTCGTGCTCGCCTCGTACACGATGACCCCCACCACCTCGGCCTTCGGCCTCGTTCCCGGGAGCCTCGCGGTCCTCGCCGTCGGGCTCGGGACCGGCATCTTCAACGCGGTCCTCATTCGCGTCCTACGCCTGCCGTCGATCATCGCGACCCTGGGGACGCTCAGCATCCTCCAGGGCGCCTCGCTCTGGCTGCGGGACCATCCCGAGGGAACGATCAACGCCGACCTGATCAGCGGTCTGACGAAGAGCGTCAGCTTCGTTCCCATCGCGTTCGTCGCGGTCTGCCTCCTCGCGGTGGGGGCGGACCTGTGGCTCTACCGCTCGCGCACCGGTCTCGCGCTGCGGGCGGTCGGGCTCGACGAGACGTCGTCGCGCCGGCTGGGCATGCGGACCGGCGTCGCGGTGATCCTCGCGTTCGTCGCCTGCTCGCTGATGGCGGCGATCGCGGGCTTCTTCCTCGCCGCCCAGGTGCAGATCGGGTCGCCGATCATCGGCAACTACGCGCTGGAGAGCATTGCGGCGGCCGTGCTCGGCGGCGCGAGCCTGGCGGGCGGGAGAGGCTCGTACGTCGGGACGCTCCTCGCCGCCCTCTTCCTGACGCTGATCGACAACGTGCTGCCGCTGTTCCAGCAGCCGACGGAGTATTCGGAGATCACGATCGGCGTGCTGATCCTCCTCGCGCTCGTGCTCTACAAGAGCCCGGAGCTGGTCTCGCGCCTGCGCACGAGCTGGGGCGGGGTGGGGCGTCTCCGCACACCCGAGGGCGAGGCCCCAGTGGGCTGAGAGCTCAGCCCTGGGTGGAGGCCAGGGCGTTCGCGCCGCGCGGGTCCGCCTCGCGGCCGATCACGACCCAGATCGCATGCACCGGCTCGCCGCCGATCGTCCACAGGCGGTGCGGCGAGGTCGAGTCGAACGCGATCGAGCCCCCGGCGCCGAGCTCGTACGTCTCGAACCCGACCTGGACGCCCAGCGTTCCACTCGAGACGTAGCCGTACTCCCGCCCGCCGTGCGTCGTCAGGGCATCCTCGGGGCAGGACTCCGCGCCGACGGGATACGTGACGTAGAGGAACTCGACGTCCGGGTCGCGCTCGCGCGTGAGCCGCTCCCAGCGCACCCCCGAGGCGAGGTTGATCACCCGGCGCGTGTCGGGCCTCTCGGCGAGGCCGTCCCCGCGCTCGACGACACGCTCCTCCGCCTGTTCGCCGAAGACGTCGCTCATCGTGATCCCGAGCGCCGTGACGAGCGAGTAGAGCGTGCTGACCGAGGGGTTGACGCGGTCGAGCTCGATCTGCGAGACGAGGCTCGGCGAGACGCCGACCCGGCGGGCCAGCTCGCGGAGCCCGATGCCGAGCCGCTCCCGCTCGGCTCGGAGGCGATGACCGACCCTCGACGCGTCGAAGGTGCCGTCGACCGGCTCGGCGGGCGCGACGTCGCTCATGCGCGGCCCAGGCGCCGGCGGATCTCGGTCGCGATCCGGTCCGCGCCGGGGAGGAACGCATCCTCGAGAGGAGGGCTGTAGGGAATCGGCGTGTCGGGCGTGGCCATCCGCCAGGCGTCGTCGAGGTGGCCGAGCGCCTGCTCGGCCACGGTTGCGAGAACCTCACCGGCCCAGCCACCCGTCTGCGGCCCCTCCTCGACGACGGCGATCCGATTGGTCTTCTCCACGGACGCGCGAACGGTGTCGGCGTCGAACGGACGGAGCGTCCGGAGGTCGATCACCTCTGCGGAGATCCCGTCGCGGTCGAGTGCGTCCGCGGCCTCGAGGCTGTCGTGCACGCCCTTCATCGCGGTGACGATCGTGATGTCTCGGCCCTCACGTGCGACGCGCGCCTTGCCCAGCTCCGCCGTCGCGCCGTTCAGGTCGCCCTCGAGGGTGTACAGCCGCTTGTGCTCGAAGAACAGCACCGGGTTGTCGTCGCGGATCGAGGCCTTGAGCAGGCCCTTCGCATCGGCGGGGGTGGACGGGCAGACGATCTTGAGCCCGGGCACTCCCATGAACCAGGAGACGGGCATCTGGGAGTGGATCGCGCCGAACCGCCCGCCCGCGCCGACCACGGAGCGGATCGTGAGCGGCACGCTGACCTGCTCCTCCGTCAGGAACCAGTACTTCGTCGACTGGTTCACGAGGCTGTCCATCGCCAGCGTGAGGAAGTCGCCGAACATGATCTCGATCACGGGGCGCAGGCCGGTGACGGCGGAGCCGAAGCCCGCCCCGGCGAGCGCCAGCTCCGAGATCGGCGTGTCGAACACCCGCTCGGGCCCGTACTTGTCGTACAGGCCGGTCGTCGTGGCGAAGACGCCGCCCGCGACGGCGACGTCCTCGCCGAACAGGATCACGCGCTCGTCGTCGGCCAGCGCCTCGTCGAGCGCGTCTCGAATCGCGCTGCGGAACGTCGTCGTCACAGCGTCAGGGCGAGCGGCCGCTCGAGCAGCTCGCGAAGTCGGGAGAGGAACTGCGCGGCGTGCGCGCCGTAGACCACGCGGTGGTCGCAGGTCAGCGTCACGGTGATCACGTCGCGGAACGAGACCCGGTCGGGGCCATCCTCGAATGCCTCGCGCCGCGCACCGCCGACGGCGAGGATGGCCGCCTGCGGCGGATCGACGATCGCGGTGAACGACCGCACGCCGAACATTCCGAGGTTCGAGACGGTGAACGTCGCGTGGTGAAGCTGCTCCGGAGTGAGCGCTCGTCGTCGGGCGGCATCGGCGAGGCGCCGCGAGTCGGCCGCGATCTCGGCGAGCGGCTTCCGGTCGGCGTCGAGCACCACCGGGACGAGGAGCGCGTCGTCCTCGGTCGCGACGGCGATGCCGACGTTGACACGCGAGTACGTCTCGATACGGCCCTCGGCGTACGAGGAGTTGAGGCGTGGGTGCTCGCGCAGCGCCAGCGCCGCAGCCTTGACGACGAAGTCGTTGAGGGACGGGACCTCCTCGCCGGCGTCGCGCCCGCCGCGTCGCAGCGCCACGATCAGCGACACATCGGCGTCGGCCGCGGCGGTCAGCACGGGAGTCGTCGTCGCCGACTCGGTCAGGCGACGGGCGATCGTCGTCTCCGTCGGCGTCAGCTCGCGCGACTCGACCTCGCCCTTGCCCGGGGCGTCCGCTCGCCCTGGCGCCGGTGCGCCGGAGTCGGCGGCCGCGCGCACATCCTCGACCGTCACCCGGCCTCCCGGCCCCGTGCCCGCGATGCCGTGGAGCGAGACGCCCAGCTCGACCGCGGCGCGCCTCGCGACGGGGGACGCGTTCGCGCGCGCGCCGGCAGCGATCGGTGCCCGCTCTCGGTCACCGTGGTCGCTCGCCATCGCCGGTGCCCGCTCGGGTGTCGCGACGCGAGGACGCGGAGGGGACGCCTCGCCGTCGCCGTTCGACACGGTCGCGATCGCGTCGCCGACCCCGGCGGTGCCGCCCTCCGGGACGAGGATCGCCCCGAGCGTCCCGTCCCATTCGGCCTCGTAGACGACGGTCGCCTTGTCGGTCTCCACCTCGATCAGCGCATCTCCGCGGGTGAATGTCTCGCCCGGCCCCTTGAGCCAGCGAATGATCACGGCGTCGGCCATCGAGTCGGACAGCTTCGGCATCGTCAGCTCGCGGGCCACGACGCTCAGTCCTTGAACTCGCGGGCCGCGAGGGCGCTCGGCCAGGGGGCCGCGAGGCCCTGCGCGCGCATGCGCTCGAGCTCGTCCGCCACCTCGCGCCGCGTCCCGTCGAGGCGCGCCTCGTCGACCCCCTCGGCGCCGAGTTGGGCGGCGAGCACCGTGATCGGGTCGCGCTGCCTCCACTGATCCAGCTCGCCGTCGGGCCGATACGCGCCCGGGTCGCTGCGCGAATGGCCGACGAAGCGGTACGTGAGCGCCTCGAGGAAGGCAGGCCCGTTGCCCGAGCGCGCATGGTCGATCGCACGGCGTGCGGCCTCGCGCACCGTCCACACGCTCATCCCGTCGATCGTCTCCGTCGGGACGCCCATCACCTTCGCGCGGTCCGTGAGCTCACCGGCGGTGACCGAGCGGAAGGACGTGTACTCGCCGTAGCCGTTGTTCTCGCAGACGAGGACGAGCGGGAGCTGGAGCACCTGGCAGAAGTTGAGGCACTCGAAGACGTAGCCCTGGTTCATCGCGCCGTCGCCGAAGTACGCGACCGCGACGCCGCCGGTCGTCTTCTTGAGGCCGAGCGCCGCGCCGGTCGCCGCGGCGATGCTGCCGCCGACGATGCCGAAAGAGCCGATCAGCCGGTCGCGCGGCGAGTTGACGTTCATGGAGCGGGCCCGCCCGCCGTTGATGCCCGTCCCCCGGCCGAGCATCTCGTCGAGGAGGGCCTGAGGATCCACGCCGAGCGCGAGCGCATGCCCGTACCCGCGATAGGTCGCAGCCACGCGGTCGCGGTCCTCGAGCAGGCTCGCCACACCGGTCGCGATCGCCTCCTGCCCCGAGTAGAGGTGCGTCGTCCCGTACACCTCACCGGCGAGGAAGAGTGACTGGACGAGGTCCTCGAAGCCCCGGATCACCAGCATCTGCCGGTAGATCCGCGTGTAGCGCTCGAGGTCCTCGAGGACCCCCGTGGCCGGGGTGTCGCTGACGTTGCTCACGCGCGCCCCTGGCCGGCGTCGGCTCCCGCCGGGCGGACGTCGGAGGTTGACAGCGAACGTCTCATGCTGCGCCCACGCTCGTCTCTGTCGCGAGCCGCTCGCGGAGGTAGTCCCAGTCCCGCTGGTGGCGGTACGAGTGGCGCGGCGGCGGCCCCGGCGCCGAGGTCTCGAGCCAGCGGACGGTGCGGCCCTGCGTCTCGTAGAAGGCGTGCACGCACCCGGTCCCCGTCCAGAACGCGTCGCCCGGCCGGAGCGTGTGCCGATCGCCGTCCGCGACGACGTCGACCTCGCCGTCGAGCATGTAGTACGACTCCTCGAACGGATGGTCGTGCGGGTTGGCGCAGGCTCCCGGCTGGTAGTCGACCATGAACATCGTGTGGAGTTGCGCGTCGAGACGCTGGTCGACGAGCATCTTCACCGTGATGCCGCTGTAGGCGAGGACGGCGGTCGCCATGCTCCCGGAGACGGTCGGCGCGCCCATCGGTTGGGCGTGCTTCAGGACGTCCAGGTCGGTCTCGCCCTCACGGAGCAGGAACAGGTTGTGGTTGCGGGGGTCGCGTGCGTCGAGCGTGTCGGGGGCGCCCTCGGGAGGAGACCCGAGAAAGAACGTGTCGCTTCCGTCGGTGCGGGGGCGCGGCGAGGCCATCTCGATCCAGCGCGCCGGCTCGCCGGCTCGGAACGCATGCGGGACGCCGACCGGGATCGCCCCGCACGCGCCCGGCTCGAGGGTGACGCCGCGCCCTTCGAGGTAGAGCACCGGGTTGCCCTCGAGCACGTAGAAGCTCGTCTCGAACGAGTGCAGGTGCTCGTCGACGTGCCCGTCGGCGAGCGCGACGAGCGTGAGCGCCATGTGCGTCGATCCCGAGGGGCCGTCCACGAGCCGGCACGTGGTGAGTCCGCTGGAGCGGCCGGGGAGGGCGTCCGCGAGCTCGATCTCCTCACGGCGGACGAGGCGGTAGGCCGGCCGGCCGTCGGCGAGCGTCCGCGTTCCGGTCTCGCTGCTCACAGCGGGACGCCGGAGGGCTCGACGACGGCAGACGAGGCGACCGCGGACGCAAGGCCGGGCGCACCCCTCCGCCGGTCGCCTCCGTCCTCCTGGACGAGGTCCGCGCCGCGCACGTAGATGCGCCCGGCGACGAGCAGCTCCTCGGCCGGGAACCGCGTGAGCAGCTCGCAACCCGTCGCCGTCACGACCACCTCTTCCTCGATCCGCGCCGCCGACCGACCGTCCGTCGCCGCGCAGTACGTCTCGAGCGCGAAGACCATTCCCTCCTCGAGCTCGACCGGGTGCTCGAGCGAGTGGACGCGCGAGATCATCGGCGACTCGTAGAGGCCGACGCCGATCCCGTGCCCGAACTGCAGGCCGAAGCAGGTCTCCTCGTCCGGGAAGCCGAGCTCCTCGGCGGTCGGCCAGACCTCGGCGATCCGGTCGGTCGTCATCCCGGGCCGGACGAGCTCGATCGCGGAGTCGAGCCACTCCCGGCACTGCTTGTAGGCGTCGAGCTGCGCGTGGCTCACGCCGCCCACGTTGAACGTGCGGTAGTAGCACGTCCGGTAGCCCATGAACGAGTGGATGATGTCGAAGAACGCCTGGTCGCCCGGGCGCAGCAGCCGGTCGGAGAAGACGTGGGGATGCGGGTTGCAGCGGTCTCCCGAGACCGCGTTGACCGCCTCGACCTGCTCCGACCCCATCTCGAACAGGAGCTGGTGCGCACGGGCGACGATCTCGTGCTCGTACACCCCGGGGCGGAGCATGCGGTAGATCTCCTCGTAGACCGCGTCGACGAGCCCGGCCGACTGGTCGAGCAGCGCGATCTCCTGCGAGGTCTTGATCGTGCGCGCCGCGAGCAGGACGCGCGAGCCGTCGGTGACGTGGATCCCCGCGCGCTGGAGCGCCTCGATCGTGACGAGGTCGGCCATGTCGACGCCGAGCGGCTCGCCCTCGAGGCCGTGCTCACGCAGCTCGTGCGCGATCCGCTGGCCGAGCCGGTCCGGGACACCCGTCTCGACGGGCATCGCGCCTCGCATCGGTGCGACCCCGGCGCGGAAGTTCTCCGGAGGAAGCCAGGGGGCGAACAGCTGGTGGTGCCGGGCGGCGGAGCCGAAGTCCCAGAGGATCGGATCGCCGCCGCGGGGGAGGAGGGCGAACCGCGCGTTCTTGTCGCGCGCCCACTCGCCGATGTGCGTGCTCGTGACGTACCGGATGTTGTTCGGATCGAACAGCAGGACCGCGCCGAGGTCCGAGGCCTCGAGCGCCGCCTTGGCGCGGTCGAGGCGCTCCTGCCGCAGGCGCGGGAAGTCGAGGCGCTGCTCCCAGTCGACCGCACGCGTCGCGTCGGGGGAGCCGTTCGCCCTCTCGCGCATGGTCACGGCACTACCTCCTGTTCGAGCTGCCTTGTCGCCCCGTCCGCCGTGCCCACGCCGGTCGAGAGGCCGATTCGCCGCCGCAGATGCTGGAAGAGCGCGATGAAGTCGTCGTCCGCATAGCCCGCGTCGATCGCCGCGTGCAGCTGCGCCTTCATCTCCGCGGCCAGCGGCAGCTCGACGCCAACCTCGTCGGCCGCGTCGAGGGCGAGGTCGATGTCCTTCTCCATCAACGCCGTCGTGAACGTCGCGGAGTAGTCGTCGCGGAGAAGCGCGTCGGTCTTGTACTTCACGAAGGGCGCTCCGACCGCCGAGTTGCCCATCACCTCGAGGAGCGCCGAGCGACTCACCCCGCCGGCCTCGCCGAGCACGAGCGCCTCAGAGATCGCCTGCGCCAGAACGGCGATCATGAGATTGATCGCCAGTTTCACGACCCGGGCCTGCTCGGCGTCGCCGACGTGATGGATGGTCGGTCCGATCGCGAGGAGCAGCGGCTCGACCTCGTCGAGCGTCTCGCGCTTGCCGGAGACCACGAAGCTGAGATTCCCGGCGCGGACGACGCTCGGGTTCCCGCTCACCGGAGCACGCAGATAGCGCACCGAGCGCGCCTCCGCGTGCGCGGCCACGCGTGCGGAGCTCGCCGCCGAGACCGTGCTCGCATCGACGAGGACGGTGCCCGGCCGGGCAGCGTCGACGACGCGGGTCGCGACGGCCTCGAAGGCCTCGTCGTCGGCGAGCGAGGTGAGGACGACGTCGACCTGCGCCGCCAGCTCCTCCGGCGTGCCGGCCAAGCGCGCGCCGCGTGCCTCGAGCGACTCGGACTTCCCGGGCGTGCGGTTGCTCACGACGAGCTCGTAGCCGCCCTCGAGGAGGCGCTCCCCGAACGCGGTGCCCATGTTTCCGAGACCGATCAGCCCCACGACGGGACGCGGGTCCTTAGAGACGCGCACTGTGCAGTATGAATAAACGAACGCCCGTCACCGGTCAAGCCGCTCCTGCTCTGTCGTGGCCTGCCTTCGTCCTTTGCATGGTGCCTGTACAGCAGCACCATACGCGCCCGGCCTCCGCCGGTGACGACGAGGTGCTGCTCAGGCCGTCGCCAGCGCCTGCTCGAGATCGGTCCACAGCACCTCCGGGTCCTCGAGACCGACCGAGAGACGCAGCAGTCCGCTGGGGATTCGATCGCCCTCCCAGCGATGGCGCGCCTCGAGCTTGGTGTGCGTCCCGCCCAGGCTCGTGGCGTTGACGATCGTGCGCAGCGCACGCTCGACGCGTCCTGCGGCCTCGCCGTCGGCGACGTCGAAGCTGAGCAGGAACGAGAAGCCGGGGTAGCGGACGGTCTCGACCGCAGTCTGCGCCTCGAGTCGCTCGGCGAGGATGCGCGCGGTCGCCTCCTGGCGGTCGAGCCGCGCCGCGAGCGTCTCGAGGCCGCGGTGGACGAGCCAGGCCGTGTCGGCCGAGGCGACGATCCCGGCGAGCCGGCGGGTCAGGTGCAGCCGGTCGCGAAGCTCCTCGTCGCGCGTCACGGTCACCCCCGCGAGCACGTCGTCGTGCCCCGACAGGATCTTCGTGGCCGAGTGGAGCGCGACATCGCAGCCGTGCTCGAGCGCGCGGAGCCGGAGGGGCGACGACACGGTCGCGTCGCAGACGACAGGCGCTGGGTGCGCGGCCGCCGCCTCGAAGTCGGGCATGGTCAGGAGCGGGTTCGCCGGCGCCTCGACGAGGATCAGGTCGACCCCGTCGGGAGGCGGCCCGGTCTGGTCGAACTCGATCACGTTCACGCGCCACGGGCCGAGGTGGTCGAGCAGCGTGCGATGGCCGTAGTACGCGCCTTCGGCCAGCGCGATCGTCCCACCTGGGCGCAGCATGGTCAGCACGACGTTCGTGACCGCGGCCATGCCCGACGGATAGAGCAGCGCGTACCCGCCGTCGAGCGCGCCGAGCGCCTCCTCGCAGGCGACGCCGGTCGGGTGATCGGCGCGCGCGTAGGAGAAGCGGCCGGGCTCCCCGCCCTCGTATGGCCAGCTCGCGGAGCGGTCGAGCGGTGCGTCCACGGCTCGATGCTATGCGCGGCCTACGCGTCCCGCCGCGGCCGCTCGAGCAGCGCGGAGCCCGGCTCGACGAACCCGAGCTTGCGGTACAGCCCGTGCGCGTCGGCGGTGTGGAGGAGCCACTTCGTGCCGGCGAGCGGCCCTTCGTCGACGCTGAAGCGCACGAGCTCGACTCCGAGGCCGTGCCCACGATGGTCGTCGAGCACGTAGACGTCAGCGAGATACGACTGCACGTGCCCGTCCGAGAGCGAGCGCGAGAAGCCGACCAGCTCGCCGTCGCGGTAGAGCCCGACGACGCGCGCCGCGCCCTCGATCAGCGCGTCCTGCACCTCCCGTGGACGGCCCTCGGCCCAGTAGGACTCCTCGCTCAGGTAGCGATGCACCGCGTCGCGGTCGATCCGGGCGCGATCGTCGTCGAGCTCGTACCCGTCCCCGAGATCTCGTCGCACGCCGGCAGCGTACGCACGCATCCGCGAGGGCGGACAACGCTTGTGTTGATTCAACACAGGCGTTGTCCGCGCTCTGCGTCGGAGAGCCCCGCCCGAGTTGCCCCGCGTTAGGCTCCTCGCGATGTCGACCCGCCACGACACGACCGAGGCGAAGCTCGCGTGGCTCCGGGAGCTGGCCGACGAGGCGGCGAACGCCGGCACGGAGAAGGCGGTCGCTCGTCAGCACGAGCGCGGCAAGCTCCTCGCGCGCGAGCGTCTCGACCTCCTGCTCGATCCCGGCTCGTTCGTCGAGCTCGACCGCTTCGTCCGTCATCGCGAGAGCGAGTTCGGGATGCGCGACAACCGCCCGTGGGGCGACGCAGTGGTCACCGGCCACGGCACCGTGTTCGGGCGCCCGGTCTGCGTGTTCAGCCAGGACTTCACGGTCTTCGGCGGCTCGCTCTCCGAGGTGTTCGCGGAGAAGGTCTGCAAGGTCATGGACATGGCCGTGAAGGTCGGCTGTCCGGTGGTCGGGATCAACGACTCGGGCGGCGCGCGGATCCAGGAAGGCGTCGTGTCGCTCGCCGGCTATGCGGAGATCTTCTGGCGCAACGTCCAGGCATCGGGTGTCGTGCCGCAGATCTCGCTGATCATGGGGCCGTGCGCCGGGGGCGCCGTCTACTCCCCGGCGATCACCGACTTCGTCCTGATGACGGAGGGCTCGTCGTACATGTTCATCACGGGCCCCGACGTCGTGAAGACGGTGACGGGGGAGGACGTGTCGTTCGAGGACCTCGGCGGGGCGAGCGCGCACGCGACGAAGTCCGGGGTCGCGCACCTCGTCGCGCCCGACGAGCAGGCCTGCATCGACGACGCGCGCTACCTCCTCACGTTCCTTCCGCAGAACAACCTCGAGTCGGCGCCGTACGCCGCGCCGACCGACCCCGTCGAGCGCGAGTCGCCCGACCTGGACACGCTGATCCCCGACTCGCCGAACAAGCCGTACGACATCAAGCGCGTGATCGAGGCCGTCGTCGACGACGGGGACTTCCTCGAGCTCCAGCCGCGCCACGCGGAGAACATCGTCTGCGGCTTCGCTCGGCTCGGCGGGCATTCGATCGGTGTCGTCGGGAACCAGCCGGCCGCGCTCGCAGGCGTGCTCGACATCGACGCCTCGGTCAAGGCAGCGCGTTTCGTCCGAACCTGCGACGCGTTCAACGTGCCGCTCGTGACGTTCGTCGACGTCCCGGGCTTTCTCCCGGGTACGGCCCAGGAGTGGGGCGGGATCATCCGTCACGGGGCCAAGCTCCTCTACGCCTACGCGGAGGCGACGGTGCCCAAGCTGACCGTGATCACCCGGAAGGCGTACGGCGGGGCGTACGACGTCATGAGCTCGAAGCACATCCGCGCCGACGTCAACGTCGCCTGGCCGACGGCGGAGGTCGCCGTGATGGGCCCGGACGGGGCGGTCAACATCGTCTTCCGGAAGGAGCTCGAGGCCTCCTCCGATCCCGACGCCCGGCGCGCCGAGCTGATCGCGGACTACAAGGAGCGGTTCGCGAACCCGTACTCGGCCGCCGAGCGCGGCTACGTCGACGACGTGATCGAGCCTCGTCTCACCCGGCCGTACCTCACGCGGGCGCTGGAGGCGTTGCTCTCCAAGCGCGAACCCGGCCCGAACCGGAAGCACGGCAACATCCCGCTGTAGCCCCGGGACGTGGGCTTTGCCCGCGTACCTCAGGGCGTTCAGCGGGTTTTTGCTGAGAACGCGAGCTCGCGCGAGTCGCACACCGGCTCGTAGCCGATCCGCAGGTAGATCGCGTTCGACGTCGGGTTCGCGAGGTCGGTGTAGAGGAAACAGAAGCGACGGCCTTGCTCGAGCAGCAACTTGGAGACTGCGGCAGTCACCGCGGTGCCGTACCCGCGGTTTCGGTGCTCGGGCGGTGTGTAGACCGGACCGATCCGAATCCCGTTCGGAGTCGGCCCGCCGAAGCCGGCCAGGGAGACGGCGCCCCCGGCGTCGTGCCAGAGGCCGAAGCCCCCATGCTCGTCGACGAGCCTTGCCTCGACGCTGCGCTCGAGCCTCGAGCTGTCGTCGCCGTCGCCGCCGAGAGCTTGGGCGGCGAATGCCCGGCACCAGTCGAGCACAAGGGGCCGGTCGGCCTCGCCGGCGAGCCGCATGGCCCCGGGCACCGTGTCCGGCGGGATCAGCCTGTGGAGCGCGTAGATCCGCTGGTCGAACGCGGCTCTGATCTCGAGGGAGTGCCGTTCCGCGAAGGACGCGGCGAACGCGTCGACCTCGGGCACGCCTCCGACGACCCCGGGCAGCTCCGTCTCGATCGCGCCGGCGAGCGCGTGGAGCCCTTCCTCGTCGACCGGCTGTGCCAGCACCAGATTGTGAGGTGGTGTCCTGACTGCCGCGGCGACGACGCGGCTGCCCGCCCGGGCAACCCACCCGTGGAGCTCGGGATAGACCGATGGCTGCGCCCGCGCTGTGGAGAGGATCCCGAGCGCGAGGTTGTGTCGCGCCTCGTCCCTGAGCAGCAGCTCCTCGAGACGGTCGAGGACCACCTCGGCGCCCATGACGTGCTCGACCTCCACGGGCCGAGCGTAAGGAATCGCCTGTACGGCGGTTCTCCGGAGGTCAACGACCGAAGGAGGACGTCATGACCATCACGATCACACCCCGGGCTGCGGCGCTCCTGATCGCCGCGGGCGTGCTCGCGCTCGCCGGAACCGCGACGGCGGCCAAGAGCCTGATCACGGGCAAGCAGATCCTGAACGGCACGGTCACCGGGCTCGACCTCGCGAACGGAACCGTGAGCGGGATCGACGTCAAGAAGAAGAGCCTCACCCCGGCGCACTTCAAGCCTGGCTCGCTGCCGAAGGGACCGGCCGGCCCGCAGGGACAGCCTGGCCCGAAGGGCGAGGAGGGACAGCAGGGCCTGCAGGGAGCGCCGGGGATCTCCGCGCGCGAGATCGTCACCTCGGCGACGGTCACCTCGAGCAGCGATTCGAAGTACCTCGTGCTCGCCTGCCCCTCGGGGAAGGTCGCGCTCGGCGGCGGCGGCCAGGTCCTGTATCCCGCCGGCAACCACGTCGGCTCCGACGTGGCCCTCTCGTCGAGCCTTCCATCGGGCGCGGGGTGGGTCGTGCGCGCCGTCGAGGCCGGCCCGGTCGCCGCGCCCGGCACGTGGCAGCTCGAGGGCTTCGTCGTATGCGCATCGGTCGCCGACTAGCAGCCGTCCGCTCTCCGCGACCCGCGCTCCGCGATTCACCTCCGGAGCGCGGGTCGCCTCGTGCTTGCGTCGCGGCGAGCGTCGATGGACACTCGCCGAGTCGTGGCGAGCACCGCGCGGACCAGCGACGAGCTCCAGACGCTCCAGCTCGAGCGGCTCCAGGCGACCCTGCGCCGCGTCTACGAGCGGGTCCCGCACTACCGCCGCGCGTTCGACGAGGCGGGCGTGCGACCGGACGACCTCCAGACGCCCGGCGACCTCGCGGGGTTCCCCTTCAC
>Ga0105245_10001676_pt1 | contig 20158 bp, 21 predicted proteins | sample KBSM54metaG_FD_81523 | JGI IMG/M metagenome (GOLD analysis project Ga0105245, IMG submission 81523) | Miscanthus rhizosphere microbial communities from Kellogg Biological Station, Michigan, USA - KBS M5-4 metaG | ecosystem: Host-associated > Plants > Roots > Rhizosphere > Soil | place...
CGGCGTCGACGTCCCCGAGAGAGCCGACGGCGACGATCTCCTCGCCGTCCACCAGCACGTCCGCGATGGACGACTGGCCGGCGTTCACGACCGTGCCGCCCTGGACCAGCTTCCTCATGTTGCACCTCCAGTCACGCCGGCGAAGCGCGGGATGATCTCGCGCCCGTACACCTCGAGCGTCGCCTCCTGCCCTTCCGTCATGAGATAGATGTTGAACTGGTCGACCCCGATCGACTCGAGCTCCTGCAGCTTCGCGGTTGCCTGCTCGGGCGTGCCCAGCACGCAGAAGCGGTCGCAGATCTCGTCGCTCACGAACGCGCCGTGCTTGGCGCCCACGCGCGAGTGCTCGTCGTAGTCGTAGTGCGTCTCGTCGGGCACGTAGTCGGTCAGCGCCTTGGGGACCACGGAGCCGTCGGCGCCGTAGCGGCGGATCAGGTCCCGCACGTGGTTCGACACCATCGCCGGGAACCAGCGCACCTGTTCGCGCGCGTCCGCGATGTCGTCGGAGATGTGGCTTGGCGCGCAGACGATGCACTTGAGCGCCGCCGGGTCCCGGCCCGCCTCCTCGGCCGCCCTGCGCGCGGTGTCCATCGTCCACTGGATGATGTCCGGGTCGGCGAGCTGGATGATCACCCCGTCGCCCTGACGGCCCGCGATCGCCAGCACCTTGGGCCCGTAGCCCGCCACGTGCATCTCGATCGGAGGCAGCTCGGGCCGCACCCAGGTGAGCTCGAGGTCGATGTCGTTCCAGTGCACCTTCTCGCCGTTCATGAACGGCTTGATCATCCGGATCGCATCCTCGAAGCGGCCCACGCGGACGGGCTGCTGGTTGATGTAGCGGCGCGCGGAGTCGCCGCGGCCGATGCCCATCACCATGCGGCCGTCCGAGATGTCGTGCAGCGTCGCGTACATGCTCGCCACGACGGTCGGCTCGCGCGTGCCGGGGTTCGTGACCATGTGGCCGAGCTTGATCCGAGAGGTCGCCGCGGCGGCGAGGGCGAGCGTGGGCGTCGACTCCTGCCAGAGCACGTGCGAGTCGTAGGTCCAGCCGTACTCGAAGCCGTGCTGCTCGCCCAGGACGAGCAGGTCGATCAGGCGCTGGTAGGGAGGGTCGGGAAGGACGGTGACGCCGAAGCTGAGTGCCATCCCCGGCAGATTCTCACAGCGGGAGCTCCGGAGGGAGGCCGAAATGAACAAAGAGCTCCGGCATGACGAAGGCGGTGATCTCCTTGATCCGCCCGTCCCGCAGCGTGTAGACGTCGATCGCGGTCGGCGTGTAGCGCTCCGTGTCCGGATCGAGCCCGTAGGCGGCGACGGCCAGCTGCCCGTTCGCGCGAACCGACAGCGTGCGCGTGTCCGGGCAGAGGTTGACGGCGGTCCTCGAGAATCCCGCGATCGTCTCGGCGCCACGCCACCAGGTCGGCCACGGGGGCATGGAGAAGACCGCGTCCTCCGCCAGCAGCGCCTTCAGCGCGTCGACGTCGGCCCTTGTCCACGCCTCGAGGTAGTCCTCGACGAGCTTCCGCATCTGCTCGTCGCCGAGTGTCCGCAGTGTCTCCTGCTGGCTCCGCTCGGGCAGGCGCTGCTCCACTGCCCTTCGAGCGCGTTGCATCGCGCTGTTCACCGACGCGACCGACGTCTCGAGCGTCTCGGCGACCTCGCGGGCGGAGAAGCCGAGCACGTCGCGAAGGATCAGCACCGCCCGCTGCGTCGCGGGCAGGTGTTGTAGGGACGCGACGAAGGCGAGCTCCACCGCCTCGCGCTGCTCGTAGCGGGCATCCGGCCCCGCATAGCCGTCGGCCAGCCCGATGGCCTCGTCCGGGTAGGGCTCGATCCACACCGACTCGACCAGCGGCTCGCCGTTGCCCGAAGACGGTGTCGACGAGGGCCCGTAGTCGATCGGAAGGACCCGCCGGCTGCGGCGCGAGATCGCGTCCAGGCAGGCGTTGGTCGCGATCGTGTACAGCCACCCCCGAAGCGACCCTCGGCCGCTGAACTCGGGGAGCCCTCGCCACGCTCGCAGGAGGGTGTCCTGGAGAGCGTCCTCGGCATCGTGAAGAGAGCCGAGCATCCGGTAGCAGTGGGCGTGGAGCTCCCGGCGGTGGTTCTCGACCAGGAGCCGGAAGTCCTCCTCGGTCGGTGCGGAGGCAGCGGCTGTTCTCATTACCTAAGTAGACCGCACGACGACGAGAAACTCATCGCTCGCGGTCCCAGCTCCCGCTACTTCAGCGCCTGATCGCTACCAGCCGCGAGAGCTCCTTGCTCTTCGTGATCGCCTGCTCCTTGATCACGCCGACGCCGCGGGCGTGCCACTTCACCTCGTACTGCTTGTCGATGGTGCTGTACTCGAGCGTGAGGAGGGTGCGCCTGAAGGAGCGGAATGGGGTCTTTACCGTGCCGCCGGGACCGAGCACCTGCGCCTGGTCGACGGCGTGGCCGGGTGAGTACTCCTGCCGGTAGCTCTCACCGCGTGTCGGGTGGGCGAGCATGATGATGCCGGGCTTCCCGTTGCCGACTCCTGCCGTCCACGAGCCGTCGTCCTTCACCCAGTGGCCGTGCTCGAAGTTGCTCGAGTCCTCGCCCATGTACCAGACGTTGCCCTGGTTGTCCTGGGCGTACCAGTCGAAGGTGCGCTCCTCGGGCTTCCCGCCGGAGAAGACCCGGTCCAGGACCACGGTCGCCTCGATGCCCATGATGCGCTTCTTCCTGTGGGTCACACGGACGGTGTTCAGCTCGCGCGTCTTCCCGTCGTCGCCGACGCCGCGGTAGACGTTGGTCGTTCCGGGCTTGAGTGGCAGCCAGGGGTTGTCGATCGGGCCGCCGAAGTTCGCGGGGTCGATGTTCGGGTTGTACGGAGTCGTGACCGGCGCCGGGTTGGCCGCGCCCGCCGCCGCGGTCACGGCGAGGGACCCGCCGACGATGAGTGTCGTGATGATGCCTGCCCGTCTCATGGTTCGGACCGTACCCAGGCCGAATGAGTAGACGATGAAAAGGTCGATTGACAGGCCCATTAACCGCCCATACGGTCTGTTCATGCGGCGCGCGCTCACATTCCTGGCTGTTCTCATCGGGGCCCTCGGCATCACCACGACGGCCGAGGCAAAGACCATCCGTGTGAAGCCGGGCGACTCCATCCAGGCGGCGGTCGACAAGGCGAAGCCGGGCGACCGGGTCCTCGTCAAGCCGGGGGTTTACCGCGAGGACGGCCGGGCCTGTCCTGCCACGGGCCGCAAGTGCGCGGTATCGATCGAGAAGAACAACATCAGGCTCATCGGCGTGCCGAGCCGCAGGCATCGGGTGGTGCTCGAGGCGAAGGGCGACCAGGACGTGGGCATCGCCGTGGGGAACTCGAACGCCTCCACCGATTGCCTGAGCGACGCGTCGAACCGGCTGCACCGCTCGCGGATCCGCGGCCTCACCGTGCGCGGCTTCGGGGACGACGGCGTCTTCCTGCTCTGCGTTGACCATTGGCGCGTGACGCGCGTGCGCGCGGTGGACAACAGGGAATACGGGATCTTCCCGTCGCACACGCTGATCGGGCGGCTCGACCACTCGTTCGCCAGCGGGGCGAACGACACGGGCCACTACATCGGCCAGTCGAGCCACGCGCGGGTGGACCACAACGTGGCGCGCGGCAACGTGAGCGGCTTCGAGCTCGAGAACAGCTCGCACATCCGCGCCGACCACAACCTGGCGACCGGCAACACGGGCGGGATCCTCTCGTTCACGCTCCCGAACCTCGACATCAAGTCGAACTCCGGCAACCGGATCGATCACAACGTCGTGCGCGGCAACAACAAGGCGAACAGCTGCACCGACCCCGACGACGCGGTCTGCGACGTGCCGTCGGGCACCGGCATCCTGCTGGTTGCGGCGGACCGGAACCACGTCGTGGCGAACAGGGTCGGCGGCAACAACTCGTTCGGCATCGCCGTGTCGAACTACTGCGTGGCCACCAACCTGTCGCCGTCCGACTGCGCCGCGCTCGACATCGAGCCGAACCCGGACGGGAACCGGGTCCAGGACAACCGCGTCAAGGGCAACGGAACGGCCCCCGACTCGACGCTGCCGCCGATCTTCGCGGTCGACCTGGCCTGGGACACGATGGGCAGCGACAACTGCTGGTCTGGCAACAAGGCGGGGACGTCGTTCCCGCCGACGCTGCCGGCCTGTTCGTAGCCGCTAGGCCTGCGCGGCCGCGGGCAGTCGTGCCACGTGCTCCAGCCAGCTGCCGAAGAGGCGGCGCGCCAGCGGCAGCGTGACGTCGGCGTGCTCCTCGACGCCTGCCAGCAGGCGGTCGAGTGCTCCTGGGCCGAGCGTTGACTCGAGGCTCTGGGCGTAGGCCGGCACCTCGCCCCACTCGGTCGCCAGCTCGGGCGACACCTCGATGTGGAACTGGAGAGCGTACGAGCGCCCGATCCGGAACGCCTGGTTCGGGTAGGCCGGTGAGCTGGCGAGCAGCGTCGCGCCCTCGGGGAGGTCGAAGGTGTCGCCGTGCCACTGGAGCGTCGGGAACGAGGCGGGGGCCTCGCCGAAGACCGGATCGGATGACGCTGCGGGCGTGAGCTCTACGGGCAGGAGGCCGACCTCGGGCTGCTCGCCCGGGTACACCCGCGCGCCGAGCGCGTCGGCCAGCAGCTGCGCGCCGAGGCAGACGCCCCAGACCGGCACATCGGCCTCGACGGCCTCGCGGAGCAGCCGCTTCTCGGCGGCGAGCCAGGCGTGCTCGTCCTCCTCGTAGGCCCCCATCGGGCCGCCCATCACGACGATCGCGGGGAACTCCCGCCAGTCCGGCAGCGCATCGCCCTCGTCGAGCTCGACCCGGACGAGGTCGAGTCCGCGCGAGCGCAGCTCGTCCTCGAACGCCGCCGGTGGCTCGCACGCGATGTGCTGCAGGACGAGGAGGCGCGAGTCCAAGGCCACCAACGCTACAGCGGCTCCGACGGCGGCAACAGGTCGTCGTCCTGGACCTCGGGGAAGAAGCGCGCTCTCAGCTCGGCCATCGTGACCCGCTGGCGCTCGGATAGCGGGCCGAACGAGTTGCGCTTCGCTACGCCGGCACGCATCTGGTGGAGCGCCAGCGGCGAGATCGGCCTCAGCGCGATGCCCTCGAGCTCCACAGTCGGGTGGTCGAACATGTCATCCGGGAGGCGCAGCTGGTACCCGGCCGGCGCCTCCTCGCCTCCCACGGTGAAGGCCAGCCGGTGGACGCGCATCCAGTTGCTTCCGTTCGCCTGGTCGACGATCCCCAGATCGAGCCTGAGGTCGCCGCTCTGGCCGAACAGGTAGAACGGCACGCCGGGTGAGGCCTCGCCCCAGGTCTCCCAGTCGCGAAAGCCGAGCTCGGCGAGCTGGCCGCGGCGGAGCTCCTCCTCGGCGCGCGGGAAGATCAGGTCGACGTCCTCGTGCTCGCGCGTGACGGCCCCGGCCAGCAGCGCGTCCTCCGCGTAGCCGCCCATGAACCACGGCGGCGGCTCGAGCGCCGCCAGCGTCGCGATCAGCTCGAGCTGGCGAGCGGTGAGATCACCGGCCGGCATCTCACCGCCCGAGCTCCACCGCCAGCTCGAAGGTGCCGCGATTCTGCAGCGGGATCGGCGGCGGGATCGCCAGGCCCTGCATCTCGGCGCTCACCATCGCGCGGTCGTCGCGCCAGGTGGCCGGATCCGCGGACCCGAAGCGCGCCGCCAGGGCGGCGGCGGCGTCGGCCGCGGCGCGACGATAGCCCTCGGCGTCGAGCGTCCGGAGGGCGTAGGTCTCGCCGAGCGTCGACTCGACGAAGCCCTCGTCGCCCGGTGTGCCGACCAGCGACCGGGTCGCGGGCGTCGGCTCGCCGAGCGCCACGACCTGCGCGGCCGCCTTGAAGGCCTCCCACGTGGCGACGCCCGGCTCGACCTTCCCGTCGGCACCGGTGCGCGTGTAGTCGCCGTCCCAGGCGAGGAGCGTGTTCAGCACGTCGGCCGCCGGACCCGTCGCACCCGCGGCGGCCCCCTGCAGCGCAGCCTCGGCCGTCGGGCGCTGAGTCGCGGTCCGGCTCATGTCGCGGACCACGGCGATCGTCGCGCGATCGAACGACGACGGGTTCGCGGCGGCCCGTTTGACGAGGCCCTGGAGCATCGCGACGCGGTGGTACGGGCCGTTCAGCTGCTCGCGCGCCGGGGCGTCGCCGGACGTCCAGCCCTTCGCCGGCACGTTGTTCCAGTTGACGAGCCAGTTGCGCCCCGGCGGGTCGATCACATGGGGATCGCGCTTCCGGGGCAGCAGCCCGCGCCACTCCGCCCGGCCGTCGCCCGGGAGCGGCAGGCGCTCGTCCCAGCGCAGGTCCCGCAGCTGGAAGAGGCCCGGATGCCAGTAGCCGATGTGACCGCGGTCGTCGGCGGCGAGGATGTTCTCCGTCCACGTGGTCTTCCGCAGAGCCCTGTCGGCGGCGCGCAGGTCGCGTGCCGCCCCCAGTCCGGCGAGTCCCTCGAACGTCGCGAGCTCGCGGCCCCAGATCGCGTACCGTCGCGCGAAGGCCCAGCCGCCCGCGCGCGCCTGCACCGGGCCCTGCACCGTCCGGCACAGCCGCCGCTTGGTGGACTTCATCGTCCCGCCCTCGGAGTAGCGGAAGCGCTCCGTGCGACAGCTCATGCGCCGGATACGGCCGCGGAACCGGTAGCGCTCCGGGCCCGCGAGCCGGACGGCGAACAGGTCGTCGTCGTCGGAGAGCCCGCTGGTGACGCCCCACGCCATGTGGGCGTTGTAGCCGTTCGAGTTCACCGGGACCCCGGGCGCCGTGCCGGTGTGCAGGCGCACGCCGGGCGCCTTCAGGTCCAGCTCCACGAACGTGTTCGGGGCCTGGTAGCCGAGCTGCGGGCCGTTGAAGAAGAACGTGTGCCGGTCGGACGCCCGCCGGATCGCCCACATGAACGAGCCGTGCACTCGGCCGAGCGCCACGTCGATCGCATGTGCCGGACGCTCCTTGCCGGTGGGCACGCTCGCGGCGCGCGCGCTCGACGCGGACGGCAGCGGCAGTCGCTTCAGCCACGCGCGCGAGCGGGCATACGCCGCCCTCGCGTCGGCCGGCGTTCGTCCCGGCACCGACGGGAAGGTCCCCGCGCGCGCGGGGATCGTCGTGATCTCTCCGGGAACGCTCAGCGGCAGGAGCTCGGCAAACTTCTTCGGCCCCAGTGCGCGAAGGGCGCGCAGGTTCTCGAGCTCGTTGCCGTCGCCGCTCGGGATCGTCCGCGCGAGCAGCACGCCGATGCGGAGCGTGTCCACCAGGCCCCAGCGTCTGAGCGGCACGTCGAGAGCGGTGAACTCCGGCGGCAGGTCGGCCGGCGTGCGGAGCACGTGGGCGATCCACGCGTTCACCCCAGCGATGTAGGCGAGCGTGCGCTTGCGGAACCGCTTCGGAAGGCGCGCGAACTGGTGCCTCAGCTCAGCGGCTGTGTAGAAGTCGCGCCGGGCAACGACATCGTCCTCCAGCGACGACTTTCCGAGGATCTCCGCCAGTCGCCCGGAGCCGCGCCTCTTGAACAGCTCCATCTCACCGAGCCGGTCCTGCGCCACCGCGTAGCCCGCGCCCCACCAGACAGCGGTCTCGGAGCGCGCGCTGATGGCGGGGACGCCGAAGCCGTCGCGGCGGATCGTCACGCCCGCGCGCGGGCGCTCGACGCCCGACCCCCCGGGGCCGCCGCCCAGCGGCTCAGGCTTGTACTGAAGCGCCTGGAACAGTGGCAGCTGGTCGAAGACGTGCGGGTCGCCCGGAACACCGCTCTGACCCGGCGGAAGAATCGTCACCGCCTCCACGACCCGGGCCGACGCCGCGGCGGGTACGGCGAGTGCGGCGGCCACAATTGCGATGACGGCGGCGAGGCGGATGCGCCACCCTACCCGCTCCGCGGTCCCACGCGCCAGCCACCGGATCACGCCCGGCCATAGTGTTTGCGCCGTGAATCTCGAGACGCCCGACGTTCGCTACGCGCGCAGTGGGGATGTCAGCGTCGCCTACCAGGTGGTGGGCGAGGGGCCGGTGGACCTCCTCTTCGTCCCGTTCATGGTCAACCTGGTCTGGGCCTGGGAGCAGCCGATCTTCGTCGACTTCTGCCGGCAGGCCTCGTCGTTCTCGCGCCTGATCCTGTTCGACAAGCGCGGCACGGGACTGTCGGACCGCCCGCGCGAGATGCCCACGCTCGAGACACGCATGGACGACATCCGCGCCGTCATGGATGACGCCGGCTCGGACCGGGCGGTCCTTCTGGGCGCCGGCTCTCCGGGCGGCCAGCTCTGCGCCCTTTTCGCCGCCACCTATCCCGAGCGCGTGGTCGCCCTCGTCCTCCACAACACCTGGCCGCGTGTCGTGTCCGCACCCGACTACCCGTTCGGACAGCCGCTCGAGGAGTGGCACCGGCGCGTGCGCGAGGCGCGGCTCAACTGGGGAACGCGCGAGTACCAGAAGGCCGAGCTGCGGCGCTACCTGCCGAGCTTTGCCGACGACCCCGCGTTCGAGCAATGGCACGTGAACCACGAGCGCCTCGCGGCGAGCCCGGGAGCGGCCGCGTGGTTCATGCGGGTCCTGATGGAGACCGACATCCGCGAGATGCTTCCAGCGATCTCGGTGCCGACGCTGATCCTCTACCACGAGAAGTGGCAGGAGGGCTGCGCCTACATGGCGGAGCGCATCCCGAACGCAGAGATGGTGGAGCTGACCCTGCCGGACGTCTCCACGTGGACCGACCCGCGCGTGCTCGACAATCTGCAGCGGTTCCTCGGGGAGGGCCGCGTCGACGCCGCCCCCGAGCGGGTGCTCACCACGGTGCTGTTCACGGACATCGTCGACTCGACCTCGCGCGCCGCTGAGATGGGCGACGAGCACTGGCGAGAGCTGCTTCAGGCGCACCACGCCGTGGTCCGCGCTCAGCTGGCGCGCTACGGCGGGAAGGAGGTGCGCGGCACCGGCGACGGCGTGTTCGCCACGTTCGACGGGCCCGCGCGCGCGATCGTCTGCGCTCTGCGCACCATAGACGCGGTCGGTGAGCTGGGGCTGGACATCCGGGCGGGCATCCACACCGGCGAGGTGGAGCTCGTTGCCAACAAGGTCGAGGGCATCGCCGTCCACATCGGCGCGCGCGTGGCCGCCGAGGCCAAGCCCTGCGAGCTGCTCGTCTCGAGCATCGTGCGCGACCTCGCGGCGGGCTCCAGCATCGAGTTCGAGGATCGCGGCGTGCGCACGCTCAAGGGCGTCCCCGGCGACTGGCAGCTGTTCGCGGCTCGACTCAGCGACCGCGCCGGATTAAGGTAAGGCTCGTGCGACTGTTCAGTCATGACACGAAGGTGGACGCGCTGAAGCAAGCGCCTCTGTTCTCGGACCTCTCCAAGAAGGAGCTGGCAGACCTCGCCTCGCACGCCGAGGACCTCGAGGTGGCCGAGGGCCAGACGATCGTGCGTGAGGGGGAGACCGGCCATGAGTTCTTCGTGATCCTCGAGGGTGAGATCGAGGTCACGGCCAACGGCAAGCACGTCGCCACGCGTGGAGGCGGCGAGTTCGTCGGCGAGATCGCGCTGCTGGAGGAGACGAAGCGCACGGCGACGGTCACCGCAAAGACCCCGCTGCACGTGATGGTGCTGACGCGCCAGGACTTCCGCCGGCTGGTCGACGACAACCCGAGCGTCGAGCGCAAGGTCATGCACGCGCTGGCGCGCCGGGTCGTCGAGCTGTCGTCGGACCCGACGCTCGCGTAGGCAGCACCCCACCGGCAGGGAACCAAACCGCGCCCGCGCCCGTAGGCGTGGTGATGGTGAATCCCGCGACAGCCCTCCTGCCGCTCCGGCTGTTTCTCGGCGGCACCTTCGTCTACGTGGGGATCCAGAAGCTGAGCGATCCCGGCTTCCTGCATCAGGAGGCTCCGACCTATATCGGGACCCAGCTCCACGGCTTCGCGGAGGGCACGCCGGGAGGCACGCTGCTCCAGCCGGCGCTGTCGCATCCGGAGCTGGCGGGGGTGGCTGTCGCCCTGCTCGAGATCGCGATCGGAGTGCTCGTGCTGCTCGGCTTTCTCACGAGGATCGCCGCGGCCGCCGGGCTGGCGCTGAACCTGATGCTGTTCCTGACCGCGAGCTGGCACACGAGCCCCTATTTCCTCGGCTCGGACATCGTGTTCGTCTTCGCGTGGCTGCCGCTCGTCTTGAGCGGGGCCGAGGGGCAGCCGACGATCCGGGACGCGCTGGCCCGCCGTTCGCTCGCCCTTCGTCCGGCGGTGGTGGGCGGGCACGAGATCGCGCTTCCCGGCCTGCGGCGCGACCGTCCCCTGAGCAGACGCGCGCTGCTGACCCACGTGCTCGGCCTCACTGCCCTGCTCACCGCCGTCAGCGCCGCGGCCTCGACGCTCGCGCGCGGCAGCTTCCACGCGACCGCCCACGCGCGCCCGCGGAGCGCCCAAGGCGATGCATCCGGCGAGCTGGCCGACCTCGGGCCCGCCGCCGGCGTCGCGCCCGGTGAAGCTCTGCCCTACACGGATCCGGCCACCGGCCGTCCCGCGATCGTGGTCCGCGCGGACGACGGCGAGCTGTTCGCCCTCGGCGCGACCTGCACCCACGCGGGCTGCGAGCTCGGTTACGGGCAGGGCCGCCTCAACTGCCCGTGCCACAGCTCGACCTTCGACATCCGCACCGGGATGCCCCAGCGCGGCCCTGCGCGCGACCCGCTGCCGATCGCGCGGGTCAGCGAACGAGGAGGCCGGATCCTGGCGAGCCCGCTCCCACCGAGCGCTCGCGGCTAGCACCGAGCCCCGTGCCGACCACCCTGGTGACCGGCACGCCCATCCCCTCGACCTTGCTGGGCAGGTCGAGGCGTAGCCAGCGCGACAGGTGGGCCGGCAGCGTCGAGACGATCGCCTCGTCGAAGCCGTGCATGTTGAGCGCATCCTCCACGGCCGCAACGGGGTCATGCGAGCCGACGAGGCCGCGCACCTTCGAGCCGGCCGCCTCCGACAGCAGCGGGCACGCGATCTCGAGCACGGCCCGCGCCTCCTGCCAACCATGCTCCTCCGGATCGACGATCCGATGAAGCCCGTGGCACGGCCGCGGGACGAGCAGCGTGAACTCACAAGGGGATCGGGCAGCGCGGCTTCCGACGGTGTCCAACAGGACGTCGTCAGCGGCCGTGCGGCAAGCGACGACAAGCACGCGTTCCATGTGAGGGTTACGTCCGGCGGCACCCGAGAGTTCCATCAGAGTTTCCTTGACTTCCTCATACATGTATTCTTCGTGAGGCGTGCACGGTGAAGTCAACGACCGCTACGAGCCGCTCCCCGGTCTGCTCCAGCTCCCGGGCTACGTCTGGCGACGGCTGGGCCGGCCGGCGAGGGTCGCCATCGTGGTTGCTGCGGTGGCGGCGGTCGTCGCGGCGGTCCTCGCAGCCCCGTCCATCCAGCGCGCCAACGAGGAGCACGCGCGCGCCGAGGCTGCGAAGAGCGCCAGGATCGAGCGCCAGCAGATCGAGCTGACACGGCGCCAGCAGCGACCACGCTTCGCTCGCGGGGCCGCGGCCGGAACCGACCTCCGAGCGCGGCGGCAGCTCCTCTCGTCGGCCGAGGGATCGATTCTCACCGACGCGAGCACCCGCGCCGCGGCCGGCGAGTTCAACGGGCCGATCATGCGCGTCAGGTGCGAGGGCTTCCCGCCCGGCGAGAGCGTCGCGCCGGCGGATGCGAACCCGGCGAAGCGCGTGGGCCTGTACTCATGCGTCGCCGTCACGAGCGAGATACCCGCCACGTCGGGCAACAGGAGCGGCCTCCTCGGTCACCCCTACCGCGTGCGGATCAACTTCGACAACGGCCGCTATGCCTTCTGCAAGGTGCGCGGGCGTCCCGGTGAGCTGGCCGTCAAGGCGCCCCGGCCGGTGAACCTCCCCCGGGTCTGCGGTGGCTGAGCTCCCCGATCAGCCCCGCAGGCCCCTCGCGTCTATGCCGTTCGTCACCGGGCAGCGCCCGTCGTAGTGGCCGCAGGCGTGAGGGTCGCAGAATCGGCATACGCGCCCGGCCGCCTGCACGTCCTCGGGGAGCTCGCCGAGGAGCTTCTCGTGCAGGCGCGTGAGCTCCCTCTGCTCCGACGCGGTGAGCGCACCGAGGACGCCTTCGAGCACCTGCTCGCGCCGCGCGAGGATTGCCTTGGCCCGGCGCTCGCCCGCGGGAGTGAGCCGCACGGAGACGCGCCGCTTGTCCGGTCCAGGCCGGCGCTGGGCGAGCCCCTCCGCCTCGAGCCGGTCGATGAGCCGCACGACCGCCGACGGGGTGATCTCGAAGGCATTGGCGATGACCTCGAGGGGCTCGTCCGCGAGGTAGGTCGAGAGCGCGACGACGGCGGACGGGGCCGAGCCGCCGAGCCCGAGCTCATCCTCACCCGCGGCGCGAATCCGGTCCGAAACGGCAAGGCCGACACTGCCGAGCAGGTTGGCGGTCCGCGGCGATGCTTGACTCATACATGTAAAGCTACACCGAATGCAGGCGACTGATCACGTGGAAGCGGCCGTTGCGGCCGCGCAGGCGGGTGACGAGGCGGCCTTCTCCGGCCTCGTCGAGCGGTACCGGCCCGAGCTCCAGGTCCATTGCTACCGCATGCTGGGCTCGCTCGAGGACTCGGAGGACCTCACCCAGGAGACGTTCCTGCGCGCGTGGCGAAAGCGCACGGGCTTCAAGGGCCGGTCGACGTTCCGGGCCTGGCTGTACCGGATCGCCACGAACGCCTGTCTCGACGTCCTGGCGAAACGGCGGCGCCGCCCAACGCCGCAGTCGGAGCTTCCTCTTCTACCGCACGATCCCGACCGGCTGCTCGACGAGATCCGTGCGACCGACGCGCAACCGGAGGACACGGTCGTCTCGAAGGAAACGTTCGAGTTGGCCTTCCTCGTCGCGGCCAAGCACCTCTCGCAGAAGCAGCGCGCCGCGCTGATCCTGCGCGATGTCCTCGGCTGGTCGGCAAAGGACAGCGCGGCCCACCTCGACACGACGGTCGCGTCGGTGAACAGCGCGCTCCAGCGCGCTCGGGCGACGCTGGATCGCCACCTCAGTCCGACGTAGAGAAGCGCTCCACCCCGATGACCGGCCGCAGGGCGTCCCCCAGCTGCTGGTCGGCGAACGCCTTCCGCAGCACGTCGCCGCCCAGGGCGTTGCCCAGCGCGGCCATGATCATCCCCTGGTCCAGCGACAGGTACGCGCTCGAGACGCGGCCCGTCTGGACGTTCACGCTGTCCCGGAAGCCCCAGTCGCCGTACAGGCCGGGGAAATCCTGCGACAGCCGGCGCAGGTTCGCCACGGTCTCGTCGGGCGCGTAGCGCAGCGCGAGGAAGGCGGCGTGCGGCGTGACCACGCCATTCGTGTACGCCGACTGCGGCGGGTCCGGCTTAGCCGGCCGGCCGGGGCAGCCGGCGAACCCGTGATCGACGAGCGTGCCGTCCTCGTTCGAGGGCATCCCGTTTGGGTCCATGCCCGCACCGTCGACGCCCCAGGCGCCGTAGTCGCCCTCGGGCCGGTTCGCGGGTGAGAAGCCCCAGTAGCCGTAACCCGCCTCGGTCATCCCGTGGAAGATCTGCGCTCGGGCGGTGAGCGGGTGGTTCTCGCCCCAGCTGTGCGGCGCCCAGGCCTCCTCGGGGACGAACAGGGCCGGCATCAGCGCCTCGAACATCGAGCCGCCCCATGACGGCACGAGCCGGGTGCCGTTGTAGGGGTAGGCGCCTTCGAACACGTCCACGCCGAAATAGCGGTGCCATTTCCCGACCGGGCGCGTCTCCTGGAACGAGAAGTCGCAGGTGTCCGGGAAGGTCCGCCAGCGACCGAAGTACTCCTTCTGCGGCAGCTGCCCGCGGGCTATCCCGATGTAGTCGACGATGCGGCTCTCGCTCACCACCGTGTCGTAGCAGCACGGCGAGGCGGCGGGGTCGTCGGGCCGGAAGTGGAACAGCACGCGGTTCTTCTCCGGCACGTAGTAGAAGCCGAAGTCCATCGCGTCGTAGAGGGCTCTCGCGCGGTCGGCGAGCGGCCCGGGGACCGAGCCGGCCACGATCTTCAGCCCCACTGCGAGCCACCCGTTGTCCACCGAGGACAGGATCGGATGGAACGGGTCCTGTGGGCGCGGCGGCCAGTAGGTGAGCTTCTCGCCGGTGCGGTGGTCGTACCAGTTGTAGTACTGGCCCGTGTCGCCGTAGCGCTCCATCCGCTCGAGCGTCCGGATCGTCTTCGACAGCCGCGACTCGAGCTCGCGCTCCGAGATGAAGCCCAGCCGCTCCGCCGCCACCGCGCTCCACATGTAGGCGCCGATGTTGGTCGTCGAGGTCTGGACGCTCGTAGTCCCGTCGCTCTCGAGCACGTCCGCAGGCAGGCCGGAGGAGCGGTCGGTCATCGCGGCCAGCGAGGCCCAGGTCCCGCGCGCGTAGTCCTGGAGCGCGTCGGCTCCGGCCGAGTCTGCGGGCACCAGGACGGCGAGGACTGCCACCGCGATGAAGAACCGCCTCACACCGGTGGGCTACCCGTGTCCGTCTGAGCTCGAACCGGTTTGGGGGAGAGCGGACCTGGGCACGCGCCGAGCATGATCCGACGCACGTCTCTGCACAGCCTCCTCATCGCGATTCTGGTGCTGGGGGTGGCAGTGACCGGGGCGCTTGCGGCGGGCAGGGCGAGCACTCGCGACCGTGTCGCGTTGCGCGCCGTGCACCAGCAGCTCGATCCCGCGACCGAGAGCCGCATTGACTCGCTGATCTCGCGGATGACGCTTCAGGAGAAGCTCGACCAGCTGACGCTGCTGTCCGACGGGCAGATGAAGGACCTGAAGAACCACCCCGACGAGGCGCGCAGGCCCGTGGGCGGGGTCTTCTCGGAGACAGACCCGGAGCTGATCAACCAGTACCAGCATGAGGCCGTCGAGAACTCCCGGCTCCATATTCCGATCCTGTTCGCCTTCGACACGATCCACGGTTTCCGGACCATCTTCCCGATCCCGCTGGGCACCGCGAGCAGCTTCGATCCGAGCATTGCGCAGACCGACCACCGGATCGGCGCATTCGAGTCGGCGGCGGTGGGCCTCAAGCAGATCTACAGCCCGATGGTCGACCTCTCGCACGAGCCGCGCTGGGGCCGCATCTCGGAGGCCGCCGGCGAGGACCCGTACCTCAACTCCGTGATGGCGGCCGCGCGCGTAAAGGGCGCCCAGGGCAACAACTACAGCGCCCGGAACAAGGTCGTCACGAGCATGAAGCACTTCGCGGCCTACGGACAGCCCGAGGCGGGCCGCGACTACAACACGACCGACATGTCGATCCAGCGGCTGTGGAACTTCTACCTGCCGCCCTTCCAGGCTGCCGTGGACGCTGGCGCCGACACGGCCATGTGCGCATTCAACGCACTCAATGGAGTGCCCGCGTGTGCGAACCGCTATCTCGAGACGCGCATCCTGAAGAAGCGCTGGGGCTTCGACGGGTTCATCGAGAGTGACTACACGGCCGTGGCCGAGCTGCGCCAGTGCCCGGGCGTGAACCCGGCGGGGCCGGGCCAGCCCTGCGGCCATGGGATCGCCGAGGACGGTCCGGAGGCCGCGAAGAAGGCGCTGAACGCGGGGACGGACTCCGAGATGGTGTCGACCAACTTCCGCGACTTCGGCGCCCAGCTGGTGCAGAGCGGTCAGGTCCCGATGCGCCGGATCAACGACGCCGTGCGCCGGATCCTGCGGGTGAAGTTCCGCGCGGGGCTCTTCGAGCACCCGTACGTCGACGTGAGCCAGGCCGAGGCCAAGCAGCTGCTCCCGGAGAACCGGGCAGCGGCGGAGCGCGCCGCGGCCCGCTCGGTGGTGCTCTTGAAGAACGACGGCCCGGCGCTGCCGCTCGACAAGACGAAGTCCACCGCGATCATCGGGCCCCTCGGCGACTCGAGGCACGACATGCTCGGGCCATGGTGGGGCCGGGGTGACGACGGCGACGCCGTCTCGCTCCTCGAGGGGATGACGACGAAGAACGCGAACACGACCTACACGCCGGGCTGCACCCTGAGCCACAACGATCTGTATGACCCGGCGAACGAGTGCGCTTCGGACAGCGGCTTCGCGGCCGCGGTCTCGGCCGCACAGGCGGCCGACCAGGTCGTCCTGGCCCTCGGCGAGACGCGCGAGATGAGCGGTGAGGCCGAGTCTCGCTCGAGGATCGATCTTCCCGGCAAGCAGGAGCAGCTGCTCGAGGCGGTCAAGGCCGGAATCGCGAGCACCCCGAACAAGCCGCTGGTGGTCGTGCTCTTCAACGGCCGCCCGCTCGTGCTCGAGGACGTCGTGGCGAACGCGCCGGCGATCCTCGAGGCCTGGTTCGGCGGAATCGAGGCCGGCAACGGCGTGGCGGACGTCCTCTACGGCGACGTCAACCCGGGTGGGAAGCTGCCCGTGAGCTTCCCCCGCGACGAGGGCCAGATACCGATCTACTACAACCACCAGCCGACGGGGCGCCCCTGCGACCCGACCGGCAAGTACAACTCGCGTCACCGCGACATCACGACCTGCACGCCGCAGTTCGAGTTCGGCTATGGCCTCAGCTACACGACGTTCTCGATCTCGAACCTGAGCCTGAGCTCCTCCACCATGGATGCGACAGGCGGCAGCGTCAGGGTGAGCGCCGACGTCAAGAACACCGGTACGACGCGCGCCGGCGACGAGGTGGCCCAGCTGTACATCTGGGACCCGGTCGCGAGCATCTCGCAGCCGATCCGGCGCCTGCGCGGCTTCGAGCGCGTGACGCTCCAACCGGGCGAGATGAAGCGAGTCCGCTGGACGCTGCGTCCCAGCGACGTGGGGTTCTACGACAACCGCGGGCGGTTCGTGGTCGAGAACGGGCGGATCCACGTATACGTCGGGAACACGTCCAGCACCACCGAGAACCACGGGTCGTTCGTGGTCACCGGTGGCGCGGTCGCGAGCAGGCGCCACCGACGCTGATCGCCGTGCCGCCCCGTAGCTCAGCGCCTAGGGGCGGCCCTGCACCACGCGCTTGGCGGCGATCTTCTCCGCCGCCTCGCGTGTGCCTGCCACGACCTTCATGGTCTGGCCGCCAACCGTGACTGTCCAGGTGCGCGGGAACATGGCATCTCCTGGTTAGCCCTTCAGCACCCCGGAGAGCTCGGCCCGGAAGACGGCGATTTCGGTTACGGCCGAGGCGACGTAGGCGTGCCGGGTCACCTCGATCTCCTCGACGAGGTCAGCCATATAGGCGGCACTGCCTCCGAGGCCCGCCATCAGGGCGTGGGCGCGCTCGGCTTCGAGTTGCTGTAGGTGGGTTTGCATCTCGATAGCTGACATGACGCCATCATCCGCCGCACGGGGCCTCCCGGCATCGGGGAGGCACCCTGATTCGGACCCTGATCCGGCTTTAGCATTGACGCATGGCCGAGAACACACTCAGCGTCCTGCTGCCGAGCGTCAACAACCTGACGACACGCGTCTTCGTGCGAGCCGCGGGGCTCGACTTCGAGGAGGTCGACGTCTGGGGGCAGACGACGACGCCGGACTTCCTCGCCAAGGATCCGGCGCACCTCACGCCCCTGCTCGAGGAGGAGGGGCTTCCGCGGGGCTCGCTCTGGGAGAGCTGCGCGATCATGCAGTACCTCTGCAACAAGCACGGTCTCGACAGCCTCTACCCGACCGACCCCGGCGAGCGGGCGATGGTCGACAGCGCGATGTTCTATTTGATCGGCACGCTCTACCCGCTGGTCGCGCGGGCCACCTATCCGACGCTCGGCTTCCCGCAGTACGCCGGAGAGGTCGGTACCTCGGCAGCCGACGACGCCATGAAGGCGAAGGCCCAAAAGGACGCCGAGGCTGCGATCGCGGAGCCGCTCGAGGCCTACCGGCTCTTCTTCCTGGACGGAAGGACGTTCATAGGCGGCGACGGTCCGTCGATCGCCGACATCCGCCTTGCCGCGACGCTCGAGTTCCTCCGCGGCGTTGACTACGACTTCCCGGCCTGGGCTGAGGAGTACATGCGCGCGGTCGAGGACGCGCTCGGCGAGGCGTATTCGGGGCCGGCGGGCGACGTGCGCGGCTTCGTCGCGAGCGTGAAGGCACAGGCCGGCTGAGGTGGACCGCTCGGCACTGATCGTGGTGGACGTCCAGCGGGGCTTCGACGACCCTGTCTGGGGCCCACGCAACAACCCGGCGTCCGAGGCGAACATGGCGAAGCTGATCGAGGCGTGGCGCGAGCGGGGGCAGCCGATCGTCTACGTGCGGCACGACGGCGACGATGAGGGCTCTCCGTTCACGCCGGGGCAGGCCGGCAACGACTTCCAGGACTTCCTCGACGGCGAGCCCGACCTCCTGGTCGTCAAGCGCGTGAACTCCGCGTTCCACGGCGAGCCCGACCTGGCGGAGTGGCTGCGCGGCGAGGGAATCGAGCGCGTCGTCGTCTGCGGCATCCAGACCAACATGTGCTGCGAGACGACCGCGAGGGTCGCCGCCAACCTGGACTTCGACATGACGTTCGTGCTCGACGCCACGCACACATACGACCTCCCGGACCGGAACGGCGGCACGATCGCGGCGGACGAGCTGGCCCGCGTGACCGCCATCAACCTGGACCCGGAGTTCGGCCGGGTGGTGGACACGCGCGAGGCTGTGGCCGGGCTGGACTAGGCGGGCGCCTTCGCCCGCTCGAACTCCTCGACGACGCCCTTGGCGTTGGCGCCGGCGCCGACCTCGAGGACGAACGGGGTGCCGCGAACGGTCACGGTCACCGTCTTGCCGACGGCGAGCCGCTTGACCTCGATCGAGTCGACCTCGCTGAGCGGCGCGGCGCTTACGAGCTCCTTGACGTCGCCGCCGATGCCGAGCCCGACCGGGTTGCTGATCTGGAAGCAGATGAGGCGCCTGTCGGTCACCGCGAGTGCCATCGGGCTCGTGATCTCGAAGCCGGAATCCTCCGCGGCGGCGACGTTCTGCTGCTGCTTCTTGCCGCCGATGGCCCCGCCGATCAGGCCCGCTGCCGCCCCTCCGCCGGGCGAGGCGCTCGACTGAGTCCACCCACGAGGCCGTGCCACGATCGCGGCGAGGACCTCCTCACCCTGCTCGAGGTAGGGCGCAGCGCCCTCCTTGATCTTCGCTTCCGCACGGGCCATGAACGCTCCTTGTGGATTGAGGCTGCGAGTCCTGCGCGATCCTACGACGGACGGACCGGTTCGGCCACCGTGCCCGCGGTCTGGTGCGCGAGCTCGGGGACGTGCTCATCCTCAGCGCGAGCGCGGCGGCCCGGGATCAGCGAGGCCGCGGCGAGCGCGATCAGCAGGGCGATGGCGCCCATGGCGAACGCCTCCGTGAACCCGGACTCCTCCGGGAAGCTGGTGCCTGGCTCGAGGTGGCCCGTGACGATCGCGGCCGCGATCTGCGCGCCGAACGCGCCGCCGACGGTGCGCATGATGGTGTTCATCCCCGTCGCCTCGCCCGTCTGGTGCTGTGGCACCGCCTCGACGATCAGATTCGCCATCGACGCGAAGGACATGCCGATGCCGAAGCCCAGCAGCACGACGGCGAGGACGATCTGCCACTCGTGGGAGTGAGCGATGGCGAGGAAGCCGAAGCTCGCGGCGGCCGCGGCCGTGCCGATCAGCAGCGGGACCTTGGAGCCGATGCGCCCGGCCAGCGTGCCCGCCAGCGGCCCCGCCACGAGCATCACGGCCGCGGACGGCGCCAGGAACAGGCCGGCGCCCGTCACGCCCACGCCGAAGCCATACCCGGACGCCTCGGGCATCTGGACGAATTGCGGGATCAGGATGAAGGAGCCGAACATGCCGTAGCCGGTCAGGAAGGCCACGAGGTTGGTGGTCCAGACGCCGCGCAGGCGCAGAAGGTCGATGTCCACGAGCGGCTCCGGCGCCCGCTGCTCGTAGACCACCCAGACCACGATCAGCACAGCGGCGGCGACGAACAGCCCGATGATCCGGGCGGAGCCCCAGCCCCAGCGGTTGCCCTCGCTGACGGCGAGCAGCATGCAGGTGAGCCCCGCGGACAGCAGGGCCGCGCCGGCGAAGTCGATGCGCGCGGGCGACTTCACGGGCGACTCCGGGATGAACAGGCGGGTGGCGATGGCCGCCACGATCACCACGACGAGGCCGAACCAGAAGATCCAGCGGTACGACAGGTGGTCGACGATCAGGCCGCTGAGCAC
>Ga0105245_10001678_pt1 | contig 20145 bp, 24 predicted proteins | sample KBSM54metaG_FD_81523 | JGI IMG/M metagenome (GOLD analysis project Ga0105245, IMG submission 81523) | Miscanthus rhizosphere microbial communities from Kellogg Biological Station, Michigan, USA - KBS M5-4 metaG | ecosystem: Host-associated > Plants > Roots > Rhizosphere > Soil | place...
AAATGACATCGTCGTCTCTATGCACTCAAGAATACAGCACAAGAATGGTAAATGCAAGAGGGTCAATGGATAAGAAATATTTATGAAGGCATGATCTACTCGACCGCCGCAAGAGTAGTCTGCTCCGCAGCCCGCGCCGGCCGGTCCCAAAAGACCAGCGCGATGGCGACCGTCAGGATCTGCACGCATGCGATGAACGCGACGCAGGCGGGCCAGCCGCCCAGATCCCAGAAGTAGGCGGGGATGGCCGCCCCGAGTCCCCCGCCCACGTAGTAGAACGCCGCGTACAGGCCGACCGCCAGCGCCCTGTTCCTCTCCGCCGCGACGCCCACGAAATTGTTGGCCGCAGTGGTCGCGGCGAATACTCCGCTGCTGCAGATGGTCAAGCCGAGTCCCACCGTCCACAAGTTGGGCACCAGCGTAAGCGCGATCCCGGCGACGCCCGCACCGATTCCGCACGCCAGAACCACACGTTGTCCGTACCGGTCGATGGCTCTCCCGGCCGCCGGATTGACGGCCGCTCCGATCAGGTACACAAAGAAGATCGAGCCCAGGGCGGCCGGCGCCAGGTTGAACGGCGGAGCGGCTAGATAGAAAGTGATGTAGGTAAAGATCGCCACCAGCGAGAACAGCACGCAGAATCCGACACAGTAGGTCGCCAGCAAGCGGCGGTTTTTCAAATGCGACGATACCGCGGTGAACCAGGAATCTCCGCTTCGGCTCAGGTGATGCGGATGCCGTTCGGGCTGCAGCAATCGTGCGATGGCTCCCGCTCCCGCCAGCGTCAGAATGCCCAGGACGACGAATACCCATCGCCATCCAAAATGGTCGGCCACCAATCCGGAAATGAACCGGCAGGAGAAACCGCCCAGCACCGTTCCGCTGACGTAGGAAGACAGCACCGATCCCGCCGCCCCGCTCGACCATTCGTCGTTGATGTAGGCGACGGTTACCGAGAAGACGCCGGGCGTACACAATCCCTGGCAGAATCGCCAGAACAGCAGCATGCCGAGTCCCGGCGAGGTGGCCGCAGCCAGGCTGCAAACTCCCAGCAGAAACGCCGACCAGACGATCACACGCTTGCGGCCGATCTTGTCCGCCAGAATGCCCGCGACCGGCGCGGCGAGGGCGACGCCCAGTCCGGCCAGCGTGACGGTCATGCTGACGGCGAACTTGGTGGCGTGGAAGATGCCCGTCAGCATCGGAAGCAAAGGCTGGGTGGAATACATCTGCAGGAACGAGCAGAATCCTGCGACCACCACTCCGAACTGGCGGGAGTTCAAATCACCTCTGCGATTGCTGGGCGGCTTTAGTTTCCCACGGCCTTGGCGCGCGCGGCTCATCGCGCTCTTCCAGACGGTCGTAGAGATGGTCGTCGGTGGTGGTGCCCAGCGACAAATTGTAAAGGCTGGTGATGCCTAAGCCTTCGCGAAGATCTTCGTCGAAGGCGTGCAGGGCTTTGAGATGATCGGCCAGCGCGGGCAATTCTTTTCCGGAAGGCGTTGTCAGGAACATCTGGTACCCGTGATTTACAAGCGTGGCGATCTCGCCGTTCACCAGGATGCCGGTCTTCACGATTTTGACTTTGCCTGCGCCCATCCCCTCCAGCAGCGCTCCGCAAATACCGCGGGATACCAGTGCGCCGGCAGCCTGGGGCTTCACTGCGAAGTGGAACGGTTTCAGTTCGGCAAGGCGCTCTTCCAGGGTCCACTCATGAGGCTTCTGGTTTCGGAAAAACATGTTTCTTCATTATAGTAGTTGCGGTCCTGCCTTCGGTTCCCTGAAACTGTTTACATATGGGTGCACCGGGCGTGTGGCAGGTACGGGGATCGTATTACGAAGTGTGCAACTGCGAGGCTCCTTGCCCTTGCCGGCGCCAAGGCGGACGTCCGGGAACGGGATCGCAATTCGAGACCTGCGAGTTCGCGCTCTCCTGGATGATTCACCGGGGCTACTTCGGCTTGATTGACCTGCAAGGGCTGCGCGTGGCGCTAGCGGGATTCCTCGATAACAGCGAATCTCCCAAAGACGATGGAGCGCGGCATCCCTGGCACGTGATCCTGTACGTGGATGAGCGCGCCACTCCCGAGCAACACTCCGCGCTCGCGGACATCTTTCTAGGCCGCGCCGGCGGAACACCGTTTGAGAACTACGCCAAGGCGATCGGAGAAGTCTACGCCGTCAAGTCCGCTCGGATCGAACTCGACCACACTCCCGGCAAGGAACGCCTCCGCGTGGGCGAATCCATCTGGGCCGCGACAGCGCGCGCGTTCCCGACCCCGGAACCTATGACGTGCGGGATCCCCGGTCATGATCGTCCGGGTATGGAGCTGGTAGCAACGTTGATGCGCGTGGAAGATGAGCCGTTCCATTGGGCCTTCTCGGGACGCTGCGGATTCTCCACCGACTTCGAGTTTCGCTCGGCGGCCTAACATCGGATGCTCCACACGATCGCCAAGCAAGACCGGGCCATCGTCGGAGGAGCTCTTTTTATTCTGGTCCTTCTAGCGTGGGCCTACACCATTCGAGCCAGCGTCAGCATGCAGTTCATGGGCGCGGAATACATGTTCGCGATGTGGGCCGTGATGATGGTGGCGATGATGACGCCCTCAGCCGCTCCCATGGTGTTCGCATTCTCGCGTGTGGCGCGATCCCGGCAAGGGACCGAGAGCGCACGCGGAGCCGCACTGGCATTTCTGCTTGGCTATCTGGCGTTGTGGACCGGAATCAGCGTTCTGGCGACTGTGGCACATACCATCCTGGAGCGCGCCTCGCTGGTGTCTTCGATGGGCGTCAGCACCAATCGCGCTCTGAGCGCGGTACTGCTCCTCGCGGCCGGCTTGTATCAATTCTCGCCATGGAAGATCGGCTGTCTCTCTAAATGCCGCTCGCCTCTGGGATTTCTATTGACCGAATGGCGCGACGGCGTGACGGGCGCGTTCCGCATGGGACTCCGTCACGGGCTGTACTGCGCGGGATGCTGCTGGCTGCTGATGGCCGCACTGTTCGTAGCGGGCGTGATGAACCTGGCCTGGATCGCCGTGCTGACGCTGATTGTTCTGGCGGAGAGGGCTCTCCCCGGTGGCGAGAGGGTCAGCAAGCTGCTGGGCGCGGCAGCCGTGCTGGCGGGTGCCTGGCTGCTGCTAGGTCCCTAGCCCAGCTCCGCTCGAATCGCAGCAGCGATGGATTCCGCGAAGTACTGAACGCGGTCGAGCTTGGGGCCTTCGACCATCACGCGCGCGAGAGGTTCGGTGCCGGAAAAGCGCACGACCACGCGGCCGGCATCGCCGAATTCGGTTTCCATGCGGCGGATCTCTTCCTTCACGCTGGCCATCTCTTCCAGTGGCCGGCGTTCCTTCACCCGCACATTTACCAGAAGCTGAGGATACACTTCCAACTCGGCCGTCAGCTCGTCCAGGTTTCGTCCGGAGCTGCGCATCACTTCGCAGACACGTAGCGCCGTCAGCAGGCCGTCTCCGGTGGTCGCGTATTCGCGGAAGATCACATGCCCGCTTTGTTCGCCGCCCAGAAGCGCATCCCGCCGGATCATTTCCTCCAAGACGTACTTGTCGCCCACCGGAGTCCGCACCATGCCGATGCCGTGACGCGCCAGTGCGCGCTCCAGGCCGAGATTGGACATCACCGTCGAGACGACTTCTTTCAACCCGCGCGTGGATTGCAGGTAGCGCGCTTCCAACAGAAGGACGCCGTCGCCGTCCACGATCTTGCCGGTCTGTGATACGAACATGGCGCGGTCTGCGTCGCCGTCGAACGCGACGCCCATGGTCGCGCCGCGTTCGATCACCCGCTGGCGCAGCGTCTCGACGTGCAAGGCTCCGCAGTTGAGGTTGATATTCTTTCCGTCCGGCTCGCAATGGATACAATCGACCTCCGCGCCCAGACGCTGGAACATGGCCGGCGCAAGATAAGACGCCGCCCCGTTGGCGGTATCGGCCATGATTCGCATGCCGGAAAGGCCGCCGGGCAGCGTGGCAGCCAGATGCTCGATATACGTACGATCGAGCGATTCATCCACGGTCAGCGACAGAGGCACGGCGGGTTTCCCCAGCTGGGTCCAGGCGAAGATGTGACCTTCGAGGATGTGCTCCTGCGCATCGGGCAGCTTGAAGCCTGAATGATCGAAGATCTTGACACCGTTATCCTGATACGGATTGTGCGAAGCCGAGATCATGATGCCGGCGGCGAAGGGTCCGGTCTTGGCGGCGTAGGCCAACCCGGGCGTGCTGATCAGACCGGCGTGGCGCGCGCGTACGCCGCCTTGGGCCAGGCCTCCGGCGACGTGTTCCGCGATCCATGGCCCGGATTCGCGCGTATCCATGCCGATCACCACTTCGGGATCCAGGTGTTGCGTGCCGATCCACTGCGCCAGGGCTACACCAATGGCAAACGTCGTCGGCCGGTCCAGAGGGTACTGCCCCGCAGTTCCGCGGATGCCGTCCGTTCCAAATAACTCTCTCATGGTTGGGGTGAAGGGCTGCCTTTCGATGCTCGATCCAGGTGCAGTCTCAGCTCAGGCGGATCCGAACGCACGAACCGCACGCCCGCGGGCAGCGTGATGTTCGTTTTGGTAACCGGGAATACTCTCTCTCCAGGCTCCGTCAAGCCGCCCAGATCCAGCAGAACGGCCACGTTCGCGAGGTTGTCGCGGCTCAAGACGTCGGACGCGCCGCGCAGTTCGATTCGTACAGAGGCCGGCGGATTGGCCACCAGCGCGAGATTGGATTCCACATTTCGATAGAAGACGGGAACCGCTTGCAAAGTGACCAGCTCGGGCTCGCCTTCCACTGCTACCCATAACAGCACCGCCAGCAACACCGAGAGCAGCCTCCATCCGAGGTTACGCGTCACCACGCGCCAAACCTTCATGGTTGAGCGCGCCTCAGCTCCGGCTCGGGCGCTTGATTTCTCCGCGCGGTGCGGCCGGTGGCGTGATGAATCAGGCGGTCGCGCAGACGGTCGACACCGACATCCTGCTCCAGTTCCCCGCGCCAGGCGATTGAAATCACGCCCCGCTCCTCCGAGACGACGACAGCCAGGGCGTCGGTGTCGTCCGTAACACCGATGGCGGCGCGATGGCGCGTGCCGATCTTGCGGGTGGTGACGGGATGCGTGTGCAGGGGGAGAAAGCAAGCCGCAGCCGCTACGCGATCGCCTTGAATGATCACCGCGCCGTCATGCAGCTGGCCGCCATGATGGAAAATCGAACACAGCAGATCGCGCGATACCAGGGCATCCAGCGCCACGCCGCTTTCGATGAACGTCCGCAGACCAATTTCGCGCTCCATGACGATAAGCGCGCCGGCCTTATCCTCGATCAATTGCTGCACGGCGAGGACGATCTCATCCACCACCTCGCGGCGTTCCAGCTGGCCGCCAAGTCCCAGCCAGCGGATGCGACCGATGCGGGTCAGCAGGCGGCGGATTTCGGCTTGAAACATGACGATCAGCGCGATGGCGGTATAGGGAGCCAGGGCCGCCAGCACCGAGCGGAGCAGATTCAAGCCCATCACCAGCGCGACCAGGTACAGCACCACCAGGACCAGCAGACCCGTAAAGACGTGCATGGCGCGCCGGCCGCGCAGCATCAGGATGAAGTTGTAAAGAAGCACGGCTACCGCGAGGATGTCGAGCACCGCCGTAACGGTGAGCTTCGGGATGACCGGCATCAAGATCTGCGGCATGGCGGACGCTGGTATCAGTGTATCGCGCGAGTCCTATTTTGCGACACCAGAGTACGGTTCTCGTACCCAGGCAGGAGAGTCGGGTTCAGGGGTGCGGGTGATCCCTTTGGTGATCGCCCAGCGGTGGAGCCAGGAGAAGCCATTCGGTCCGGCATATTCATCGGGCAGCCGATAGGCAGGGTCGGCCAAGGCATGATCCAGGGACACGAAGGTGTAGCCGCGCCGCCGGAACATCGCGAGCAGGTCCGGCATCAGATCGGCATTCATCTGGCTGGCGTGAATCAGCAGGACCTGAGGGAACTCACGTCCAACGACCTGCACGGACATCTTTTCGAACGCCGCGACGACGGATTCCATGTATGGCACGTATTCTTTTCGTACGCGATCCTTGAATTCGGGGTTGGTGTAAAGCGCGGCAAACAGATAGTCGTCGTCATCAAGGGTAACGGGCGCGACACGGTAGCCGTGCTGGTCCAGAAACTCCTGCATCCCTTTCTTGATCTCCGGCGTGGGTCCGGTGTGCAGATAGGGATGCCGGTAGAACTCCAGCTTCTTGCCGCGGGCCGCGAGTGTCGTTCGAAGAATAGGCTCGCCTCTAACGATGTCGGCCGTGTATTGTTCCAGGGGAACGTTGTTGATCTGGAGATGCGAATAGGAGTGGTTACCCAGGTCCGCTCCGGCGTCGAGCCACATATCGAGAATCTGGCGGAGTCCCTGAGATCCCAGTTCTTCAACGCGTCCGGCATTCACGAAGCCGATCAGGGGAATCTTTTCGTCACGAAAAGGCTTCAGCAACCGCCCGGTCATGGCACGGATCCCGGCCAGACTCTGGGAACCGTGATCGCCACCGCGAGGCAGGTCGTCGATGGTAATGGCTACTTCGCGTCCGGCAGCGGAAGCGACGATCGCACTGAGCAGTAACAGGCCGACGCGCATATCCAAGAATAACGCGCTAAGTACTTTTTATTTCGGTCCACAGGCGGTCGCGCAGGCGCTGGGACGCAGACGATTGGGGCGCGAACCATTCGCCGCGAGCCAGAATCTCCGCGGATGGAAAGAGCACGGGGTCGGTACGGAGCGCTTCCGGCAGCATCGCCCGCGCGGCTCCGTTGCAGGTGGCCGTGCGGGTGGTCCCGACGATGGCAGACGCGACGGGAGCACGCAGGAGATAGTCGATGAATTTATGCGCCGCTTCCTGGCGCCCGCTTTCGCGCAAGATGGCAACGGTGTCGGCGTAGCGCGGGAAGCCATCGGACGGGAAGGCGAAGGCCAGCTTGCCGGGAGCGGCGGCGATGGCTTGGGCGGAGGTGACGGCCCAGGCCTGCGCTACGGCCACATCACCCGCTATCAGTTGATCCCGAACTTCGGCGTTGAGATACGCGCGCACCAGCGGCTTCTGCGCGATGGCTCGCTCCTGGGCGGCTTTAAGCTCGGCGGGATCGGCCGAGTTGAGAGAGTGTCCCAGCGTCTTCAAGCATGCCGCGAAGACCTCTGGAGGATCGTCCAGCATGGTGAGCTTGCCGGCAAGGCGCGGGTCCCACAGATCCGACCATGCGCGCGGGGTCCATCCGAGGCTGGTCTGGTATGCGATTCCCGTGACGCCGTGCATGTAGGGCACGCACCAATCGAGATTCGGATCCCAAGGCGGATGCTGGAACTGATCGTCGAGCGCGGTCAGATTGGGGAGCCACTCATGCCGCAGTTGGCCAAGGAGTCCCATGTCGCGCATCGGCTGGATGTATTCGGCCGAGGGAAAGATGACATCCCATCCCGAATTGCCGCTCATGACTTTGGCGAGCATCTCGGGAATGCTCTCGTAGGTGCCGTAGCGAACATGCAGTCCGAATTCGCGCTCGAAGTTGGAGATGGTATCGGGCGCGACGTAATCGGACCAGTTGAAAATGTTCAGTCGCGGGCCGCGTGAGCACGCTGCCGCGGCAGTTGCTGCTCCCATGAGAAACGTTCGACGTTTCATGCGCGCCGCAGCCTTTCGGAAAGCAGCACCAGCACGCCGAGCCCAAACACGATCAACGTGGACACGGCATTGAGCGCAGGATTCACACCGCGGCGCGCCATGGCGTAGATCACCATGGGAAGCGTTTGGGAATCGACGCCGGCGACGAGGCTGGTGATCACGTAGTCGTCGATGGAGACGGTGAAGGCCAGCATGGCCGCGGCGGCAATCGCGGGACCCAAGTATGGAAGCGTGACGCGCCAGAATGCTTCGAGTTCGGTGGCGCCCAGATCGAGCGCGGCTTCTTCTAAAGATCGATCGAAGTTGCGCAAGCGGGCGAGCACCACAACCACCACATAGGCGAGAGAGAACCCGACGTGCGCCAGAATGACTGTATGCATTCCCAGGCGGAGGTGCAGGAAGCGGAAGGTCCATTGGAAGAGCGCCAGAAGCGATACACCGGTCACGATTTCGGGCGTCACCAAGGATAGATACAGCGAGCCCGACAGCCACGCCGATCCACGCTTCCAGAGTCCGTAGGCGGCAAGCGTCCCAAGGACGGTGGCCACAGCGGTCGCGGCGATGGCAATGATCAAGCTGTTCACGGACGATTCGATCAGGCTGCTGTCGCCGGCAACAGCCCGGTACCACTGCAACGAGAATCCTTGCCAGACGGCGAACCGCGAAGAGTTGAAGCTGAAGACGGCCAGGATCAGCAGGGGCACATGCAGGAACGCGTACGCGCCCAGGGCGTAGATCGCAAGTCCACGACTCTTCATAAGAGCTCCTCGCCGCGGCGGCGGACCGTGAACAAGAGTCCGATGGCGATGGCCATCAGTGCAAGCGAGAGCGCTGCGCCGAAGGGCCAGTCGCGCGATGCGGTGAACTGGTTCTGGACCAGATTGCCGATCAACACCGTCTTGCTGCCTCCCAGAAGATCGGATGTGAGATAGGTGCCGAGGCACGGCACGAAGGTCAGAATCGCACCGGCTCGTATGCCGGGCGCACACAGCGGCAGGATCACGCGGACCAGCGCGTCCCAGGGGCGCGCACCGAGGTCGGCGGCGGCCTCGAGCAGACTGGGATCCAGACGCTCCAGCGTCGCGTAGAGCGGCAGCACCATGAAGGGCAGGAATCCATACACCAGGCCGAGGATCACCGCGCCGTTGTTGTAGAGCAGCGGAAGAGGCTCGGGAATCAGTCCGAGCGATTGCAACACAGAGTTCACGATTCCGGTATCGCGCAGGATAAACATCCAGGCGTAGGTGCGGATCAGGAAACTGGTCCAGAACGGGAGGATCACCAGACCCAGGTACAGGTTCTTGCGAGCGCCGGAGCGGGCAATGAACAGCGCCAGAGGGAATCCCAGGATCAGGCATAGCGCGGTGGCGACGGCGGAGATCCAGAGCGAGCGGAGGATGATCGCGGCATACACGGGATCCCACAAACGCGTGTAGTTTTCGATGGTCGACGGAGCTTCCACGCCGCCGTAGGCTCCGCGCGTGAGGAAACTGTAGACCAGGATGATGGCGAGCGGAGCCAGCATGGTAACGGCCATGAGGATCGCCGTGGGTGCGAGAAATGCGCTGCGGAGTTTCACAAATGAATCTCGTCTTCCCGATTCCACGTGAAACACACGGCCTGTCCGGTTGTGAACGCGATGCCGGGCGGTGCGTGCGCCGCGAGGAGATCCCCGCTCTCCAGCTTCATTTCGATGCGACAAAACGAACCCAAATATGTCACACCCGTGACCAAAGCTTTTTGGCCTTGCGAAGTTATACTTACCGCTTCGGGTCGTACGCCGATGCCGCCGATCCAGTTCATCTCGCCCAGGAAATCGGCAACGAAGCGGGAGCGCGGCCGGGCGTAGATCTCGCGAGGCGTGCCGACCTGCTCCAGCAATCCAGCGTTCATCACGGCGATCTGGTCGGACATGGACAGAGCCTCTTCCTGATCGTGCGTGACGAACAGGAAGGTGACACCGAGACGGCGCTGGAGGTCGCGCAGCTCGCCGCGAACTTGTTTGCGCAACTGGGGGTCGAGCGCGGAAAGTGGTTCATCGAGCAGCAGAACGTCGGGTTGGAGCACGATGGCGCGGGCGAGGGCGACACGCTGGCGCTCCCCACCGGAGAGCTCGGATGTTCGACGAGAGGATTTACCTTCCAGGCGGACCTGTTTGAGAACTTCGTTGACGCGATTAATGTCGTCTGTCCCCTTTTTGTGGCCTTTTTTATACACAAGGCCGAATTCGACGTTGCCCTGAACCGTCAGATGGGGAAACAGGGCATATCCCTGAAACACCGTATTCACGTTTCGCCGGTACGGTGGGAGCGCGTTAATGCACTCGCCGTTCAGCCAGACTTCGCCCGACGTGGGTGTTTCGAACCCTGCAATCATGCGCAGGATGGTGGTTTTGCCGCAGCCGGATGGGCCTAGCAGAGAAAAGAAGGCGCCGCGCGGGATTACAAGAGAAACATCGGCTACGGCGCGATGGGTCGCGAACGCTTTCGACACCTGGCGCAGTTCGAGCACCGTCTCGGATGCCATGAACCACTTACTTTAGCGTATCGACTAAGCGGCGAAGGCGATTTGCGCGCGGATTCCCTGGCGGATGCGCAGCATGCGGACGCGGATACCGGTGGAGCTGATGCCTTCGTCCTTGGCAATTTCCTCCGCGGAGTAGCCTTCCAGGCTTTTTTCGAGCAAGGCACGATCACGCGGGGGACAACGTTCGAGCATCCGGCGGACCTCGATCTGCTCTTCGAGGCTCATGCAATAGGACGGATCGATTCCTTCCAGCGGAATCACCGGCGGCGTTCGGAAGCGCGCGCGGAACAGATTGCGCGCGATCGAATTCACCCAGAAGTTCACCATGGAGGGATCACGCAATTGCTCGCGATATTCCCATCCTCGAACCCACGCAGCCTGGGCGATTTCCTCAGCTTCATCAAGGGCCGCGCCGCGAGACAGCAGAAAGCGGCGAGTTGCAGAGTAACCCTTTTGGAACGCGTCAGCGTACTCGTTACGTTTCATGCAGTTCTATATCTAGCAATCATCCGGCCAAGACTAAACCTCGTATTTTCAACAAAACCGCATTCCACGAGAGGTAAATCTTACCGACTACGCTGCTAGATTTAATCTTCCGATGTACGTGGTATGCAATTGCGGGCAATTCTCTCCGTGGGACTACTGCTTTTCGGCGTAGGAAGGCTCGGCGCTGAATCGCATCCGGCATGGTGGCGCTATGCAACGCCCGAGGCGACTGCGCTGGTTGGAATTCACTGGGAGCACATACGGTCTTCGCATTTCGCAGACGCGGTGGCGGAGGAACTCACAGGCGAAGGCGGGCTCGGTTTCCCGGATATCGAATGCCTGAAGGATGCACGACAGATTCTGATTTCATCGCCGGCGCTGCTGGCGATCGCGTCTGGAAGTTTTCCCGCGGCGACGGTGCGGGAGCAAGCGACGCGCAAAGGATGGAAGCGCGCACAGTATAAAGATTTCGAGATTTGGGTGACGCCGGGAAGAGAGACGCTGAGTCTGGCGCGAATGACGGACCAGCTGATGCTGATTGGCCGCGTGAAGATTTTACAGGACGCGATCGATCGAAGCCTGATGGAAGGAACGGAGCAGTCGTATTCTCCACTTCTGGCTCGCGCGGCGCGCTACGCTCAGGACGATGTGTGGGTGGTTGCCCATCGTCTGCCGGATGCGCTGGCCGACCACTTTGTACCGATCGACGCCCAGGCAGACGGATTCGAAGGCGGCGTTACGGTGCAAGGCGGTGTGCGCATGGGAGCGACTTTCAGCGTCGAAACTGAGGAGGCCGCCGGGCAATTGGCGGAGACTCTGAAGCAATCAATTGCGATGCTGCCGCCGATGGCACGCGGGATTCAAGTCAACATCGTCCAGAACAATGTGACTTTGGGCATGGCGATCAGCGAGGAGCAGTTGGTCGCGGGGATCCGGACGACTGCAGCGGCCACCGCGGCCCCGAAGCCCGAAGTCAAGGCGCCGAAAGCGGAAGGGCCGCAAGTCATCCGCATATTCGGACTCGATGGTGGGCCAAGGGAAATAGTGGTTCGTCAATAAGACCAGCGCCAGAGATTCGCGCCGACGGTAAAACCGGCGCCCACCGCGGTGAACAGAACGATATCGCCTTTCTTAAGTTTTCCGGACTCAATGGCATCGCGTGTAGCGAGTGGAATGGTGGCGCCGGTGGTATTACCGTAGCGGTCGATATTAATGATCACGCGATCGCAATCAATGCCGAGGCGCTCGGCGATGGCGATGATGATACGACGGTTGGCCTGATGCGGGATGAGCAGCTTCACGTCATGAATCGTGAGATTGTGACGCGCAAGCAATTCGGTGCAGATATCGTACATCTTGCGAACGGCGTATTTAAATACCTGTTGGCCGTCCTGCTTGACGTAATGGAGATGGTTGCTGACGGTATCAGCGCTGGCGGGCATACGGCTGCCGCCGGCAGGCATCTTCAGATAATCGCCGCCGGATCCGTCGATTTCGTTTAGAAAACCGATGAAGCCATCCTCTTCATCGGAGGGTTCGAGCAGCATTGCGCCGGCTCCATCGCCGAACAGCACGCAGGTATTCCGATCGGTGTAATCGATGATGCGGGACATGGTGTCGGCGCCAATGACCAAGACTTTCTTGTGCGTTCCGGCGCGAATCAGATGCGCCGCTGTGGTGAGTCCGTAGACGAAGCCGGAGCAGGCAGCCACTAAATCGAATCCCCAGGCATGCCTGGCGCCGAGGCGATGCTGCACCAGACAAGCAGTGGACGGGAACATCATGTCGGGCGTGACGGTGCACACCAGGATGGCGTCGAGCTCTGAACCATCGATGCCACGCTGGGCGAGAGCAGCACGAGCGGCTTCGACGGCCAGGTCGGAGGTGGCGACGTCGGCGGCGGCGATATGGCGCTCCGAGATTCCGACGCGCTGCAGAATCCATTCGTCACTGGTCTCGACCATTTTTTCGAGGTCGTGGTTGCTGAGGATAGCGGGGGGAACGTAGCAGCCTAAGGCGCTGATGATGACTCCGGGCAAAATGTCTCCTTGTTCGCCCGTAGCGGGCAATCTCCCATGTTACATTCGGAGGAAATGCAAGTCGAGAGCACTCCGGCGAACACCGAACAGATTTATGCCCGGGTGTTCCGGGAGATGAAGCCGCGAACGGCCCTGCCCGAGATTGAAGTTCAGGTTCGAAAATACGCGAATGCGAACGCGCAGATCCGCCTGGAGCCAGGAAAACTGCTGATCCGGATGGCAGATACGCTGGCGGGCGCGCCGGAAACTGTTCACGAAGCGCTGGCCGAGATTCTGCTATCCAAGCTGTTTCGCCGGCCGGTACCGGCTGCCAGCAACGATCGCTATCGCCGCTATCTCAACCGCCGCGATGTCCGCAAGAATCTGGACCAGGTGCGCGAGATTCGCGGGAGAAAACAGCTGGAGCATCCCAGGGGCGCTCAGTTCGACCTGGTGGAGGTTTTCGAGGAGCTGAATCATCGATACTTTTTCGGGTTGATGGCGCGGCCGGAGATCGGATGGAGCCGCCTGGCGTCGCGCACCATGCTGGGGCACTACGATCCTCCGCATAACACGATCGTGATCAGCCGGATTCTGGATCGGCCGGGCACGCCGCGGCTGGCGGTGGAGTACGTGATGTATCACGAAATGCTGCACCTGAAACATCCGGCCGAGCAGCGGGGTGCGCGGCGATGCGTGCACACGCGGGCGTTCAAGGTGGAAGAGAAGCTATTCGAAAAATTTCGGGAAGCCCAAGCTCTACTTAGGAAGCTCTAATATTCGGACGCCGGAAGCTTGTCCCACGTGGACTTCGGCGGCGAGTCCGATGAACAGGCCGTGTTCAACGATTCCAGTAATGCGATCCAGCTCGCCGGCCAGAGACGCGGGATTCCCGATAGGTCCAAAGGCGCAATCGAGAATGAAATTGCCGTTGTCGGTAATGAGATCGCGGCGCTGCGGTTTGCCGCCGAGCGCCAGGATGCGCCGGGCTGTGGCCTGCCAACCGAACTGAACCACCTCAATCGGTAAGAGACCGACGCCGAGGCGCGCGACCAGTTTGGAATCATCCACCACGATGATGAAGCGAGCGCTGGATTGAGCCACGATCTTCTCCCGCAGGAGTGCGCCACCGCGTCCCTTGATCACATTGAGGGTCTGCGGATCCACTTCATCGGCGCCGTCAATGGCGATATCAGTGGCAACATCGAGGGCCAGCGGGATTCCAAGCTCGCGAGCCCGCGCAGCCGTACGCTCGGAAGTGGAAACGCCGGTGATACGCAAACCCTCGCGGATCCGTGCGGCCAGAGCCGGCAGCACAAAGTCCGCAGTGGAGCCGGTGCCTAGACCAACGACCATATCGTTGGCCACCTGGGTCGCAGCAGACTCGGCGGCCATCCTTTTAAGGGCGTCTATATCAGGCATTCTTCTATTTTGTTAGATTCGGTGTGTGGCTAATGAATCCGTCCGGCTGGTGGTGGCGATCACGGGCGCCAGCGGTTCGATCTACGGTTGGCGATTGCTGGAGAAACTGCGCGCGGCGGGCGGCGTGGAGACGCACCTGATTATGACGCGGTCGGGCGAACGCACGGCTTTTCTGGAGATGGGGAAGCAGGCTGCCGACTTCAAATCATTGGCCGACTGTTCCTATCCGGTGGAAGATATCGGCTGCCGGCTGGCGAGCGGATCGTTTCCAACCGCGGGCATGGTGATCGCGCCGTGCTCGATTCATACGATGTCGGCGATCGCAAGCGGGATCAGCTCGAATCTGGCGATCCGCGCGGCGGACGTGACGCTTAAAGAACGCCGCCGCCTGGTGCTGATGGTGCGGGAATCGCCGCTGCACCTAGGACATTTGCGATCGATGGCCTCACTGGCGGAGATGGGAGCGATCCTGGCGCCGCCGGTGCCCGCGTTTTATCACAAGCCGGAAAGCGTGGACGATATCGTGGATCATAGTGTGGAACGAGTGCTGGATTTGATCGGATTGCCGTCGCCGGACGCGCGGCGCTGGGATGGACCAGAGAGAACAAGGAACAAATGAGAGTCGGATTCCAGGGAGAGTTAGGCGCGTTCAGCCAGCAAGCGATCCAGCAGCTATTGGGAACCAGGGCGCATCCGGTGCCGCATACACGCTTTGACCAGGTATTCGCGGCGCTGGACAAGGGCTCGGTGGACGCAGCCGTGTTGCCGATCGAGAATACGCTGCACGGGTCGATTCACGAGAATTACGACCTGTTGTTGCAGTACAACTTCGCGATTACCGCGGAAACCAGCGTACGGATCGTGCACAACCTGATCGCGCCTCGCGGGATGACGTTCGCGCAAGTACGCAAGGTGTACTCGCATCCGGTAGCCATCAACCAGTGTCTGGACTTTTTCGCGCGCCACAAGCGCATCGAACGCGAGCCCTTCTATGACACCGCGGGCAGCGTCAAGATGATCATGGAGCAGCGGCCGCCGGGAGGCGCGGCGATCGCTTCGGAACTGGCGGCAAAGACATACAAGGCTCACATCCTGAAACGCGGTATTGAAGATGACCGGCAAAACTTTACGCGCTTTTTTCTGCTAGAGCCAACGGGCTCTAAACCTCGCGGCAAAAGAAAGGGGCAGGGCACCCCGTGGAAGACGTCGCTGGTGTTTTCGACGCGCAACATACCGGGCGCGTTGTTTCGTGCGCTGAGTGCGCTGGCGCTGCGGGATCTGAACCTGGTGAAGATCGAGTCGCGTCCGCTGCGGGGCAAACCGTGGGAGTACCTGTTCTATCTGGATCTGCTGGGCCGGGGAGATGATCCGGCGGTGAAGAACGCGCTGGCGCATCTGGGCGAGGTTGCAGATTTTCTTCGTGTGCTGGGGAGTTATCGGGCAGCCGGGTAACTAACCTCCAGCAATTGCTCCCACGATCAAAAACGGCTCGGTTCCGGACGCTACGGCATCCGGCAGAGGCGCGTCCGGCGATTCATGCGACAAGTCTTCCTGGCAGGCGAAGAAGCGCACAAAGGCGCGCCGCTGCTTGGTGACATGATCCCGAACGGTCCCTTGCAGCGCCGGGTAGCGGGCCTCAAGGGCGTCGAGGATCGACCGCTGCGTCACCGGCGGCGGCACGTCCAGCTGCACGTCGCCACTGACTCCCGCTATGGTCCGCAGATGGGCCGGAAGCACCACCGTGATCATTTTTTTATCGCGCACAACGCACACTTTCAGGCTGTGCGCTCATGCGAGTGTCTGGACCTCGACGGAAAGCACCGCCGGGAGATCGCGAACGATGGGCGCCCAGCTATCGCCGGCATCGGGCGATGCATAGACCTGGCCGCCGGTGGTGCCGAAATACACGCCGCAGGAATCGAGTGAATCCACCGCCATGGCATCGCGCAGGACGTTGACGTAGCAGTCCTGTTGAGGAAGGCCCTTGGTGAGCGGTTCCCATTCGTTACCGCCGGTCTTGCTGCGATAGACGCGAAGCTTGCCCTCGTGGGGAAAGTGCTGAGAGTCGCTCTTGATCGGGACCACGTAGATGGTTTCCGGCTCATGTGCGTGGACGTCGATCACGAAACCAAACCCGCGCTTTCCATCGTCGTCAGGCAGGTTGCCGGTGACGTCCTTCCACAAATCCCCAGCGTTGTCGCTACGCAGGACATCCCAGTGCTTCTGCATGAACAGGGTATTGGGGCGCGAGGGGTGCATCGCCACATGGTGCACGCAATGACCGACTTCGGCAGTTGGATCCGGGATGTATTCGGATCGAAGACCTTGATTGATCGCCTTCCAGGTGACGCCCGCGTCATCGGTGCGGAAAGCGCCCGCGGCGGAGATGGCGATGAAGATTCGCTGAGGGTTCTTGGGATCCAGAATGATGGTGTGCAGACCCAATCCGCCGGCGCCGGGCTGCCAGCCGGATCCTGTACCGTGGCCGCGCATTCCGGGCAGCTCCTGCCAGGATTTGCCGCCGTCGACCGTGCGGAACAGCGCAGCGTCTTCGACTCCGGCGTACACCGTTTCGGGGTCAGTGAGCGAGGGTTCCAGATGCCAGACGCGCTTGAATTCCCAGGGATGCGGCGTGCCGTCATACCACTTGTGCGTGCCCGGGACACCGTCGTAGACGAACTTATTGTCCACGGGCTCCCAGGTCTTGCCTCCGTCGCTGGAGCGCTGGATCATCTGACCGAACCAGCCGCTGGACTGCGACGCATACAGGCGATTCGGATCGGCAGGAGAGCCCTTCAGATGGTATAGTTCCCAGCCTGCAAAATGGGGACCGCTGACATCCCATTTTTGACGCTTGCCGTCGGACTCCAGAATAAACGCGCCTTTGCGTGTTCCGACCAATACTCTCACCTTGCTCATGCTTCCTCCTTGAGTTCAGAATCTCGGTAGCAGCGGGGTCGCATCCTGCTCCCGCCATCGTCGTTGCACTTCGGCGAGGAATTCCTCGCGATGCTTCTCCATTTTTTCGATAGCGGCACAGGGCGCCTTCGTATCCTCGTGCCGCGAGGCCCAGATCAGCAGATCCAAGAGAACGGGGGCCAGATCGATGCCCTTCCTGGTCAAGCGGTAATTCACCTTTCGACCATCGGTCTGCTCGGCCTTGGCGGTGATGATTCCGGCGGCTTCCAGTTTTTTGAGACGGTCCGCCAGGATGTTGCTGGCGATCCCTTCCCCGGATTGCAGAAACTCTTTGTACGTTCGATAGCCGCGAACCATCAGATCTCTCACAACGAGCAGGGACCAACGATCGCCAAGCATCTCCAGAGAGATACTTACCGGGCACCCGGACCGTCGCGCGGACTTCCGCTTTCCAGGCACGGTGTCGATGGTAGCATCATCACTTGCATATTGCAAGTGAATCTTTAGATGGGAAGATCTACTTTTGGCCGCTGGTGCCGGTGATGCTGCTGGCCAGGTAATTGACGACCTTGGCCTCATCGCGGGCCACTTCGTAATAGGCGGCTTTGAGCAACTGATCCTTGCGATTGAGCAAGGTTTCGCGGATGGTCTGCTGAACGGAAGGGTCTTCCAAAAGGCGTTGACCGGCGGGCTCGCGCGTGATGACTTTCAGAATGCGATAGCCCTCGGCGGTTCGTTCCACCGGCGTCACCTCGCCGGGCTGGAGCGCCATGATGGCCTTGCGAAGCTCGGCATTGGCCTGCTCCAGGGCGGATTCCCGCACGAAGCCGACGTCGCCACCGGCCTGGGCGGAATCGGGATCTTCGGAATAGTTTTGGGCGAGCATGGCGAAATCCTCGCCGGCCTTGACGCGCGCGTAGAGGCTGTCGATCTTCTTACGAGCCTGCGTTTCGTTCTGAGCTTTATCATTCCGCAGATTGCGGACGTTGGGATTGGGCGTACCCGTTACCAGGATCTGTGCGAGATGGATTTGCGGCTCCGGCAAATTGAAGTTGGCCTTGTTGCTGTTGTAAAAATCGGCGATGTCTTTATCGGAGATGCTGATGCGGGACGTGGTCTCTTTGTTGAGCAGTTTCTGGACACTGAGATCGCGGCGGAGCTGGGCTTTGAGATCCTCCACGGTCATTTTGCGCTCATTGAGCTGCTTCTGAAACTCTTCCTGGGTGTAGGGTGCCTTGAGCTCGGCAAACTTCGCGTCTACGTCGGAATCGGTGGCCATCAAGCCGCGCTGCTCGGCGCGCTGCAGCATGATTTCGTTGTCGATCAGCGTGCGCAAGACTTCCAACCGCTGGATGGCGAGTTGATCGTCGCTAGGATGCTCGGACTGGCCGAACTGAGAATACTGATATTGTTTGTCGAGCTCGGCGAAAGTGATCGCGCGGCCGTTCACCGTGGCTGCCACGCCGGCCGGGGCAGAGCGATTGCAGGCGGAACACAACAGCAGAAGAAGCGGAGCGACGAATGCGCGGGGCATTGGGATGGAAACTTTATTCTAACAGTCTCATTTACGGTACAGCTCGATGCGCGGATCGGCGGGACGCAAGTCGGCAAGCTTCCGGAATCCGGCTTGGTTCAGTTTTTGATGGGCTTCGACCACGGCGGACGCGGGCTGATCCGGACTCACAGCCAGGGCGATAGATTCGAAGGACGTTAACGAATTCTCATTACAGGCTGCTAGCTCTGGCTCAAAGTAGGCATACATCGTTTGAATTCCGCGGGGTATGAAAATAGTGCAACCCGCCTCTTTTAGCTGGGCCGCAGCCGCCTGCCAACTCTCACCCGGCCGCCGGACCCAGCGAACGTCTTCGTAAGCCATGGCGATCAGCAACGCCGCAGGAACCAGTATTCCCCATCGCACTTGGGTACACGCGGCGATCAGGATGCTGACCGGAACCAGCACAAAGATAAGCTGGCGCGCGGCGAGGAAGTATCCGAAATACGAGTCGGCCGCAGGCACGAGCACGAGGGGAATCGCCGCATAGATCACCCAGAAGAGCTTTTGCTGCGCTGGTAGCGACGACCAGCCGAGCGCGATGATCACGGCGAGCAAAGTGAGGCCTGCACCGACGTAGCCGGTTCCCATCAATTCATGAGGGATCACCAGAAGATCCCGACGGCTGACGGCGAATCGTGCGCCGGAACTCAGGGCGCCTTGCCAGGCGGCGTGGATGGTCAGGAACCAGGGCAAGAAAGACAGTGCAGCGAGTGCCACGGCGGATCCCGTGAGCAGGATCGTTCGTGATTTCAGCTGCACCAACACAAGCCATAGCAGGTGCGCAAGAGGAACGAAGATGCTATACGGCTGCGTGTATAGGCCGGCTGCGACCAGCGCCGCATATCCAGCCGCCTTGCCGATGGCAGGCTTGCGAACCAGCGACAGAAAGACTACTGACGCGAAGATGCTCCAGCACGCAACCTGCGCGTAGGGTCGCGCCTCCAACGCGTAACGCAGAGTCATGGGAGACAGGGCATAGGCGACCATCGCGAGAATCGGCCAGCGGAGCCCGGTTTGACGCGCCAGTATGAAGATTCCCACGCATGCGAGCACGGTGAACAGGACGGACGGAATTCGAACCGCCGCCACGGAGTACCCGAATGTCCGGATCATCGCGAGATCGAGAAGATAGCCCAGAGGAACGCCGCCGGCATTGCCGGGAACGAAAGCCATCACGCCGTTCACGCCGGAAGCGCCGCGGACGCCGTTGAGGTCGATGATCTCATCCATCCACAGCCCCTTGGATGGAATCAGCAAAACCAAAATCAGCGCATACACGCCCAGGAAGATCGTGAGAGCCTTGCGCATCCGAATCTATTTGGCGTCGCGCCAGTTATCGCCGACGCCGACGTCCACCACCATGGGGACATCCAGCTTGCGGACGTTCTCCATTTCGGACTTCACCATGCTCCGGATCTCGTCCACCTCGCCGGGTGGAGCTTCGAACACCAGTTCGTCATGGACCTGCAGCAGCATTCGCGTCTGCTTGCCACGCAATTTTTCGGAGATGCGGATCATGGCCAGCTTAATGATATCCGCCGC
>Ga0105245_10001682_pt1 | contig 20096 bp, 16 predicted proteins | sample KBSM54metaG_FD_81523 | JGI IMG/M metagenome (GOLD analysis project Ga0105245, IMG submission 81523) | Miscanthus rhizosphere microbial communities from Kellogg Biological Station, Michigan, USA - KBS M5-4 metaG | ecosystem: Host-associated > Plants > Roots > Rhizosphere > Soil | place...
AGCGTGCCGCTCGAGACTTGAATCTGACCGATTGATTGATTTGCGAGCGACCACTGAATGCTCGTGTTGCCGGTGCCGCCTGTCTTCTGAATCGTTCCGGAGTTCGAAATGCTCGCGGTTCCGGTGCAGCAGACGTCGAGGGTCGCGTCGCTGCTCATCGTAATCGTGCCGCTGTTGGTAAGCGCCGCGCCGTTTGCGCCGCGCAGATCAGCAGAGCCGGTGAGCGTGATCCCGCCGGCGTTCACGAGCGTGCGGCCGTCGACGATGACGAACGCGGTGATCGACGTCGTCGTTGCGCTGCCGAGGCTGAAGCTGCCGGAGCCGGAGATCGTGCCGCCCGACCAGTTGAAAGACGAGCCGTTCATCGTGAACGCGCCGCCGCTGCCCGTGATCGTGCCGCTGGAGAAGGCGAGCGTTCCGCTCGCGCTGAAGTTGAATGTCGACTGATCGAGCGTGCCGCCGGAGATGGTGAGATCCGCGATGTTCGACGGCGCGGTCAGCGTGACCGTGTGGCCGGAGTTAATGGTGGCGTTGTCGGTGCCACTCGGAACGCCCGCTCCACCCCACGTCGATGCGCTCGACCACGGACCGCTTTGCGTGCTGCTGAAGTTCGTCGCGAACGCGTCGACACAAACAAAAAGGAACAACGCGGTCATGACCGACCGTGCGGCGCGAGAACGATTCATCTCTCTCTCCCGAAAAATGGAGTACCCACCGCCCACCTCGGCGGCCCTCGAACACTGCGCTAACGGATTGTGCCGATCATTCTACGTCTTCAAATACGGACGGGCGGCCGCTTTGGCCGCCCGTCCGCCCCAATTGCCGAGAAAAAACTCACTGCGCCGGAACGTACGTCGGATCCTGCGTGCTCATGTCGATCACCGAGCCGTACGCCATGACTTTGCCTTCGCCGCTCACGACGCGCACGGTGATGCGCGTGTTGTAGGCGTTGCCGAGTCCCATCTCCTGAATGATCGCGTCCTGCCGGTACTCATTCGCGCCGAGGGTCATCTGGATCGACGGCGTGACGCGCGAGTCGGGGAGGATCGCCGCGATCTCGACGGTCACCGGCTTGCCGGTGACTTCGGCAATGCCGATGTTCGTGCGGTAACGCGACGAGTCTTCGACCTGCAGGATCTGCAGCGCGCGTCCGCCGAGTCCGAGGGCTTCGGCAGGCGTGACCGCGGGGATGAACTGACCGAACGTGCCCTTCGCGGTCTTGTCGTACGTGCGTCCGGTGACGACGAGGTTGGAGTCCGTGGGCGTCGTGACGTGCACCGCGCCGCCGGCGTTGGCCTGGCCGAAGAGCGTTTGCACGACGTCGTCGAGCGCCGTGACTTGTCCCGCGCCGATCGACATCGACTTCGCGATCGACGGTCCGGCGTTGCCGAGCGGATAGAAGGTGAGCGTTGCATTCTGCGCACTCGTCGACGGATTGAAGACGCGCATGTCGGTGCGCCAGTTGGCGTTGCCGTTGTTGAGCGCCGCGACGCCGGGCAGCACGAACTTGCTCGAGCTGATCTGACCGAGTGTGACGCCGGAGACGAGCAGCGGATCGTTCGTGAAGTTGTCGACGACCGACGCGTATGTGGTGACTTTGCCGTCGCCGCTCGCGACCTTCACTTCGACGCGGCCGTCGCCGAGGTTGGTGATGCCGTTGCTGGCGAGCATGGAGTTGAGCTGGATCTGCTGGAAGGCGTTGATGGTCACCGGAATGTCCTTCAGCTTCACTCCGCCGTTATCGAACACGCTCATCACCACTTCGGCCGATTTGCCGTTGGCTTCGACGAGGCCGAAGTTCGTGCGATACGCCGCGGACTGCGCGACCTGCTGCAGGCTGAGAATCTGGCCGAGCTGATTCGGTGCGGCCTTGCCGATGAAGTTCGCGAACGGAACGGCCGGAACGTACTGGCCGAGCGTGCCGGTGGTCGTGACGTTGTAGGTGCGGCTCGACGCGACGGTGGCGAGCGACTGGCTCGGCGTCGTCTGCGCGGAGTGCGCGCCGCCGCTCGTGATCGGATGAATCTCGAGGACGCCGTTCGCGCTCTCGCCGAGCTGGCCGATGCCGTACCAGTTGCGCACGATGTCATCGAGCGCCGTGGTCTTGCCCGCGTCGATCGTGATCGTCGTGTTCTTCGTTCCCTTCGCCGGATCGTCCGGAGTGAACGTGAGTGAGTAACTGAGCTTCGATGTTCCGGCGTTGGTGACGCGGATGTCGGACTGCCAGTGCGAGTCGATGCCGTCGAGATGTCCGACCGACGGAATCACGAGTGCGCCGGCGGGGAGGTTTCCGTTCGTCGTTGGTGTCACCGGAGTGACGAGGCTGATCGAGACGGGGATGTTGACGACGGTGGTAACGCTCGGCGTGGCGCGGCCGCTCAATCCGATCGGAGTGATCGACACGATCACCGTCGCGGTGAACGTTCCGTTCGGGAGATTCGACGGATCGGTCGTCAGCGTGAGCGTGACGCCGCTCGGCGGCAGGAGGCCGCTCTGCGGCGAAACGCTGATCCACGGCTCATCGACGTTCGCGGTGAAGTTGAACGAACCGGTCGGCTGGCCGGGGACGAAGATCTGTTGCGTGACCTTCGTCGTGCTGCCGGCAGGAACGTTGATGTTCGGATTCTTGTCGGTGGAGGCCGGCGGCGGAAGGATGACGATGCGCACGGTGGTCGAGTACGGACCGAACACCTGGCCGCATGCGCTGAATGCGTGCACGCGATAGAAGAACGGTTGTGCCGACTGCTGCACGACCTTCGTGAAGTTCACGGAGATCTGCGTCGCGTTCGAAGCGGGCGTGATCGGAGTCGTCGTCGCGTTGGTGAAGGCGGCGTTCGACGCTTCGTCGATTTCGTACTTCGTCGCGCCCGGAACCGCGTCCCACGACACGGCGAACGACTGACCGGACGTCGCGTCGGCGACGACGCTCACCACCGGCGCGATGCCGGTGTTGCATCCGTTGAAGTTTCCGGTCGCGGACTGCACGGTGCCGCAGCTCGGAACGTTCGCGACGACGAACCATGATCCCGGACCATCGACGACGCTGACGTCGGCGAAGTTGTTCGAGAACGTTCCCATGCTCGATGCCGCGCCGCCATTCGTGGCGACGAAGAGCTCGTACTGCGTGACGCCGGTGATCGCCGTCCACGAGAAATGAACCGGCGACGAAACGGTGGCGCCGTTGATCGGTGCGATGAGCGCCGGTGGAGCGACGGTGCAATTCGATCCGGTGCGGAAGTGTCCGCACGCCGAGACCGTGTTGATGTTGCAGCTCGGCGTGGTTCCTTCGATGCGCCAGTCGTAATCGGTGTTCGGAAGGAGATTGCTGTAGCTCAGTTGATTCGCCTGCGTCTGTCCGACGCTGTTCTGCGTCGTGCAGCCGACGCCGGCGACCGCGAGGTGAACGATGTAGTTCGCGGAGCCGTTGCCGGTCCACACGAGACTGCCGCTCGTCGGAACGTTGGTCGCGTTCGCGGCGGGGAAGTTGAGTTGCGGCGCCGCGCTCGGGCAGTCGATGATCGTGGTGACGCTCGACTGATTGTTCGCAGGATTCGAGTCGGTCGTCGTCGACGAAACCGTCGCGGTGTTCGTCGTGGTGCCCGGACCCGCGGCGGAGATGTCGTACGTCGTGAAGATCGTGACGGTCTGTCCGCCGTTGAGCGTGCCGATGTTGCAGGGGAGTGCGCTGCAGAATCCGGCGACGCTCGTCAGCGTGAGGCGCGACGGCGTCGGATCGGTGAGCGTGACGCCGTTCGCGGGGACGCCGCCGAGGTTCTTGACCTGGATGGTGTAGCTGATGGACGTGCCTGACGTTGCGTTTGCAGGACCGGTCTTGACGACAGTGACGTCGCTGAGCGAACCGAACGCCGTCGTCACCGACGACGCGTTGTTCGCGGTGTTCGGATCCGTGGCAACGGTCGCCGTCGCCGTGTTCGTCGTCGAACCGGTCGCGCTGAGCGCGACGGTGTAGGTGCTCGTGATCGTGACGCTCTGTCCCGACGCGAGCGTTCCCATGCTGCACGGATACGTCGTGGTGCACGCGCCTGCGTTGGAGACGAACGTGAGGTTCGACGGCGTCGGATCGCTGACTGTGTATGCGCTGACCGTCGACGGTCCGTTGTTCGTGATCGTGACGGTGTAACTGATGGTGCTGCCCGGGACCGCGGACGACGGTCCGGTCTTCACGACGGCGAGATCGGTGACGGCGTTGATCGTCGTCGACTGCGATGCGCCGTTGTTCGCGTTGTTCGTGTCGCCGGAGTAAGTCGAGACAGCGTTGAGACTCATCGTGCCTGCTGACGCGGGTGCTTGCACGACGGCGGTGACGGTTGTCGTGCCGCTGACTGCGAGTCCGCCGATCGTGCACTGACGGGTCGATGCGGTCGGAGATGTGCACGTCGCGCCGGTGACGGAGACGAACGTTCCGCCGCCGGTGAGGGTGAGATCGAGCGTCGATCCCGTCGATGGATCAGGTCCGTTGTTCTTCACGGCGACCGTGTACGTGACGTTCGCGCCGGCGTTGACCGGATCAGGCGAGTCGTTGTTCGTCACGGAGAGATCGGACGCCGCATTGATGAGCATCGATGCGGTAGATGTGTTGTTCGCGGTGTTGGGGTCCGCCTCGGGATTCGTCACGGTGGCGACGTTCTGCAGGGTCGATCCTGCCGCTCCGCTCGGATTGATGACGAGAGTCACCGTGGCGTTGTTGCCCGCGGCGAGTGCGCCGATCGTGCAGTTGCTGCCGACGCACGATCCTTGCGACGGAGTCGCGGAGACGAGTGTTCCGTTGGTGATGCTGTTCGACAGCTGGACGTTCGTGGCGTTGCTCGTGCCGGCGTTGTTGATCGTCACCGTCCACGTCGTGTTCTGGTTGTGGAGGATGGTGCCGCCGGTGGTCTGCGACACGTTGACGTCCGCTTGAATGGCGACGGCTTGCAATTGCAACTTCGTCGGCGTTCCGGCCGGGAGATAGGTTGCGGTGAATGTTCCGCCGCCGGCGAACGTCGGCAAGGTCTTGCTGGTGAAGTCAGTGCCGGTCTTCGACGCGAACGTGAAGACGTCGAACGTGTTGCCGTTCGTCGGAACGAAGCCGTTGATGAGCGACGCGTTGAACGTGCCGCCGGTGAGATTCGCGACGCCGCCGACGAGAAGTTGATCGAAGTTCGCCGTTCCGGCCATGCGCACGTTGAGCGAGCCGGCGCTGTGCGAGTAGCCGCCGCTGATGTTGATCGTGCCTGGGTTGGTCGGGCCGCCCGGACTGATGGCGGCGCCTCCGTTGCTCACGCTGGCGTTGATCGTTCCGCCGCCGGTGAGCGATCCTCCGTTGAGCTGCATCGTGCCGGGCGTGACGGCGATGTTGCCGCCGATGAGATTCGTTGCGCCCGCGGTTTGCGTAAAGGCGGGGAACGTCATCGTTCCGATTTGCGCCGTCACGAGACCGCTGTTTGTCATCGAGGGAAGCGTCGGCGAGCCGCTGCCCGCAGTCTTCTTGAATGTTCCTGCATTGGAGATGGAGCCGCCGTTGATCGGTTGGTCGCTCTTGACGTCGAAGGTCGCGCCGAGGGCGTTGATGAACGACGCGCCGTTGGTGAGCGACAGCGCGTTGACGGCAGGCGAGTAGTTGATCGTGCCGTTGTTCGTGAAGGCGCGCGTGTCGAGCGTCATCGCGCCTTGCGCACCGTCGATCGTGAGCGATCCGCCGCCGCTCTCGGTGACCGTGCCGCTGCCGGACAGTGTTCCGCCGGACCAGATCGCGTTCGTGAACGTCAGGTTGCCGGTGCCGGTGTAGGTGCCGTTGAGCAGCCCGAAGTTCGGCACGGTGAGGTTGATGCTGCTGTTGACGGTGCCCGCGGTCACTTTGATCGTTCCGCCGGGCGACGTCGACGTGCCTGGATTGAGCGAGTACGTGCCTCCGCCGAATTCGAGGAAGCCGCCGTTGGTGATCGTGCCAGTCGATGATCCGCCGCCGGTGAGCTTGAGAATTCCGGACGGCTGAATGCTCAGCGAGCCGATGAGATTGAACGCGGGGTCGATCTGCACGGTCACTGCGCCGACCGCGAACGTTCCGTTGTTGTGGATCAGTCCCGACGATCCGCCGATCCTGCTCGCCACGTTCGCGTTGAACGTCGAGAAGTTCGTCATCGATGAGCTGGGGTCGATCGTGAGGAAGTTCGTCGTCGACGCGTTGTAGGTCGTGGCGGCGTTCAGCGCGAGGGCGTGGCCGCCGGTGACAAGGGTCGGAGCGGTGTTGCCGACGTTCATGCCGGTGCCGTTCACATTGGTGGTTCCACCGCCCGAGAGCACGCCGCCGTTGAAATCGAACTGGCCGACGGTGAGCGTCTTCGGGGACGACACGGTCGTCGTTCCTGCATTCATCACGAAGTGCGGGAAGGTGTTGTCGCCGGTGATGTTCAGCGCGCCGCTCATCAACATCACCGCGCCCGGACCGATGACTGTGACCGCGGGAATCGTGAACGTGCCGTTCGCGAACTGCAACGCGGCGCCGGTTCCGCCGATCATGTCGATCGTGCCGTTGATGCTTTGTGCTCCGCTGTTGGCGAGCTGAATCACCGCGTTGTCGACCTCGCCGAAAATCGTGCCGCCGTTGGTGATGCCGACGTTGATCACCGTCGTGCCGGCGTTCGACTTCTTCATCATCTGTGACGGCGAGTTCGAGAGCGAGCCGCCCGCGATCGTCGCGTTGATCGGCGCGTTGTTCTGCAGATCGATCGTGCCGGAGAGGTTCGTGAAGACGCCGCCGCTGCGGATGTCGAGCGCGTTCGTGGCGTTGTAATTGACGGTCGCGTTGCTGCTCGTCTGGAGCGTGCGATTGGTGAGCACCATCGCGGCGTTCGAACCGTCGAGCGTCGACGTTCCGGCGAAGAGCGTCGTCGTGCCGCCGCCGTTCATCGTGCCGCCGTGCCATTTGAACTTCGTGATCTGCATTTCACCGGGGCCGCCGAGAGTGCCGTTGACCATCTCGAAGGCGTTGGCGGGAATGGTGATGCTCGGCGCGACATCGAGCTCGCCGGTGATCGTCGTGCGCGTCGGTCCCGGTCCGATGATCTGGCCGCCGCTCATGATGAAGACGCCGCCCGCGACGTCGATCGTGTTGGTGGCGAGTGAGGTCGACAGCGAGCCGGCGCTCATCGAGCCGCCGCCGTTGAAGATGATCGTTCCTCCCGACGCAGACTCCGAGCTGATCGTGCTCGAGTTCGTGACGATCGTGTCGAAGCGCGTGCCCGACGAGCCGCCGCTTTTCTTCAACAGGTTCGTGTTGGCGACGGTGTTGACGCCGGCGCCGGAAAGAATGTTGCCGTCGCCCTGCAGGTCCATCGTGGCGCCGGCGTTGATGCTGATCGTCGACGAGTTCTCGAGCGTGAGCGAGTTCGCACTCGGGTTGAGATTGAATGTGCCGTTCAGATCGAGCGTTGCGTCATGCAGCGTCGGAGGATTGACGAGCGTCGAAGAGTCCACGATCTGCGGTGTTGGAATGTGCACGGTCGTGTGGCCGAAGTTGCATCCGATCTCGCCGCCCGCCCATGTCATGCCGCGATTGAGCGTGATGTCGGGGCCGTAGAACTCGCCGCTGCGCAAATCGAAGTTGTCGTTGATCGTCGTCGTCGCTGCGGCGAAGTTGACGATGCCGCCGTCGATCCAGATGCTGCCGGGAAGCGTCGTGCCGATCGGCACGGGGTTGTTCAGCGTGAACGTGCCGCCGGTGAAGTTGACGATCTTGCCGCCGAAGGTGCCGAGTTGAATGTACGACGTCGCCGTCGCCTGTCCGCCGCCGGAGAGCGTCAGCGGTTTCGACGAGTTGATGTAGAGATTGCCGCCGTTCAGGTCGAGGAACGAGCCGACGTTCGCTCCGCTCGTCGTTGGATCCTCGGCCTCCATGTACGCGCCGGAGTCGATGCGAATCACGCCCGCGCTAGCAGGAATGACGACGTCGCCGAGGAGTTCGAGCTCGCCTTGCGTCGTGCTCGATTCGAGGAGCGACGACGATCCCATGTTGAAGTTGTTGCCCGGCTCGATCTGGATGTCGCCTTTGTTCTGAATCTCGCCGTTGAGCTGCAGCGAAGTGGCCGACGTATCGAACGTGCTCGCTCCGGTGACGTTGATCTTGCCCGGACCGTTGATCGTGCCGCCCTCCCACACCATGCCGTTCGTCGAGAGTCCGCTCGTCGTCGTGACGTTCACGATCGTCGAAGCGCCGAAGATGCGCGTCGGCGTGCTGAGGTTCGAGCCGTTGTTGAAGTCGTGCGTGCCGCTGAACGAGATCTTCGACAGCGACGAGTTGAATGTGCCGGTGTGCGATCCGCCGCCGGCCAGGACGATGCCGCCGACGCCGGAGGTTCCGGTGACCGCGACCGTTCCGTTGTTGTCCACCGGAACGTTGATGGTGATGTCGCCCGCACCGACACCGCGCGAGAGCTGACCGCTCGCCTGCGAGCCGGTCGTGTCGGTGACGAGCGTGATCTTGCCGCTGCCGGAGCCGTCGATGCTCTCGTCGGCGTTTGCGAAGAAGGTCGACGAGCTTTGGATGTTGATCGGCGTCGACAGCGAAAGCGTGTGTCCTCCGATCGTCGACGTGTAGTTGGCCGTGCCGAAGCTGCGAACGTTGATCGGATTCGTTATCGCGACGCTCATCGGTCCCTGCGAGCCGTCGAAGGTGAGCGTTCCGCCGTTGACGTCGAGCGTTCCGCTGCCGTTGAGCGTTCCGCCTTTCAGCTGAAGCTGTCCGAAGAGCGTGATGAAATCGTTGAGCGTGAGCGTGCCGCCGTTGACATTGACGGTGCCGCCAAACGCTTGCGACGAGCCAGTGTTGAACGTCGCCGATCCGCCGGAGTCGAGCTTGAGAGTGCCGCCGTTCGTGAACGAGCCGCCTGTTTCCGTGACGGCCGCGCCGGTGCCGAACGTGACCAGCGTCGACGGTCCGGAAGTGCCGGTGTTGATGGTGAAGTCCTGGAGCGAGATCGTCGAGTTTTGAAGGCTGACCTGCACGCCGCCGCCGATCAGGACGCAGTCTCCGGTCGCCTGACCCGGCCACGTTCCAGCGGGCGGCGTCGGACTCCACGGCGCGGTCTTCCAGTCGTGCGTGACGCCGGTCGAAGTCAGCGAGTACGACGCGGTGCACCCGGTGAGCGCACGACCCGCGCGATGCAGCACGGCAGCGCCGGCGGTGGCCAGGACAATGAGTGTTGCCCCGAACGACAACGCAAACTTCCGCGCATAACGCCGCCTTGGACGAACCTCGGCGACAGAGTGATAGCTCTCGATCGGCATGACGATCTCTCTCTTTCGATGGACGGACGACGGCCCGAAGGAATTTTGTTATTTGGAACCGCGAAGATTGTAGCTGATCCCAATATTCTGGCAACTCTGAATCGCGGCCGTGACCTGGAGCACACTCATAGCCGCCGAAGCCCGGAGAATCAACGACATGCGCCGTTATTGCCTCGTTTTTCTCCTCGCCGCGGTCACGATCGGTGCCCAGCCGGTGCGAAATGGTCCGCTTCCGGCGCCGATGCCGCTCTTTCCTCCAGATAACTGGTGGAACACCGACATCAGCGCGGCGCCCGTCGATCCGAACAGCGCGAGCTTCATCTCCTTCATCGGACTGACGCGGGGGATGCATCCCGACTTCGGCGGCGACAGCGGCGATCCGTCCGCGCCGATCTATGGGATGCCGTACGTCGTCGTCTCCGGCTCGCAGCCGCTCGTTCCGGTGACGTTCGACTTCGATGACGAAAGCGATTTCGCCGCGCCCGGCCGTCCGCCCGGTTATCCGATTCCGGAGGAAGCGAAAACCCAGCAGAAGTGGATCGAAGGCGGACTCGCCGGAAACGATCCGAACGCGGACGGCGACCGGCACATGCTCATCGTCGATCGCGACAATCGCATTCTCTTCGAGCTCTACGCGCTCGAGTGGAACGGATCGAAGTGGCTGGCAGGATCAGGCGCGATCTTTCCGCTCGACTCCAACACCCGGCGTCCCGATGGATGGACGAGCGCCGACGCCGCCGGTCTCGCCATTCTTCCGGGACTGCTGCGCTACGACGAAGCGAGCGGCAGCGATCCGATTCGTCACGCCTTCCGCGTCACGGTGCGCTCGACGAACGGTTACGTGTTTCCGGCCTCGCATCGCGCGGGCTCGACCTCGAGCGCGCTGCCGATGGGCGCGCGATTGCGGTTGAAGCCGAACGTCGACCTCACGCGATTCGCGCCGTCGCTGCAAAGGATCTTTCAGGCGATGAAGACGTACGGCTTGATCGTGGCCGACAACGGATCGGACATGTACGTGAGCGGAACGTACGACACGCGCTGGGACAACGACGTGCTGAATCCAGCGTTCAACGCGATCAAGGCGAGCGACTTCGAAGTGGTGCAGCTGGGATGGCAGCCGGCGCGCAACGCGGGCAGACGCCGCGCTGCGCGCCACTAGCTCACCGCACGGTCGACAAATACTTCGCGTCGATGCCGTGGATCTTCATCTGGATCAGCTTCTCGACCGGCACGTTCTCGTATCCCGCTTTCTCGACGGCGCGAATGTAGTCGGGCGTCACGCCGTGAATGCGCATGGCTACGAGATCGTCGGCCGCGACGCTCTTGTAGCCGAGGTCGCGGAGAGCACCGACGAACTCGGGGGAGACGCCGTGAATGCGGAAGGCGATGAGATCGTCGTACTCGAGATGCGTGTAGCCGAGGTTCGCCATCTTCTGCTGGAACTCGGGTGTCGCGCCGTGAATGCGCGTCGCGACGAGTTGATCCATCGACAGATTCGGATAACCGGCGGCGCGCGTCGCGCGAATGTAGTCGGGCGTCACCTTGTGAATGCGCGACGCGATCAGATGATCGAACGACAGATGGTCGTAGCCGAGTGAGCGAAGCTCCGTCACGAGCTCCGGCGTCACGCGAAAGATGCGCATCGAGACGTAGTGATCGAGCGGCTCGTCGTATCCCTGCGCGCGCATTACGCGAATGAAGTCGGTCGAGACGTCGTGCAGCGCGAGCGACATCAGCTTGTCGTCGTCGAGATCGTCGTCGCTGCGCACGCCGATCGCGCGGAGCGATGCCGCGTAGCTCGTGCTCGGCGTGAAGACGAAGTGACCCGCGCCCTGTCCGTGCAGGAACGATCCTTCGAACGCGATCGTGCCGGCTTCGCGGCGCAGCTCGAACTTGACGTCGCCCTGCGAGTCGACGTCGGCGGCGGTGAGACCGCTGAGCGCCGCGATCGGGAACGACGATCCGAATTGATGGTGAGGACGATTGAGGTTGAGCTGGATCGTGCCGGCGTCACTCTTCCACGAGTGATCGACCGTCCACGTTCCGTGAAGCTCGGCGTTCGCGGTGAAGGCGAGAAGAAACGCTGCGGCGAAAGCAAGGATGAGTTTCATCGCTATTTCTTCCTGTACTGCGACATCTCGCGAATGAAGTCGGCGCTCACGCCGCTGGCGGCGAGACGCACGAGATCCTGCGCGGAGAGGTTCGCGTAGCCCGCGTCGGCGAGCGCTTTGACGAATGCGGTGGAGACGCCCATCGCGCGGAGCGAGAGCACATCGTGCACGCTGAGGTTCTTGTAGCCCGCAGTGGCGAGCGACGCGATGTAGTCCGGCGTCACGCCTTGCGCGCGCAGCGACGACAGATCGTGAGCGCTGAGATTGCGATATCCCGCGGACGCCATCTGCGCGATGTAATCGCCACTCACACCCATCACGCGCAACTCGACCGCTTCACGCGGCGACTTGAGCGAGAGGCCGGCGTCGCGAAGCTGCTTGAGATAGTTCGCCGTGACGCCCTGCTGCCGCATCTCGTAGAGTTCCTGCAGCGAGAGCTCAGGGAAGCCGGAGTTGGCGCGCATGTCGTTGATGTAGTCGGTGGTGATGCCGCTCGAGCGCAGCGCGATCAGCTCATCGACGGTCAGCTTGCCATTCGTTCCGAACTCGTGCGTTCCGCGCAGCCGCATGCGTCGCGGCGCCTCGGGCGCTTCCGGCGCGATCGCCACGTTTGGCGTAGCCATCACGGCGACGGCAACGGGTGCGACGGAGATCGCCGGCATCGCCGGAACCACGGGAGTCGCAGGCTCTGCGGGGACCGCAGGAGCGTCGTCGTTCGTTTCGACGTCGACATCGACGTTGTTCTCGTTCTCGGCGTCGTTCTCGTTCGTCGCTTCATCGGGATGAACTTCGATCTCGCTCTTCGATGCCTCCGGTGTCGGAGTCTTCGAAGCCGAGGTCTTCGTTTTGTCTTTCGGGTCTTCGTGATTCGCGAGCGCGGGAAGCGACGGAACCGTGAGCAGCACGACGATCACGGCGAGCACCGCGGCGCCCGCGGCCCATCGCGCGCCGCCACCGGTCGATTCTTTCTGCGACACGACCAGGCGGCGGATGCGCGTCATCAGCGATCCTCCGTTCGCGGCGACGGCGAGCGCGGTCTGCGCCGCGCGCAGTTCTTCGAGGCGCGTCAATGCGCGCGCGTACTGCAACGGATTGCCGCACACGGCGATGGCGAGATCGTCGCAGCAGTGTTCGCGTTCGTCGCGAATGCGGTTCGAGATCCACCACACCGCCGGGTGATAGAACATCAGCGTCTCGACGACGGTCTGCATCAGGTTGACGAAGAAGTCGTGGCGGCGGATGTGCGCGAGCTCGTGCGCGAGGACCATTTCAATCTGTTCCGGCGTGAGGCCGGAAAGTGTGGAGGCGGGGAGAAGGATCATCGGACGCAGCCAGCCGATCACGGTCGGCACTTCGACGGCCGCGGATTCGACGAGCGAGATCGCGCGACGCAATGCGAGCGCTTCGGCGAGACGCGATGCCGCGCGCTGCCACGCAGCGGTCGCGGGCTGCGCCGCTTCGCGTGCAAGTCGCTGCACGCGCGTCCAGCTGACGACGAGACGAATGGAGAAGAACGTGACGCCGGCGAGCCAGAGCAACACAATCTGCGGCATCCATCCGCGCGCCGCGGCGGCGATCGTCTGCAACATGGTCGACGCCGAAGCGTCATCAACAATCAACGAAGGAAGTGAGCTCGTCGTCGTCCCGTGGAAGACAGGCGCCTCGCCTGTCCGGACAGGCGTGGGCGCCTGTCCTCCATTGGAAAGAGGTGCGTCATACGAGCGCACCGCCGTGACGACCGCGAGCATCGGAAGCAACGCCAGCGCGGCGCACGACACGATGTAACGCGCGTTCGCGCTGCGTCGCGTCATGAGTGCGAGCACCGCGGCGAGAATGGCGCCGACGATCGTCGCTTCCCAAACGAGATGCAACAGCGACCAGCCGATGGCCTGCGCGAGTGGACCGCTGAACAGTTCGCCGCTCATTTCTTTTCTCCTTCCAGACGATCGAGCAATTCACGAATGGCCACGAGCTCTTCGCCGCTCGTTCGCTTCGACGAAGCCAGCGCCTGCATGACGAGTTTCGCCGGCGAGCCGCCGAAGGCGCGCTCCATCAGGTCGGTCAAAAGCTGTCGCTGCGTCCGCTGTTCGCTGTAGCGCGATTCGTAAATGTGCGCTCTTTGGGACTCATCGCGAACGACCAATCCCTTTTCGGTCATGATCTGTAACAGCTTGAGCACGGTCGTGTAGCCGGTGCTCTGCTCGGCGCTCAAGGCATCGTGCACGTCGCGCACGCTGCTCGGACCGCGTTCCCAAAGCACGCGGAGAATTGCCAGCTCGGCATCGGTGGGTCTGGGCGTCATCGTCGCTTTTTCAGTCATGTGCACTCCTGATACGAAGCAAGATACGAATGGTTTCGTAAGTTGTCAACGAAATTCTTCGTACATCCTTCTACAGCTGAGCTGGTATTCTCGTTCGCGGGGGAGAGAACGTATGCAGCGTGACGACTGTCAATCGTGTCTCGAATCGGGGTTGAAGTTCATCGGAATCACGCCCAATCCGGATGCCGCCATCGACTTCGGCGCCATCAACTCCGACGATCTCTGCATCTCCATGGCGCATTGCATCGAGGCGTGTCTCGATGCGAAGGGCTACTTCGTCGCGCCGCTGTCGGTCGGCTTCATCCAATGCCGTGCCGCCGGAACGGTGGTGCCGTTCAGCGGCGCCGTCGATGGCATCGTCGCGCAGTCGCATCCGAAAGCGTGAGACGAACGATGCGAAGAACAGCACTGCTTCTTCTCTCGCTCACGTTCGCCGGCACAGCGTTCGCGCAGTGCACGACACAGCTCGCGTTCAGCGCGATCGCGCCGGGAACGCCGATCACCGATCGCCCGTGGGGCGTGACGTTCACGAGTTGTCCGACGGTCACCGCCGCCACCTTCACTCCAGGCGGCACCGGCGCCCTCATCCTCGGCGGCATCCGCTACGACGCCATCGTCGACTCCTTCATCCCGCCGACGCCGATCAGTCCGAATCCGCAGGTCGCGTTCAAGCTGAAACTGCCGGCGTCATCGAACGATCCCGTGAACGCGTTCTACGCGACGAACAGCGCGACGCTCGAGTATCCGGTCGGCGGACAACAGTGGACGCTGACGATCACCGAGCCGCTCAACGTGATGGCGCACTCGTTCCACATCGGACGCGCCGACGCGACGCAACAGAATCAGGGACAGAACCTCCCGGCGATTCCGCCCGCGTATCAGCTGCAGATCACGAGCACGTATAGCTATCGTCCGCCGTACGTCGTTTCCGGCGCCTCGGCGCCACTCTCGTCGCGCATTCAGCGCGACTTCTCGTTCAAGATCGACACGAGCGACAAGAAGACCGGCTACGTCGACGACAACAGCGTGTCGTACGGCGCGTTCATCCCGCGTCTCAATCTTCCGTACGTCGTCGCGCAGGGGAAGATCGGCGCCGAGGTGAGCTACGACCGTCCGATTCACAACAACGATCACGACGGCGACGTGACCGCGACCGCCGCGGGACTCATCCCTGCGGTCCGGGCTCTGAATCTCTTCAACACGCACAAGAAGATGGCGTCGCCGCTGAGTCTCGCTCTGTCATACGGCTTCCGATCGAAGCGGATGACCGGCAGCACGTATCGCGGCCGCGTCTTCTCCGGCACCGCGTTCTATCACCTCTATTTCATGGACAACTACCGCATCGATCTCACGGCGACGACGACGGTGAACGATCTCGACAAGCTTCCGACCGGGACGCCGAAGACGCAGCACGCCTTCACCGCCTCCGTCGCCTATGAGCCAAGCGTGAACGCGCCGTTCACGGCGGTGGCGTCGTTTCAGAACGGATCGTTCGGCGCGGTGCTGACGAAGCTGCGGCAGTATTTCATCGGGGTCGCGGTGACGAGGATCGATCAGTACTTCGCGGGCAAGTGAGCGTCGGGGAGGACGAACGCGCGCCGCGCGCGATCGGAGGCGAGCGTCTCGTCGCGGTAGTACGCGCTGAGGATCGATGGCTTCCACGTGAAGAGATCTGCGTTCGCGGCGCGGAAGTCGTCGAATGAGGTCTCGCCGTTCATCCGTTCGTGGATGAGCAGCAGATACGCCCACGTGATCGTCTCGTGATAGAGCCCGGTCGCGCCGTGATGCGCGGCAAAGCGCTTGAGCGACGCCGTGAATCGCTCGATGGCCTCGAGCAGCGGATGCTCGCGCAGATAGATCCACGCCAAGCGAATGTGATCGGTGTGATGGAACTCGCCGCCGTCGATCTCGCACGCTTCGAATGCGGCGACGAAGTCGCGGTCGTTCATCGCTCCTTTCCTTTCCGCGAGGCTTTCTCACGCTCGATGAGCTTGTGGGAGTGGCGCGCGCCGAGGTCGAGGCCGTAGATCTTCTTGAGATCGCGGATCTTCTTCATCGACTCCGCGCCGAACGGCGCTTTCCCTTCGAAGGAGTGCAGCACGATGCCTTCGATGAGGTCGCCGAGGGAGATGTCGTGGTATTCGGCGAGCCCTTTGAGGACTTTCAGAATTCGGGATTCGATGCGGACGCCGGTCTGGGTTCGTTCGATCTCAAGCATGGTACCAATGTACCATGTTACCAAGTTACCGGGATAACAAGTCGTCGAGAAATGCGTCTTTCTCGGACCAGAGGGCGTTGAGCCAGGCCTTCAGGTTGTCGCGGGCCGGGCCCGGCTCGGTGATGGCGGGATCAACGATCTCCGGAGTCACTTCGATGCGTCGCGCGTGCACGACGATGCGCGGGACGCGATTGGTCACGAACTCCCACATCGTCACGTCGTGATTCGGATAGGCGAGGGTGACGTCGAAGATCGCGTCGAGCTCCTCGCCGAACGACGCGAGCACGAAGCTGATCCCGCCGATGCGCGGACGGAGCAGATGCTTGTATGGCGAATCCTGATCGGTCTGTTTCTCGCGCGAGAAGCGCGTCCCCTCCACGAAGTTGAGGATCGCCATCGGCACGCGCTGATAGCGCCGGCAGAGCCGCCGCGTGGTCTCGAGATCGGCGCCGCGCTTCTCCGGATGCTTCTCCAGATACTCGGGCGTGTAGCGATTCATGAATGGGAACTCGAGCGCCCAGCACGCCTGTCCGACGATCGGCATCCAGATCAATTCGCGCTTGAGAAAGAAGCGGATGAAGCCGGTGTGACCGTGAAACGCGCGCAGCACGGCGAAGATGTCGACCCACGAGATGTGATTGCTGATGATCAGGTAGTGGCCGTCGTAGCTCGTCCCTTCGACGCCGTCGATCTCCCACCGCGTCGACAACATCGCGTCGAAGATCCGGTTGTTGTTCGCGACCCATCGCTCGCCGATGCGCGCGAGGAAGCGGATGATCGGCGCCTTCTTCGGTCCGCGCACGAACAGCTTCGACACGCTGAGGATGAGGAGCGGGATTCCGAAGACGCAGACGTTAACGAAGAGAAGAACGAAGACGACGACGCCGCGCAGCATCGGCATCATCTCCGGATCACGCGAACCCACGCGACGATCGCGAGTGCGCAGGCGAACGCGAACACGCCCGCGCGCCAGTCGGGCTCGTTCCAGCCGCCGAAGTCGAGCGCGGTGGCGCCGAGCCCTGCGGCTGCAGCGGTGACGAGTGCGATCGCGAGCTCACTCAGCCGTTGCGCGCCGCGCAAAGCCGGAACAATCCTCGCAACGGCCCACGCAGCGATTCCACCCGCCAGCCACAACACGATACCCACGGCCGGATTATCGCGTGATGAGGGTTAGCACGGAAATCGCAAGAGGCCGCCTCACAGGAGCCCGAGCATGGAAATGCAACAACACCTCAGCGCGTCCGGCAATCACAAGATCCTGGCCATCGAAGATGATCCCGAAGTGCTGGCGCTGTACAAGTCGTACCTGCAGAAACGTGGATACGACGTGCTCTCCGCGTCGGGCGCCGTCGAAGGGATGAGCATTCTTCAGAGCAATCCCGACACGCGCCTCATCCTGCTCGATCTGAATCTTCCAGGCATGAGCGGCGAGGAGTGGATCGCCTGGTACCTGCAACAAGGCAAGCAAACACCCGTCGTCGTCGCCTCGGGCAAAGGCGACATCCTCACGATCACCAAAGGCAACAACATGACCGCGGCACTCACCAAGCCCTTTCACATGGAAGAGCTTCAGGAGTTGATCGAGGTGTTGCTAGCGGACGATTGGCATGAACAGGTGAGTGTGGACAAGAAGCTTCATTGACCGTCGCTGCCAATCGCTTCGACCGGGCAGTTATCCATCGCATCCTTGCAAAGCATTTCTTCATCCGCCGTTTCCGGCTGTTTGTACACGAACGAGAATCCTTCCTCGTCGTTTCGCTGGAAGTTGGCGGGCGCGGTTTCACGGCAGAGATCACAGTCGATGCACTGCGTGTCGACGTAGTAGCGGCCCCCCGGCTGTCCCGGGACTTTGTCGTTAGGATCTGCCATAGACTCGGCACACCAAACGAGGTACTTCAATGAAAAGATTTCTCGTCTTTCTCTCCATCCTCTTTGCGACTGGCGCAAGTGCCGACAACCTCGTCGAATCGGTGACCGTCAACGGCACGGGCCACGTGAGCATCGCGCCCGATCGCTACACGTTCAACATCGGAGTGCAGACGATCGCAACGACCGTCGACGACGGCGTTCGCGAGAACAATGCCCGCGTCGCCGCCGTGATCGCGGCGCTCAAGCAGGCCGGCGCGAAAGCGACAGAGATCCGCACCTCGAACTTCTCGATCTATCCGCAGCAGGATTATCAGCAGGGACGCGCGCCGCGCATCACCGGTTACCAGATCAACAACAGCGTCACCGTGACGCGCGACAAAGTCGGCGACGCAGGCAAGCTCCTGCAAGCGGCGATCAACGCCGGCGTGAATACGTCGTCGGGTCTGCAGTTCGAGGTCTCGGATCCGACGCGCGGGCGCGACGAAGGGCTTCGCGCGGCATTCGACGACGCGAAGTCGAAGGCAACTCTCCTCGCGAAAGCCGCCGGCCGCTCCCTCGGTCGCGCCCTCACGATCAACGAAGGCGGCGCCGAACAGCCCCCTCCGATCCCGCGCATGATGACGATGCGAGGGCAGGCGGCCGCTGCCGAAGTGCCCGTCGAATCCGGCACACAAGAGCTCACTTTCTCCGTTACGGTCGTGTTCGAATTGCATTGAAGATTCAATGACTTAGGCACCTCGGTTGCACTCCTAATAACTCGGAGACATCGCGCTCCCAACCAACGTAAAAGGAGGTTGTATGGATAACCGCAATCGAGACGAAATGAGCAACGAAAGCAAGCGACCGACGACGAACGTCAATCGCAAGAGTGAGAACATGGAGAACGAGTCCAGCCGCCGCGACAGCGGTTCGATGGGCAGCAGCTCCAGCAAACGCAGCAGCGAGTCCTCATCGGACAGCGGCTGGAAGAGCGAGAGCGGACGCCGCAGCGAGCTCGGCGAGCAGAGCGACATCGAAAGCTCCTCGTCGTCGAAGAATTCGTACGGCGAACGTGAACACTGACGTCTGACGCGAACGAGAGAAACAGAAGGCCGCGCGAAAGCGCGGCCTTTTCTCTTATCATCGGGCAACATGCTCGACCACGTGACGATCGCGGCAGCGACGGCTGCCGATCTCGACGACATCAAGGCTCTGCTCGTGGCCAACGAGCTTCCGATCGCCGGCGTCGACGAGCACTGGAAGACATTCATCGTCGCGCGCTTCAGCGGCAAGATCATCGCCGTCGGCGGATCCGAGGCGTATCAGTTCGCCGCGCTGATCCGCTCGGTTGCGGTCGCGCCTGAGTACCGCAAGCACGGACTCGGACGCCGCATCGTGCGACAGCTACTGGACCGGCTCGCTTCGCGCGGACTGCGCGAGTTCTATCTGCTCACGACGAACGCCGAGGAGTACTTCAAGAAGCGCGGCTTCAAAACGATCGATCGCGATGAAGTGCACCCGCAGCTTCTCAGCTCGCGCGAGTTTCAGGATGCGTGTCCTGACACCGCCGTGTGCATGCGCCTGGTGATGCTGGCGTGACGCGCGTCTTCGACGTTCATCTCCACATTCAACCTTGGGAGATGGTGAAGCCCGAGGTGCTCGCGCTCATCGACGATGAGTCGCACCGCGATGCGGAGGACGTCCTGAAGTCGCCGGAGAACGTGCTGCGCTTTCTCGATGACAACGACATCGAACGCGCCTGCTGCATCAACTATGTGTCTCCCGACGTCATGGGATTCACGCGCGAGGTCAACGACTGGAGCGCGGCGTTCACACGCGATCATCGCGATCGACTGATTCCGGTCGGCTCCGTGAATCCGCTGCACGAGCTGCACGTCCGCGACGAAATCCGCCGCGTCCTCGACCTCGGCATCGGCATGATCAAGATCCATCCGCCGCATCAGCTCTTCTCGCCGAACGCGTACAAGCGCGGCGATCTCTGGCAGCTCGCGGAGATCTATCGCGAGTGCGAAGAGCGCGGCGTGCCGGTGATGTTTCACACCGGGACGTCGATCTTTCCGAAGGCGCGCAACGTCTTCGCCGACCCGATGCCGATCGACGACGTGGCCATCGACTTTCCGCGCCTGACCATCATCATGGCTCACGCCGGCCGGCCGCTGTACGGCGATACCGCGTTTTTCCTCGCGCGCCGTCATCCCAACGTGCGGCTCGACATCTCGGGCATCCCGCCGAAAGCGCTGCTGCGCTACGTTCCCCGTGTCGCCGATCTCGCGGACAAAGTGCTGTGGGGAAC
>Ga0105245_10001683_pt1 | contig 20095 bp, 13 predicted proteins | sample KBSM54metaG_FD_81523 | JGI IMG/M metagenome (GOLD analysis project Ga0105245, IMG submission 81523) | Miscanthus rhizosphere microbial communities from Kellogg Biological Station, Michigan, USA - KBS M5-4 metaG | ecosystem: Host-associated > Plants > Roots > Rhizosphere > Soil | place...
CTCGTCGTATGAGAGACGATCGTGCCAGCCGTGACGCCAGGGCCGAAGCTCAGATCGGCCGGCGCAATCTGCGCAGGAAGGTTAAATCCGACCACGCGAATGCGATTGGCTCGAGAATCCACCTTTAGAGACGTACGATCGACAGCGACGACTGTTGGATTCGAAGAGGCTCGCGTAAGCTTCACATCGAAGCCGAACTCCTGGTACTGACCCCAGAACCAGCGTCCCTCGGCCGAAGATTGATCCGGAGCAATCCACAGAACTTCGCGAGTTTCGCTGGCGAGATCGTCCGAGGCGCCACTCGCGGTGCTTATGCCATTGGCGGGGCCCGCGCCCTTTGAACGCCCGCGCCAGGCGTATCCGCCGTACACCGCGATATGCCCGGAGCGGACAAGCGTCGAGCCGTCACGCACGGACGTCAGTGTCACGCTCGTGTTGAACTCGTCGTCGCCGGTTGGAACCACTTGCATCTCGCCGAAATATTTCCCATGGCCCAGGATCGAAGCGGTAACCATCCAGCGGCCTGCAAGGTTCAAAGTGGACTTGCGGGCACTCCACGCGTCCCATTCGGGAGTGTGCAGTGGTGCGGCTTTCGCGAGAAACGTCGCGGTGGCCTCATTCGGAACTTTATATTGCGCCGCGTGCGATGCGGCGAACTCTTTCCAATCGCCAGTGGAGCGCCTCCAGGAAAGTGCGCGAGCAAACGTATGACACTTGGTACAGGCGGTCCCAAGACCACCGCGCGGGACAGTAGTTTCCTCCTGGACCCGGCGTTCAGTGTCATACATTACCGGCTTGGCTTCCTCGGGCGCCAACCCGTGGTTGGTGCTTAGATATTTGACGATCGATCGGGCCTCAGGCGCGTTGACGGAGACGCCGTAGCCGAGGATCATCCGCTTCAAGGAATCCTGCCAAGCTTCGGGCGTGGTCCGCGCAAAGGAGATGCGCTGCATGTTGCCGCGATTATCGCGAGTGTGGCAGCTAGCGCACTTCGCGATAACCAACGGATCATTGACCGGAATACCTTCTTCGGACTGGGCTCGGGCAACGACGGAAAACACAATACAGAAGATGAAAGCGGCGGCGATGTAGCGAGATGCCGAGAACATTGTTCCTCCCTGGATCCAGAACCAGACGAAACAACGGAGTAGATGGGACCGGCGGGGTCGAAGGGGCTGCACAGAACGTGGAAGCCCGATCAGCTTTGAGTCTAGCGCATTTTAGGCCAGTAATCACTCATAAAGACGCGGACATGAGGCGCGCGTTAAATGGAACGGGCTATTTACTTGCCCGAAGCGTCTTCGGAATCGATTCGTCCTGGGTAATCCGCCAGGTCGGGTGGCGCATGCAGATCGGTAAGTGTGCTTTCGGCGAATTCGAAACGATCCGCCAACAGCTCGCCTACGGTGAAGGAGGCCTCGGCGACGCCGCTGTGCGCATGGCCGTGCGTTTGCCCGATGACATGATAGAGCTCGTGCGCCATGAGTCGCGCCACGGCACGGGCATAGACAGATTCCTGTACCGTCCACGGTTTTTTCCACAACGAGGGACCCAGGAAGGAGTTCAGCGCGGCACAGTCGATATCGCCAAAGGGAAGGACCACTCCATCCGACACGGCGCTCGAGGCAAGGGTAAAGGGTCCGCTAATGGCGTGTTCGAATTGGGTGCTCGGTTCAGTGGGACGGCACGAGCCTCGCAACCGAACGACAGCGGAATAGTCGTTTTCCATGCCGTGCCGGTCGATCGAGGGATCCTGCCATTCCACATGAATCGCCGCAGGCTTAAGGAGGTGGCTCAACTCCCGCTTCATCTCCAAAGAAGCTGCGGGCGCGATTGTCGAGTCCGAGGTCAGAAAGATGACCAGCTTCTTTTCATGAGAAGGCAAGGACGTCGCGTCAGACGGCGGGATAGACTCCGGGCGACAGACGCACATGCTCACGCTGAGCACGCCGGCAAGGGCGATGATGTGTGCAACACGAGGCACAGCAACCACAGTCTATTACAAAACATATGAAAAATCTTTTTATATTCGGCGAAGGGGTCGCAGGCCGCTACGGCAGGCTGAAAATTTGCTCGGTATGAACATTGACGCCACTGGGAGTGGTAACGTCTGATTCCGACGTCAGAGTTTTCCCATCCGGCGATATGGTCATGCGGGTAGTTACGGCGGGACGACCGGGGCCTTCCATCAACAGCTTATAAGACCCACCGTCGCGAGATACTTTAGCGGTGCCAATCTGCTTGCCGTCACCGCCAGTGACTTCGGCTTCGGTTCCATCGAGGGGCGTGGTGAATTTGAGAGAGAGGACGGGCTTCTCGTTCACGGTCACGATGAACGCAAACTCAAGCGACTTGCCGGCCGGAGTGATGACGAGCGTAAGCGGGTTCGAAGCGGTCTCTTTTCCAGCGACCTCCTGATGCTTGAGCAGCCACTTTCCGGCGATCGGTTCGTCCGCGCGCACCAGCGACGTCGCGACAATAAGGAGAGCCGCCGCTCGCAGCAACACGCTCAATCCAGCCCCTTTCTTTGCGCGAACTGCTCCAGGAATCCGGGATTCTGGGCGCTTATCGTACCGAAAATGCGCAGACAGGTGTCAGTCCACTCGCGAATCCAATCACAGAAGTGCAAGTTGGCATGACCGGTGTCGCCGTAACGCACGAACGCTTCGTGGTGGCATCCGCCGGCGCAGAGGGGCCGGGCGAAACAAGTATGGCACTCGTATTTTGCTCCGATGTGGCCGCGGGCAAGAAAGTCCTGTTGTTTTTCGCGATCCACTCCTGTGGAGATATTGCCCAACGAATGCGTGTCGGAATCGACAAAACGGTGGCAGGGCGCGATATCACCGGACGGTCCGACCCCAAGTAAACCAAGTGCCGCGCCGCAGGGGTGCGATTTGTTCACGCCCTGGTACAGCTCGCCGAGTGTTTCGCTGACATTCGAGAAGCCGTGTAATTCGCCCCGCAGAGCGTGCTCGAGATATTCGTCCGCCAGGAGCTTGAACTGCTCGAGCACACCCCCCATGCCCTTTTCGTTGATCGCATAGAGACGGTCCGGCGATGTCGTCACAGGCGCAAAACCGACCTCAGCAAACCCGAGCTCGTTTTTCAAGTGGCGGTAGATGCGGATTACGTCGGTTACGCCGTTCGTCAGCGTCACGCGGGCGGTGATCGGCCGTGTGCGATGCCCTTGAATCAGAGCCTTCACCCGTGGCTCGATGATGTCGTAGCTGCCGCGGCCGTTGGCGAACACGCGAAGCTTGTCGTGCAATTCCGGAGGACCATCCATGCTGACCGTGACGCCGATGCTGTTGTCCGACAAGAACTGGATGATCGCGGGCGTCAGCAGAGTCGCATTGGTGGTAAGACTGAAATCGATGAAACGGTCTTCAGCGGCGGCTTTATCACTGGCGTAAGCCACCACTTCCTTGAGCAGCGGGAAGTTCATCAGCGTCTCGCCGCCAAAGAAAGTAATGTGAATCGATTTCCGGCCTTCCGATTCCTTCAGCAGGAAATCCACCGAGGCCTTGGCGGTCTCGATGTCCATGAACTTCGGCTTGCCTTCGGGCGTCGCGACCTTGTCTTCGCCGAATTCATAACAATACGTACACGCGAGATTGCACTGGTTGGTGAGGTTCATCACCAGACTCTGCAGAGGGAACTTCGCGGGCGCGCTTTCCACCGGTTCGGGCGCGGGCTCCCCGGTTACGATCGCGCGTGAGAATAGCATCTCGCGAAGCAGCTCGGAGGAGTCGTCGAGGCCGTAGCCTCGATCGGCGAGGGTGGCCAACAGATCATCAAACTGCGCTTCCCCCGCTGAAAGCGTGTCTATGACCGCGGCCACACCCTCGTCCACTTCGAAGATGGCGCCAGCCGGAACCAGATAAAGAAACTGGCGGCCTCCTCCTTCGAACTTGTGAAATTCTCCGAGCCTATACGTGCGAGTCTCTGTTGCGAGCATCCATCACCTCCACGACAATCACTCCCGCCATCGAATTCGGACTTCGGACTATGGAACACCAATCATGCCGCCGCGCATGTCATTGCCTAAATCCCAGGTCGCTTCATGCTGGAATGTGGTCGCGTCATAGACGTCGATTTCAAATCCCGCGCCGTACATGTAGAGTTTCTTGCCATCCGGCGACATTCCGAAGCTGAAACGTGACCGGCAGGGGATCTCCGAAGTCTTCGCGAGCCGGCTGGAGCCCATATCGATTCCCCAAACCTCGCAGCGCTTATTCCCGAGCGTCCCCTCGGTGACGACTGTGTAACCCATCTTTTTGTCGGGCGTGACGCGGAGATTGGTCATCGATACCGGTGCGGGTCCGATCGCCGTGAACTCGAACTTGCGAGTGTTCAGGTCGAAATGAGCCAACCCGAACGCCTTGTTGTGCACGATTGGATCGGAAAAGTTGAAGAGAGTGACGCGCTGGCCAGGTTCGCTAAGAGCTTCCTGCAAACCCCCGAGGCTCAGGCTGTCTTCACTCGGATCGTCGGGCCGCCCAAGGTCAATTCGCTCGACGATACTGAAATCGGACGATTTCATCACCACTACCTGGTTGCGGAACTGATATAGGTACTGGCCGTCCGGCGAAACTTCGAATGCCCCGCCTCCGTTACCGCCGCCGGCATCCGGGGTATCACCTTGCGCCGACGAGGAGTCGACAGTCTTCACGATCTTTTGTTGAGCCAGGTCGATCACCGTATATTTGGGCTTGCCGATCTCGAATCGGTCAGCGTGCTTGATGATTTCCGTGGTCGTTGCGTAGAGAACCTTACCGTCCGGATCGGGAGCGGCTCCGTTGAGACGATAGCGGTGTGTCTCAGAATTCAAGACGAAATGATTGATGACTTTGCGGGTAGCGATATCGATCACCTCCACGCCGCTGTGGTCGTTGGTGGTGACAAAGATCGTCTTCTTGTCGTTCGAGAGACGGAGTCCCGTGGGCAAGCCGGTCACCAGCGGAATCCGCTCGAGCACCTTGCCGTCGGTGGTATCCACGATCATCACGATGTTCGGATACGCGCCCATGTACAGAACGCCTCCGCTCGCCAATGCACAAGACAGGATGAGTAAGCACGCTAGTAGCTTCATAGTTCCCTCGTAATCTCTCCTCGCCTGCCTCTACGGGAAAACCAGGTCCAGATTGCGCCAGTCCTTGGTGGCTGCGGCACACTTGCTGGCCCAATCCGGGTAGTTGTTCAGATGGTCAGGCACTTGCGACGGCCAGAAGCAAGTTACGTAGCAGTCGTAAATGTCGCGCTCGACTGGCTGGCATAACCCAGCCGTGCCCCCCGCTGAATCGACCTCCCATCCTGGCGAGAAGGCCAGCGCGCAACCCATGGGGACATGGGGGCGCTGCTGCGGCGTCGGATTCTGATTATTCTGCAGACCGACGACGTCTTCCCCCAGGGATGCGACGTAATTATCCACGCGTCGTGCCTTCTTATTGATTGCTCGCAAGTGTTTCATCGAACGTTCCTTTCCGAGAACCCTTCTGCGGTCACTTGGTCACCTCAGGCTGATCCCACTTGATATAGGTGGGAACGGTTACCACCAGGTATGACTTGCCGACCAGCGGTTTTCCGTCTTTGTCTTTTTCGTCCTTCGCGGTCGCCACCACCCAAACGTCGCCGTAGTTATTACGGCTGAATTTCCGCTGGGGATTGGGACCATCAATGTTTGGGCTGAACAACCCGGTGGAACTCAGGCTGCCGACAAACTCCCTATCGTCGTCGCCGAACACGGACAGGAACTCTTCGATGGACCAGTTCACATCCACGGGACCGAGTTCGATATCGTCGCCGGTATGAATCTTGCCGTCTTCACCCTTGGAAAACGCGATGGCTTCCAGTTGCTGGTATCCCTTGGGATGCACGCTCTTCGCGTCGCCGCCCAGGCGGGCGAGCGCGGTCTCCGGCAGCACTTTCATGTAATCCACCTTGTCGTAGACAGCGATCGCGTCCTGTAAGGAAGATCGCCCCACGGCTACATCACGCTTGCCGGGCGCGGCGTCGGCCGCCACATCCACCTCCGCAACGATCTGCGTTGCGGTCCGTGACACGATGGAGGTGACCTTGACGCCCGCTCCGAAATCCAGATCTGCCGGAGTCACGGTCAGCGGGAAGCTGTTGCCGATCAGGCGGACGCGCTGCGCTTTCGATCCGGTCTTAAGCGAGTATTTATCGGTCGTAACCAGCAGAGGCTCGGCCGTGGCGCGCTGAATTTTCACATCGAGACCGAACTCCTGATACTCGCCCCAAAACCAGCGGCCTTGCCCCCAGGACTGATCGGGCGAGATCCACATCGCCTCGCGCATTTCGCTCGACAGATCATCCGGCGCCGCATTGGCAGGGGCTGCGGAGCCTTTCGAGCGGCCGCGCCAGGAGTAGCCCGCATAGACGATGCTGGTGCCCGTTTTGGTTATCGCCGGTCCTCCGCCGACTGGCTGGAGCTTTACAGTTGTCGTGAACTCGTCGTCCGCCGCTCCCGGAGCGATGGTCATTTCCCCGTAATACTTCCCCTTGCCTAGAATGTGAGCCGAAACCATCCACCTTCCAGTCATCTTGGGTGCACGCATGCGCGTCCGCCAAGCGGCCCATTCGGGCGTATGCAGTCCGTAATTCTTGGCGAAGAAATCGAGGGTCTGATCGAGAATCGACGGAGCCGGAGCGGAGCCCACCGCGGGCGCTGCCCCTCCCCCACCGCCATTCCTATTGCCGCCTCGAAATGCGGATTCGGCCTGCTGGTAGAGAGCGGAATGCAAGGTCGTCAGCAGAGTCCATTCCTCTTTGGTCCGGTGCCAGGAAAACGGTCGTCCCAGGGCATGGCAGTTCATGCAGGCACCGCGCACCGCTTCATTGGGGGCTTCTTCGTCCTGAATTCGATGCTCCGGCATGTACATCACGGGTTTCGCCTCTTCCGGAGCCAGGCCGTGATTGGTAGCCAAGTATTTCAGGATCGGCTTGGCTTCTTCGGACGTGATGACCAGTCCGTTGAGACGCACCATCCGTTTAATCGCTTCTTCCCAACCCTCCGGCGTGGTCCGGATCCAGGAGATGCGCGAGAGATTGCCCTTTTCATCCTTGGTATGGCAGGTTCCGCATTTCTGAATGACCAAAGGGTCGGTAACGGGAAACCCTTCTTCGACTGCGGCTGCCGGTTCCCCCGCGGAACGCTGGCCGCCTCCGCGCGCGTTTCGACCCTGGGCCATGACCAGTCCGCTGCAGAGGACCACCGCGAGCGAGATTTCCAGCTTTTTCATAAGATCTCCCATTTCATGAACTTTTGCATGACATCAGAAAGTGACTCTTCCCGTAAGCTGCAGAGCGCGCGGGCCACCGGCTTCTTGTCCTTGCATCGCGTTGATCGTCCCGAAAGCGGCATTACCTAGAACCAGGCTGGTCGGAACAGCATAATTCGGATGATTGAACGCGTTTGCAGCAGACGCTCCCAAGCGCATTTTCACGCGTTCTCTAATTGGAATCGTACGGAACACAGAGAGAGAAACGGCTTGCGTTCCAGGGCCCAGAACGGAGCCGACGGGCGAGTTTCCATACCGGCCGACGTTGTTCGCGGGAACGGCGTAAGCCGCAGGGTTGATCCAGAGAGTCGGACCTTGGTTCACGGGAATCGGCGATACCCCGGGAACAATATCGGCTCGCACCGTGCCACCCGCGGTACTAGAGGAACCCGTGCCGGCTGGATCGGCGCCGCTGGTCGTGACCGTCAGGAACGGCCCGGTCTCGAAGGTTAGGACGCCAGCCACTTCCCAGTTGCTGACGGCTTGCCGGAGGATCGCATTATGACCTGTGAGCGACGTTATATAGAGGAAGTTCGACTGGAAACGGTGACGGCGTGTGTAGGACACGTTGCCGTAATCGAGCCCGGGATTAAACCTGTCGGTGATCGTGCCGCCGGCTTCCGAGGCGAACGTGGTTGGATTCGCTCCGCCCGCATTAGAGAGGTTCTTAGCGAACGCGTAACTGGCTTGGAACTGAAGGCCCTTAGAAAACCGTCGGTTCGCGGCGATTGTGACCGCGTGGTAGTTGCTGCGCCCACCGTTGGTCTCATAGGCAATGTTGCTAAATCCCGGATACGGAGTGGCCGCTTGGGAAGCCACGAAGCCTAGCGTGTTTGCTGGAATCTGGTTAGCGTTGTATTGGTAACCCAATTCGCTCCCGTGGCTGCCGTCATACGTCACTCGCAGACCGGTGCTGAAACCGATGTCGCGCTCTACCGTAAGATTCCATTGCTGGACGTAAGGATCGTGGTAATGCAAGTCGGAAGCGAGCTGGAAAGATTCAGACCCCGGTATCGCAAGGACGGCAGGAAACGCATTCGGAAAAGTTAAGGTCGGCTTTCCGTTGACAAAAGAGTTGGCATACTTGGCAACGTAGCTCGCCTCGGTCGCCCAGGAGGCGTTGACGCCGCTGCCCGCTTCGGCCTCGATGAACTTTCCGTAGCCGCCGCGGATGACCGTTTTACCATCCTTGGTGACCCGGTACGCGAAGCCGATGCGAGGAGAAAAGTCGCGCGTGTCGGAATAGCGAAGACTCTGGTTAACGCCGATCTGACTAGCGGTAATGATGGGAGTAGGAGAAATCGACGCACGGAAGGAAGCATTGACAAGCGCCTCCGCGCCGTCGGGAATGACGATCCCGCCGTGAACAGTTTGGCCATTGACCACGCTGGTGTAGTCAGGCAGAAAATTGGAAATGTTGTTGTAATGATCCGCGTAATTCGGGTGATATTCCCACCGAAGGCCATAATTCAGCGTAAGCCGCGAGGTTACCTTCCAGTCGTCTTGGATATAGGTGGCGTAACTGTTTCCGAAGCCGTCGGTGTCGGGCGAAGTCACCGTAGTCAGTCCGGTTTGATCTGGAATCCCCAGCAGGAAGGCCGCGAAAGGAGAACCAATAGTCCCGCTTGTAACCGAGGAATTATTGAACGTGTAACTCCCCATCCGGCCACTGGCGAAAACGTTGGTATACAAACCTTTTTGGTGCCGGAAGTCGCCGCCGAACTTGATGGTATGGCGACCTTTAGTCCAGGTCAGGCTGTCCAGAAGCTGAGCCGTGCTGGCACGCGAACGCGATGTTGTTCCGCCGCTGGTAGCAGTGAATCCGGTGATCGAGAAATTCGTGGCGGCCGCGCCCGGCGGCGGCGCAAAGGGAAGAGTGAGTCCCAAGCCGGAAAGAACCTGTCCCGACGTATATCCATAGCCCGTGGCCGTATTTTGGCCACTCAGACCTACGCGAACCTCATTCACCATATTTGGAGTGAGGATGTAATTGTGAGCGCCAGAGATGCTGTAGTCGTTTTCGAGCTGGTTCCCCCCGCCCAGCACAACCGCTCCGGTGGGAGCCGTCAGAGTTTGCCTGCGTTTGTACGTAAAGCGGGCAAACGCGGTCTGCTTGGCGGTAATATTGTGGTCTACCTTAAGATCGCCCTGATTGTTCACAATCGTCGTCGGAAAGTTTTGCACGTAGTTGTTGGCGATCGCGCCAGGCGCCCCTGTGTTCGACGACATCGGCCAGTAAAAATTCATAGCTCGCTGGGAAAGATCGGAAATACGGGTCAGCGGTATTTGATTCCCGGCAAAGGTGCTGCCGAGCGGATCCTTAACAACGGTCTTCGGCAAGTACACCGAAAGATCGCCAGCCTTCATCGCCGCCGTCGGTATGCTGACGGTGGTCGCGGTGGACCTGGGAAGCTGCAGCCCCTCGAAGTCCGCGAAGAAGAATGTTTTGTCTTTTCCGTGGTACAGCTTGGGAACGGAAATCGGCCCACCCACGGAGGCCCCGTAGTCGTTCATCACCAGTTTCGGGACGTTCTTCGCGAACGGATCGCGTGCGTTCATGAACTGGTTCTGCCAATTCTCAAATAGACTCCCGTGATAGGCATTGGTGCCGCTTTTCGAAATGGTGGTGATATCACTGACGCCACTGAACTCGGCCGTGTTATTGATCTCGCTCACTCGAATTTCGGCGATGCCTTCAAACGAGGGGAATAGTTCCGCGATGGGCGCACCGGTCTTCGCGCTGGACGTGCTGATTCCATCGAGCGTCATGGACAGCATGGCGGGTTTGTTGCCGGCAACCGAAATGTTCCCGCTCGCGTCGGTTTGAACGCCCGGCTGCGTCGTTAGGGTTGTCATCGGGCTTGTAGAGCCGCTGGCGCGCGAGGCGATCGCCACCGGAAGATCGATCAGCTCGCGGCCGACCTTGGTCTCTGCGACATTCGATACTTCGGTCTGGACCGTTGACACAGCAGCCGTCACGGTAACCGATTCGGTCTGAGCCGCGATCGTTAAGTTGGTGTCCACACGGGCCGATTGCCGAGCCAGAAGCTCGAAGCCGGTCACCGACGATCGTTGAAACCCTGGCGCTTGGAACAGAAGGTCATACACTCCAGGATCGATATTCACGAACAGATACGCACCGTCGGCGCCCGTTACGGCGTCGCGCTTGACGGATGTACCCTTGTTCACCAGACTCACAACGCAAGTCGGAACGGCAGCCCCAGCCGGATCGCGCACGATTCCGGTAAACGAGCCAGACGTCGATTGGCCCGAAGCGCTGCTCAAAAGAAACTGCATCGCCATCGCCGCGACGGCGCATGAAAAACTCTTTGCTGAGAAGCCACGCCTTAGCGCGGCGTAGTTAAATAACATTTCGAAGCACTCCCCCCTAGTGACTGGAACGTCTCCTGTCCGCTTGGCTTGAAGCCGGCGGATCTTGAGACCTTCGCGATTTAAGGATTAGCGTCCGAACTTGGACGTGATGCTCTCGCCTTCTTCGAGCGAGTCCCCGTGCGCTCCCGAAGCCAGGAGCCACACTAAGGGGTGCAGAACGCTGCGGCCGTATGTCTCGTTATCTAGGAGACATGGCTACTCGGCAGCGACGGTTGGGAACCATCAGCACATGTGGTGGAACTCAGTTGATTGACAATCATGCCACAGCCCGCATGAAAAACGCATAAAAAATCGAGAGGATTTATAAATCTAACGGACCCTGAAAACAATATCCTACGCCTGGTACGGTACGAATGTAACTCGACTTCCCATGATCGGCATCAATCTTCCTGCGCAATAAGCGAATGTACGCGCGCAGATATTCGAGTTCGCTTCCATACTCTGGACCCCACACAGATCGCAACAGTTGGGCATGCGTCAAAGGCGTTCCTGGTTTTTGCATCATCACAGCAAGCAGGTCGAATTCCGTACGCGTGAGGTGAATCGCGCTGCCGTTCTGACGGACGTGCCGGCGGTCGATATCCATCTCCAGATCACCCAATCTAATAAGGTGGCTGGTCGATTCGACCGGACGGATGCGCCGAACAACGGCTCGGATACGTGCCAGGAACTCGCGCGATTCGACAGCCGCAGTAATGTAGTCGTCGGCTCCCGCCTCCAACCCGTCCGCTCTGCGGTCTCCACCGCTGCCCTCGTCGAGATCTCCGTTTGAGACCAGCACAATTCCGCTCCCGGGCGACAGCCTTCGTACGCCCCGGCACGCTTCGATCACCTGCGCGGCCCCCCACTTCTTGATACCCAAAACGATCAGATCGAAAGCGCGGCTCTGAACTGAATCTTGCAGCGTTTTACCCTCGGCCGGCTCTTCCACTTCGTAACTACTAGCGCGAAAAATGGGGGTAAGCCGGACACGGAGGGAAGGGTCGTCGAGCGCAATCAACACACGAACCCGACGGATGGGTGCGACTACAAAATCCACGCTGGGCGCGCCGTTCTTCAAAACACTCCTCCCACTTAGCTATCGACAATCCGGATCGAGGGTTTCAAAAGAGTCTTGTGCTGACGAGGCCGCAACATCATACCCCTTGGGCAGATTGAAGCCAATCGCGGAACAATCCGAAGCCAAACTTGTGAATGAGGCCGATTTCCCCTATCCAGGCTTCGGTATCGCTTTGTTAGATGCGCGCTCGCGACGTGCGGGAGAGAGGTCTGCGACCAGGTCCTCTCGCGGGCATTAATCCGAGTGTGCTACCTGGAACTCGGTGTCTTCAAGCTGAAGACAAGTGTCTATGATGATACCAGATCGGTGCACATGAGCCGCAACACCCGGGCAGCGTCGAGGGGCAGCCCGGTAATCCTGGCATCGCGACCCGCGCCAAGAACCTCCGTGAGTAGGTCCTTCTTGAGGGCAACCCAACCGCCGGGTCTTTCGTAACTGACAAGGAAATGCCCTTCGCGCCGTCCCGCCAGCAATTGCGCCCGGTCAAATGGCTCAGCCTTGTGCGCCGCCACAATCTGCTTGTCCGAAGAGCCGATGTATCGGGCCGGCAATTCCGGGATGTCGTCCCCGGACATCATATACAGACGCCCGGTTCTGGAAACGTCCCGCCGTTTGCCGGCTAGCTCGATCTCGATGCGGCCATAGACTTCTTCGGCGAATTGTTGCGGGTAATCGTACAACCGTTGTGCCTCCCGGTCGATGTGAGGCAATTTCCGCCAGCCGTTCACCCAGGCCAGCTTTGCCGCGCCCGTGTCCACATCGTCGTCTCCGTCGTCAAAAACATCCTCCAGACTGAATCGCGTTTCGGCATCGTGCTGCATGGCTTTGAGCGCCATATGTTCGATGAGATGGGTCGGCAGCCCGAATATAACTCCGTACGGTGAGCAGCCGCCGTCAACCGGCTTGAAACGTGGGAAATCATCACGCAACCGCTCCATCAATCGGTCAATGAGTGCACCGTACTCTTTTAGCAGCTCCACATGCCGCTGTCCCCCCGGTGAATAGACGAGATGGCCGTCGCGATCCGTGGTAAGGAAAACGTGCTCGATCATGCTGTAAGCGCTCAACAGGTCGACACGATTCAGAAACAGCTCGGGATCGGCCGATATGCCCTGAAAAATGGCTCCTGCCATGCTGAACCGCATTCGCTCATCGCCGCTCTGCAATGCGCGGTCATAGGCTTTGAGCAGCCCAACGAGACCTTGAATCAGCAGTGCGAAATCGAGCGCATTGGAGGTGCGTGTGCGAAGAACGACGCTATGCTCGTTCAAAGACACGCCAGGTATGCCTTCCTTCGTACAGTAATAACGAATCTGTGAGGTCAGATGCCCGCCCAGCATCCGAACATGGGCCTTCTGGATTTCGAGTACGTCCGCTTCCGGAAGCGTCTCTGTCACCTGCCAGGAGACCTCGAAATAGGGCGCCAACTCATCGGTAATAAGGCTCTGCGCCAATGGAATTAGCCAGCGCGCATCGCGCACGATCACGGGTTGATCGGCTGGCGAGCTTCTCCAGAGCTCATCGAGCACGGCTTGAATTTCCGCGAGCCGCCCGCCCGCATTGCGTGGGCTCTCATCCCAGATCCGCATGCTCAGAAACTGGAGGCACCGGAGTACATGCAAATTGAACAGCGTGTGCGCGTAGTGCATGCGACCGTTGCGGCCCGGCCACCGCGTCTGCTGCCAGCAATAGAAGCTGCGGATCATCATCTCCGCCGGCTGGATCAGGTCGTTATGCAGACCCTGAACCGGACGAGGTCTGAATCCCCCGGCCCAATGCGCTTCTTCCATCTGGCCCCGAAGACGACTTTGGCTGGGGATCGCCGCAGTGCGTGCAAAGAAGCAATCCTCGAAATGGCGGGACAAAAGAGGCTGGTCCTGCAGGTACTGGATCGGCTTTCGCTGGGCGTTCAGAACGGCCTCTATGCTCTCGACGATATGTTCGCGATGCGTCAGGAACAGTCGCAGCAGCTCGACGTTTGCCTGAAACGGCACTTGGCCAGAGGGCTTCCCCGTCACCATGCTCCCCCACGATGAATCTACACCCATTCGAGAGAGAGTATAACGAGGGATTGAGCGGACGGTTTGTTACTGACTGGTGTCGCTCACTTGCCTTTGGTGGCAGCCGGGAAGTAAGTCGCGACCCGATCGTTGAGAGTAAATTCCATCCCCAAGCCGGGATACTGTTTTAGGACCTTGGCGCGCATTTCCGCGGCGTCGTGCGAAGCAGCGACGTTCGCGTCCCAATCCGCGATGTACTTCTTCATGAATGCCAGTGTCGCCAGATCACGGGTCGCGCCGGGTCCCTCATGACCAGGGACAATGATGGCTGGATTCAACGCGACGATTTGCTCCGTGGTCTTCAGCCAATTTTCGCGAGCTTGGTCCTTGGGAACACCAAAGTAGACGTGGTCGAACATGATATCCCCCGTAACGACCGCTTTGAGGGACGGAATATAGACGAAGCTGTTCCCTGGACCGTCTGCCCCTTGCACTCCACCAGTAATGGGGAAGTTCTCCCCTTCGAGCGTGAGTACGGGAGTAGTCAGTTCCTCCGGCAACACCGGATCGGGCCCCGGGATGTTGTTGCCGTAGGTGGGGAACCAGAACTTCTGCCGGGCGGGCCAGCCCGTTTTGGCGGCGTTGACCGTTGCCGGCAGCGCGACAATCTTAGCGGACGGAAACGCCTGATGAAGCACCGCGAGGCCAAACAGGTGGTCGGGATGCGGATGGGTGACGTAAATGGTCACCAGGTTCTTCTTGGATTCTAGAATCTCCGCGGCCAAACGATGGGCTTCACTCAGACTGAACTGTGGATCGATAACCAGCATGTCCTTTTCGCCGGAGATCATCGTAGAGTTCACATCGTATCCGGTCTGGCCGGGGCCGTGGTGCACCTTCAATTGGAGCTTAGTTTGCGCCGTGGCTGTTACGGCGAGCATAAGTGTGGAAAGGATTAGTTTTATTTTCATGTCAGTGAGGCTTTAGATTTGGTACGCAGCTAGTGCTTACTTCGTCACCATGTGAGCAGCGTCCTTCTCGTTCTCCAGGCAGTAATAATCCAGCAGCTCACTATCCAGCACAATGGGCTGACTGAACGTCACGGTCCACGGCTCAGTATAGGACTTGGGATCGTCGATGGTGATTTCGATTTGCAGCGTTCCGAAATTCGGTCGCCGGATTTTTTCCGTCGTCTTGCCGGCGTTGGTGAGGGGGTTGCCGTTGGAGTCCAACCATAGATCGTCGCGGAAGCCGATGGTTTGGATTACCAGCGTGTCTCCATCCCACTTGGCGGTAGAGTACCCATTCCAGGTCGGATTCGGGTCCTCCGGCAAGGGCCGCCCATCGGTGAAGATCTGGCGATACTGCATATTGCGCTCAGTCAAGATGATCAAGCGTTCCGGGGTTTGAATGAGCCGCTTGTAATAGTCGTCGGTCCAGATTCTAGGAGCTCCTCGCGGCATGCAATGAACGTTGGGGTCTTTGTCTTGCGCCACTCGGCGTTCCTTCACGAGCGCCGCAGTCGCCGGCTGATAGGGCGGGCTTTTCTTGAGGCTGGAGGCGATATTCAGAAACTCCGGCCCAACCTGGGTATCGCCGCAGCGTTTACCGCAAGGCACGAAGGCGTTCCATCCCCACATTCCAGAAAGGTCCGGATGCCCGTCGGCGGTGCGCGGCGCGGGCGCAGTGAGGTTGGGTTTCCCGTCAGGACCCTTTGGGACCCCGGGAGTAGGATAGTCGAACCATTGCCCGAATAGGCTGGCAGGTGCCGCGGCAAACAAGGCTGCCGCGGCAAAGGTCAAACAAGATCGTCGCATGAATCTCCAAACCGAAAGTTAAATCTCGAGTTTCCCGGTGCTATCGCCGTGCTGAGCGACGTCGTGGATCCCGAGCTTGTCCATCATCGACAACAGCAGGTTCGACGCCGGCGTATGCGGCGCATACTGCATGTGACGCCCGCCCTGGAGCTGGCCGGACGCTCCCCCCGCCAGGATTAGCGGCAAAGGATCGTGATCGTGCTGGTTGCCGTTACTCATGCTGGATCCGTAGAGCACCATGGCGTGATCCAGCAGGTTACCGTCCCCATCCGGCGTCGACTTCAGCTTGTCGAGGAAGTACGCCAGCATCTCCACGTGATACTTGTTGATGATGGCGAACCGATCCATATTCGCGCGGTTGTTGGAATGGTGCGAGGCGACATGGAAGCCCTCTCGCACGCCGCTCTGCGGGTAGACCGCGCCGCTGGTATCGCGAGCGTACATCATGGTGGCGACGCGGGTGATGTCGGCCCGGAACGCCAGCACTTCCAGATCGAACATGATCTTGAAGTGATCATCGAAGGATTCCGGCACTCCCACCGGTGACTCCGGCAGCTTCAGATCGGCCGGAATCTGATTCTCGGCTTTTTGGATGCGGCGCTCGATCTCACGGACATCGTCCAGATATTCGGAGAGCTTGGTGCGGTCAGACAGCGGAAGATCGCGCTCGAGCGATGCCACCTGGTCCATGACAGAATCAAGCAGACTGCGGCTGAGCTTCCGGCGCGACCGGCGATCATCGTTGTTGCTGCCGTCGCCGAACAGCTTCTCGAACACAACCTGTGGATTGTTCTCCATGGGCAGCGGCGTGGTCGGCGTCTTCCAGGAGATAGTGTTCGAGTACCCGCACGCGTAACCCGAGCCGCAGCTCAGTGCAACCTCTTCGATCGAAAGTTCCATCGACGGTAGCGGCGTATCCTGACCAATGTGTTGCGCGGCAATCTGATCGAGCGTCGTGCCGACGCGGATGGTCTCTTTCTCCGGATGCGCACCGCTCAGGAACACCGCGGCCGAGCGCGCGTGATCGGCTCCAGCGTCGGAACCGACGCCGCCGGCGTTGGCGTGCGCCAGGTTCGAGACCACGCAGATCCGGTCCCGGAACTTTTCGAGCGGTGTGAGGATCTCCGTGAACTGGAAGCCGCTGCCTTGGGCCGCGGGCGTCCATTTGTCCATCGTCGCGCCGTGCGGCACGTAGATGCAGCTCAAGCGGGTCTTTCCGGCCGCCGCGGTCTTGGCCAGCGGTGTTTGCGCCGGCACCATGGAATCGAGCAGCGGCAAGGCGATCGAGACGCCCATGCCCTGCAGAATCGTGCGGCGGGAAAGATACTTCTTTGTAAGGTATGCCATGATTTTCTCCTGCCGCTACCTTTCGGCCGCGGCCCTGACTTGAGCCTGTACTTCCGCTTGCTTTACCTTCATCTGAAATGGATCGCTCTTGACGATGCCCAGGATGATCGACGAATAGCGGTTGTCGTTCCGGGCTGCGTCCCGAGTGATGGAACGTACGGCCGGCATGTCGTAGTACTTCATTCCGCGGCCGACCGCGTAGGTCATCAGTTTTTCCGTCATGGTGCGGACAAACACATCCGAGCGGCTCAGAATCGCCTGCCTCAGACTCGCCGGGCCATTGAGCGGCGTGCCGTCCACCAGTTGACTGGTCGCATCGATAGCCTTGCCGCCGTCCATGGTGCGCCACTTCCCGATCAGGTCGAAATTCTCCAGGGAGAAGCCGATGGGGTCCATGATTTTGTGGCAGGACGCACACACGGGATTCTTGCGATGCTGTTCCATCCTGTCGCGGAGCGACGTGACTTGCTGCGACTTTGCGTCCTCGGGGAGCGCCGGCACATTAGGAGGAGGCAGAGGAGGCGAGGTACCAAGCATGTTTTCGAGAACCCACTTGCCGCGGGCAACCGGTGAGGTACGGCTCGCGACCGAAGTCACCAGTAGAAAACTTCCCTGCCCCAGCAATCCCCGGCGGTTGTCGTCGGTGATTTGTACCCGGCGGAAACGGCTGCCTCGCACGTTCGGAATTCCGTAGTGCTTGGCCAGCGTTTCGTCGACAAAAGTATAGTCGGCGTTCAGCAGGTTGAGCACGCTGCGGTCTTCACTCCGGATGCTTTCGAGCAGCATCTCCGTCTCGCGGCGGAATGCTTGGCGCAGATTGTCGTTAAATTCCCGCGATTCCGGACGGGCGGCCTTCAGCTCCCGCAGAAAAAGCCATTGTCCACCGAAGTCGGTAGATAGCGTCGAGGACTTCGGATTAGCCAGCATACGGCGCGCCTGCGCCTCGAGTACCGCGGGCTCGTGCAACTTTCCCTGAATCGCGGCGTCAAGAAGTTCCTCATCCGGGATGCTGCTCCACAGGAAGAACGAAAGGCGCGAGGCGAGCTCGAGATCGCTGATGCGATAAACTGCCCCGGCTTTGACACTCGCGGGTTCCCTCTCGAAGCGGAACGTAAAGCGCGGGTCCATCAAAATGCGAGCCAGCGCCTGCTCGACGCCGTTTTCGAAGTTGCCGCCCGCGCGGGCAGTTTGATAGAAACCCAGCAGCGTATCGAGATCCTGGGCGGTCGGCGGCTGGCGATAAGCCCGTCGCGCCAACGTCGTGATAATCTGCTTGGCGCACGCCGATTCCTCGGCGGCCGAAGCCGGCTTGCACGTGAAAATCTTCCTGCGGCTGGGCGTATCTCCGGAACCCGTGGGATTGATCGGACCCGTGATAGCAATGCTGTTCACGGCGCCGCTGCCCTGTGGCGCCTGCCAGATTTCCTCGCCTCCCGGTGGACTGCGCCGGATCAGCGCTGCACCCACCGTCTGCGGGCCGGCTTTTATGTCTAGCTTGACGCTGCCACCGTTGGCACCGACCAGTTGGACTTGCTCGCCATTGAGCATTACTTCGATCTGCTCTCCCGATGGACCACCACCACGTCCACCGCCAGTGCCCAGGCCGCCGCCCTGATTGCCGCCTCCCCTGGCTCGAATCTGTATGGTGTACTGCGCGTCGACCGGGAAAGTGTGTTGGATCTGCAATCCGCCATGGGTTCCGAGCGGCATGCCTTCCAGATGATCACGCTGCGAAAAGTCCGAGGGCGCCCGGTAAGTCACCGTGGAGGAGGCAACCAACGGATTGCCCACGGCCAGGCGGCTGATCTTGATCGCGGCAGCCGCATATCGTTCGATCAGCGCGGGGGAAATAGCCAAGGCGTCCGCGATATTGTCGAAACCTTCGCTCGAATCGTCGGCGGGAAGCAGCGTCGCCGCGTCGATATCGGTAGCAATCAGGTCGCGAATGGCATTCGAGTATTCCGTGCGATTCAGGCGATGAAGTCCAACCCACCCGGGGTTCGGGTTGGCGGCCGCGGCCTGATCAAGACCAGCCTCGATCTTGGCGGCGAAGCCATCCAAGGCGGCCCGAGACGGACGGGGCATCCCGCTGGGAGGCATCATGCCTGCACGCACTTTGCGCACTACCTTTTCCCATTTCTCGGGGTTGTCGCCGGGACGATCGATATTCAGGCGGTCGAGCTTCAGGTCAGCGGTATTGGCCTTTTCGTTATGGCAGCCGATGCAATACTGGTTCATCAGCGCCCGTTGGGGATCTTGGTTTTGCGAGGTGGCCTGATTTTGGGAGGGCGCCCGCTGCTCAAAAACCAGCAGTTCCCCGAGGATGATCACCCCGATCAGGGCGGCTGTCTTCTTCATCTATTCCTATTGACCTGAGAGTTTCTTGATGAGCGCGATGGTGCTGGGCTTTTCTTCCGGAGCGTTGGTGGCCAGGAAAACTCCTTTGGCCCAATCCGTCGGCGTCCGTCCTTCATTGTCTTTGACATCGAGCTTTGCGCCTTGCTGTACAAGGAACTGCAGGATATCGTCCGACCCCCGGTTCGCAGCGCCCATCACCGGGGTAAGGCCCATGCTGTTCTTGGCGTTGACGTCACCGCCCTTTTCGATGCACAGCTTGAGCGCCTCTATCAGGGCTTCCTTCGACTCGGTGTAGGTCTGCCCCACGACCCAATTGATCCCCGCGGCCGCCATTAAAGCGGTGGTATCGGAATTGGTCGGAATATTGGGATCCGCGCCGTGTTGGAGCAACATACGCATCACCGTGACATCTCCGGAAAGCGCGGCCCTCAAGAACGGCGTTTGGCCGGTGAAATCCACCCAGGATAGATCTCCCAGCGACATAATGTAGCGCTTGGCGGGAGGAACTTCCTTGGTCCGGACATTTACGTCCACGCCCCGGTCGAGCAGCATCTTGATCAGTTCCAGCGCTGCGGCACGGTCCACCTTTTGGTCACCCGCCCGCTGTTCCCCGGACTTGCCAACTTCCAGATCCCGGAGATCTACCGACGTCCACAGTGGTGTGCGGCCCCACAAATCCGCAACCTTGGGATCGGCGCCGTTCTCCAGGAGAAGCTTGGCGACATCCACGTGATTGTTGGTGATCGCCATGACCAGCGGAGAAATGGAGTTGGCGTCGGGCTGATTTACGTCGGCCTTGGCCTCCACCAATAGTTTGGC
>Ga0105245_10001684_pt1 | contig 20091 bp, 19 predicted proteins | sample KBSM54metaG_FD_81523 | JGI IMG/M metagenome (GOLD analysis project Ga0105245, IMG submission 81523) | Miscanthus rhizosphere microbial communities from Kellogg Biological Station, Michigan, USA - KBS M5-4 metaG | ecosystem: Host-associated > Plants > Roots > Rhizosphere > Soil | place...
CGGCCCGCGAGCCAGCATGTGCGCCGTGCAGCGACGGGTCGAGCGGACCCGAGCGCACGCCAGTGACCAGTACGAGATCGCGGTCCGGCTGGAAGCGTGTGCCGAACGCCCATTCCATCTGCTTGTCGTTGAAAATGTCGATGTCACCATCGACCGCGAACACGTTCTTGGCGCCGACGCAGCCGAGCACGGTGTAAAGCGCTGAGCGCGCCTCGCCGGCGAAGCGCGGCTTCATCGAGAAGCGCACGCTCATCGAACCGCCGGCCGAGACCGGCGCGTAGACCGCGATCGGCTCGCGCACGACGCTTTCGAGCGCACGCCAGACGTTGAGTTCAGTGCGCAGCGCTTCGAGGTTCGAGGTGTCGGTGTTGTCCATGAAGCCGCCCGAGATGGTGGCGGTCTGGAAGACGGCGTCCTTGCGGTGGGTGATGGCGGTGACATGGAACACCGGGTTCTGCTTCACCACGCCGTAGTAGCCGAGGTATTCGCCGTAGGGGCCTTCCTTCTCGGCGTAGCCGCGCTCGTCGAGATAACCCTCGATCACGAGCTCAGCGTCGGCCGGCACCTTGATGTCGTTGGTGCGGCACTTCACGACCGGCATGCTGCCGCCGCGCAGCGAGGCGACGAGGCCGAGTTCGTCGACCGGGATCTTCATGGTCGCGGAGAGCGTGTCGATCGGGTGCGCGCCGACGACGAAGCTCACCGCGAGCTTCTCACCGCGCGCGACCGAGGCCTGGTAGATGGCGCGCAGGTCGCTCGGCGCATTGAGGTCGATGCCGGCTTCATGCGGGCCGCGCAGCATGATGCGGCGCATGCCGGAGTTGGTCTGGCCGGTGCGCGGGTCGATGGCGTAGTCGATCGAGGCGGAGATATAGGGCGCGCCGTCGAGCGCGTGCTGCAGATGCACCGGCAGCCTGGTGAGATCGGCGTCGGCGCCCATCAGCACCACTTCCTGCACCGGCGCTTCGTTCTGGCCGAGCTCGATCAATTCGGGCTGGAGCGTGAGGCGGCGCTGGATTTCCGGCAGCAGCTTGTCGGGCGCGACGCCCATGGCGATGGCGAGGCGCGAGCGGCTGCCGACCACGTTGCCGACGATGCCGATGTCAGCCCCGTTGACCTTGCGGAACCAGACTGCCTTGCGGTTGCCGTGCAGAGCGTCGGCGACGTCGGCGAGATCGGTCGGCTGGTCGCGGACATCGAGTTCGTCCGGCGGCAGGTTCTCCAGGAACGTGCGCAGGCGGAACTGGTCGAGATCGTTGCGCAGCAGGCGCTTGGGGGTCTTGGCGTCCATGGTGTCCTCCCCGGAATTGATGTGGCGCTTGTCGTGCCCCTTTTCGGTCCGCCCGGCAAGATCACAGGCGGACTACCCTCGATGCTTCAGCGGCTGGGGTCCTTGGCATGCTCCGCTACCCAGCGGTCGGCAAAATCATAGGCGGCCATGATCCCGGCGTGGCGCTTCTCGAGCCATGACCGCGTTTCGGGGTGGGTGATCAGGTAGAATTGTCCGGCGCGGATGCCATCGAGGGCGCGACGCCCGACGTCGTCGGGATCGAGGCCGGCGGCAATATCGGACGGCGTTTGCGCGAACGGGTTGGGCCCGCCCAGGCTGCCGCGGTGCTCCGCCGATGAGGTGTAGATCTCGCTGTTCACAGCGGCCGGGGTCAGCACCGACACGCCGATGTTGGTGCCCTTGAGGTCGCGCGCCAGCGCGTCGGACAGTGCGACCACAGCGAACTTCGACGCCGCATAGGCACCGGTCTGGCGATCGCCGACCTGCAGCCCGGCCATCGACGCAGTGTTGACGATGTGCCCGCCTTCGCCATGGGCGCGAATGCGCGGGACGAAGGCCTGGATGCCATGGATGACGCCATAGAGGTTGACGCCAAGCAGCCAGTTCCAGGTGGCGTCGTCCATCTTTTCCATCAGCGTGCCACGCACGACCACGCCCGCGTTGTTGCAAACGACATGGATCTTGCCGAACTCGCGTTCGACCTTCTGCGCGGCCTGCTCGACCGAGTCGTGCTTCGACACATCGGCCTCGATCGTGATCACGCGGCCCTGACCGAGCTCACGCGTCTGCGCGGCGGCTGCCTTGAGCTTGTCGGCGCGAATGTCGAGCATCGCCACCGACATGCCGGCGCGCACGAAGGTGCGCGAAAGTCCGAGCCCGACGCCCGACGCCGCGCCGGTGACGACGGCAACCTTGCCCGCGAAATCCTGCATAGTGAACTCCTCGCCTACAGCCCGTACACCCGCGCTGCCGTGTCATGCAGCAGCGCCGCTTTCTCGTCCTTGCTGTAACCCGAGACGATGCGCTTGAGCGCGTTCCAGATCACCTTGTAGCTGCACGAGATCTTGTCGACCGGGAAATTGCTCTCGAGCATGGCGCGCTTCGGCCCGAACGCGTTGATACAAACCTCCGCGTAAGGCTTCCAGGTCTTGGCGAGTTCTTCCGACAGCGGCGGCTTGTCGCGCTTGTCGAAGCCGAACCCGAAGATGTGCATACCCATGCCGCCGACTTTGACGACGACGTTCTCGCACGTCGCGAGCTCGTTGATCGATTTCTTCCAGGCCGCAAACACTTCGTCGCGCTTGCCTGCGTAAGGACCGAGTCCGATCGGGCAACCGAGGTGATTGAGGATGATCGTCGTCTGCGGAAAGGTACGCGCGAGGTCGGTCAGTTCGCCAAGCTGCGTGTGGAAGAGGAGCGAGTCGTAGGTCATGCCGAGCGGCGTGAGCTGCGCGAAGCCTTCGCGCCAGGTTTTGTCCGCCATGATGCCTTGCGGCGGACGGATCGGCGTGAGTTGGACGTCCTTGTCCCAGGGCGTCGAGAACCGGATGCCCTTGAAGCGATGGCCGCCCGCCACCGCATGCGCCTCCAGCACTTTGCGCACGCGCCCGCCGAGCCGGAGATCCGCATAGCTGACAATGCCGGCGCAGGCGCGCATCTCGCCGTAATGTCCGCTGGCGCTCATGGCTGCCGCGCCGTTGACGAACTCGGTCTCGCCGACGGGCTGAAGATCCTCGGGGCCGTCGGCGCGGTACATCGAGCGGCACTGGATGAAGACGGTGGAGCGGATGTTGTGGCCGGTGCTCGTGTCGTCGAGCAGGTCGTGGAACAGGTAGCGGTTGTCGCGGTCCCACAGGTGGTGGTGGGGGTCGATCACCGGGACGGCGGGATCGATGACGTCCTCGTCCCGCTGCGCCAGCCAGGCATTGTTGAACGAGTACATCCCGGCGCCGGTGGAATCCCGGCTGTAGACTTTGGTCATGCCATGCCTCTCTTACGCGGCGCATGTTCCGGAAAAGCGGGAACTGGTTTTCCGACAAGAACATGCGCAAGACAATCGATGGCGCGCATTATTGCGCGGCGCATGGGCGCAGGCGAGAGACGCATGCGCGAATGTGCTATGCTTGGGCTTAGACCAGCGCTCAGTCTGGTCAGCAGGGAGTGGAGACCATGGGGACGTCCGCAATATACGGTAGGTGGCTGGTCGCCGCCGCAGCAGTCGCCGGCCTTGGCTTCGTTTCACAAGCCGCGCAGGCGCAGGACACGATCCGGGTCGGCAAGTCGGTGCCGATCGCCTGGACCTTCACGCCGCTCGACATCGGGGTCGAGATGGGCATTTTCGAAAAGCACAAGATCAAGGTGGAGATCTCGAGCTTCGGCGGCGAGGCGCGTTTGCAGCAGGCCTTCGCCGCGAACGGCGTCGATTTTGGTCTCGGCAGCGGCCCCGGCATGGGCTTTGCGTCGAAAGGCGTTCCGGCCATCGCGGTCGCGGCCTTTGCCGGCGCGCCGAAGAACCTCGGCATCGTGATCCATGCCGACTCCCCCTACAAGGACATCAAGGAGATGAAGGGCAAGAAGTTCGCCGTCACCACTGTTGGGTCACTCACGGACTGGCTGCTCAAGCGCGTGGCGCTCACCAACGGCTGGAAGCCCGACGACCTCACGGCCGTTCCGCTCGGCGGCTTCGAGACCAACTATGCGGCGTTCAAGACGCGCCAGATCGACGGCATCATGCTCGCGGTCGAGTCGATCTATCTGCTGGTGTCGCGCGGTGAAGGAAAATACATTGCCAACATGGGCGAGTATGCGCCGAAGTTCCACACGCACGTGATCTACGCGACGCAGGACATGATCGACAAGAAGCCGGACGTGGTGAAACGCTTCCTCGCCGGCTGGTTCGAGACGGTCGCCTACGTCAAGGCGAACAAGGCGAAGTCAGTCGAGATCGCCGCGCGGGTGCTCAAGAGCACGCCCGAGATCATCGGCCGCGCCTATGACGAGCAGATCAGCATGATGCAGGACAACGGCAAGTTCGATCCTGACGCCATCGCGCTGATCAAGAAGTCGTTGGTCGAGATGGAAATTCTCGAAAAAGCGCCGCCCGACGACAAGATGTTCACCACCAAGTTCGTGCAGTAGCGATCATCTCTGGTGCGTACGCCAGAACGAGGCGCGTCGTTCGGCGCGCCTCACGCTTTCATTGAGCAGGATCGCCATCACGGCGAGGCATGTCACCAGCGCGAAGGTCGCCGGCGGATCAAACGAATCCGCGAAGACGCGGCTGTAATAGCCAATCCCGCCTTGTGACACGTAGAGCTCGGCGAGCAGCACGCCGAGCAGCGTGCCGGACATGGCGAGCCGCAGGCCCGCGAACAGGCTCGGCGTCATGTGCGGCAGCACCACGCGGCGGATGATCTGCATACGGGTCGCACCCATGGCGCGCGCGGCGGTCAGATGCGCGTCATCGACGCTTTGCACGCCGGCGATGACGTTGAGCATGATCGGGAAGATGCCGTGGCTGACGCCGAACGCGATCTTGGAGCCGGCGCCGATGCCGAAATAAAGCACGAACAGCGGCAGGATCGTGACCTGCGGGATCGAGTAAAGCAGGAGGATCAGCGGCAGCGACGAGCGAAAGGTGAAGCGGTGCAGGCCGACCGCCAGGCCGATGGCGACGCCGGCGACGATCGCAATCGCGAAGGCGATGATGAGTTCATAGAACGACGCCCACAGCGCTTTCTGCACACCCAGGTCGCTGAGGATGCGCGGCAGCGCGCCGACGATGGCCGACGGGGGGCTGAGGAAATGCGGGTCGAGCACGGTGTGGCCCGCGATCTCCCAAACGATGAAGGTTGCGATCACAACCAGCAAGCGCGCCTTGCCTGGGCTCTTGGCCAGCATCTCACGCCAGCTTGGCGTGCCGGCGTCGGTGGCGGCTTTGAGGGTCGCGTCGGTCATGGCGCTTGCCCCGCTTCGCTGAAGCGCCGCTGCATTTTGGTGAGCATGGTGTTGAGCAGCGCAGCCAGCAGGATGACGAACACGATGTAGGCAAACATCTCCGCCGTGTTCATGCCTTCGGCGAGCGCGGCCACGCGGCTGCCGAGCCCGCGCAGGCCGGCGATCATTTCGCTGCCAAGGATCGAAAGAAACGCGATGATGCAGCCCATGCGCAGGCCGGTGACGATCACCGGCAGCGCGGCCGGCAGCAGCACGCGGCGGAACAGCTGCGCGTCGTTGGCGCCCATCGAGCGCGCCACCGTGACGAAGCGAGGGTCGACCTGGCTGATGCCGCCGATGGTGTTGAGCGCAATCGGGAAGAACGCGTAGCTCGCGCCGAATGCGATCTTCGATTCCATGCCGATTCCGAAGAACAGGATGAACAGGGGCAGGAAAACAATCAGCGGAATGGCGAACAGGCCAGCGAGGAGCGGCTCGAACACCAGCGCGGCGTAGCGTGATCGCCCGACGAAATAGCCGACCGTCAATCCGAGCGTGCTGGCGATGGCGAAGGCTGCCACCAGCTCGGTCAGCGTCACCCGCAAATTCTCATAGAGGCGGCTGGTCTGGACGATCTGCCCGAACTTCTCGATCACGCGCGGCAGCTCCGGTAGGAACACCGTGTTGATCTTGCCGGTGGCGCCGACGAGGTACCAGAGCGCAATAACGCCGGCGAGAAATGCGACCTGAATCGCGCGCGCATGCCAGTCGATGCCGGGCTTGTTCATGGCGCAGCTTGTCCGGCGACGGCGCGGCGCTGGCGGTCGCGTGCGGCGGCGTTGCCGACAAAGCCGCCGACGGTCTTCTCGATCTCCGCGCGCAGCTGCGCGTAGAGCTCGTTGCGATGCTCGGCAAAGCGCGGCGAGGCCATGAAGGCGGGGTCGCGCGGATGCTTCTCCGGCACCTCGATCGTGGCCTTGATCGTGGCCGGCCGCGCCGTCATCACCACAACGCGGTCCGACAGGAACACCGCCTCCGACAGGCTGTGGGTGACGAGCACGATGGTCTTGTTGGTGGTGGCGAGCAGGATCGACAGCTCCTCGCCAAGATACATGCGGGTCTGCTCGTCGAGCGCAGCGAACGGCTCGTCCATCAGGAGCACGTCGGTGCGCAACGCCAATGCGCGCGCGAGCGAGGCGCGCTGCTTCATGCCGCCGGAAAGCTGATGCGGATAGTTCTTGCCGAAATCCTTGAGCCCGACTGCCTCGATCGCTTCTTCGGCGCGGCCCTGCCGCTCGCTTTGCGGCACGCCCTGGAATTCGAGCGCGACCTTGATGTTGTCGAGGACGGTGTTCCAGGGAAACAGCGTGTTGTCCTGGAATACGAAGGCGATGTCGCGCGGCGAGGGGCGGCCGTTGATCGGCTTGCCGTTCACCCTGACTTCACCCGTCACCTGCTGCACCAGGCCGCCGATGATGTTGAGGAGCGTGGTCTTGCCGCAGCCGCTCGGCCCGATCAGGCACAGGAGCTCGCCCTTGCGCACCTCGAGCGAGACATTATTCAGCGTCTCCACCGTGCCGCCGTCGGGGCGCGCGTAGAAGTGCGAGACATTGTTGATGTCAATGGCGCCCACGTCAGTGCGCCTTCTTCACAGCCGCGGCCGTGCGCGGCCCGACCTCGTCGAGGTGGTCGAGCACGATGGCGCCGGCGTCGCGCAATGCCGCGATCTTGCCGGCCGCGCTGCCTGACCCGGCCGAGACAATGGCGCCGGCGTGCCCGAAGCGCATTCCCTCGCGCGCGGCCACGCCCGCCACTAGCGCGATCAGCGGTTTGGTGAACACGCGCTCCTTGATCGCCTGCGCGGCATCCTCCTCGTTGGTGCCGCCGATCTCGCCATAGGCCACGACAGCATCCGTCTCGGGATCGCGCTCGAACAGCTCGAGCAGCGTCCGCCACGAGGTGCCGACGAAGGCGTCGCCGCCGACGCCGACCGCGGTGGTCACGCCGAGGCCCGCTTTCATCAGATAATAGGCGAGCGTCATGGTATTGCCGCCGCTACGCGAAATGATGCCGATGCGTCCCGGCTTGAACGCGGTGCGCATCATATCGACCCGGCCGCCGAGCCCGCCAAGCGAGGCCTTGCCGGCGCTCAGGATTCCAGGACTGTTCGGCCCGATCACCAGCGTGCCGTGCCTGCGCGCCCAAGCGATGATTTCCAGCATGTCCTGATGCGGCAGCCGCTCTGGCATCAGGTGGATGACCTTGATGCCGGCGGCGATCGCCTCGATGCAGGCGTCCTTGGCCGACGCTGGCGGCACCACGACCATGCCCGCCGAGAGATTCGGATGCGCGGCTTTGGCCGCAGCGACAGTGTCATAGACCGGAATCGAGTTGCGAAAGGTCTCGCCGCCGCGTCCGGGGGTAACGCCGGCGACCACCTTGGTGCCGCCGTCAATCATGAGATTGGCGCGCAGCCGGCCCTCGCGCCCGGTGATGCCCTGCACGACGACTTCGGTGTTCTCGTCAATCAGGATCGCCATTGCTCAGCGCCGCTTGAATCCGGGAACCTGGCCTGCCGCTTCCATGTCGCGCAGATGTGCGTCGAGCTCGATCATAGGCAGCGAGAAGGTGATGCCGCCAATGCCGTCAGTGTCGCAGGCGAGCTCGCAGGCAAGACATTCGATGCAGCCGCCGCGCGCTGCCTGTTCCTTGGTCACGCGTAGCGCCGGGACGTTGTCCTTGAGTTCCAGCACGCAGGCGAGGTTCGGCGCATTGCAGGCTTTGACGCACGCCTTGGTCTCGCATGTCGAGCACGTGTCGAGGTCGAAGCTGACGCTGCCGCCCGAGAACACGTCGAAGGAAAAGGTGCCGCGGGTCATGACGCGATCGCCCGCGGTTGCTTGCGCCATTGCTGATAGAGATCGCGGAACGCTACTGCCACGTCGCGCTCGGTGGTGTCGCGGCCGAGCAGGCGCACCAGCGGGCTCTTGGCGATGCCGTGCTCCTCGAACATGGCGAGCGCGGTCTCGTCCCAGGCGCCGCGGAAGCACAGCACGCAGGGAATGTTGGGTTGACCGTCGGGATAGATTTCCTTGAACGCCTTCACGATGCCGCGCGCGGTGTTGTCGAGTTGCTGGCTCGAGAGCGGGGTCACGAACACATAGCCCTCGATGTCCGGCTGCGCGAGGATCACGCGTGTGATGCGATACATCTTCGAGGCGGTCGGATTGCCCGAGGAGTCGCAGAAATTCTTCGGCTGGAAGCCGACGGCGACGAGTTCGTCGAGCGCGGCGAGGCTGACCCCGGTGCCGACGCCGTCGAAGCCGATCGAGATCTTGCCTTGCGCCTTGGCGAGCGCGCCGTCGGGATCGATCTGGACGAAATGCGCCGAGCCGCGGTGGTCGTGCGCGTCGATCAGCGCCGCGATCTTTTCGAGCGGCGTGCGTGCGCGGTCACCAACCTCGTGGCCTTCCTCGAGGCCGAGCTCGGGATGGCGCGACAGCGCATCGTCGTCGATCTCAAGGCGCGCATCGGCGGCGACCGGCCCGCGCGCGGTGATCGCAACCGGGTTGATCTCGGCGAGCATGCAGTCGTAGCGGCGGTACGCCTCGAAAAGCTGGCAGGCGAGGCGCGCCAGCGCCGGCACGCTGGCACCGGTGATGCCCGCCTTGCCGACGAGTTCGAGTGCATGATGCAGTTTGAAGCCGATGGTGAGATCGACGTCATACGTCGCGATGCCGTCGCCGTGCTTGACGTCCTCCACTTCGACGCCGCCGTGGCGTGCGAAAATGACGGTGGGCGTCTTGCTGACGGGATTTGAGAGCACCGCGAGATAGTGTTCGCGCTCGATGGTCAGGCGCTGTTCGACCAGCAGCTCGTTGACGGTGCGACCGTGGACATTTCGGCCGAGCAAAGCTCCCGCCTGGGTCCGCGCTTCATCGGCACTGGCGGCGAACTGGATGGCGCCGGCTTTGCCGCGCTTGCCCATCGCGATCTGCGCCTTGAGCGCGACCGGATAGCCGATGTCATTGGCGATGGTGACGGCCTCGGCCGCCGACGCGGCTACTTTGCCTTTGGGCGTCGCGATGCCCAGGTCGCGGAGCAGACGCTTGGCCTGATGCTCAAGCAATTTGGCCATCGAACGCCTGCCCACTCCCGCAACAATATATCTTCTGATTGCGGGCAGGGTGCCTGCCACCCTGCATGGCGTCAAGGCGTGGACATGCATGGCGCGATGCGATGAAATCGCGACACGCGCGGTCGAGGAAACTCCGGAGCGCGGGGCGCAAGGAACTAGGAATGCCGAAGATCAACGCCTCACCCGCTCTCTCGCACCTGCGCGTGCTCGATCTCACCCGCGTGCGCGCCGGCCCGACCTGCGTCCGCGTCCTGGCGGACTTTGGCGCGGACGTGATCAAGGTCGAAGCCCCGCCCGGGACCGAGGGCACCGAAGGCATCGGCGGCCCGCGCCACGGCTTCGACATGCAGAACCTGCATCGCAACAAGCGCTCGCTCACCCTCAATCTGAAAACGCCGGACGGGCTCGCGATCTTCAAGAAGCTGGTCGCCAAGGCCGACGTCGTGGTCGAGAACTACCGTCCGGATGTGAAGGCGCGGCTCGGCATCGGGTACGAGGACCTGCGCGCCATCAACAAGCGCATCATCCTCGCCTCGATCTCGGGCTTCGGCGAGACCGGCCCCTATCGCGATCGCGCCGGCCTCGACCAGATCGCGCAGGGCATGGGCGGCCTGATGTATGTCACCGGCACGCCGGGCGAGGGGCCGGTGCGTGCCGGCATCGCGGTCGCCGACTCGTCCGCCGGCAACTACGCCGCCATCGGCATCCTGATCGCGCTCGCCGAGCGGGAGCGCTCGGGTGAAGGGCAGTGGATCACGACGTCACTTCTGCAGGCACAGATCGGCATGATGGATTTCCAGGCGGCGCGCTTCCTGGTCGAGGGCGGTGTGCCGCAGCAGGAAGGCAACAATCATCCCTACGTCACGCCGACCGGGGCGTTCGAGACATCCGACGGCTACCTCAATATTGCGCTCGGGCAGAAGCAGTGGCCGGCGTTCTGCAAGGCGCTCGGCCGCGCTGATCTCACCGAGCATCCGGACTATATCTCTCAGGAAAAGCGCTTCCGCAATCGGCCGGCGCTCAACGAAGAGCTCGTCAAGGCGTTCAAGACGAGGACGACACAGGCGTGGCTCGATCTGCTCGAGCCGCTCGGCATTCCGGCTGGACCGATCTACAAAGTCAACGAAGTGTTCGACGACGCGCAGGTGCAGCACCTCGAGATGGCGGTGCCGGTGCATCATCCGGTGAAGGGCGATTTCCGCGTGGTGGCGACGCCGGTCGGGTTGTCGCGCACGCCGGCCAAAGTGGTCACGCCGACGCCGGAGGTCGGTGAGCACAACGCCGAAATTCTCGCCGAGATTGGCATCACCGGGGCCGCTGAGCTCGATCGCCTGAAACAGTCAAAAGTGATTTGAAGGATTAGCCATGAAGACGAGCCGCGATCGCATCCTCACCACGCATGTCGGCAGCTTGCCGCGGCCCGACGACGCCGTCGCGATCATCCTGAAAAAGGAACGCGGCGAGGCCTATGACGCCGCCGAGTTCGACCGCATCATGAAGCGCGCGGTCGCCGACATCGTGAAACAGCAGGCCGAGTGCGGCATCGACGTGGTCAGCGACGGCGAGACCAGCAAGATCGGCTACTCGGTCTACATCAAGGATCGCTTCACCGGCTTTGGCGGCGAATACCAGGCAAAGCCGCATCTCGATCTCGTAGACTATCCCGAGTTTCGCAAGCGCATGACCGCGTTCCTCGGGCCGCAGACGTTCCGGCGGCTGTGCTGCATCGGGCCGATCGAGCCGAAGGACACGATCGCACTGAAGAAGGATCTCGACAATTTCAAAGCGGCGCTGGCGGTTCTCGAAGCGTCGTCGAGGGAAGTCCGCGACGCTTCGAGAAAAGAGCCTTTGCGCGTTACCGAAGGCTTCATGAACGCGGCCTCGCCTGGTGTCGTTGCGTCGTTCCTGCGCAACCAGTATTACCCGACGCACGAAGCCTACATCGAGGCGCTGGTGAAGGCGCTGGCGCCGGAATATGAGGCGATCGTCACTGCGGGCTTCGTGCTGCAGGTCGATTGTCCCGACGTCGCGATGTCGCGCCACACCGGCTTCCAGGACCTGAGCGAGGCCGAGTTCGTCAAGCGCGCCGAGTTTGACGTCGAGGCGCTCAATGCCGCACTTAAGAATGTGCCGGCCGACATGGTGCGGCTGCACATCTGCTGGGGCAACTACGAGGGCCCGCATGACCATGACATCGCGCTCGACAAGATCATGCACGTCGTGCGCAAGGCCAAGGCGCAGGCGATCTCGTTCGAGGCCGCCAATCCGCGCCACGAGCATGAGTGGGTGACGTGGGGCAATGCCAAGCTCGACGACCGCATCTTCATTCCGGGGATCCTCGACTCGTCGACCAACTACGTCGAGCATCCCGAGCTGGTCGCCCAGCGCATCGAGCGGCTCGCGAACGTGGTCGGGCGCGAACGCGTGATGGCCGGCACCGATTGCGGCTTCGGCACGTTCGCCGGTTACGCGAAGGTCGATGCGGGCATCGCCTGGAAGAAGTTCAAATCGCTGGTCGACGGCGCCGCGATCGCCTCGAAGCGCCTCTGGGGCCAGAAGGCGCGCGCGACGGCCTAGATCACCTTCTGCGCCTTCAGCTTCCCGATCTCATCCTTCCCGTAGCCAAGCTCGTTGAGGATCGCCTCGTTGTGCTGGCCGAGCGCGGGCGGCGGCGTGTCGATGCGCGGGCCGCCGTCGGCGAACTGGAATGCCGCGATCGGCACGCCGAACTCCCCGCTCACGCCTTGCGCGCCGGCGTGCTGGTGGCGCACCCCGCGATGGTCGAGATGCGGATCCGCGAGTGCGTCTGCGAGATTGCGCACGCGCGCGGCCGGCACGTGGCGTGACTGGAAGAACTTCTCCCATTCATCGGCCGTGCGCGTCTTCAGAATCTCCGCAATCGCCACCGCCTCCTGCGCGCGCGCCGCTTCGCGCGCCTCGCGATCCGGCTTGATCATGTCGGAACGCTCGAGCACCTGCCAGAAGCGCCGGTACTGCCGCATGTTGCTGGCGCCGAGCATCAGCAGGCCGTCCTTCGTCTCATAACAGCTGTTGGTCGCGTGTTCGTTGGCGTTGCCGTTGGGCTTGGGCTGCGTGCCGTTGCGCATGTAGGCGGTGAGGTGCGAGCCCATCAGGATCATGGCGACGTCGAGCATCGCCATGTCGATGCGCTGGCCGCGGCCGGTGCGCTCGCGCTGGAACAGCGCACTCGCCACGGCAAATGCGCCGGTGGTGCCTGTCGCATAATCGATCGCCGGCGAGCCGAACTTGATGGGATGAACCTCCGGCGTTCCGGTCATCGCCATGATGCCGGAGGTGGCCTGGATCACGTAGTCATAGGCCGTGTGCTCGCGCCGCGGCCCGCGGCTGCCGAAGGCCGACATCGACGCATAGATCAGGCGCGGATTGAGCTTTGAGAGCTCGTCGTAGCCGAGCCCGAGCGCTTCCAGCGAACCCGGACGATAGTTCTCGACCAGCACGTCGGCGGTGGCGATCAGCTTCTTGAAAATAGCCTGTCCGGCGGGCGCTTTCAGGTCGAGGGTGAGCGAACGCTTGTTCGAGGCCTGGGTCAGGAAGCTCGTGCCCATGCGCGCGCGGTTGAGTGCCTTGTCGCTGCCGGTCTCGCGGCTCTGGTCGCTCTCCTCCGGGTGCTCGACCTTGATGACGTCGGCGCCGAGCACCGCGAGCTGGTAGGCCGCGAACGGCCCCGCCAGCACGTGCGTGGCGTCGATCACGCGGATTCCTTCAAAGGGGCGTTGCACACTATCCTCCCGGAACGGTCATGCGATATTGACGACGGGCCGGCTTCCGTGTCCAGACAGAGGCCTGTGAAGCCGGGGAGCACCGATGCTGACGGTCGAAAATCCTGCCGAGTTGAAGAAGCATGTCGGCCAGAAGCTTGGCACCAGCGACTGGTACACGGTCGATCAGAAGGCCATCGATGCTTTTGCCGATGCGACCGGCGATCACAACTGGATCCATATCGACGTCGAACGCGCCAAATGCGAGATGCCGGGCGGCAAAACGATCGCCCATGGCTATCTGACGCTCTCGCTGATCCCGCGCCTGTCGAAGACCGTCTATCACATCCAGCAGCGCGGCAAGGGTCTCAACTACGGCGCCAACAAGGTGCGCTTCATCAATCCGGTGCCGGTCGGCTCGCGCGTGCGCCTGATTGAGACGCTGAAGGAAGCCGAGGACACCAACACCGGCCTGCGGCTGACATTCGAGTGCGTGATCGAGATCGAGGGCGCGCAACGCCCGGCCATGATCGCCGAGACGATCGTGCTGATCACGAAGGACTAGACGCGCTTCGTCTGCGCCTTGATGAACTGCACGATCAGATCCAGCGCCTGTTTCGATTCCTTCGCATCCGGCTGGCGCAGGACGAAGGCGTGCGGCATGCCGGGAAACACGTGCAGCGTGACGGCGCCGCCGGCTGAGCGATAGGCGCCGGCGAAATTCTCGGCCATGTCGGCGGGAAGATTGTCGTCGTTGGTGCCCTGCAGCATCAGCAACGGCGGCAGCGCGCCATTGAGCCCGCGCGCGAGCACGAGCTGTGGATTGCCTTCGGCCATCGCCGCTTCATCCGGCCAATAGCCCGCGTGCGCGTCGAGCAGGCCTTTGTTGTTGACCTCGCGCGCGAAGGCGAAACGCCGCAGCGGATCGGCGACCGACCAGCAGGCGATGGCGTAAGCCACCCTGGCATCGACATTCGGTGCCTCGCGCAGCGCCAACGCGGCGTAGCGCGGCTCGCCCGGACGCAATACGCATTCGAGCACCTGGTGCCCGCCGCTCGAGGTGCCGAGTGCGCCGACAAGTTCCGGCCGTGAACCGAGGCGTTGCGCATTGGCCTTGAGCCAGCGGATCGCAAGATGAATGTCGGTGATCGAGACCGGGTAGCGCCCTGAGGGTGGCATTCGGAACTCGGGCGACGCGGCGATGATGCCGTTCGCCGCCAGCGTGTCGTCGATGCGGGCGTTGGTGTTGCGGTCGCCCATGAACCAGCCGCCGCCGTGGGCGTCGATCACCGCGGGGAACGGCCCATCGCCCGCCGGCCGCGCCACCCGGATCGGCATCACCGTGCCGTCGGGCCGGGCGCAGTCGAATTCCTCCACCCGGAAGCTGCGGGCCTGTTGCGTTGCGGCGTCATTCATTCTCGACCTCCGGGCGGCGGCTGGGGCATGGTCGCCTCAAAGCCGCGTGAATGTCTTGCCGCACCGGCGACGGAATGAGAACGTTCGATTGAGCCGATGCCCTGTGCCGATCCTGCACTAAAATGCCGCAGCAGCCCTTGAGCGACCTGCAGTATAGTGCATAATCCCCGCAAGGACGCAGGCATCGATTTCAGGCCTGATAGAAGCCATTATTGCACCCTGGAGGATCCCCCCGATGACGAAATCCAAGCTCCTGATCGACCGCCGTTCGGCGCTCAAGCTCGCCGGCGGAGCCGCGGTTGCCGGTCTCGGCGTGAACAGCTTTCCGATGCCAGCGATAGCGCAAGGCGCGCCGATCAAGGTCGGCTTCATGCTGCCGTACACCGGCACGTATGCGGCGCTCGGCAAGAACATCGACCAGGCCTTCCGCATGTACGTCGCCGAGAAGGGCGACAAGCTTGGCGGCCGTCCGGTCGAGTACGTCACGGTAGATGACCAGGCCGATCCGCCGAAGGCCACCGAAAACATGAATCGCCTGGTCGATCGCGACAAGGTCGATGTGGTCGTCGGCACCGTGCACTCCGGCGTGCAGATGGCGATGGTGAAGATCGCGCGCGAAACCAACAAGCTGCTGATCATCCCCAACGCCGGCGCTGACGCCGCCACCCGCGCGGCCTGCGCGCCGAACGTGTTCCGCACGTCGTTCTCGAACTGGCAGCCGTGCTACCCGGTCGGCAAGGTGATGAAGGACAACGGTCACAAGACCGCGATGACCATCACCTGGAAGTACGCCGCGGGCGAAGAAGACGTCGTCGCCTTCAAGCAGGGCTTCAGCGAGAACGGCGGCCAGGTCGTTGGCGAACTCTGGGTTCCGTTCCCCGAAGTCGAATTCCAGTCGTTCCTCACCCAGATCGCCGAGAAGAAGCCGGATGCGGTGTTTGCGTTCTTCGCGGGCGGTGGCGCGATCAAGTTCGTGAAGGACTATGTGGCGGCCGGTCTCAAGAAATCGGTTCCGCTCTATGGCCCCGGCTTCCTCACCGATGGCGTCCTGCCGGCGCTGGGCGAAGCGGCAGAAGGCCTCCAGACCACGCTGCATTACGCCGACGATCTCGACAACGCGGCCGACAAGAAGTTCCGCGCCGAGCACATGAAGCGCTATGGCGCCGCGCCCGACGTCTACTCGGTGCAGGGCTACGACGCCGCCGCGCTGCTCGTGATCGGCATGGATGCCGCCAAGGGCGACCTCAAGGCCGTAGACCCGATGTACGCGGCCATGCGCGCCGCCAAGATCGACTCGCCGCGCGGGCCGATCAGCTTCTCGGCGTCGCAGAACCCGATCCAGAACATCTATCTGCGCGAAGTGAAGAACGGCAAGAACGCCTTTGTGAAGATCGCGCACGCCGCGTTGGCCGACCCCGGCACCGGCTGCAAGCTCGCGTAAACGCACCTGATGCTGCAAGATGGCCGGGCCAGTCCCGGCCATCACTTTATGCGAAGCGTCATCGAGGAAAATCCGCGACGCTTCGCCAGAATCAAGTCCTGCGAAGCGTCGTCGAGTGTAGTCCGCGACGCTTCGCAAAAAGTCAGGTCCGCATGTCGGCGTTCTTCTTCTTCGTTCAGCTCCTCAACGCGGTGCAGTACGCGCTGATCCTCTATCTCGTGGCCAGCGGTCTGACGCTGCTGCTCGGGATCATGGGGGTGATCAACCTCGCGCATGGCGTCTTCTACATGGTCGGCGCCTACATCGCCTTTGCCGTGGTCCAGCATTTCGCGAGCTTCTGGCTGGCGCTGCCGATCGGCATCGTGGCGGGGCTGCTGCTGGGCGCCGTGGTCGAGAAGCTGCTGCTCTCCCGCCTCGAAGGCTCGGATCACCTGTCGCAGGTGCTGCTCAGCTTCGGCCTCATCCTGATCATCAACGAGGCGCAGCGCGTTATCTTCGGCAACGACGCCCACGGCGTTGACGTTCCGAAGGTGCTAGGGGCATCGATTCCGCTGAGCGATACCCTGTCCTATCCGGTCTACCGCTTGTTCGTCTGCGCGGTCGGTCTTCTTTTCATCGCCGCCATGGGCCTGATGATGGCGAAGACGCGCGTCGGCATGATGCTGCGCGCCAGCGCGGAAAATCGCGACATGGCGCGCGCCATGGGCATCGACGTGCGTCTGATCTATCTCGGCGTCACCGCGGTCGGCATCGCCTGCACGGTGTTCGCCGGCGTGATCGCCGCGCCGATCGCATCGGTCTATCCGGGCATGGGCGACACCGTGCTCATCCAGTCGTTCGTCGTGATCGTGCTCGGCGGCATTGGTTCGCTCAGCGGGGCGCTCGCCGGATCGCTGCTGCTCGGACTGGTCGATGCCTTCGGCAAGCAGTTCTTCCCGAATTACGCCGGCTTCCTCGTCTATGCGGCGATGATCGCGGTGCTGATCGCGCGGCCGCAGGGGCTCATCAGGATGCGCGGCACATGAACCCGCAGCGCGAGCGCGTCGATATGATGGTGTTGATCGCGCTGGCGGTCGGCGCCGCCTTCGTGCCGTACCTGTTCAGCGGCTACGAGATCAAGCTCGCGACCACCATCATCATCCAGGTTGGCTTCGCGGTGGCGCTTGGCTTCGTGGTCGGTCCCGCGGGACTCACCAGCATGGGGCATGCGGCCTTCTATGGTCTCGCCGCTTATCTGCTGGTGCAGTTTGCGCCGGCCGCGGACCCGGCCAATCTGCTGGTCACACTATTCCTCTCGATTGTCGGGGCGGCCTTGTTCGCGGCGGTCGTCGGCGCCTTCTCGATCCGCTCGCGCGGCATGTACTTCATCCTGATGACATTGGCCTTCGGTCAGCTCGGCTATCAGTTCTTCAACGACACCAAGGCGATTGGCACGTCCGATGGCGCCTATGTGGCGACGCGCCCGGAGCTGCGGCTGCCGTGGGTCGAGGTGTCGCTCGACAAGGCGCACGCGTTCTACATCTGCGCCTGTGTGACGACGGCGGTGGTGGTCGCGCTGTGCTGGTGGCTGCGGCGTTCCGCCTTCGGCAGCATCCTGCTCGCCGCGCGCGACAATGAGGCGCGCACCCGCGCCTTCGGTTACTCGCCTTACGTCGTCCGCCTGATCGCCTTCACCATCTCGGGCGCCATGGCCGGCGCCATGGGCTATCTCACCGCCGCCCAGCATGGCTACGTGGCTCCGCAGCTGTTGTCCTGGCACGTGTCGGCGCTCGCCCTGGTGATGGTCTTGATCGGCGGCAAGGAACTCACGTCCGGCCCTGCTGTCGGCGCGATCCTGCTGCTCCTCGCCGAAGAAGTGCTGCAGCGCTGGACCGAGCACTGGCTGCTCGGCGTCGGCCTCATCATCGTGCTGGTGGTCATCATCGCGCCGCAGGGCGTGGTGCCTTACATCGCCGACGCCCTCACGCCGCGGCGCCTGCGCCATGCCTGATGCGATCCTGCGCGCCTCCGGCATCGGCCGCCGCTTTGGCGGCCTGGTCGCGGTCGACAACGTCGACCTCGATCTGCACGCGGGCGAGATCCATGCGGTGATTGGCCCCAACGGCGCCGGCAAGACCACGCTGCTCACCATGCTTGCCGGCGACCTCACACCGTCCACCGGCCGCGTCTTTCTCGGCGACGCCGACGTAACCCACACCAGCGTCGAGGCGCGCACGCGGCTCGGTGTCGGGCGCACCTATCAGCGTAGCGCCGTGATCTCCGGGTTTTCGGCGCTCGACATGGTGCGGCTGGCGACCTTGCACGGCACGAGCTCGACGCTCGGCCTGCTGGCGCCGCTCGCCTCGAAAGCTGCGTCGTCCCGGCTCGCTGCGGCCGCGCTTGCACGCGTCGGGCTCACCGACCGCGCCGGCGTCGTCACCGATGTGCTGAGCCATGGCGAGAAGCGCCGGCTGGAGATTGCCGCGGTGCTGGCGTTGAGTCCGAAGATCCTGTTGCTCGACGAGCCGCTCGCAGGTCTCGGACCGGACGAAAGCCGCGACGTGGTCGCGCTCATCCGCGACCTCAAGGCCGGCTGCGCCATCATGCTGATCGAGCACGACATCGATGCGGTGTTCGCGATCTCCGATCGCATGACCGTGCTCGACAATGGCCGCCCGATCGCGACTGGCACGCCCGCTGCAGTGCGCGACAATCCGGCGGTGCAGAAGGCCTATCTCGGCCTGGAGGATGATTAGCGTGACTACGCTACTCGAGCTCGACCGATTCTCGGCCGCCTATGGCGAAGTGCCGGTGGTGCGCGAGGTGTCGTTCGCTTTGGCCCAGGGCGAGATCATGGCGCTGCTCGGCCGCAATGGCATGGGCAAGACCACGTTGCTGCGCGGCCTGATGGGACTGACGCCGGTGCGCGGTGGTCGCGCGACCTTCGGCAACAACGACATCGTCGCGCAATCGACCGAGGACATCGCGCATGCCGGTATCGCCTACGTACCGGCCGGACGCGAAATTTTCGGTACGCTGTCGGTCCGGGAAAATCTCGTGATGTGCGCGCGCGGCAAGGGCGGCTGGACCTTGGAGCGCGTGCTCGCGCTGTTTCCGCGTCTCGCCGAGCGCATCAACCACGGCGGCCGTCAGCTTTCCGGCGGCGAGCAGCAGATGCTCGCCATCGGCCGCGCGCTCATGACCAATCCGCGCCTCGTTCTGATCGACGAGGCGACCGAGGGCCTGGCGCCGCTGGTCGCGCGCGACATCTGGCGCACCATGACCGAGATCTGCGCCACCGGCATGAGCGCCATCATCGTCGATCGCGATCTCAAGCGTCTCGCGCGCATCGTTTCGCGGGCGGCGGTGCTGTTCCGCGGCGAGATCGCCTTCAACGGAACGCCGGCCGCGCTGCTGGCGGACGGCGAGCTTGTCCGCAAGTACATCGGACTGTAACGTTCCACTGTAGGACCGACCCATGGTCAACCTGCCGATCTACAACGCCGCTGCTGATCTTCTCGACCGCAATCTCAATGCCGGGCGCGGCGACAAGCTCGCGTTCATCGACCCCAGGCGTCAGGTCACGTACGCCGGGCTCAGCGCCGAAGCGCGCCAGGCCGCCAACCTGATGAAGTCGCTCGGCCTGCGGCGCGAGGACCGCGTCGCCATGATCATGCTCGACACGGTCGAGTTCCCTGCGGTGTTCCTCGGTGCAATCCTCGCCGGCATCGTTCCGATCCCGCTCAACACCGCGCTCGCGCCCGACACCTACGCCTACATGCTGACAGACTCGCGCGCCAAGGCGCTGTTCATCGCAGCGCCGCTCTACGCGACGATAGCGCCGCTCATTGCCGATCTGCCCGACCTCGAGCACATCGTCGTGGTCGGCGGCGCGGAGGCCGGCAAGGGCACGACCGATTTCGCCAAGGCCGCCGCGCAGCCGAAGGAATTCTTCGCCGTTGCCACGCATCCGGATGAGCCCGCTTTCTGGCTCTACTCGTCGGGCTCAACGGGCACGCCAAAGGGTGTGCGGCATCTGCACACGAGCCCGATGGCGACGGCGCGGCTCTATGCGCAGGGCGTGCTTGGCATCAAGGAAGACGACCTCTGCCTGTCGGCCGCGAAGCTGTTCTTCGCCTATGGCCTCGGC
>Ga0105245_10001685_pt1 | contig 20084 bp, 10 predicted proteins | sample KBSM54metaG_FD_81523 | JGI IMG/M metagenome (GOLD analysis project Ga0105245, IMG submission 81523) | Miscanthus rhizosphere microbial communities from Kellogg Biological Station, Michigan, USA - KBS M5-4 metaG | ecosystem: Host-associated > Plants > Roots > Rhizosphere > Soil | place...
AATTGCGCCAAGTGTTACTCGGGTCCTCGTCCCGCATAACTCGGCAACCCTGTCCGGCTTGCCCTCTGCCGAATATTACCTCAGCTCGTTGAGAGCCACCGCTTCGTTCCTTAAGATTGATGCGCGCGCAGCCTTCGTTCGGGACGCATCCGAACTCGAATCGGCCATCGTCGAACACGCACGTCCGCCTCTTGGCGGCCTTGTCGTAATACCTGAAGCCTTCTTGACCGCGCATACTCTGGAGATCATATCGCTAGCGGATCGCTACCATCTACCCACGGTCTATTCGCTGCGGCACTTTATTGAACTTGGCGGCTTGCTCTCCTATGGAAATGTAATACTCGATAATTTCCGGCGCGCGGCAATCTATGCCGATCGCATCTTCAAGGGCGCGAAGCCGAGCGAACTGCCCGTCGAGGCCCCGGAAAAGTTCGAACTGGTGATCAACCTCAAGACCGCGAAAGCCCTCGGCCTCACCGTGCCACCGACGTTGCTCGGCCGCGCCGACGAGGTGATCGAATGAGGGCGGCGACTTCCGAATTTGGCACTTTTCTGCCGTGCCAGCCGCGCCGGGCGATGTCCGATTTCAGGGGGTAAAGCAGCCGTGCCGCAGAAATCCTGAGACGGCAGAGGTTGACCCCGACTCGGACATTGGACCGGGGGGCAGGCGCACCGTGCTCGGTTTGAGGCGCCAGCAGCAAGCCACCTCGATTCAGAACAATTCAGGCCTGTTCTCAGGGACCTGCCCTGCGTCTTGCGATAGACTGCTCTAAGCCCTGGGGAGGAAGTCCCCGATGCTCCACATGAGCCGACGGGAGTTCATCACGCTACTCGGCGGAGCGGCGGTCGCGTGGCCGCTATCGGCGCGGGCGCAGCAGTCGACGATGCCTGTGATCGGATACCTCGGCAGTGAATCTCCTGACGCGTTCGCGGGGCGTTTGCGCGCGTTCCGTCAAGGCCTGAGCGAAGCCGGCTATGTCGAAGGCAAGAACCTGGCTGTCGAATACCGGTGGGCGGAGAATCAATACGATCGATTTCCAGCGCTGTTGGCCGATCTCGTTCGCCGCGAGGTGACCGTGATTGTCGCCGTCACGGGCACTCCCCCGGTATTCGCGGCGAAGGCGGCGACCACGACTATACCGATCGTCTTTGTGACAGCGGCCGACCCGGTCGCGCTGGGACTTGTCGCCAGCCTCAACCGGCCGGGCGGCAACCTCACGGGCGTGGCCACCCTGACCGTGCAGCTAGGGGCGAAGCAGCTGGAAATGCTGCACGAGCTGGTTCCCACGGCCACCATCTTTGCCCTGCTCGTTAACCCAACTAATCCCACAAATGCCGAGACCCTATCGCGAGACCTGCAGGCGGCGGCCCGCACCCTCGGGCTGCAGCTTCATGTCCTGCATGCGAGCACCGAGCGCGACTTCGATACGGTTTTCGCAACCTTATCCAGACTGCGAGCCGCCGCGCTCGTGATCGGCAGCGATCCATTCTTCAATAGCCGGAGCCAACAGCTCGCCGCATTGGCCTTTCGCCATGCGATCCCCACGATGTACCCATTTCGAGAGTACGCTATAGCAGGCGGCCTCATCAGCTACGGAAACAGCTTTGCGGATGCGCACCGTCAGAGCGGCGTCTACACCGGCCGCATTCTCAAGGGCGAGAAGCCCGCTGACCTGCCGGTCCAGCAATCCACGAAGGTCGAGCTGATCCTCAATCTCCGGACCGCCAAGGCGCTCGGCCTCGACGTGCCGCTGTCGCTGCTCGGCCGCGCCGACGAGGTGATCGAGTAGCGGCCTGTTTTGCTGCGGTGCCAAATGACGCGATTGGCACTTTTCGGACATGTCACGATGTGCGACTTAAGTCCGCAAAGCGATCCATAGCAGACATTGATGAGGCCATTCTCACCTGCCGCGATTTATTGAGTAAACGCCCTAGCTAGGCCGCTGCACCCTTCGGTGTACAGTTCGATGAAAACGAGCTTGCCGTTTAGCTCGCGGTCTTCAAGGTCGGCGACCTCGCGGACCTTATCAGCGATGGCTGTGACACGTCGCGGCGACCACCCTCCCCGGCATTGAGCGCTACAACCCGCAACGGGTGGTCATGCAGGCCGCGTGCAAAGAGCGAGCGCTCGATGGTTGTGGCATCAGCCACTAGCGGTTCGGTCTCTCCGCATAAGCGAGACCGGATCGGCCAAAAGCACACAGGACGAAGTGCAGGTCTGGGCCGATGGAAGGCACAAGAGGCGAATTCATGACCCGAGTAGTCAGCGTTGTTGACGTCTGCCCTGGGTTCTTGCTTCGTGTGACCGTCAACAACGCCTCGGCGTCATCATTCAATTGTCGCATCATCGTCAACAGATGCAGTCGCGACCGCGGTGTGCTTACCGGTCGGGCCAACGTCGTCAGCGTCATCAGCAACTAAGGCCGTGATCATGTAGACCCGCCTCGCACGGTGTAGACATCGCCGACCCTCCCCATTCGCACCAAAAGTAAGATCCAGCACTGTGACGCGCGCCTGCGCGCGCGTATGGTCGAAACGGTAAAAAGTTACTCTTCCGACCTAAAGGAGCGCGAGCGCGCCGCTACTGGTCTCGCAAATACGTTGAACCAACGATCTGCTAAGAGCACCATCATGACCGCAAGCACGACGTTCGAGGGATGCGCGCCCGGGCACGACGCGCGCTCATAGCCCGCGAAAGCAAGGCGTATACACGGGAACTAGGACGCGCTGCATGGCCGCCCCGTATTTCGTCCCTTCCGCCGACCTCCTTCCGTACTGGCCTCACGACCTCATCGCCACGAGCGACGTGGGGATGCTCGGGCGCGTCTCGCAATACCTCGGCGTCACCGACTTCGATCTGATCGAGTACGAAGGGGCGCTCAATCTCGTGGGCAAGCTCGCATTGTGGCGGCAGCTCGTGCTCGACCTGCCGCTCATCGACGGCGTTGCGCTAGTCATCGGCCAGCCTGGCCTAAATCTCACGGCTCTTCCATTCGAGCTGAACTTCGGTCCCCCTGCAGAAGACGACACGGGCGATGCCGCGGAGAAGGCGCTCAACCTCTTTCTCAAAGGGCGTCCGGGCCCATACGAGCTGCTGCTGCCAGAGGTGGACATCGGGCTGCGCTTCGATCCCGACAAGCTGCGGCCGATGCGCCCGAAGGACGCGGCTGATCTGAGTAAGGGCTTTGAGCCCGATCCGGCGGTCGAGGCGGTGCAGCTGAATTTCCGCGCGGCTGTCGCCATCAACACCGACACCGGCGTGCGGCTAGAAGCACCCGGCGACCTGGATTTGCCGTACTGCCAGATCGGCTCGACCGGCATCGTCATCTCCGCTCAGGATCTGGTGCTGCGGCTCTCGGACGTGCAGCCGTTCCCCGAGGGAATCGATCCGGAGGCCTTCGATCTCGAGCCTGACTGGAAAGGCGTTTATCTCGGGCGCGTGCAGTTGTTCAACCTGAACAGTCTGGTCGAATGGCTTCCTTCGAAGATCGATCTCGAGAAATGGTTCATCGGCCGCGGCGGAGTCACCGGCAAGGCGACGGCGGTTTTCGATCTCCACCCGGACATGACCTCGCAGAACTTTGCGCTTCGTGCTCTCCGTGTGGCGTTTCGGCAGAACACACTGCTGGAAGGGCTCGTGCAGCTAGCGGTCAAGCTGGTCTACTACCACGACACGGTCGTCTATCTCGATCTGGCAATCACTAACGAGCCGACGCTCGACTTCCCCGAGTCGGTCGGCTTCATGGGCGCCATTTCCGGTGTGCAGCCGCCAGGCCCGCAGCAGCCACCGCGGCAGGACGAGATCCTGGTGCTGCCGCTCGATCCAGTGCTTCGTGTCGGCGTCAGGAAGTTGGGCGTGCGCGCCAAGCCCGATCCGGGGCGGGCCGGCAACGAGTTCCCGGCCGACACGCGGTTCTGGGACATCCTCATCGACGGACGCGCCGAGATCGGCGTCGCGGCGACGGTGGCAAACTCGGTCTTCGGTGCCGAGTTCACCGGGCTCGCGCTGCAGGTTGCGCCGCGGTTCGACGTCGTGCTGCCTAGCGGCCTGTGGATGTCATTGTCGGAAGCCGCCCGCACCAAACTTGCGGCCTTTCCGGTGTCGATCTCGCGCATTGGGTTCGGCCAGGAGGGCGACGAGAAGTGGGTCGGGCTCGACGCCGCGGTGGACTTCGGCAAGGGCATCGGTCCGGCTGCCTCCGTCAAGGGCTTGCGGGTGTTCTTCGACGGGCCGCGCGGCATTCATCTCACCTTCGACGGCATCGAGTTGAAACTGGTGCGTCCGGGCTTCAGCTTCCACGGCTTCGTCGAGATGACAACCGGCGCCGACGACCAGGGCATCGCCGATCCGTCCGACAAGATCTTTCGCGGCGACGTGCGGCTGTCGATCGCGAGCGGTGTCGGCGTTGAGCTCGAAGGTTCAGTGCTGTTCGGCACCAAGGATGGTACCAGATTCGGCTACGTTGCACTCGACGCCACCTTTGGCAGCGGCATCCCGATCTGCGCCTCGGTGACGTGGTTCGGCGCGGCGCTTCTCGCGGGTGTGAACGTCAACCCAGATCGCACGCTGGCCGGCAACCAGGGCGACAGCTTCAACTGGTATCAGCACTGGTACGCTCCTTCGCCGGGACCATTTTCGGTGCTCAACGCTCGGAAGTGGTCGCCGGTCGACGACGGCTGGGCCGCGGGCGCAGGCGTGACCATCGGCTCGAGCGACGGCAAGGCGTGGAGCCTGCGCGCGTTGCTTGCGGTGATCGCGCCGGGCCCAGTGGTGATCATCGAAGGGCGGCTGCGCATTCTGAAGACACGCGAGCCCCACAGCGGTCCGCCGCGCGCCTCGACGATCCGCGGGCTCATGGTGCTGGACTTCGAGCAGGGCGACTTCCTGCTCGCGCTCGAGGTCGAGTACAAGCTCCCCGAGTCGGGCCTGCTCCTCGACGTCCATGCCGCGGGTGAGGTGTTCTACGGACATCGTCCCGGTGACTGGCATCTGGCGATCGGCTTCCCGGAACCGATCACCCGCCGCGTCAAGGCCAAGGCTCTGCGGCTGCTCGACTGGGACTTCTACTTCATAATCAGCGGTTCGGATCTCGAGCTCGCCGATCGGACGATCCCCGGCACAGCCCTTGCGCTCGGCTACCGCACCGGCATCGACAAGCGCGGTAAGTGGGGTCCGGTGCGCGGCGTGCTAGCGGTGTGGATCGCCGGTGATGTCGCGCTCTCGTTCAACCCGCGCTACGTCCTCGCCGAGGTCTCGCTGCACGGCGAGGCCAGTATCAAGGTCTTCGGCATCGGCTTCGAGCTGATGCTGGATGCGCTCCTTGCGCTCGAAGCGCCGGTCAACGACGACGACCTGTTCTTCGGCGGCAAGGTGCGGATCAAGATCGGGTTGCCGTGGCCGCTGCCTGACATCAAGAAGGACATTCCCTTCAGCTGGGGCGACGCGAGCGCGCTGCCGCCGCCGGTTACGCCGATGGTGGACGGGGCCACGGTCAGCCCCGGCTATTCAGTGGTGGGGGAGCGGTTCTACGAGCGCGAGACCGGAGCCTTGGCTAACGTCGCGCTGCCGCTCGACGGTCGAGTTACCGTCACCTTTCAGCGGCCGCTGCGCTCCTCGTGGCCCGGGGCTCCTACCCCGGTCGATCTGGCGCAGCCTGATCAGATCGGTGACATCTACTACCGCTACACGCTGATCGCGGTGCGCGTTCGCGTCACACCCACGTCGGGGTCGCCGCACGATGCCACCGAAGACCTCTTCGGTCAGTGGACGCTCGGCCACGGCGACGCCAACGGTCCGCAGGCGGAAAGTCTGGTGCTGTGGGGCCTGACACCGTTTCCCGCCGCCGGCAACCTCGCGTGGCCAGGCCGCACCGAGCGCCGCTCGTGGGTCGATCTGCTGTTCGACACCTATACGACGTGGCCATGCGGCACGCTGCCGCCCACCGAGCGCTGCATCAACTTCGAGGTCGTCCCAGTCGCGATCTATGACCCCGAACTGCGGTACCGGCCCGAGCCGGCGTTCGGTGCGGTCGTGTTCACGCCGTGGCCCAACGCCGCGCGCAAGGACGACGTCGATGGCCAGGTGGGCGAATCCGTCCAGGTTCCCCTGGCGATCATCAACACTACCGCCCAGGGGCAGAAGATGCACTGCCTGCAGCTTGCACGCACCACTTACCTTGGTGGTGCGGACGGTCAGAAGCAGGCCACCGGGTCCGTCGGCGACGGCATTACGTTCTGGGGCGTGAGCATCGACCTGCTGCCGAGCGTGCACGCGCGCGGACGGGTTGAACACAACGCCGACCTCACCTTCATGTTCGTGCTCGCCTATATGAACGACGAGCCGGTGGCGGCGATCGCGGCTAACGGACCGGACTTTGAGATTGCCTCCGACCCCAAACCGGCGTTCAACCGCTTAGTGATTCGCGTGCAGCCGCGCAGCGGCCATCACCTCGGCCCCGGCCTGCATCACTTCCTCTGCCGCTTCTGCTACACTACGGTGGGCGCGGTAGCCAACCAGGATGACGTCCTCACCCAGCGCGGGCTCTGGCAACACGTGCTCGGCCCGCTCACCATCGACGAGCCGGAAACCGACGACAACCATTTCGGCGCGCACCTCGTGCATGAGCCGTTCGCAACCTATCGAATCGAGCTCGACGTGCGCACGGAGAGCGCGGAAGCCCTCGACGGAACGTGGACCGATCTCGGTGTCGCCACCGAGCAGCTCACCGTCTCGACAGCCGGCGCCCCGGCCGACCTCAGTCCGTACGTGCAGGCGCTGGCGCCCGGCGACGGCGCACGGCCGTTCTATGCGGACTACGACCTACGCATCACCTACAACCAGCCCTACGTGGACGCGATGTACCAAAAGGCCGGTAGCGCCCTAGTCGCCGATCTCTTTACCGTGGGCGGGCAGCGGGTCGAGCCCGAGGTGATTCGCAGCCGCACGATGCTGCCCGCGATCTCGAGCGAGACTGCGATCCTGCTCGACGAGCTGCAGTCGGCTGACTGCGTCGTGATGGACATCGACTCGATCGCGGGCTACGACGAGACCATCTACCGCACGCGCCTCGCCACCTCCACGGCCTACGAAGTCAGAATCAACGGCGGCGGGCTACCCGATCCGGTCTATCGCTGGAGCTTTGTCACCAGCCGCTACCGTACGTTTGCGGGGCACCTCGCCGACCTCCGAGCGCTGCCGTGGCACGAAAGGCTCGCGGCCGCAGCGGCGTTCAGCACGATCGCAACGCGGCTCGGACCCTTCGCCGATCGTGCGACGGAAGACGAAGCGTGGCGCGCGATCTGGCAGACCGACTTCGGCTTCCCGATTCCCACACTGCCCGAGCGGCCGGAGGTCACCCTGTTCTGGACGCAGCCGGGTGCTTTTGAGGCGCGCGCGTTCGCGCTCGCTAGCCCTGAACCGCTCTTCGCATCGGACCGCACCGTGCTCGTGCTCAAACGCAAGGTCACGCGGTTCATATTCACACCCGCGGGACGTCGGCCGGTGGTGACGTGGCGCGAGGTCGCGCTTGGCCTTGTCCGCTCCCTCGACGGCGCGCGAGCGGTCGCGGTGCCGGTGGACACCTCCGGTCAGCCGGTGCGTCTGGCACCGGGCGCCTACCGGCTCGAGTTCACTTACCGACTCACGGGCGTCGCAGGGTTGCCGGACTTGAGCCGGCAGGGCGACAGCAGCGACGAATCGGGCACATGGGGCTTCACCGTGCCTGCCACTCCCGATCCGATCGTAGATCCGGAGGCCTGATCGTGGCGGCCCACTTCATCCAAGATCCCCGTCTCACGCTGATCAGCGCCGGCTTCCTCGGCGACAAGGAAGCCCAGGACGGTGTGCACCTACGGTGGTCGTTCGACCCGGACCTCGGCTTTCCGGCCGAGGGATTCCAGCTGTACGTCCGTGCCCCCGCGCCCAAGACAACGCTGAAGGTGTCGTTGGCTAACCTTGCCCGTCAACTGCAGCAGCACGCGGCGCCCGCGGGTGTGGATGGCGGCGTGACGGTGCATCGCGCTGACGGAGATCGGCTGGCCGTTGGTACACGCTGCGATCAAATCGGTCTCGATCTCGGGAGCGCGCCGCTCGTGCTGCGCTTCCGGCCGAACTTTGGCGCGCCGCCAGGACTGGTTCGCGAGGTCACGCTAATCGGCGTCACTCAGCAGGGCGCGGCGTTCGCTCGTGCGCTGCATCACGGCCGCGCGGCGGACTGCGCGGCCATTGGCCAGCAGGCGTGCCTCACGCAAGTGCTCGATCCCACCGTCGCGTCGCAGCTCACCCGGCTCGAGGCCGGCGAACGTGTGCTCGCGGGACGGGACCTGCGCCGACAGCGTCGCGGCGTGCGCACGACCTGGTCCGCAGTGATCAAGGGCGAGCGCGCCGCCGCGGCGAAGCGGCTTGCGGACCTTGGCGTCCGGCTACGGGCCGTCGCCACCTGCGTGCCCTTCCAATTGACGCTGCGCGCCGACGCGATCGATGCGGTCCACGTGTCGGGCTGCAATGCGACGCTGCTCGGTCTGGTGTGGAGTCCGTTCGCGCCCGACGAGTGCGACCGTGGATGGAAACCGCTGCACGGGCCAATCTGCCTGCCCGTCGAGGGAGTGCCGGCGTATGGCTGTACGCGGGAGGCTGGGGATGCGCGCTCGATCGCAAAGCGGCGGATTCCCGAGGAAGCCGAGCTGCCGCCGAACGCGCCACGGCGGGCTGCGCTCGAGGCACGGCTGCTCGGTCCCGACTTCGACGAGCTGCACCACTCACTCGAACAGGCACTCGGCGCGGGCGGCCAGTTCTTTGCGCGCCTTGCTTCTGACGATCCGGACGACGGAACGACCTGGCGCTACGACGTGGTACGCGATGCGCTGACCGCGGCCGCTGATCCGTATTTCGCGCGCGTGCTCGGCCTGTATTGGGTCCACACGCTCGCCAACAAGACCGAGCGCTTCGACTACAAGCTCGAGGCGGAGTGGCCGGTGGACGGCGATAAGCGCGTCTTCTGCTGGGTGGTGTTCGATCGCGGCATGGAGGCGCAGCCGGCGCTGCCGGCGCCGACCGGAATCGCCGGAACCTCTGTGCCCGGCTCGGCCCATATGACGCCTGACGGCGTGCTCAACCCCTGCGAGATGGACGTCACCGTGAACTGGCGTCGCCCTTCGGTCTGCGAGATGACGGATCCGGTGTTGAGTCCGATTGCATACCTGGTCGAGCGCACCGACGCCGGCGCACCGGATACTGGCCCGTATCATCTCGCGACGCTGCGCGCGTTCGAGAAGGGCGCCGAGCCCGAGGCCGTGCCGGCGATGATCGCGGATCCGACAGAAGGGCCGTCTCGATTCGCGGCCGGGTACTTCGTGGACCGCGGGCCTGGGTACGGCGTGTTTTACTACCGTGTGCTCGGCCGCGATTTGTTCGGGCGCACGAGCACACCGTCTTCCTCCGCGGCGGTTTCGGTGAAAGACGAAGTGGCGCCAGGGCCGCCGCTCAACCTGGCCGCCGAACACTTCGATCCGGGCGATCCCGATCGTACAGGCAGCGACGTGCTCGCCTGGGCGAATCGCGACGTCGCGCCCAACGCGCCACGGCGAGCGGCGGTTGCGATTCGCTGGATTTGGCCGGCGAGCCGGCAGCTGCAGTACCCGGACCTCGACGAGTTCCGCCTCTACTACCGTGGTGGGTCGCTCAATCACGTCCTGGGCCGCATCACGTCGGTGGCCGAGGTCGCGACGGGCGAATACACCGTCGACACCGACATAGTGCCAGTCGGGCCCGACTTCCCATCACCGCAGGCCGCTATCGATCTCGGCGCGCTGCGCAACGAAGGAGAGGAGTGTCCGATCCTGACTGTGGCGACTGTGACCGGCCGGCTGACGTTCCGCGTGCGCGCCAACCCTGCGGCGCCGCCGCTCGTCGGACCGTGTGCGTTCCGTCTAGGTCGCGGCACGTCACCGACGGCGACGCAGACCGCGCGCGCTCCGTATCCTGCCTTCAAGTCGTTCGGGCTGCCTGCGCACTGGGTCGGCTTCCAGCTCGACCCTGCCATTCCGTCGCCGCCGTTGCGGGTTTCGGCCGACGGCACAGTGCGCGGTCCCTTGCCAGCCGGACTCACCAGCACCGATGTGGATGTGTCGCGCGTGCTGGAGCCGCAAGGCGCCGACGTGCACTGGCACTACCTGCTGCGGCTGCGTGGCCTCACGCTTGCGCCGACAGCCGAGCGCCCGCGTGCCGTCGGCACCTTTGGCATCGGCTCGGTGGACGAAGTATCAAACGAGGGACGGATCGCGCCGCCCGCCGCGATTCTGGCGATCCACCGCGCGACGCCAACGGTGCCGCCGCTCGTCTATCCGCCGGTCAACTTCGCGACGCGCGCCGACTATCACGGCACCTCCTGGTTCCTGCTGGCATGGACCGGAGTGGCGGGTCTTGGCTACCTCGTCTACCGCGCCGGCGACCTCGATCTCCTGGCTGCCGGCGGCATCGATCTCGCCGCGCACCGCGCGCGCACCGCGGACGAGCAGCGCCTTGAGCTCCAGCAGTTGGCCCTGGACCCGGCCCACATCGAGGCGTTCCGAATCGTGACGTCAGCCCCGCTCGCGAGCAGCGGCGGCGCGATGCAGTATCGCGACGCGCTGCCGGGTGCGGTGCTGAACCGGTTCGTGTATCGTGTGCGCGCGACCGATCCCGGTGGCACGCTCGCGCCCTGGCCGCCCGCGTCGAGCGGTTCCTGCGTAGTCGTCGATCTGCCCGGTGTGCCCCCAGCGGCACCGGTGTGGGCCGATGCGACGTTCCCTGCCGACGGCGTCACGCTTCGCTGGGTGCCGAACACTGAGTCGTCGCTTCTCGGCTATCGCGTGTATCGCGCCTACGAAGAAACCGCGGCTGAAGATGTGCGCTCGATGACGCCGCTCTTCGGCGCCGCGCAGGCCGAGGGCAGCGGCGGCGTGACCGGAGTCGTGCTCACGCGCGACGCGACCGGCAAGGTCACTGCCGTCACCGAGCTCGCGGTTGGCGATCGTCGGCCGGGCCGGCTCGTGCAGCTTCTCGATACCGCCGCCGAACCTGGCCGGCCGATCTACTACCGCCTCGTCGCGGAGGACAGCGGCGGCAGCCGCTCGCCGTCGTCGGAGCGGCTGGTCGTGACGCTGCCCAAGGCACAGCCGCCCGAGCCACCGGTGTTTGGTGTCCCTGCGCTCGCGTCAGGCCAAGTCGCGTTGCAATGGACGGCCGCGGAAGCCGATCTCGAGTGCCTGGTGCTGCGTCGCAGCGGCGGCACCATCTGGCGTCCGCTCGGACCGTGGGGCCCTTCGGGCGACTACGCGTTCACCGACGCGGGCGTCGAAACCGGCGTCGAGTACGACTATCGCGTGCGGGTGCGCGACCGCATCGGCCTGACGGCCGATGGTCCCGTCCTGCACATCACGGCGATCTGACGAGGCGACCACGTGCCCGAGTTCACTGGCAATGTTCACAACCTCGAGCTGGCGCTGCCATTCCCCGCGCCCGCCACCGGGGGCAACACGGTGTTCGTCGTCGGACGCACCTTCGGCGCGCCCGGCAGCGATGTGCTCGACGTTTGGGTGGACGACACCGTGAGCAACAGTTACGACCCCCCCGACGGGGCGGCGATCACGCTGCCGATCCGCACGTTGATCGCGTGCACACACGGGTGGTTGCGCTTTGTGGGCGCAGGGCAGCCGGTTCCGGGCCTGCGCACGCGGGACGGGTCGCCGCTCACCGTGACCGACGCAACGCTCGTGCTCCAGGTCTGGCCGACACTGCGCGATAACCTCGAGCGCATGGCCGAGGACGGCAGTTATCTCATTCCGCAGACTGAAGAGGGTCGCGGCGGCCGGCCGGCGCTCGAGTACTTACTCTACGAGAATGTCGATCTCATCACGCTCGACACGGCGATCGAAGCCCTGATCCGCGAGGCGCGCCCCGATCCGTTCTTCACGGCTGCGGAGCGCACCACGATGGTGCAATCGTTCCGTGCTGGCAACATTCAGATCCTCGCGCGCGCGGGCCGAGTGCTCGGCGAGGCCGCGGCTGGCGACCCCGGCCCGCAACCCGTGCCCTCCGGCGCCGGACCCACGTGGCGCCGCCTTACCTTCCGCGCCGCCGATCGGCTCGGGCAATTGTTCGATCCCGGCTATTTCCTCCGTAAGGTGCAGGAGCTGGGCGATCTCGTCGAGATCCCTGTCGTGATCGACAAGACACTGATCCCGTCGCGGCAGGCGGTGAAGGACCATCCGCTGCCGAAGCTGACGCCGCGACGCCGCATCCTCGACTGGCGGGACGAGCGCGGCCGCCCCGTGGCGAATGCGCGGTTCGCACTGCCGCCGGCGACCGGTGACGCCACCACGTTCATCGCCACCGACGACGCGGGCTTGTGGATCGGCCCGGCACTCGCCGCCGGCGACACCGCAGTCGCGGTGGAACGGCTCACGCTCGTGCCCGAAGTGCCGAGCATCCGGCTCGGTACGTTGCCTAACGCTCCGCGTTCATATCCTGCGCTGGAACGTGACGCGATGGCGGACGACTACCTGATCGTCTCGGCCATCGATCTCGAGCAGTGGTTTCCCGCGCGCATCACACCGACGATTCCATCGGAGGAGCCGCTGCGGCGGTTCAGCGAGGGCAATCGCGTCACCGCCATGGTGGACGCGAGGCGCACCTACTGGATGATGTACCGCGCGTTCCGCCGCACCTTCCGCGACGACGACTTCACCGGCGTGGACGAAGGCGCTCGACCCGCGGCCCAAGGTGCGCCGCTAGCCGATCTCGACGGCCACTGCATCTACATCGCCGGCTGGAAGCTCGCGCCCGAGCTGTGGATGCCGGACTTCACGCCCGAAGCCGAGCCAGTGCCGACCTACGGTGCGCAGGCAAATATGACCTCGGGCGCATTCAGCGCAGTCGGGCACCTGATGGGCATCCTGCGCGCGGCGATCAGCGCTGGTGTCGCCGTGCGCGCGCAGCTGTGGCGGCAGCAACAGGAGAACCCTGACTTCAAGACCGACAACACCGCGGCGGTGCTGTTCATCAACCGCGAGGAGGCCGGCCGGCGCGGCCAAGCAATCCTCGACGCCGAAGGACGCACCGTGGGCTCACATCATCAAAAGGCCGTCGTTGTGCAGAACGCCGATGGCCGGCTAGCGTTCGTCGGCGGCGTGGACCTCGCGCTTGGACGGTGGGACACGCCCGAGCACCTGCCGAACGATGAGCGAGCGCGGGGCGGACGTAACATCTCCAATGAGGGCTTCCATGATACGCACACGATGATCGAGGGCCCGGCGGTGGACGATGTCGAGGCCAACTTCCGCCAGCGCTGGAACGCGCATCCCGACTCGGTGCTCGGAGGCCGCACCCCGGTGCCGGCGCGTCCGCCGGCGGAGCTGATCGATCCGATTCCGGACGCGAGCCACTTCGTGCAGATCAATCGCAACATGCCGCAGGGCGTGCCGTCATTCTCATTCCTCAATCCTGAACACGGCGATCCCGGCGCCCGCCAGGCCCGCGTCAATGCCATTCGCCAGGCACGGCGATACGTTTACATTGAAGAGCAATACCTGACGATGGTCGACTCGGCCGACCACGCGGCGCTGCTCGCAAGCGCCACGCCACTCACATTCGTGGCCTCCGATCCCGACACCATTGCCGCCGCCCTCCGAGAGCGGATCGTGGGATCGAACCCGCTCGACTTCGTGGCCATCCTCATCCCGCGCCGGCTCGGGGAAGACCCACGGTTCGCGGACGGGGTACTCTACGAAATGCGCAAGCGGTTCATCACGTTCCTCACGCATGGACTGACCGATGAGCAGAAGCGTGAACGCCTACTGATCTACCACCTGCGCAACCGATCGGGCCAGTTCACCTACGTCCACGCCAAGAACATGATCGTGGATGACGTCTGGGCCAGCATCGGCTCGAGCAACCTCGGCTTCCGCAGCATGACCTACGACGGCGAGATCAACTGCGACGTGATCGACGGGCAGATCTCCCGAGGCGTACGCCGCTACGCTCGCGACTTCCGCATTGCGCTGTGGCGCGACCACCTCCGGCTCGGGGCGGCCGGGGGGCCGCTCGTGCTCGATCCGCGGCGCGGATTCGAGATGCTGCGCGCCGCGGCGGAAGGCAATCTGGCGCGGCCCCACGCCGTGGCGCCGTACGATCCCGCGTTCATTGGCGAGGATCTGACCGAGCCGGGCGCGCCGCCGCTCTACGACCCCGCCAATCCAAATCACGAGATCGTGCGCACTCACCTCATTGATCCCGACGGCCGCAACCCCGACGACCCAGCTCTCGATTACTTCGCATTGCTCGGCCTGATTGGCCAATAACACCGCTTGCGACTTGAGAGTTTCGCCAGAACTACGCGCTTGTGCGCGCGTGGTGGGGTATTACTAAGCAGAGGCAGATCGATGCGCTCGGAGGAAGGAACGTATTTGGCGCACCGCCAGGGGAATCCGCTCCTTGGGCTCTTTCCAGGGGAACATGCTCACTTCGGCCTTCGGCGCGAGCATCGCGGCCTCCATGGCGACGGCGTATGGATGCGCGGGGATATCATCGGGCAGGATCAGTACGGGCGTCTGGCAATTTCGCACGAAATTGCGTGTGACGGTAAAAACGAAGTCGGGGTTGGTGCGATACATCTTGGTCAGAAATTTGTCGACCATCTCCATCGTGATTTCGGGCCGGCGTGCTGTCAGCGCCGGGCCCCAGGTCTTCATATTGCCTTCGTAGAAAAGGTCGCGCATCTCCGGGCGCGACCCGCTGGGCTGCGCCAGCACGGCCGCGACGATACGATCAGGCGCGCGCCGCAAAAGGTTCCAGATGAAGGGGCCGCCAATGCAGAAGCCCATCACCATGAACTTGTCGATGCCCAGGTGATCCAGCAGGCCGAGATGGTCGTCGGTATATGCATCCCAAGGCCGGTCGATCTCGAGCGGGCCGGATGAGTGGCCGCCATCGGCGTTGCGCAGGTCCGACGCGATGCAGCGATACTCTCCCTTGAACTCCTCGATCGGGTTAAACGGCGAACTGCGGGTGAAGCCGGAGATCGTCGAGTTCAATCCTCCGCCGGCAATGAGCAACAACGGGAAGCCAGAACCGGCCTCCTGGAAGTGGATGCGAACAGCGCCTTTTTCGTAGAGGGAGACAGCTGCTCCTCCCTGCCCAGTCTGCTGAGCAAACACGCGCGGCGATGCGGCCATCGCCGTCGCCGCGGCGCCGGTTGCCAGTATGGTACGTCTGATCGGATCCATAATTGGCGCCTCCTTATCATTGTCATGGCCGGTGCGTGCGGCTCGAAGCGTGGCGGACCGGTCCGAGGCCACTAGGACGATCAAACGCTTGGTCCGAGGTCCGCTTTCAGGAGCAACTCGAAAACATTTGCTCGTTCTGTGCCTTGTTGGGCCAAGCTATGACGGCTTGTCCTAAAAATGCAATCCACGCAATCGTTGACATGGGCCGAGGTTGTTGTGAGGCGTGCGGCTTTTGGCTCTGCCACCAACGTCATCCGAATCTTGCACCGTCTGATTCAGTCGCACATTTGGTCGAACTCATTTTTTCGTTGGCGAGCTCACTCCATCTTCGCTCCGGAGACTTCAACCACTTCTTTCCATTTGGCGAGTTCCGATCGCTGAAAGCGCGCCGCGTCCTCTGGCGATCCGCCCGCAGGAAGCGCCCCTACTTCGAGCAGCCGGTTTTTGACCTCGTCCGACGCGAGCACCTTGTTCACCTCGGCGGCGAACCGATCGGCGACATTTTTAGGTGTTCCCTTCGGGGCGGCGAAGACCACCCATGAAGACAGATCGAAGCCCGGGACAGCCATTTCGCCGATCGCCGGCACGTCGGGAAGGTTAGGCGAGCGTTTTGCCGACGTTATGGCGACAATGCTTACTTTGTCGGTGCCGACGAATCCCTGGAAGGTCGGCAGGCCGTCGATGACGAAATCGACATCGCCGGCGACGAGCGCTTGCGCCGCCGGACCACCTCCGCGAAAAGGGATATGGACGGCATCGAGGCCCGCGCGATGCAGGAACATTGCTGTAATTAGATGGCCCGTGGAGCCGATGCCGGAAGATCCGAAATTAAGAGCCTTGGGCCTCGCCTTCAGATGCGCGGTGAAGTCGGAAAGATTTGCGGCGGGAATTTTCCTGCTGACCGCCAAGATCTGCGGAAAAGTTGCCACGTGGCTCACGGCAACAAAATCGGTCAAGGCATTGTACGGCAGTTTCGCAAACATATGCGGATTGATGGCAAGCGTTCCTGGCGAGCCTGCCAGAAACGTGTAGCCGTCCGGTTCCGAACGAGCGACCGCTTCCGTGCCGATATTCCCGTTGCTCCCGGTGCGATTCTCGACAACGACGTTCTTGCCCAGGTTCTCGGCGATGTGTGCGGCCACAATGCGAGTCACGACGTCAGCCGCGCCCCCGGCAGAAAATGGCACGATGATGCGGACGTAACGTTGCGGCCAAGTCTCCGCAGATGCCGATCCAAACGCAGCAATCCAAATCAATACCGCCGTGATTGTCCTGAAGACAGTCATTCTCTCTCTCTTCAGCCCAGAGTTCTATCCGAGACCGGGAGATCGGTCACGAACATGTGCCCTGGCGCATGAGTGATCATCTCGCAGATCCCGACGGTGGTCGCGGCCGATTGGGCTGTGATTCCGCAGGCCCAGAAAGCAGGGATCGTGCCAGGCTCCTCGTCGGGTGCCCTACCCCAGTCAACCTTGGCAAGGTCAGGAATGCCGATGCGGACGGGATCTCCGACGTGAATCGGCGCTCCATGGGATAGAGGAAACCGCGACGTCAATTCGATGACCCTGAGGAGGAGAAGCTCTGGAACAGGCCGATAACTGACAACCACGGGGCTATGGAACACCCCCGCAGGCCGGCACATCAAAGTGGAACGATACTGGGCGGGAAACGCGTCCTCCCGGACCAAATGGGGGAACGGAATTCCGGCGTCGAGTAGGACCTGGTCTATCGACAGGTTGCAGCCCGTTAGGAAAGCCACGTGATCGGAACGCCACTGGGCACGCAAGTCGCGAACGCGGTCCACCAACTTTCCGTCGCGATAGATGCAGTAACTCGGGATATCGACCCGAATGTCCGCGTCCGGAGCGGCAATCCGTGGCACCGGATCTCCTGGATCGGTTACATCGAGGATCGGCAGCGCCCGGGGATTGCGTTGACAGAAACGCATGAAGTCGAAGGCCAAGTGCTTAGGCAGAATGGTCACGTTCGCCTGGTGAAAGCCCAGTGCCAACCGCTTGGTATTTGTCGTCCAGCGGCCTTCGCGAACTGCCATGCGAACGGTCCGAGGAGCCGCGTGTTCCAACTCCGCCCGCGTCAGCGCTGCGGAAGATACGGATGCCGTCACCCGCACAGCTCCAACGTTGCATACGCACACGTGCGCGCCGTCGTCATGAGTTCGGAAATGTGAGCCCGTTCGTCCGGTGCCGGCCACTCTGGATATCGCTTGATATCGCCCGGCCCGAACTGCACAGCGGGGATGCCGGCTGCCTGCAATACGTTGCCGTCACCGAAATTGCCGATGCGCTCGACGCCACCGATCAGCGGCTTCTCACCTGTCGCCAGCTCATAGCCGCGCGCCAACGCACCGACCAGCGGGTGATCGTCATCAAGAGCGGTCGGCTCCATGTAGAACGGATCGTTCGGGCCATTCGCCGGGATGGTGACCTCGCAGTCTACTGCCTGGTTTTCGCGGCGACAGGCATCGATGACGCGTGCAACGTCTTGCCACACGCCCTCCAGCGTCATGCCCGGAACGGTACGGATCTGGAAGACGAGATCGCAGGTCCGTCCGTAATGGTCCTTCGAAATCACGTCGTAGCGGATCATTGGGAAATCCGGCAACTGCGGATGGGGCGTAAATGTCAGCCATCCACCCGGCTTAATTGGTGTAAGGCTTGGCCCAAACTTCTGCACAAACAAGGCCTGCTGCTCGATGGGATTGAAATAGGTCCGTCGCGCTTCTTCGGTAAAGCGGAAGAACAATCCGGGGGTATTGGTATGGAGACGTACCCGAATGGAACCGACGATGACCGATCCGATCGTATTGGCCGAATGTTCCAGGTTTATGCAGTAGTCAGCGCGGACTCCGTTCTTCAAGAGCGTTCGTGTGCCCCATCCGCCAAGCTTGTGAGAGGCCACAGGACAAAATAGGACATCGCCCTTGAGCTCGGTGTGCGTGTCGATAATCGCCTTGAGCCCACAAAATGCTGCAGCAAGACCTCCCTTATCGTCTTGGGCACCCAAGCCCCAGATCCACCCGTCCTCGAACTTGCCTTCCGTCGGATGAACGGTCCATCCGGGCATTTCGACGTTCACGTCGAGATGACCATTGATCATGAGCGTGGGACCGCCGCCTTTGCCCTTGAGACGCCCGACCGCCTGGCGCGTCTTCTTGCCAGCCTGGATCGGATGATCCACGTCCATGGTTGTTACTTCGAGGCCAAGACTGCGCATGCGCTCGACCATGAAGTCCGTAAGCCTGCCCTCCTCGAAATTAGGGCTGGGAATAGCGATCATTTGCCGCGCCAATTGCACGACGTCCTCGCTCCGAATCCGATCGAAGACGGGCCCGACAGCGTCCTTGTTGATCATTCGATGCTCGTGAACAGGGCTGGAGGCAGATGACAAGACCTGAAAGTATGCGGCAACATCCCAAAGGGGGTCAAACAGAACCCCGAGGCCGGAAACTAATCATGGCGCGCTTTTCCTTCGCAAGACCACTCCTGATTGGGTTTTTGTGTACCCTCCTTCCGCCGGTCACTGAATTGGCCGGGTCGGCATCCGCGCAGGGTACCGATGGTTTTCCTCGCCAGCCCGTGCGGATCATCGTGCCGTTCGCGGCGGGCGGAGCCCCCGACACGGTGGCACGCCTGCTCGCTCAATACTCAAGCGACGGGCTCGGGCGCGTGTTCGTGGAAAACATCACCGGCGGCGCCGGCAACATCGCAATGCAAGCGGGCGCCCGTGCGGCACCCGACGGCTACACCGTCCTGATGTGCACGCTCGGGTGCGCCTCAAACCTGTTTTTGCTCGACAACATGGGATGGGATCCGCGCACGGATATCGCCCCCGTGATACTCGCCGGTGTGCTTCCGAACGTCTTAGTGGTCGGCCCCAGCATCAACGCGACTTCGGTCAAACGTTTCATCGAGCTTGCACGCGCGAAGCCTGGCAGTCTCTCGATGGCGTCTTCCGGAATCGGTTCGGCTTCTCATCTCGCCGGTGAGATGTTCAAGGCCATGGCAGAAGTGGAGATTCTTCATGTCCCATACCGCGGCTCCACGGCGGCCTTGCCGGATATCGTCGCAGGCCGGGTCGATTCCATGATTGTCAGCCTGCCGGAGGCGCTGCAACTGATCAAGTCAGGCCAGCTGCATGCTCTCGGCGTGAGCACGGCCGACCGCACGGCATCGCTGCCGGATGTGCCGACGATTTCGGAAGCCGGCGTGCCAGGCTATGCGGTGGTGGCGTGGTCGGCGATGTTCGTACCGAAAGGGACGCCTGCGGCCATCGCTACGCGACTCAATGCTGAGTTCGGTAAGGCGCTGCAAAACCCGCTCGTCAAATCGCGGCTTGCAGACATCAGTGTTCAAGGCGGGGGCGGCCCGCCCGAGAAAGCGGCACAATTGCTGCAGTCGGAGATCGGCTCATGGGGCAGGTTGATCAAAGAACGCAACATCAAAGCTGAGTGAGAAGTCTGGCGTTAGGGCCGGCTATGGTCCTGAGTGCGGCCGTGGGTTTATCAACCCCGGCCGATATCAAGCTGGAATGGATGCCAGCTACCCTCGCATCCCCGATGGTGATGGACGCGGACCGCGCATCCTTGCACTGGAGATGACGCCCAACACCTCGGCCGTGGCGGTCTGCTGCTGCAGCGATTCGCGCAGCTCGTTGAGCAGCCGCGTGTTCTCGATGGCGATGACAGCCTGTGCGGCGAAGTTCTGAACCAGCTCGATCTGCTTGTCAGTAAATGGTCGGACCTCCTGGCGTTGCATGTTGATAGAGCCGATCAGCTCATTCTCACTGAGCATTGGAACGGCGAG
>Ga0105245_10001689_pt1 | contig 20076 bp, 23 predicted proteins | sample KBSM54metaG_FD_81523 | JGI IMG/M metagenome (GOLD analysis project Ga0105245, IMG submission 81523) | Miscanthus rhizosphere microbial communities from Kellogg Biological Station, Michigan, USA - KBS M5-4 metaG | ecosystem: Host-associated > Plants > Roots > Rhizosphere > Soil | place...
GCTGGTCCTTGACGTATACGCCGTTGGTGCTGTTGAGATCCTGGATAACGCTCAGGAACTGGTTGCTGATGATCTGACAATGATGTCGGCTGATGGTGCGATCGTCGATCTGCAGATCCGCATCCGCCGCCCGTCCGATCATCATCCGGCCGATGTGCAGCGGGTACTCGGCCAGGAGCTCCCCGGCATTCATGACCAGCAATCGAGCGATGCGCGCGCCCACCATATCTTTATGGATCGGCGCCAGCGTGCGCTCTGACGCTGCCGGAACCTCGACGGAAGCCCCAAGGGCGATGGAGTCCGGTGCAGGAGCGGGCTGCGGCGCCGCGGGGCTTCCCGGAGCGCTGGCTCCATCGATCGGAATTTCCGCGGGCACTTCCCTGGGCAATTCCCTGGGCGCTTCCCTCGCGATTTCTCTGGGCGGTTCGCTGGGTGCAGGCGCGACGTAAGCTGGGCGATTGCTGAGTGGCGGCAATTTCAGCTCGGTGGCGGCCGCCTCGATGTCCTCCGGCAGCACATGATCGCGCTCGGCTTTGGCGGCAATGCTAAGCGCGGCATCGCACAGCGAATTGATCAGCCGCGGCGCACCGCCGGCGTAACGGTCAATCGCCTCGAAGCATCCGGTCTGAAAGATATCGCGTCCCTGCGAGCCTGCGATTGCCAGGCGGTGCACGATGTAGCCGTGGACCTGGTCGGGCGAGAGCTCCGTCAGATGAAAGCGCAAGCGCACGCGTTGTGCCAGCTGCGCGGACTCGGGCGCATCCAGCTGCCGGCCCAACGGCGGTTGGCCCACGAGGATCACGCGCATCGGGGCTTCTGCGCCCGATGGAACCTCCAGCAGAGAGCGCAGCTGCTCGAGGAGCGCTGGCCCCAGGTTCTGCGCCTCATCCATGATCAGCAGCACCTTGCGACCGGCCGCGCGCTGCTCGGCCAGGTAGCCGTTGAGCGTCCCCAAGAGCGCCGCGCGGTTGCCGCGGAAGGGTATGTAGCCGAACTGCTCGAGCAGCGCCTGCAGGAACTCGTTGGTCGAGATCGGCGCCTGCGTCAGGTGCGCGACCACCACGCTCTTGTCGAGTTCGCGCCGGAAGGTGTCGACCAGCAGCGTCTTGCCCGAGCCGGGCTCGCCGGTGATGACCACGAAGTCATCGGCGGAGGAAACCGCCAATTCCAGATAGGCCTTGGCGCGCGCGTGCGACTTGCTTAAGTACAGGTAGCGCGAGTCCGGACTGGTCTGGAATGGCGCTTCCTTGAGCTTGAAGGTGGTCAAATACATCCGCTCTCTCGCTGGCCTTATGCTCGCCGCGGTCGCCCAGTGTAGCTCTTATGCGTGGGCCCCAGCGCGCAGCGCGCCAGCCAATGCCCGCAACAGCCGGCGCGTGCGCACATTGCGCTCCCCGGCGGTCGGTGCGACCAGCGTACAGTGCCCCAGTTTGCGCCCGGGCCGCGGGCTCTTGCCATATTCGTGCAAATGCACTCCGGGCTGTGCCAGCACCGCCGCGCGCGCGGGCATACGCCCAATCAGGTTGACCATCGCCGAATGTCCCGTCACACCGGCGCGGCCCAGCGGCAGGCCGGCAATCGCGCGCAGGTGGTTCTCAAACTGGCTGGTGTGCGCCCCTTCGATCGTCCAGTGCCCTGAATTGTGCACGCGTGGTGCCAGTTCATTGGCGATCAGACGCCCGTTCCTGACAAAAAATTCGATGGCCAGCACGCCCACATAGTTAAATTCCCGTAACACGGCGCGCATGGCGGTGCGCGCCTGGCGCTCGAGCGCGGGCGCCGACCAGGGTGCGATGCTCAGTCGCAGCATGCCCTCCTGGTGCCAGTTGCGCGTGAGCGGATAGAAGGCCTCGCTGCCGTTGCGCGCGCGCACGCCGATGGCCGAGACTTCCGCCTCGAAGTCCACGAGCTCCTCGTAGAGGAGCGGTGCGCCGCCCAGTTTCTCCCAGGCCGCACCGATCGCCTTGTGGTCGCGGATCAGCGCCTGACCCTTGCCGTCGTAACCCATGCGCCGGGTCTTGAGCATTCCGGGCGTGCCGATCTTGAGGCAGGCGCGCTTAAGCTCCGCAAGGCTGGAGACCGGCGCGTGACGCGTGGTGCGCACTCCGAGCCGTTCAAACAATCGTTTTTCGGCGAGCCGGTCCTGCCCGGTGGCGAGCGCGCGCAGCGGCGGGGCGATGCGGGTGCGCAGGCCGCGGGTCGCCGAGCGCAGCGCCGCCACGGAGATGTTCTCCCAATCGAAGCTCAGCACATCACAGCGCCGTGCCAGCTTGCGCAGCAGCGCGCGGTCGGTGAACTCGCCCACCAGCACCGGTGCCAGCGCGGCGGCGGGCACCGACGCATCGCGATCCAGGAACAAGAAGTCCAGACCCAGCGGGTAGCCTGCGAGCGCGAGCATGCGGCCGAGCTGGCCCGCGCCCACGATGCCGACGGTCATGCCGCCGGGTTCCGCGGGTCGGGGTGGGCGAGTATGGCTTCGGTTTGCCGGCGCCGATGCTGCAACAGCGCTTCTGCGATCTGCGGGTAGCGGCCGGCGAGAATGGCCGCGGCGAACAGCGCGGCGTTGGTGGCCCCCGCTGCCCCGATCGAGAAGGTCGCCACCGGGATCCCAGCGGGCATCTGCACGATCGAGAGGAGCGAATCCAGTCCGTTGAGAGCGCGCGACTGCACGGGAACCCCCAGCACCGGGAGCGCGGTTTTGGCAGCGGCCATGCCGGGCAGGTGCGCGGCGCCGCCGGCTCCGCAGATCAGCACCTCGAGGCCGCGCTCGGCCGCGCCGCTGGCGTATTCAAACAGCAGGTCAGGCGTGCGATGCGCCGAGACCACGCGCACCTCGTGGGCAATGCCGAGTTTTTCGAGCATCTCCCCGGCAGGCCGAAGGCTGTCCCAGTCGGAAGCCGACCCCATAATGACGCCGACCAGTGGCTTCATCGGCGTATTTTACCACGCGTGCCGCCCTGGCCGGCGGCCTCATCGAGCACGCGCTCGATGGGCGCTAAGTCCAGCTCGCGCATCAAGCGGCCAATGTACTGGTAGTGACGGGCGAGCGCTGAGTGTCCGCGCAGCCGCCGGGCCTCGTGCAGCGCCTCGAGCAGATCGGCAGGCAGCGCGAGTGGGCGCAACTGTTCCTCACTAAGGGTGGTGAGCCGTACGCCAAGCTTCTGCGCGTATTCGGCGGCGCGCTTGCGAGCCGAGCGCGAGGGGCGCTCGGCGTATTCGCCATCCTCGTCGGTAAGCTCGGTGTCGCTCATGCATCGTAGATCCGGCCGGCGCCAGCGCGCGCACTGCTACAATTCTGCCATGTCCCAGGAAGTCGATGCGACACGCATTCCGGAGCTCGAGCAGGTAGTCGGCAGCGCACTGGCGCGGGCGAAGCAAGCCGGAGCGTCGTCGGCCGACGCGGACGCCAGCATCCAGAAGGGCCTGACCGTATCGGTGCGTCTCGGCGAGGTGGAGACCATCGAGTACCATCGCGACCGCGGCATGGCGGTCACCGTGTATTTCGGGCACCGCAAGGGCTCGGCCAGCACCGCCGATTTGCGCTCCGCCGCCGTGAACCTGACCGTGGACAAGGCTTGCGCGATCGCGCGTCATACGGCGAGCGATGAGTGCGCGGGGCTGGCAGATGCGGATGCCATGGCCCGCGAATTTCCGGATCTGGATCTGGATCATCCCTGGACTATCGAACCGGAGCAGGCCGTGGAAATCGCGCGCGAGTGCGAGGCGGCGGGCCTGGCCGTGGATGCGCGCCTGAAGAACTCGGAGGGCGCTTCCTTGAGCACGCATCGCGGCGTGCGGGTGTTCGGCAACAGCCACGGATTTCTGGCCGGCTATCCGAGCACCAGCCATTCGCTCAGCTGCGCGCTGCTCGCGCAAGCCGGCAGCGACATGCAGCGCGACTACTGGTACTCGGTCAGTCGTGACGCCGCCGAGCTGCAGCCCGGACCTGTCATCGGCCGGCGCGCCGCCGAGCGTGCCGTGGCGCGCTTGGGTGCGCGGCGGCTAGGCACGCGCCGCGCCCCGGTGCTGTTTTCTCCGGAGATGGCGCGCGGATTGTATTCGCACCTGGTGGGCGCCATCCGCGGCACCAGCCAGTATCGCCGTGCTTCGTTCCTGCTCGATGCCGCGGGCCAGCAGGTGCTGCCGGCGTTCATGCAGATGCAGGAGCGGCCGCACCTGCCGCGGGCGCTGGCCAGCAGCAGCTTTGACGGCGAAGGCGTCGCCACCCGCGATCGTGAGCTGGTGCATGACGGTGTGCTGGACGGCTACGTGCTGGGCAGCTACTCGGCGCGCAAGCTGGGACTCAAGACCACCGGCAACGCCGGCGGTGTGCACAATCTTCTGGTTTCCGCTCCGGGCGCCAGCCATGAGTTCGCCGAACTGCTGAGCCAGATGGGCAGCGGCCTGTATGTCACCGAGCTCATGGGGCAGGGGGTCAATGGCGTCACGGGCGATTATTCGCGCGGCGCCAGCGGCTTCTGGATCGAGGGCGGCGCGGTGGCCTATCCGGTCCACGAGATCACGATCGCCGGCAACCTGCGCGACATGTTGCGCGGGATCGTCGCGATTGGCACCGACGTGGACGAGCGCGGCGCGATCAGGTGCGGCTCGGTGCTGGTCGAGGGCATGACCATCGCCGGCGAGTGACTTGCACGGCGCACTGACCCTTAGCTGGTTTCCGTCACCCACTCCTCAAGGGTGCGCGCGTCCAGCCGTGTGCGCCACAGCTGCTCGAACTCGCCGTGCAGTCTAAGCACCGGGGCTGGGGCACCGGAGAGATCATCACCGTGCACGCTGTTGGCGCTGCGCACCGTGCTCAAGATCTCCTGCAGCCGGATACGACCCGCATCGCGTCCTGGGAGCAGCAGTTCATGCTCGGTGGTCACCAGCAGGCCTGTGGCCTCGAGCGCACGCACCGTGCGCGCGACCGAGATGCCTGGAATGCTCAGATGAGCCGCCAGAGTATTGATACTCCAGCGCGCGCTGCCCTTAAGGTGGCTTTGGGCTACCAGATACATGACGCTCAGCGCCAGCTGCTCGCTTTCGGCAATCGACAGCCTTGGCTCGCGCAAGCCGATGCGCAGATAACTGGGATTTTGCAGATAGAAGGACAGCTGCGCTCCCAGCAGCAGGATCAGCCAGCTAAAGTAGATCCACACCAGCGCAGCGATGAAGATTGCAAAGCCGGCATAAACGATCGTCAGGTGCGTGGAGACCTGGACCAGGTTCGTGAATACGCGGCCGATCGCGGTCCAGAGGATGCCGGCCGCCAGCCCTCCGATCAGCGCCGGGAGTTGGCGTACGCGCGTGTTGGGGATCAGCGCATAGATCGCCGCGAATATGCCGCTGACCAGGGCCACCGGCACGAGCGAGATCAGACCGCGGGCGAGCGCGCCGAGAAGCGGCAGGTGCGCGACTGTCTGCACCGGAATGCTGGCCGAGGTGAGCTTGGCCATTCCCACCAGCGCGCCGATCAGGACCGGTGCGATCACCAGTAGCGCGAGGTACTCGGCGATCCGGCGCACGAAGCTGCGCGGCTGCTCCACGTGCCAGACGAAATTGAGGCTGTCCTCGACCCGCTTGACCGTGCCGAGCAGCGTCCAGATCAGGACAGCGAGCCCCACCGAACCCAACAGTCCGCTGCGCACGCGATCGGCGAAACTCATGACCTTCTCGGTCAGCTCGCCGGCGGCACTGCCCATCGGCAGGAAGAACTCGTAGACCAGGGGCTCCAGTTCGCGCTGCGCCCCGAACCCGCGCAGCAGTGCGAAGCTGAAGGCGATGAGCGGTACCAGCGCCAGCACGGTGGCGAATACCAGCCCGTTGGCGTGAATGTTGAGCCGACCACCCAGCAGATCGCGCAGCAGCGCGTACAGGTATTGCGCGAGGCGGCGTAGGCGCTCGCGCCAGTTGCCGGGGTCGATGGGGCCAAACAGCCACTGTTCAACGTGGGCGCGCCATCGCTCCCACATCAGCACAAACGGGCCTCCGCGGGCCGCGGTGGCCCGGTGAGCCGCGCCAGTGCTTCGGCGTACTTCTCGGCGGTGCGCGCGATGACCTCATCGGGCAGTCGCGGTCCGGGCGCACGCTTGTCCCAGTCGAGGGTCTCGAGGTAATCGCGCACGAACTGCTTGTCGAAGGAAGGCGGGCTCTCGCCGGGCCGCCACGTGGCCGCCGGCCAGAAGCGGCTGGAATCCGGAGTCAGCACCTCATCGATAAGGATCAGGGCACCGGACTCGTCGATCCCGAACTCGAACTTGGTATCGGCGATAATGATGCCTCGCGCGCGCGCATGCGCCGAGGCGTGGCGGTAGATGGCGATGGCGGTATCGCGCACCGCCGCGGCGCGCTCCTCGCCAATCAGGCGCGCGACGGTCGCGAAATCAATATTCTCATCATGCTCGCCGGCGGCCGCCTTGGTCGCCGGGGTGAAGATCGGCTCCGGCAGCGCATCGGCCAGCTTCAGGCCCGGCGCCAGCGGATGACCGCAGACCGTGCCGGTGCGCTGATAGTCCTTCCATCCCGAGCCGGAAAGATAACCGCGCACCACCGCCTCGATCGGCAGTGCACGCAGCCGCTTCACGATCGCGGCGCGTCCGTGCAGCATGGCCAGTTCTTTTGGATCTCTGATTAGATCCTCGAGCCGACGCTCGGTGCGGTGGTTGCGGACGATGCCGGCGGTGTGATCGAACCAGAACTCGGAAATCGTGTGCAGCACGCGGCCCTTGCCGGGAATCGGGTTGGGCATCACGACATCGAAGGCGCTGAGCCGGTCGGTGGTAACGATCAACAGGTGCTGGTCATCGGCCGCATAGACATCGCGCACCTTGCCCCGGTGCAGGAGCGGCAGGGACGAAAGCGCGGTCTCGTATACGGCGGCGGGGGCGTCAGCCAAGCTCGGTTACCATACGGGTTTCGGCGCGGGGCGCGCATCTTGCCGCCCGCTCGGCGGCGTGGTCAAGCAAAGTAAATCATGGGCTGGAACGGCAAGATCATCGGCGCGGCGATAGGCATGTGGCTGGGCGGCCCCATCGGGGCCGCACTAGGCCTGCTTGCCGGGCACCAGTTCGACGTGGGTGATGCCAACGCGGCAGGCGATGAGGACGGCGTCGCGCCCGGACCGCACGGCGCCGCGCGGGTGCACGCGCTGTACTTCCCGGCGGTGTTCCGCGTCATGGGCCACATCGCCAAGGCGGACGGGCGCGTCAGCGAGCAGGAGATCGCCGCCGCGCGCAGCGTGATGTCGGCACTGCGACTGAACCCTGAGCAGGTGCGGTTGGCCATCGGGTATTTCGGCGAGGGCAAGCGCCCGGAGTTCGTCCTCGAGTCGGAACTGGCCGAACTGCGCCCGCTGATGCGCGCCTACCCGCAGATGGCGCAGTTCTTCATAGAGATACAGCTCCAGGCCTCGCTGGCCGGCAACGGACTGGGGGCGCGGCCCCGCGCGCAGCTGCTGCGCACCGCCCAGATGCTGGGCTTGGGCAGCAACGACTTCGCGCGGCTGGAAGCGCTGATGCGCTGGCGCATGGGCGCGGGTGCGCAGCCGCCGCACGCCGCTCGGGGGCCCGCCGAGGCGGACCGGCTGCGCCAGGCCTACGCACTGCTGGAGACGCCCGCGAGCGCCTCGGATGAGCAGGTGGTCAAGGCCTACCGGCGGCAGATGAGCCGCAACCATCCCGACAAGCTCCAGGCCAACGGCCTGCCCGAGTCGATGCTCGAACGCGCCAAGGAGCGCACCCAGCAGATCCAGGCCGCCTACGAGTTGGTGCGCGCGGCGCGCGGCATGCGCTGAGCGCGGCCGTCACGTAAACTTAAGGTATGGCCACGCCCTGGATTGCACCCTCGATTCTGTCCGCCGACTTCGCGCGCCTGGGCGCGGAGGTGGACGCCGTCATCGCCGCCGGCGCCGACCTGGTGCATTTCGACGTGATGGACAACCACTACGTCCCCAATCTCACCATCGGGCCGCAGGTGTGCGCGGCGCTCCGCAAGTACGGAGTGACGGCGCCAATCGATGTGCACCTGATGGTGCAGCCGGTCGATCGGATCGTGCCCGACTTTGCGCGCGCCGGTGCGACATACATCAGCTTCCACCCGGAAGCGACCGAGCACGTGGACCGCACCATCGGACTGATCCGCGAGCACGGCTGTCGCCCGGGGCTGGCATTCAACCCGGCAACGCCCCTCGACTGGCTCGACTACACGCTCGAAAAGCTCGACCTGGTGCTATTGATGTCGGTCAATCCGGGCTTCGGCGGGCAGGAATTCATACCCGGCGTGCTGCCCAAAATCGCCGAGGTTCGCGAGCGCGCGCTCGCGATCGGTCGTGAGATCAGAATCGAAGTCGACGGGGGCATCAAGCCGGAACTGATCGCGGCCGTGGCGCGGGCGGGTGCGGATACTTTCGTGGCCGGCTCGGCCATTTTCGGGAGCGCGGACTATGCCGCCACCATTCGCGCGCTGCGCGCAGGCATCGCCGCTGGCGGACTGGCCGCCAAGGCTAAAGATCTGAAGGCCGCCCCCTAAAAAACGCGCGTCAGGCGCTATTCTTCGTCGTCTTCGTCCCCGTCATCATCGGTACGTGCGCTCGCCGCCATCGGCCGTGCCGAGGCTGTGCCCGCGCTGCGCGCCGGAATGACCACCGGACGGGTCTTCATCTTCGGGCGAGCGTTGAACACCACAATGGTCTTGCCCGTGGCTCGCAGCAGGCCCTGTTCCTCGAGCACCTTGAGCACCCGGCCCGCCATCTCGCGCGAGCATCCGATCAGGCGCGAGAGCTCCTGACGGGAGACCTTGATCTGCATTCCTTCCGGATGGGTCATCGCGTCGGGCTCGCCACACAGATCCATGATGGCGTGCGCAACACGACCCGTAACATCCACGAAGGCCAGGTCGCCAAGCTTGCGATTGGTGCGATCGAGTCGCGTCGCCAGCTGCGTTGCCAGCTCGAAGATCAGTCCGGGGCTTTCAGTCGCTACCTGGCGGAAGCGCGGATAGGTCATTTCGGCCAGCTCGCAGGCGCTGCGGGTACGGACCCAGGCGCTGCGCGTGGGCTGTTCGTAGAACAAGCCCATCTCGCCGAAAAACTGGCCCTTGTTCAAGTAGGCCAGCACCATCTCGTTACCTTCCTCGTCCTCGATCATCACTTCGACCGAGCCGCTGATCACGTAGTAGAGCACGTCGGGCAAATCCCCGGCGTGTATCAGCACAGTCTTGGACGGTACGGTACGGACCCGGCAATAACTCAGGAAGCGGTTGATTGCCGGAATGTCGCTCAATGCTCTGACATTCTCTTCCATAGGGCGTGCACTTTGGTCGCGTGAAAGATTATTCATCTTCGCTTTGTATTACATAAATCCATCTGGCCGCAAGTCTTTGTGAAAACTCATATCCAATAGGCGAGCCGGGTCATCACTTTTGAGGTCAGTCCCATCCCAGTGCGCGCCCACAGCGGCAGTTCGGCGGCGCCCTTGGATTGAGCGACATTCGCATGCCGGACCTCATCGCTTTGCATGGTTTCCAGAATGCGTCGGCTGCGCAGGTCAGTGGCCGGGAGCTGGCCTAAGTGCTCGGCCAGGTGGCTTTCGACCTGGCGCTCGGTCTCGGTCAGGAAGCCTAAGCTCAGGGCATCGCTGAAGGTGGCCGCCATAGCGCCGATCGCAAAGGACCCGGCGTACCACAAGGGATTGAGCACGCTGGTGTGAGCCTTCAGTTCCTTGAGGCGCTCCTCGCACCAGGCCAGGTGGTCGCCTTCCTCGGCGGCAGCTTCAAGCAGATATTGTCGCGTTGCAGCAGAGCGGGCCATGAGGGCCTGACCGTGGTACAGGGCCTGGGCTGAAACCTCGCCGGCATGGTTGACCCGCATGAGGCCGGCCACGTGTCGGCGCTCCGATGCCCCCAATTCGGGGGCCGGGGGCAGTTCTGGGGGGGGTCGGGCCGCCGTGGCGGGCACAAACAGGGCTCGCAGTGCATTATCGGCGGCCTGCAGGAGGCCATCGACCGTCAGGCTCGGGGGCAGTGGGCTGGCCATGAGCACATTATAGTAGTGGGGACCGCAAGGGCGGTATGACCTCCTTTTAATGGCCCCCAGCCCCCAGGCCCGGCCGGGCCCTTGGGACGCAAGCGGTTCTTTGCAAAGCGCGGGGGGCTTGAGTACACTTCCGCGCCATTTTTCCGGAAGCCCAAGAGGCGCTGCGGGTCATCCGCCGCCCGGCTCTTTTCCGGTTCGGATCTGGAGTTCGCCTCGCATCATGAAGACGATTTTTGCCAATTCCGCCACGGCGCGCGGCGACTGGTACGTAGTGGACGCCACGGGCAAGACCCTCGGGCGCCTGGCCTCGCAGATCGCCCACCGGCTCAAGGGCAAGCACAAGGCTACCTATAGCCCGCACGTGAACATGGGTGACCACATCGTGGTGTTGCACGCCGGCAAGATCGCCGTGACCGGCAACAAGCTCGACGACAAGATGTATCACCACCACACCGGTTACATGGGCAACCTCAAGTCGATCGCGCTCGGCAAGCTCCTCAAGGAGCACCCGGAGCGCGCACTGCAGTTTGCCATCAAGGGCATGCTGCCCAAGAACACGCTCGGCCGGAACATGTACCGCAAGTTGCACGTGTTCGCCGGCGGCGAGCATCCGCACGCCGCGCAGCAGCCCAAACAACTCGCACTGTAATTAACGCTTTAGGATCCAAAGCCCATGGCAGCTTCTCCCGACTACGGCACCGGCCGGCGCAAGACTTCAACGGCGCGTGTCTACATGCAGGCCGGGACCGGCCGCATCACAATCAACGAGCGTCCGCTCGATGAGTTCTTTGGCCGTGAGACTGGCCGCATGATCGTGCGCCAGCCGCTCGAGCTGGTGCAGCTGCTGGGCAAGCTCGACATCACCGTGCAGGTCACGGGCGGTGGCATCACCGGCCAGGCCGGCGCGATCCGCCACGGCATCGCCCGCGCGCTGATGAAGTACGACGCCAAGCTGCGCCAGCCGCTGCGTCAGGCCGGCTTCGTGACGCGTGATGCCCGTGAGGTCGAGCGCAAGAAGGTTGGACGGCGCAAGGCACGTCGGGGCCCGCAGTACTCCAAGCGCTAGTGCGCGCGATGGCCTGAGGCGCTTACTGCCGGGCTTGCGTGCGTTAAGCGTTCAGCGCTGTTTGCAGGTGTTGGGTGTACGGGTGGGGGATCGTCTAGTGGTAGGACCGCGGACTCTGACTCCGCTAACCTAGGTTCGAATCCTAGTCCCCCAGCCACTTTCCCCGTGGAGGGCGCATGCCATTATTCCGGCAGCTGTTTGATCCCGTCTCCTCGACCTACAGCTACCTGCTGGGCGATCCCGCAACGCGCCAGGCGATCCTCATCGATCCGGTTTACGAGCAGGCGCGCCGCGACAGCGCGCTGATTCGCGAGCTCGGGCTTACGCTCCGCTGCACGGTTGAAACCCACGTGCACGCCGATCATGTGACGGCCGCCTGGCGCCTCAAGCAGGACCTGGGCAGCAAGATCGTGGTGGGCGCGCGTTCCGGTGCCGAGGGAGCGGACCGCTACGTGGCGCACGGCGAGTCAATCGCATTTGGTGCTCATGCGGTGCTGGTGCGCGACACCCCGGGCCATACCGCCGGATGCATCACGCTGGTGCTGAACGATCAGTCGATGGCCTTTACGGGCGACTGCCTGCTGGTGCGCGGCTGCGGGCGCACCGACTTCCAGGGTGGGGATGCGCGCGCGCTGTACCGCTCGATCTACGAGCAGATCTTTACGCTTCCTGATACCTGCCTGCTGTATCCCGGCCATGACTATCGCGGCAACACCGCGACATCGGTGGCCGAGGAGCGCAGCTTCAATCCACGCCTCGGCGGGCGCCTGAGCGAGTCCGACTTCGCAGGCTACATGGAAAATCTGGGGCTCCCTCATCCCAAGCAGATCGACGTCGCGGTGCCGGCCAATCGCAAGTGCGGGCAGGCGGCCGGGGGCGCGGCGGCGGATGGCGATCCGTCCTGGGCGCCACTGGCCTTCACCTATGGCGGATTCTGGGAGGTGGCCCCGCAGTGGGTGGAGGAGCATCTGCAGGCGCTGCAACTGATTGATGTGCGCGAACCGGCGGAGTTCGATGGAGCGCTGGGGCACATCAGCACTGCGCGACTGGTGCCGCTTGGCACTCTGGCCGGGAACCTTGCAGGCTTTGAGCGCGACCGCCCGGTGGTGACGGTGTGCCGAGCGGGCGGCCGTTCGGCGCAGGCTACGCTGGTACTGCAGAAGGCGGGCTTTGCCAAGGTCGCCAACCTCGCAGGCGGCATGCTGCAATGGCATGCGCAGGGACTGCCCGTGGAGGGCGTGGGACAGGATTAGGTTGCGTTGTCCCTAGATGGTGCGCACGCCCGCATTGGTCCCGAGCAGCAGCACATCGGCGGGACGAAGCGCGAACAGGCCGACCGTAACCACCCCGGCGAGCTGGTTGATGCGCTCCTCGAGCGCACGCGGTTCGGTGATGCGCAGGTCGTGCACGTCGATGATCTGGTTGCCATTATCCGTGGTCACTCCCGAGCGCCACACCGGCCTTCCCCCGAGGGCGGCGAGCTGGCGCATCAGCAGTTCCCGTGCCATGGGTATGACCTCCACCGGCAGCGGAAACTTACCCAGGACCTCCACCAGCTTGCTGTCATCGGCAATGCATACAAAGCGCCGCGCCGCTGCGGCAATGATCTTCTCGCGCGTGAGCGCCGCGCCACCGCCCTTGATGAGCTCGCGGCTGAAGTTGGCCTCATCCGCCCCATCGATGTAGACGCCCAGCTCGGGGACCTCGTTCAGATCGAGCACCGGTATGCCAAGCGAGCGCAGGCGCGCGGTGCTGGCGTCCGAACTGGATACCGCCCCGCGCAGGCGATCCTTCCAGGGGAGTAGCAGGTCGATCAGCACGTTGACGGTCGAGCCGGTGCCAACTCCCAGCACCATGCCCTCGCTCAGCAGTTCGAGCGCGGCGGTAGCGACCTGATGTTTCTTCTCTTGTGCGCTGATTGCCATGCGTGGCGGGCTCCAGAAACGACTGTGCCCGCTTGCGCGGGCACAGTCTTAGCTTTGAATCAGGCTCGTAAGGTTTGATCCTCACTCGCCTCGAAGTAAAGGCCGTTTACTTCTTCTTCGCAGCTTTCTTCTTGGCCTTCTTCTTTGCCTTAGCCATGATCGATCTCCATATATCAGGTTAGTCCGGGGCCTGAGTATATACACGAGACATAAAAAAACAAGCGCGGGTGTCACGCACCCTTAGGTGTGAACTCACTCACACTCACTCCAGAGACAAGATGAAGCGCCAGTGAGCGTCACTGACCGGCATGACGGAGAGTCGCGAACCGCGTTGGAGCAGGCTCATGCCGCGCAGTTTGCCACTGGCATGCGCGCGCAATTCATCGAGAGTGATGACGCGCTTCAAGCGTCGCTGCAGCTGCACGTCGATCGTGAACCAGCGTGGCGATGCAGGATCGCTGGCGGGGTCAAAGTGCGTATCGCGCCGATCAAACGCAGTCGCATCAGGGTAGGCGGCCCGCACTACCTTGAGCGTGCCGACGATGCCTGGCACGGCGCAGCTGGAATGGTAGAGGAAGGCCTGATCGCCGCGCCGCACGCCATCGCGCAGGTAGTTGCGCGCCTGGTAGTTGCGCACGCCGTCCCAGGTCGAGGTCCGCTTAGGAAGTGCGGCCAGTTGCTCGATCCCAAAGGTCTCCGGTTCAGTTTTGAGCAGCCAGTAAGCCATGGTTCAGCTCTTCCCTGCGAAGGTTTGGATGCCGCGTTCGGTGATGATGGCATCCAGCGGCACATCGTGCGCGGCTGCCTCAAGCGGTGGGCAGCGCTGGCACTCAAAGCCGATCCCCACCAGGAGCGGTGCGCCGCGTGCCCCCCGTCGCGCGCTGAAGAAACGGTCGTAGTACCCCGCGCCGTTCCCCAGCCGGTTGCCTTCGTCATCGAACCCCACCAGCGGCATCAGCACCACCGCGAGGGCCGGCGCTGCAACCGCGGCGCTGCCCGCAGGCTCAGCTATGCGGTAGCGATTGCGCCGCAGCGCACCGCCGGCTTCGCGCACCATGATCATGCGGTGGCCTCTGTAGTCCGTAATGCGTGGCAGATACACCCGGCAGCCGCGGCGCAGCGCGAGCGCGCGCAGCGGCCGGGAGTCGACCTCGGAGCCGCGCGATACATATAGAGCCACCGCGCTCCCGGGTTTGAGCCACGGGCTGCGGGCGAGGGCGGCCAGGATGAGTCCTCCGGCGGCGCGCCGCTGCGCGGGCGATTGGGCATCGCGCCGGCGCCACAGCTCGCGGCGCGCTGCCGCGCGCGCGGCGCCAGGCTTGCTCACTGGTTGGCTCACGGAGGTGGCCCGCAGAGGAGAAAGAAGCGTCACCCGCAATGCCGGTGCGAACCGCTGCTCTCGACCAGAGCAACAAGTGGGACTTCCTGCGGCAGGTAAGGCTTTCTGCTCAAGGCAGACTTGCACAATGCTGCCAGCAAGGTCAGGTCCCGGGGTGTCTCAACTTAGGGTCGAGAGGTATTTGAAGCCCGCTTGTCGAACACCACAGGCGACGCGGTTCCGACTTTACACTAAAGATCGAGCTGCTGCCCCTTCTGCAACGCAGTTTCGACACGTTCGCGCAGCACCTTGATGCGCGTGCCGAGTTCCGCTTGCGAACCGTGACCCTGTTCACGCTGTCGCAGCATTTCATTGGTGATGTTGAGTGCCGCCATCACCGCGATGCGATCGGCGCCGACTACCTTGCCGGTATCGCGGATCTCCTTCATGCGGGCGTTCAGGAATGCGGCGCTGTCGATAAGGTCATTGCGTTCCTCCTTGGGGCAGGCAACGAAATAATCCTTGTCGAGGATGCGCACGCTGACGCGGGTGCCGTCGGCCTCGCTCATGCCGTGCGTTCCATGGCCTTGAGACGACCGATCATCGCCTCGACCCGGGCGCGCACTTGTTCACTGCGGTTCATAATCGTGGTCTTCTCGGCGGCCAGGCTGTCCTGGCGGGCCCGCAGCGCCCGGTTCTCGTCCTTGAGGCGGTGCACAGTAGACACCAGCTCCTCGAGACGCTTTTCCAGACGCTTGAATTCCACGTCCACGCTGCCACTTTTATTGCTTTCGGCCATGGGAAAACTATAGTGCTGCGCCACGAGTGCGGTCAACAGAAAATGCCGTGGGATTAGGCAGTAGAGGGGTGTTGCACGCTGCGGGGGTGCGCTCTACCATGCCGCTGGTCGCTTCAAGCGGTCAAAACCTAAGTGCCCCGCCATAGCACCTACGCACAAATCCAGCGCCTGATGACCGATGCTCGCGCCCTGACCGAGCCGGCGGAGGCGCACGGCTCACTGGCAGGCGCGTTGTGCGCTACCGACCACTACCGGGTCGAAGACTGGCTGGCCGAGATCCTCCCGGAGGGCGCGACACCCGGCGAGGATGCCGTTTCGAGCCTGCGAGCGCTGTACGAGGCGACCCGTGGTGCCCTGATCGGCACCCAGATGCAATTCGATCTGCTGATTCCCGATGACGATGAGCCCATCGAGGCCCGCACCGAGGCGCTCACATTATGGTGCAACGGCTTCGTCTATGGCCTCGGCTCAGGCGGCGCCACCGACCCTGAGCGACTGCCGGGCGATGCCGGAGAGATCGTGCGCGACCTGGCGCAGATCATGCGCGCCGGGGTCGATGAGCGCGAGGCCACCGAGGCCAACGAGTCAGCGCTCGCCGAACTGGTGGAGTTTGTCCGGGTCGGCGTGCAGGTGGTGTTCGAGGAATTGCGCGCCCTGCGCCAGCCACGGCCTACCCGGCCGTCCCGACTGCAGCTGCACTAGCCCGGTCAGCTCATGCCCGAGCGGATGCCCGAGGAATTTGCCCGCCGCCGCCGCCAGCTGATGCGGCTCATGGGCAGGGACGCCATTGCGGTGCTTTCGGCGGCGCCGGAGCGCACCCGCAACAATGATGTCTATTACAACTACCGCCAGGACAGCGACTTTCATTACCTGACCGGATTTGGCGAGCCCGATTCCGTGGCGGTGCTGATCCCAGGCAGGCCGCAGGGCGAGTTTGTGATGTTCGTGCGCGATCGGAACGACGAGCGCGAGAAATGGGACGGCCGGCGCGCAGGTCCCGCCGGAGCGCGGCTCAAGTACGGCGCGGATGATGCGTTCCCGTTCAGTGACCTGGACGACATCCTCCCGGGGCTGCTGGAAAGTCGCGCGCGCGTCTATCACACCATGGGCCGGTACCTGGACTTCGATCAGCGCGTGGTCAGCTGGGTCAACGCGCTGCGCGCCGAGGCCCGCTCCGGCGCCCACCCGCCGCTGGAATTCGTGGCGCTGGACCACGTGCTGCACGACATGCGCCTGTTCAAGAGCCGCAAGGAGCTCTCGATCATGCGCCGCGCCGGCCTTATCGGCGCCGGCGCCCATGTGCGGGCCATGCGCTTCTGCCGCCCGGGCCGCACCGAGTACGAGGTGTGCGCCGAACTGGTGCACGAGTTCGGTCGCCACGGCGCCGATGTGTCCTATCATCCGATCGTCGGCGGGGGCGCCAACTCCTGCGTGCTGCACTACCGCGACAACAACCAACGCCTCAAGGACGGTGATCTGCTGCTGATCGATGCGGGCTGCGAGCACGAGTACTACGCATCCGACATTACCCGCACTTTTCCGGTCAACGGGCGCTTCAGCCGCGAGCAGCGCGCGGTCTATCGCGCGGTGCTGGCCGCCCAGAAGGCCGCCATCGCCAAGGTCCAGCCCGGCAATCACTGGAACGAGCCCCATGACGCCGCGGTCCGCGCCATTACCCAGGGACTGGTGCGCATCGGATTGCTCAAGGGACCAATCGGCAGCCTAATCAGGGACGGGGCCTACAAGAAATTCTTCATGCACCGCACCGGCCACTGGCTCGGGATCGATGTTCACGATGTGGGTGACTACAAGGTGGGCGACGAGTGGCGAGTGTTCGAGCCTGGCATGGTGCTCACGGTCGAGCCGGGCATCTACATTCCGGCCGGCACCAAGGGAGTGCCCAAGCAGTTCTGGAACATCGGCATCCGCATCGAAGATGACGTTGCCGTCACCGCTTCCGGTCATGAGATCCTATCCGCCGGTGCGCCTACCGATCCGGACGCGATCGAAAAGCTGATGGCAGCCGCATGAAAGAACCTCCCTCGAGCGCGATCGACGTTGCGATCGTGGGTGGCGGCCTGGTCGGCGCGAGCCTGGCACTGGCACTCGGCGGCACCGGCAAGCGGGTGATGCTGATCGAGGCGGTCGCCATGGACGCCACGTCGCAGCCGAGCTTTGATGATCGCACCAGCGCGCTGGGCAACGGCACCCGCGGCATCTTCGAGTCGCTGGGAGTGTGGCCGCACCTGGCCGCGCATGCCGGGCCGGTGCGCGAGATCCGGGTGAGCGAAGCCGGACGGGGCGGCGGCGCACGGCTCAGCGCCGCCGAGCAGGGGCTCGATGCACTCGGCTATGTGGTCTCGAACCGGCACATTGGCGCGGCCTTATGGAAGCAGATCGCAGCGCGGCCCGAACTCGAAGTGCGCTGCCCGGCGCGCGTGCGCTCGGTGCGGCTGGAAAGCGAGCATGCGGACATCGAGGTGGAGCGGCAATCGCCGCAGCCGAATGCTCCGATCGAGCATGTGCGGGCCCGACTGGTGGTCGCCGCCGACGGTGCGCATTCGCAGGTGCGCGCTGCGGCCGGCATCGAGGCTCAGGTGCAGGACTATCATCAGGTCGCGCTGGTCGTGCATCTGAGCGCCGATCGGCACTCGACGGGCATCGCCTATGAGCGCTTCACGCCTTCAGGCCCACTGGCGGTTCTGCCGTTAGCCGATGGTCGCTACACGGTGGTATGGACGCTCGAGCCGCAGCGCGCTTCGCAGGTGCTCGCACTCGATGATGAGGCCTTCATTGCCGAACTGCAGCGCAGCTTCGGCTGGCGCATCGGCCGAATCCAGAAAGTCGGCCAGCGCGCCAGTTATCCGCTCAAGCTCAGCCGGGCCGAGTCGCTCACCGGACGGCGCGCCGTGCTGGTCGGCAACGCCGCACAGGCACTGCACCCGGTGGCCGGACAGGGCTTCAACTTAGGGCTGCGCGATGCCGCGCTGCTCGCCGAACTCGTGGGGCCGGCACCCGATCCGGGCGCGCCTTCGCTGCTGGAGGAGTTCGCACTGCGCCGTGCGGCGGACCGGCGCGGCATGATCGGATTTACCGACGGACTGATAAGACTCTTCGCCAGCGAGCGGCCATTCGCCGCTGCCGCGCGCTCACTCGGTTTGCAGCTGTTCGATCTCTCGCCCGGCGCCAAGCGCTCGCTTTCGCGCCTAAGCTGGGGTTTCGGTGCGGAGACCCCGCGCCTGATGCGCGGGCTGCCGGTGACCTGATGAGTGCGCCGCCCGACAGCACCAGGGATTTCGACGTGATCGTGGTGGGCGGGGGACCCAACGGCGCTGTGGCCGCCGCGCTCCTGGCTTGCTGCAGCGGCCTTGAGGCCGGCCGCATCGCGCTCATCGCTCCTGAATTCACACGAACGACCGGCGCGGCGCCGGAGCAATCCCGGCAGGAGCGGCGCCCTGGCCAATCCCCGGACATGAGGCAACCCGCGCCGGTGCGCGTCGCGGCGCTCTCGCGCGCGAGCGAAATGGTGTTGCACAACGCTAAGGCCTGGGATCGGCTGCCCGGCGAACGGCTGTGTGCCTACCAGCGCATGCGCGTCTGGCACGAGTCCGTGCCGGCCGACGGTCCGGAAGTCCTGCAGTTTGCTGCGGCCGAGGTGGCCGAACCCAATTTAGGCTACATCGTGGAGAACCGCGCGCTCGCCGCCGCGGGTGTGGCAAGTTTCACGGAGCAGGGTGGACAGATCCTGGGAGGGCGAGTCGAGGGACTGGAGGTTGGCGGTGACGCGGCGCATTTGCGTACCGACGCGGGCACCATCAGCGCCCGGCTGGTTGTGGGAGCCGACGGCGCGAACTCGCGCGTGCGCGAGCTGCTGGGGATTGCGCTGCGTACTCACGACTACCGGCAAAGCGCCATCGTGGCCACGATTGCCAGCGCTCGCTCACACCAGTACACCGCCTGGCAGCGGTTTCTGGGGAGCGGCCCGCTTGCGCTTCTGCCACTGGCCGACGGCTGCAGTTCCATCGTCTGGTCCGCGGAGCAGTCGCTGGCCGAGGAACTCATGCAGCTCACGGCCGAGCAGTTCGCGCGGCGACTCGATGCGGCCAGCGACGGCGTGCTGGGCGCCACGCGGCTGGTGAGCGAGCGGGTCAGCTTTGCGCTGCAACGTGCTACGGCCGAGAGCATGGTGGCGCCGCGCGCGGCGCTGATCGGCGATGCCGCGCACGTGCTGCATCCGCTGGCGGGGCAGGGCATGAACCTGGGATTCCTCGACGCCGCGGCGCTGTGCGAGAGCGTGGCGGAGGGAATCGGCGAGCGCGAGGAAGTTGGCGCGGCGCGATCTCTAAGGAGCTACGAGCAGCGACGGCTCACGCATGATGCGCTGATGAGCTGGTCGATGAGCGCCTTCAACGAACTGTTCTCACGCAGCGCAGGCCCTGCAGGCTGGCTGGCCGCACGGCTCCTGGGCGTCGCCGGCGCGAGCAGCATCGTTCGGCGCGGTTTCGCGCGCCGCGCGCTGGGCCTCAGCGGCGAGGTTCCGGCCCTGGCGCGGCATCTGCGGCGCGCAGCGCAATCCAAGGTGGCGACATGCTGAAACTCGTGCTGTGGCTGCTGCTGCTATTTCTGTGCTGGCCGCTGGCATTGCTGGCGCTGATACTCTGGCCGGTGGTGTGGTTGATTTCGCTGCCGTTTCGCATCGTCGGCATCGCCTTCGAGGGCGTATTCGCGCTGCTGCGCGCCCTGGTGATGCTGCCGGCGCGCATGCTCGGCGGCGGCGCGCGCCACCCGTGAATGCGCAGCGTCAGGCTGGGGCGGTCGGGCACGGGCCGCTAGCGCCGGACGCTCGAGTCAGGATTTTCACAATCAGATCTCGATTGACTCATCTACCGCAAGGATAGCCCATGGATTCCAACAAGATGCCCAGGGGCATCCCCTTCA
>Ga0105245_10001693_pt1 | contig 20060 bp, 20 predicted proteins | sample KBSM54metaG_FD_81523 | JGI IMG/M metagenome (GOLD analysis project Ga0105245, IMG submission 81523) | Miscanthus rhizosphere microbial communities from Kellogg Biological Station, Michigan, USA - KBS M5-4 metaG | ecosystem: Host-associated > Plants > Roots > Rhizosphere > Soil | place...
ATGAGCCTGCGCCGGTTGCTGGCCGACATGATCGAGGAGTACGCCAGGCATCCCGGGCACGCCGACCTGCTCCGCGAGCAGGTCGACGGGGCCACTGGAGAGGGCGCACCGCAGGACTTTCCGGTCCCCTGAGCCTCGGCAGCGCGAGGTCGGCGTCACTGGGTGGCTGCGGGCGACCCGGCTCAGTCGGGGATCGGCAACGGACGCCTGGGAACCGGACTCGTCACCACGATCGACGACACGGTCTGCCCGTGCTTGAGGAACAGGTCGAGCACGTCCTCGAGCCCGGCGACCGTCGGTGCGTGCAGCTTGATCAGGAAGCAGTCCTCGCCGGTGATCCGGTGGCACTCGCTGACCTGCTCGGTCGCCACCGCCAGCTCCGCGATCCGGTCGAGCTGGCCGGGGGCGGGCCGGAGTCGGACGTACGCCGCCACGGGCAGCCCGAGAGCAGCAGGGTCGACGTCCATCCGGAAGCCGGTGATCACGCCGGAACGCTGCAGCCGTTGGACGCGCTCACTCACCGCCGGCGCGGACAGGCCCACGCGCCGGCCGAGCTCGGACATCGAGAGTCTGGGGTCGGCGTGCATCTCCCGCAGGAGGCGCCGGTTGGTCTCGTCGAGCTGTTCGTGGAGTTGCAGGTCGGTCATGGCATTCACCTTCGATTCCCAAGGAGAACATGCCGCACGCCTCCGATCAACCCTTCATCGGCCGGATGTGCCCGACCAGGATGAAGGCGTGTCCAGCAACGTCTCGGAACCGGTCACCACGTCCTCGGCCCCGCCGCAGCGCACCGGCGTCACCCCGCCCGCGCTCGGCGCCGTCGTGCTCGGCGCGACGTTCCACTACCTCGGCCCGTCCTTCGCGGTGCTCCTCTTCGCCCACGTCACCGCCCCCGGCGTCGCGTGGCTGCGGCTGGCCTCCGCCGCCGTCGTCCTCGTGGTCTGGCGTCGCCCCTGGACCGTGCTGGGCCGGGCCGACCCGGCCGAGCGGCGCACCATGCTCGCGCTGGGCGTGGTGCTGGCCGCGATGAACGTGGCCTTCTACCTCGCCCTGGACCGGGCACCCCTGGCGACCGTGGCGAGCATCGAGTTCCTCGGCATCGTCGCGCTCGCCGCGTACGGCGCCAGGTCCCGGCGCAACGCGGCCGCGCTCGCGTTGTCGTGCGCCGGCGTCGTGCTCGTGACCGAGGTCCGGATCGCCGGCAGCGCGACGGGACTGGCCTGGGCCGCGGCGAACTGCCTCGGCTTCGTCCTGTACGTCGTCCTCGGACACCGGATCGCCACGCGCGATCCGGGCGGGCGGGCGGCCTCGGAGCCCCCGGTCAGTGGTGTCGACCGGCTGTCGGTGGCCGTGGTCGTCGGGGCCGTCGTGGCGACGCCGTTCGGGATCGCCCAGGCGGCGCCCGCGTTCGCCCATCCGCCCTGGCTGCTGTGGGGCATCGGGGTCGGCGTCTGCTCGACGGTCGTCCCGTACGTCGCCGACCAGTGGGCGATGGCGCGGCTACCGCGCGCCAGCTATGCCCTGCTGCTCGCGCTCCTGCCCGTCACCGCCACGGTGTGCGGGCTGGTCGTCCTCGGCCAGGTGCCCGCTCCGCAGGAGCTGGCCGGCATCGCCCTGGTCGGCGTCGCGGTCGCGATGCATCGCCCGAGGGAGGCGTCGTGATGCGGTACGCCCGCGTCGGCACCAGCGGCCTCGAGGTCTCGCGGCTGGTGCTGGGGATGATGAGCTTCGGCGACACGAGCCGGCGCGCCTGGCACCTCGACCTGGACGCCGCTCGTCCGTTGGTACGTCGTGCCGCCGAGGCCGGCGTCACGGCGTTCGACACCGCCGACGTCTACGACCGCGGTGCCAGCGAGGAGGTCACCGGCCAGCTCCTGGGTGAGCTGTTCCCATGCCGCGACGACTACGTGCTGTCGACGAAGGTCTACTACCCGATGTCCGACGCGCCCGGCGACCGCGGCCTGTCGCGACGTCACATCCTGGCCTCGATCGACGCCTCGCTGCGCCGACTCGGCACCGACCACATCGACCTCTACTACGTCCACCGCTGGGACTACGAGACGCCGATCGAGGAGACGATGGAGGCACTCGACACCGTCGTCCGGTCCGGCAAGGCCCGCTATCTCGGCGCGTCGAGCATGTACGCGTGGCAGTTCGCCACGGCGCAGCACGTGGCGGAGCGCCACGGCTGGCACCGGTTCGTGGCGATGCAGAACCACTACCACCTGGCCTACCGCGAGGAGGAGCGCGAGATGGTGCCGTTGTGCCTCGACCAAGGGGTCGGCGTGCTGCCGTACAGCCCGCTCGCCCGCGGCCTGCTCACGGGCACCCGCCGTCGAGGAGGTGGCGGCCGCACGTCCCGGTCCGCGCACGACCCCGCCGCCGGCGAGCTGTACTCGGACGCCGACTTCGACGTCGTCGACGCCCTGGTCGAGGTGGCCGGCGACCTGGGTCACCCCCCGGCCCGGGTCGCGCTCGCCTGGCTCCGTGACCGGCCGGCCGTCGTCGCGCCGGTCGTCGGGGTCACCCGAGCAGAACACCTGGAGGACGCGCTCGCCTCGCTCGACCTCGAGCTCGGGCCGCAGGAGTGCGCGCGGCTGGAGGCGGCGTACGTCCCCCACGCGGTCGTGGGACCCGAATGAGGCCGCCACGAGCGGCCGCGCGGACCAAGGCGTGGGCACGGAGGGCCCGGACTTCGTCGGCCGATGCCGCCGCCGGGAGCAGCGATGCCTCCTACGAGAGATGCTCGCCGAAGGCGATCGGCTCGCGGGTGAAGAGGTACGTCGCCCAGTTCAGCTTGGTGACGTTGCCGTCCGCGTCGCGGGTCACCCGTAGCACCTCGCCGCGCTCGCGTCCGGCGACGTCACGGTAGACGTCGTCGGAGACCCGCACGAACCGCGACGGGGTGAGCTGCGCCGCCGCCGGCTTGTCGATGCGCGCCTTCAGCTCGCCCTGCTCGACCCAGAACACGAAGGGCTGGCCCTCGGAGAACCAGCGACCGAGCAGGCCACGGAGCTCCGGCGGCACCCGGGTGCCCGGGCGCCACGGCGCCTCCTCGACCGGGTCGTGCTCGACCACGTGGTCCGCCAGCTCGATCGCGAAGGCGTCCGGGGGAGGAGGCGCGGTGTTGTTCATCAGGGCGATGCCACCGGTGCCCGACTCGCGGTGGGTGAAGACGCCGGTGATGTGGCCGGGCATCCCGCCGGTGTGGCCGACGTACGTGCGGCCGGTGCCGGAGCGGATGAGGAAGAAGCCGAGGCCCATCGCCGCGTTCCACGCGTCGGTGGTCAGCAGGATCTGCGGCTGGCACATCTCCTCGATGGTGTCGGCCGCGAGCAGGTCGCCCGGGTCGGCCACGAACGCCGACCACTTCGCCAGGTCGTCGGCGGTGCTGGCCAGGCCACCGCAGGGGGCGAGTCCCTTCAGATCCATCACCGGCTCCGGCCGCGGCACGTCGTCGTACGGCGCGACGTAGTAGCCGGACACGTGGGGCCCGGCGTCGAACCCGTTCGAGGTGCGGGTCATCTCGAGCGGGTCGAGCAGCCGCGTGCGCAGCGACTCCTCCCAGGATCGCCCGTCGAGCTCCTCGACCAGCTGACCGAGCATCGCGTAGACCACGTTGGAGTAGTGCCAGTGGTCGTGCGGCCGGAGCACCCGCTCCACATCGTCGAAGTCGCGGCGCAGCTCCTTGGCGCTGGGGTTCTCCAACGTCTCCCAGACGTCACCCAGCGGTTCGCGGGCCATGCCGGAGACGTGGGCCAGACACTGCCGGATGGTGATGGGGTGGGACACCTCGGGGACGTGGTCGCCCAGCAGGTCGTCGAGCGAGAGCCGGCCCTCGTCGCGCAGCTGCATCACCATCACCGCGATGAAGGTCTTGGTGTTGGACGCGATCAGGAACTGGTCGTGGGCACGCGGAGGACGCTGCTCGGCGAGGTCCGCGAGGCCGATCCCTTCGCCCCAGATCAGGGAGCCGCCGCGGGCGACACCGGCGAACAGCCCGGGCACTCGGCCTTCGCGCTGCTTGCCCAGCGCGATGCCGTGGAGGGAACGGGTCGTGGAATCGAGCAGAGCGGTCACGGGCCGAACCTAGTACGTCGTCCCGGCGCGCCGCCCGGCGATGGCCCCGACCGGCCCGCGCTACCTTTCGAGCTCGCGCTTGCGGGCGGCCCAGCCCTCGGCCAGCTTGCCCATCTCCTCGTCGACGAACCGGAGGAACTCCGCGCTGAGCCGGATCCGGTGGTACGCCGGGTCGTCCGGCCTGTGGTCGCCGAGGGCACTGTCGAGGGCGCGGATCAGAGGGGCGTACAGCCGGTCGCGGCGGACCATCATCCCGTGCCAGGCGTCGTCGTCGACGACGTAGACGTCCCGGCGCGAGCCGGGCTCGCGCTCGCGTCGGATCATCTGCAGGTGGGAGAGGTACTTCACCGCTCCCGACACGGCCGCGGCGCTGACCCCCAACAGCTCGGTGAGCTCCGCCGAGGTCATCCGTCCGTCGTCGTCCATCAGGAGCGCGGAGAAGACTCGGGAGGGCAGCGAGGGCAGCCCGGCGTCGGCGAGAGCGGCACCGAACTGCTCGACGGAGCGGCTGGTCATGGTCACATGGTAACAAGCATTCTGAAGTTTCAGGATGTACTGAAAGAAGAGTAGGGTCGAGGCGTGAGTGAGAGCGACGTGATCCGGATCCGCGGCCTGGTCAAGACGTTCGGTCCGACCCGAGCCCTCGACGAGCTCGACCTGTCGGTCGTGCCCGGCGAGGTGCACGGCTTCCTCGGCCCGAACGGTGCCGGGAAGTCGACGACGATCCGGGTCCTGCTGGCGTTGCTCCGCAAGGACTCGGGCGAGGTGCGGCTGTTCGGCGGCGACCCCTGGGCGGAGGCAGCCGCGCTGCACCGGCGCCTGGCCTACGTGCCGGGAGACGTGAGCCTCTGGCCGAACCTGAGCGGCGGTGAGGTGATCGACATGTTCCTGCGGATGCGCGGAGCGCCGGCGGACCATCCGTGGCGGGCGGAGACGATCGAGCGGTTCCAGCTCGACCCGACCAAGAAGGGCCGTGCGTACTCCAAGGGCAACCGCCAGAAGGTGGCCCTGGTCGCCGCCTTCGCCGCGCCCGCCGACCTGTTGATCCTGGACGAGCCGACCTCGGGGCTGGACCCCTTGATGGAGGAGGTCTTCGCGGCGTGCGTCGCCGAGCGGAAGGCGGAGGGCACGACGGTGCTGCTGTCGAGCCACATCCTCAGCGAGGTCGAGCGGCTGGCGGACCGGGTCACCATCATCCGTGATGGGCGCGCGGTCGAGTCGGGGTCACTGGACGAGATGCGGCACCTGCACCGCTCGAAGGTGCGGGCCGAGGTGGTCGGCGCCGTGCCGGACCTCAGCGGCGTGCCCGGGGTGCACGATCTGTCCGTCGACGGCCCCGTGGTGTCATGCACGGTCGAGCCCGACGGGCTGCCGGGCGTGCTGACGGCTCTGACCGCGGCCGGCGTCCGCACGTTGACCAGCTCACCGCCCTCGCTCGAGGAGCTGTTCCTGGACGCCTACCGCAAGGACCCGGTCGGATGACCGGTCTCGGTCTGCTGACCCGGTTCTCCCTCCGCCGCAGCCGGGTGCTCATCGGCGCGTGGACCGCGGTGCTGGCGGTGATGTGCTACGCCTCCGCGGCCTCGATCAACAGTCTGTACGCCAGCCCGGCCGACCGGGTGGCGGCCGCCGAGTCCATCAACGCGAGCTCGGCGCTGGTCGCGTTGTACGGCCCCATCCTCGACACGCAGAGCCTGGGCGAGCTGGCGATGACGAAGACGACCGTGACGTACGCCGTCCTGGTGATGGCGGTCGCGATCGCGCTGGTACGTCGGCACACGCGCGTCGAGGAGGAGTCCGGTCGTGCCGAGCTGCTCGGTGGGCTCGCCCTCGACCCGCGCGCTCCGCTGGTGAGCGCCGTACTGGTGGGCGCGACCGCTTCCCTCCTCGTGGCCGTCACCGCGGCGCTCGCCGACATCGCCGGCGGGCTGCCGGTGGCCGGGTCCCTGTGGTTCGCCGGTTCGTGGCTCGGCCTGGGTCTGGTCGGCACCGGCATCGGTGCGGTCTGCGCCCAGCTCTCGGCCAACGCGCGGACGTGTGGCGCCGTCGCCGCCGGCCTCGTGGCCGGACTGTTCGGCCTGCGCGCGCTCGGCGACACCACGGCCGCGGGATGGCTCAGCTGGCTCTCGCCGTTGGGCTGGTCGACCCAGCTGCGGGCGTGGTCGGGCACGCGCGGCTGGGTGCTGCTCCTCGACCTGGCGACCGCCGTCCTGCTGGTCGTCGCCGCGCTCGCGGTGCGTGCCAGGCGTGACCTGGGTGCCGGCCTGGTCGCCGAGCGGCCCGGACCGGCCACCGGGTCCCCGCGTCTGGCCGACGCACTGGCGCTGAACCTCAAGGTCCACGCCACCAGCCTGGTGGTCTGGACCGCCGCCTGCGCGCTGCTCGGCGCGCTGATGGCCGCGATCGTGCCAGGGGTCGGCTCCATCCTCGACTCGGACGGTGCCCGGCAGATGATGGAGCGCCTCGGCGGTGTCGGAGCGCTGCAGGAGACCCTCGTCGCCGCCCTGGTCTCGGTCGGAGCCGTCATCATCACCTGCTTCGTGGCCATGGTCGTCGGTCACGGGGGAGCCGAGGAGCACGACGGCCGCACCGAGGAGGTGCTCGCCACGGCCACGACCCGTTCGATGTCGTTCGCCGCGGTCGCCCTGGTCGCGCTCGGTGGGGCGGCGTGGCTGCTGCTGGTGACCGGCGCGGCGATGGCTCTCGGGTCGATCGGGGCCGAGGTGTCCGCCGGCGGTGTGCTCGCCGCGGCTCTCGTCCAGATCCCCGCGGTGTGGGTGGTCGCCGCGCTGGCGCTGCTCGCCGTGGCGGTGCGGAGCACCTGGGCCGTCGCCGGCTGGGTGCTGGTGGTGGCGTTCTTCCTGCTCGGTCCGCTGGCCGAGCTGCTCCGGCTGCCCGGGTGGGTGGCCGGCCTCTCGCCGTACTCCCACGTGCCGAAGGTGCCGGCGGAGTCGGTCCGGCTCACTCCCGAGGTGGTGCTGACCCTGCTCGCGACACTCGTGGTCCTCGCGGCCTGGTGGCGCTATCGGGAGCGCGACATCGGATAGCGTCCGGCCCATGTGGGAGCCCGATCCCGCCTGGCTCGCCGTGACCGGCGGCACCGGGACCTCGACCGTCGGTGTCTGGCGCACCGAGCGAGAGGGTCACGCCCTGGTGGTGAAGCGGCTCGGCGTGCCCGGGCCCGACGACCCGCCCGAGTACTCCGAACCCCACCACTTCGCCTACTGGCGGCGCGAGGCCGATGTCGCGATCAGCGGCGTCACGGCGGAGTCGCCCGGACTGCGCGCGACGCCGACGGACGTGGCGGAGGACGACGACGGGATCACCCTGACCCGGGAGTGGGTCGAGGATGCCGCTCTGAACGGGCTGTACGTCGCGCACGCGATGGGTCGGTTCGCCGGAGCCGACCTCGGTCGCCACCGGTGGCTCGCGGTGGGACAGCTGCGCGACCGGATGCGCCGGGTCGAACGGCGCGGAGGCTGGCCGACCCTGGCCCGGACCACCGTGGCGGACGTCGCCGACCGGCTGTGGGTACGGCGCGAGACCCTGCTGCGCGAGCTCGACGCGCTGCCGCTGGTGCCCCAGCACGGCGACCCCGCCGCGCAGAACCTCCCCGGTCGCGAGGGCGACGAGGTCATCGCCATCGACTGGAGCACCGTCGGTCACGGCCCGGTCGGGGCAGACCTCGGGCTCTTCCTCCAGAATGCGCGCGAGGATGCCGAGCCGCTGCTCGACGCCTACCTGATGGGGTTGCCCGAGGGCGTGGCCACCGCCGAGGAGGTCTCCCTGGGAATGCGGGTCAGCGCCGCCTACACCGCCCTGTCCCGTGCCGAGTGGGCGCTCGCCCGGGTGGCCGGGGGAGAGGGCGCACTCGCCGGGAAGTACCGCCACCCCGCCGTCGCGCCGTACCTCCGGAGGCTCCAGCGACAGTTCCCGCTGATCGAGTCCCTGCTCTGAGGGTTCAGGCCGAGCCCGGGACCTGCCCGTCGCGCGGGAGCACCGGGACGTCGACGCCCACGGTCTCGGGGTACTTCAGGCCGGTGCCGGTGTTGAGCACCACGACCCGCTCGTGCTCGGCGATCCAGCCGCTCTCGCGGAGCTGACGTGTGGCGGCCATGCAGGCGGCGCCCTCCGGGCAGATCCAGCTGCCCTCCGCCGCGGCGAGGACGCGGAGCTCGGCGAGGATCGCCTCGTCGCTGACCGCGATCGCCGTGCCCTCGGTCTCACGCACGCCCCGCAGCACCAGGAAGTCGCCGAGGGCCTTGGGCACGTTGATGCCGAAGGCCAGGGTCTGCGTGCCCTCCTGCAGGGTGCTCTCGTCGAGCCCGGCGTCGAAGGCGTCCACGATCGGCGGGCACCCGACGGCCTGGACGGCGACCAGGCGCGGCAGCTGCTCACCGATCCAGCCGAGCTCGCGCATCTCCAGCATCGCCTTGTGGATCCCGATCAGGCCGACCCCGCCACCGGCCGGGTAGAGGATCACGTCGGGCACCTGCCAGCCGAGCTGCTCGGCGATCTCGTAGCCCATCGTCTTCTTGCCCTCGATCCGATAGGGCTCCTTCAGGGTCGAGACCTCCTGGTAGCCGTCGCGGTCATCGACCGCCGCCTTGACCAGGGCGCCGGCGTGGTTGATCAGCCCGTCCACGAGGTACAGCTCCGCTCCGGCCGCCACGCACTCCCGCCGCGTGATCTCGGGCGCGTCGACGGGCATCACGACCAGGCTGCCGAGGCCGGCGCGCGCGGCGTACACCGACCAGGCGGCGCCGGCGTTGCCGTTCGTGGGCATCGCCACGGCCCTCACGCCGAGCTCGCGCGCCCGGCTCACTCCCACCGCCGCGCCGCGCGCCTTGAACGTGCCGGTGGGGATCAGGCCCTCGTCCTTCATCAGCAGACCGGGCACGCCGATCGCCGCGCCGTAGGCCGGGAGCGGCAGCAGGGGCGTCATCCCCTCGCCGAGCGTCGTCACGTGCGCGGGGTCGCGGACCGGGAGCACCTCGTGGTAGCGCCACAGCGAGGGCGGCCGGCTCGCGATCTCCGCACGGGTGACGCTCGACCCCACCTGCTCGAGGTCGTACCGCGCCAGCAGCGGCGCGCCGACCTCGCTGACTCCCTGCACCCGATCGGCGTCGTACGACGTACCGGTGCGGGAGCACTCGAGACCGGACAGGAACGAGTACGGCACGGATCCTCCTCGACAGTGGTCGGCTCGCCCGAAACTAACAGCGCCCCGAGGCCGTCCTCGCGGAGCTCGAGCCACCAGCCGCCGTCCCCGATCTGGTCACGCGGGACGGAGACCTCGACCCGGCTCCTCCCGGCCGATGACTCGAGCCGGTCCGGAAACCGCTCGCGCGTCTCGTCGCCCCGGAACAGGACGGATGGCACGCACGCATCTGACCAGCCGGCCGGATCTACTCGACGTTCTGGCCGTTGAAGGTGTTGCAGGCGTCGAGGGTGCCGTTCTGGTACCCCACCTGGAACCAGTGCACCCGGGCCGCCGACGAGCCGTGCGTCCACTGCTCGGGGTTCACCTGGCCGGTGGTCTCCTTCTGGATCGTGTCGTCGCCCACGGACTTCGCGGCCGCGATGGCGTCCTGGATGTCCTGGTCGGAGAGGTCCTGGATCAGCACGTTGCCCTGGCTGTCCTCGGTCTGCGTGGCGCTGCGCGTCCACATGCCGGCGTAGCAGTCGGCCTGCAGCTCGAGTCGCACCGAGTCGCTGTTCGGCCCCTGCTGCGTCTTCACCTTGCGCATCGTGCCCAGCAGGTTCTGGATGTGGTGCCCGAACTCGTGGGCGATCACGTACGGCTCGACGAACGCCCCGGACGGACCGTTCAGCTGCTGCTGGAGGATGTCGTGGAAGAACGACGGGTCGAAGTAGATGGTCTGGTCGGTCGGGCAGTAGAAGGGCCCCATGCCCGACGACGCCTGGCCGCAGCCGCTGGTCGTCGAGCCGGAGAAGGTCACGATCGCGGCCTCGGGCCGGAACCGCGCGTTGGGCGACTGCTGCGCCAGGGCGTTGCCCCAGTAGTCGACCAGGGAGTTCTCCACCGCGACCACGCCGCAGGTGTCGGGGTGGTCGTTGGCGTCCTGGCCGGTGGTGCAGTCCTGGTACGTCGTGGAGTCGCCCTGGAAGCGGCTGGCGTCGTACCCGCTGACGCCCGTCCCGCTGATCGCTCCGGTCAGGTCGACACCGCCGCAGGCCTTGAGCAGCAGGATCACCACGACGATCACCAGGAAGCCGACGCCCCCGCCGGCCTTGGTGCCGCCGGGGAGCGGGATGCGCATCCCGCTGCCGCCGCCCGCGCCTCCGCCACCGCCGTCGCGGACGCGGCTCGGGTTCAGCCGAGCCTTCGGGTTGAACCGCATCGTGACTCCTTGCCGCATCGGGCCGCACGGGCCGCAACGGGCCGCACGGGACCTGGGACGTCGGGGGCCTGAGCAGGCCGCCCTAGACTAACCAGCCTGATGATCAGTGCCCAGGAGCTCGAGGTGCGAGCCGGGGCGCGGTTGCTGATGCACGACGTCTCCTTCCGGGTCGGGCCGGGAGACAAGGTGGGACTGGTCGGGCGCAACGGAGCCGGCAAGACCACACTCACCCGGATCCTGGCCGGCGAGGGCCTGCCCGCGTCGGGTCAGGTGACCGCGACCGGCTCGGTCGGCTACCTCCCACAGGACCCGCGGACCGGCGATCCCGACGTACCGGTGCGTGAGCGGATCCTGTCCGCGCGCGGCCTGGATGCCGTCGTACACCGGCTCCGGGCCGCCGAGGAGGAGATGGCCAGCGACGACACCGCCGTACGTGAGCGGGGGATGAAGCGCTACGAGCGAGCCGACGCCGAGCTCCACGCCGGGGGCGGGTACGCCGCCGAGGCCGAGGCTGCGCAGATCGCGGCATCCCTCGGCATCGAGGAGCGGCTGATGACCCAGCCGCTGCGCACACTGTCCGGGGGTCAGCGTCGACGGGTCGAGCTCGCCCGCATCCTGTTCTCCGGCGCCGAGACGCTGCTCCTGGACGAGCCCACCAACCACCTCGATGCGGACTCGATCCACTGGCTGCGGGAGTTCCTCAAGGCTCACAAGGGCGGGCTCGTCGTGATCAGCCACGACACCGCGTTGCTCGACCAGACCGTGACCAAGGTGTTCCACCTCGACGCCAACCGCCAGGAGATCGACGTCTACAACATGGGCTGGTCGGCGTACCTCGCCCAGCGCGAGACCGACGAGCGACGACGCAAGCGCGAGCGGCAGAACGCCGAGCGCAAGGCCGACGCCCTGCTCGAGCAGGCCACCAAGATGCGGGCGAAGGCGACCAAGGCGCAGGCCGCGCACAACATGATGCGCCGTGCCGAGAAGCTGCTGGGAGGCGTCGAGGCCGATCGCCGCGCCGACCGGGTGGCGCGGATCAAGTTCCCCGAGCCCGCCCCCTGCGGGCGTACGCCGTTGACCGCGTCGGAGCTCTCCAAGTCCTACGGCTCCCTGGAGGTCTTCACCGACGTCGACCTGGCGATCGACAAGGGCTCTCGCGTCGTCGTCCTGGGGCTGAACGGCGCGGGCAAGACGACTCTGCTCCGGATCCTGGCGGGGGTCGACAAGCCCGACACCGGCGAGGTCACGCCGGGCCACGGCCTCAAGCTCGGGTACTACGCCCAGGAGCACGAGACGCTCGACACGTCGCGGACGGTGCTGGAGAACATGCGCACGGCCGCGCCCGGCCTCTCCGACACCGAGACCCGCTCCGTGCTCGGCTCGTTCCTGTTCTCCGGGGAGGACGTCGACAAGCCGGCCCGGGTGCTGTCCGGAGGTGAGAAGACCCGGCTCGCACTCGCGATCCTGGTGGTGTCCAGTGCGAACGTCCTGCTCCTGGACGAGCCGACGAACAACCTCGACCCGGCGTCCCGCGAGGAGGTGCTGGCGGCCATCCGCGGCTACCAGGGCGCGATCGTGCTGGTCACCCACGACGAGGGCGCCGTGCGGGCTCTGGACCCCGACCGGGTGCTGATCCTCCCCGACGGCGTCGAGGATCTCTGGAACGACTCCTACGCCGACCTGGTGTCCCTTGCGTGAGCGTGCGCCCACCCCCATGTAACGCGGGGTTATCACCGCAGAAGTGCCCGAACAACACCGCAGCACAGACCGCACCACCGCAGAAGTCGATCGTCGCCGGTGTTCGACCTCCTCCCTAGAGTGACCGCATGACTCCCGAGGAGCTCGTCTCCGCCGGCCTGCGCTACGACGTGAGCGGCGCCGTCGCGACCATCACCCTGACCCGGCCCGACGTGCGCAACGCCCAGACGCCGACCATGTGGCGGGCGCTGGCCGCGATCGGCGACCGGGTGCCGGACGACGTGCGGGTGGTCGTGGTCCGGGGTGAGGGGCAGAGCTTCTCGGCCGGCCTGGACCGCGCCATGCTCGACCCGGCGACCGCCGGTGACGACCCGGAGTCGGTGGTGGGGCTGCTCGGCCGCAGCGACGACGAGATCTCCGAGACGGTCGACCGGTTCCAGCAGGGGTTCACCTGGCTGCGCGACCCGCGGTTCGTCTCGGTCGCGGTGGTCCAGGGCCATGCGATCGGGGCCGGGTTCCAGCTCGCGCTCTCCTGCGACCTGCGAGTCGTCGGGGACGACGCGCAGTTCTGCATGAAGGAGCCCGCGCTCGGGCTGGTCCCCGACCTCACGGGAACAAAGCCGCTGGTCGACAGCGTTGGCTACGCCAGGGCACTGGAGATCTGCGCCACCGCTCGGGTGATCGGTGCGGCCGAAGCGCTCGAGATCGGGCTGGCCACGGTGGTCTGCCCGGTGGCCGAGCTCGACGGAGCACTGGCCGACCTGGTCGGGGCACTGACGGCGCCGATGGCGGGCGCCGTACGTGAGACCAAGGCGCTGCTGCTGGCGGCGTCCGGTCGCTCGCTCGACGAGCAGCGGCGGTTCGAGCGCGAGGCCCAGGTACGCCGGTTCCGTGAGCTCGCGGGGCTGATGGCCGGAAGCTGACCGAGAGGAGGGGACACGATGTCGATGATCGGACCGTCGGCGTGGCGCACCCTCCACTCCGACCGCGGCATCCTCGAGAACAGGATCGAGCGCCGCACCCTGCGCCGGGTGATCACCTTCTCCCGGCCGCACCGGAAGCTGATCGGGCTGTTCCTGGCCGGCACCGTGGTCGACGCCGGGCTGGTGATCGTCCCGCCGTTGTTCATGCAGCGCCTGGTCGACGACGGCATCCTCGCGCACGACACCTCGGTGGTCGTGTGGCTCGCGGTCGGGATCGCCGTGGCCGCGATCGCCGACGCCCTGCTCGGGCTCTTCACCGGCTACCTCTCGAGCCGCATCGGGGAGGGCCTGATCTTCGACCTGCGCACCAGGGTGTTCGCCCACGTGCAGCGGCAGTCGCTGGCGTTCTTCACCCGCACCCAGACCGGTGCCCTGGTCAGCCGGCTCAACTCCGATGTGATCGGCGCGCAGAGCGCCTTCACGTCGACCCTGTCCGGCACGGTGTCCAACATGGTGTCGGTGATCGTCGTCGGCATCACCATGCTGGCCCTCAGCTGGCAGGTGACGGTGCTGTGCCTCCTGCTGTTCCCGCTGCTGCTCCTGACGTCACGCTGGGTGAGCGGGCGGATGGCGGTCCTGACCCGCACCCGGATGAACGGCAACGCCGACATGGCGACGTCGATGACCGAGCGCTTCAACGTCGGTGGCGCGATGCTGCTCAAGCTGTTCGGGCACCGCGAGACCGAGGACGCCCGGTTCGCGGAGAAGGCCGCGAACGTGCGCGACCTCGGCATCCGTATCTCCGTGCTGACCCGCTTCTTCTTCGCCGCGATGACGCTGGTGCCGTCGCTGGCGACGGCGCTGGTGTACGGCGTGGGCGGCTACCTCGCCATCCACGGGAACCTCTCGGTCGGCACCCTGATCGCGCTCGGCACCCTGCTGCTGCGGCTGCTCGGCCCGCTCCAGGGGCTCTCCAACGTGCGGGTCGACATCATGACCGCGCTGGTCAGCTTCGACCGGGTCTTCGAGGTGCTCGACCTGCCGTCCCTGATCCAGGAGAAGCCCGATGCGGTCGCCCTGCCACCCACCGCGGCCTCGCTGGAGTTCGACGACGTGTCGTTCGGCTATCCCCGGGCCGACGAGATCTCGCTGGCCTCGCTCGAGGGCGTGGCCCGCACCGAGTCGCGGGACTCCGGCGAGGTGCTCCACGACGTGTCGTTCTCGGCCGAGCCCGGCCAGATGATCGCGCTGGTCGGTCCCTCAGGCGCCGGCAAGACGACGGTCACGCACCTGGTCGCGCGGTTGTACGACGCCACGTCCGGCACGGTACGTGTCGGCGGCCACGACGTGCGCGACGTGACGCTCCAGTCGCTGGAGGACGTCGTGGGGTACGTGACCCAGGACGCCCACATGTTCCACGACACCATCCGGGCGAACCTCCTCTATGCCCGTCCCGAGGCGACCGACGAGGAGATCTGGGCAGCACTGGAGGCGGCGCAGATCGCTTCCCTGGTCGGCGCTCTGCCCGACGGCCTCGAGACCGTCGTCGGCGACCGCGGCTACCGGCTCTCCGGCGGCGAGAGGCAGCGCCTCGCGATCGCCCGTCTCCTGCTCAAGGCGCCCGCGATCGTCGTGCTCGACGAGGCCACCGCACACCTCGACTCGGAGTCGGAGGTCGCGGTCCAGCGCGCGCTCGACGCGGCCCTGGCGGGCCGGACCTCCCTCGTCATCGCCCACCGGCTCTCGACCGTGCGTGACGCCGACCTGATCCTGGTCCTCGAGTCCGGCCGCATCGTCCAGCGGGGCACCCATGCCCAGCTGCTGGCCCAGGGCGGTCTGTACGCCGACCTCTACCGCACCCAGTTCCTGCCGGACGCGCGCCCGCTCGCGACCGCCGCCAGCGACGACTGACGGGTCTAGGTTCGGGGTCATGGACCTCGGACTCGCCGACCGCGTGTACCTCGTGACCGGAGGGGCCCGCGGGCTCGGCCGCGCGACCGCCGACGTGCTGGTGGCCGAGGGTGCGCGGGTGGTGCTGTCCGGGCGTACCGAGGACACGCTGACGGCGGCCGTCGAGGAGCTCGGCGACCGCGCGACGTACGTGGTGGGCGACAACGCCGATCCGGACCTGCCCAGCCGGCTGATGGCGGCCGCCCAACAGAGGTGGGAGCGGCTGGACGGGGCCCTGGTCAGCGTCGGCGGACCGCCCACCGGCACGGTGACCGCGACCACCGACGAGCAGTGGACCGCGGCGTTCGGGTCGGTGTTCCTCGGTGCGGTCCGGGTGGCCCGCGAGGTCGCCGCCGAGCTCGGGGACGGCGGCTCGATCGCGTTCGTGCTCTCGACCAGCGTGCGTGCCCCGCTCCCCGCGATGGCGGTCTCGAACGGCCTGCGTCCCGGTCTGGCGATGGTCGCCAAGCAGCTCGCCGACGAGCTGGGTCCGCGGGGCATCCGGGTCAACGGCCTCCTGCCCGGTCGGGTCGGCACCGAACGGGTCGCCGAGCTCGACGCGATGCGGGAGGACCCCGAGGCGGCCAGAGCGGCGGCGCGAGAGAGGATCCCGCTGGGTCGGTACGGCGAGCCGTCAGAGTTCGGCCGTGCCGCGGCGTTCCTGCTGAGTCCGGCCGCGTCGTTCGTCTCCGGTGCCCTGCTCCCCGTCGACGGGGGCGCGCTCCGCGCGTTGTGAGTCGCCCGGCCCCGTCGTCGTCCGCTTCTTCGCCGGCTGCTGCGCGCGTCGCAGCTCGGCCCGGCCGGTGACCTCCTCCCAGGCGAGGTAGCCGTAGCCGAACAGCGCGAGGATCCCGAAGAACCACCATTGGAGCGCGTAGAAGAAGTGCGGCCCGTTGCTGAGGTCGGGCGGGTCGGCCCTCGTCAGGGGGGTCGCCGGCTTCGGCGACTCGGTGAGCAGCTGCACGAAGCCGCCGTACACCGGGATCCCGATCGCCGGCTCGATCCGGGCGCTGGAGATCGCGCGGGCCGAGGCGTTGACCACCTCTGCGGCGCTGCCGCTCGCGTCCTGCCGGACCCAGCCGGTGACCGTCACGGTGCCGGATGGTGGAGCGGGCACCTGCGACGCGTCGGTCAACCCCTGGTTGGACGTCGCGAACCAGCCGCGGTCGACCAGCAGTGCGTTCCCCGACGAGGTGACCAGGGGTACGACGGCGTCGACGCCGGCGTTGCCGTCTCGGGTCTGGTAGCGGACGATCACCGTCTTCGACGCGTCGTAGGTACCGGTCGCCGAGACCACGGCGAACTGGGCCGACGACGGCGGGTCCACCCCGGGCCGGAGCATCCGGTCGACCGGCGTGGGGGCTGCCCTCTCGTTGGCGCGGATGATCGCGTTGCCGGTCTTCTTGCCTTCGAGCCGGTGCCACTGCCATCGGCCGAGCAGCAGACACGCGTAGGCGAGCACCAGCACCGTGACCAGGAGCAGGAGCCAGCGTCGGCTGAGCAGGAACCGCAGGCTGCTGACTCGGGACGGCACCGTTCGAGGCTATCGGCCGTGCGGTGAGCGCAGTGTGGGTGTGGGGGTGCCAGCGCCTAGACTCGGGTGATGAGCTTGCAGCGACCGCTGGCCGACGCGTACGGCCGCGTGGCGACCGACCTCCGGGTGTCGCTCACCGACCGCTGCAACCTCCGGTGCTCCTACTGCATGCCGGCCGAGGGGCTCGAGTGGCTGCCTCACCCCGAGGTGCTCAGCGACGACGAGGTGGTCCGGCTGATCACGATCGGTGTCCGCCGTCTGGGCATCCGCGAGATCCGGTACACCGGTGGGGAGCCGCTGATCCGACGCGGCTTCGTCGACATCGTCCGGCGTACCCGCGAGCTCGGCGACGACCTGCAGCTCTCCGTCACGACCAACGGTCTGGGCTTGGAGCGCACGGCGACGGCGCTGGCCGACGCGGGTCTGAACCGGGTCAACCTCAGCCTCGACACGCTCGACCCGTCGCGGTTCAGGACGATCACCCGCCGCGACCGACTCGACGACGTCCTCCGCGGCGCCAAGGCCGCCCACGAGGCGGGACTGACACCGGTGAAGGTGAACGCCGTCCTCCTGCGCGGCGTGAACGACGACGAGGCGAGCGACCTGCTCGCCTGGGCGATCGCGCACGAGTACGAGCTGCGGTTCATCGAGCAGATGCCGCTGGACGCACAGCACGACTGGCACCGCGACCAGATGGTGACCGCCGACGAGATCTTCGAGCGGCTCGGCCGTGACTTCACCCTGACCCCGGCCAGCGAGCCGCGGGGAAGCTCTCCGGCGGAGCTGTTCCTGGTCGACGGCGGACCGGCGACGGTGGGCGTCATCGCCTCGGTGACGCGCCCGTTCTGCGGCGACTGCGACCGGGTACGCCTCACCGCCGACGGTCAGGTCCGCAACTGCCTGTTCGCCCGCGAGGAGTCCGATCTCCGAAGCCCGCTGCGCGCCGGCGCGAGCGACGAGGAGCTGGCCGACCGGTGGCTGACCGCGATGGCCTCGAAGCTGCCCGGGCACGGGATCAACGACCCGACGTTCCTGCAGCCCGACCGCCCGATGTCGGCCATCGGCGGCTAGGGGTCAGGTGGCGTGCGGCCGGTCGAGGCCGTGGAAATCACGACGAGTGCCAGACAGCCACGGGGGAAGCTTTCCGGCACTCGTCGGTGTTCGTCGGCTCGGGGAACCCGACGGACACGAGGGCGATTGTTGCACGGGGCCGTCTCGAGTCCAACCCCGGGAGGTGCGTCAAATCATTCGGAATCCGTGCTCGGAGGCAGCTGTCTGTCCTGCGAAGCCCCGTCCAGGAGCTCGAAACCGTCCGATTTCGTGCTGGCGGCATTGGCCATCACCACCGCGACGTACGGCAGGACCACCGCGCCGACGACGAAGATCCAGGGCAACCACCCGGGACCGAGGTGCGAGATGGCGAGGGCCGCGACGACCAGGAAGCACAGGGTGCGGATGCCCATCGCGATCAGATAGCGCTTCTGGCGCGAGTCGATGTCAGCGGCGGCGCCAGCAGAGGCCGTCGTGATACGGATCGGGACGTCGGACGCCCCGCGCTTCGTGCGCGCCATACCCCACCATAAGTCCGGATGCCCGACCGGTATTCCGTCGCCGGGCGCCGACCCGGATGGGCCGTAGAGTCCGCAGGCATGAGCAACCGCACCTACCGCGTCACCGAGATCGTCGGGACCTCCCCGGACGGCATCGACCACGCGATCCGCAACGCCGTACGGCGTGCCAGCGCGACCCTGCGACACGTGGACTGGTTCGAGGTGACCCAGGTCCGCGGCCAGATCAAGGACGGCGACGTCGAGCACTTCCAGGTCGGGATGAAGATCGGGTTCAGACTCGAGGACGAGTGAACGGAGGACCACACCACCAGGGGCCGGCACCGAGCGGGTGCTGACGGCGTCCGTCCGGCCCGACTTCCGGGTCACCGGCGACAGTCGCTAGCGTCACGTCCGTGGAGGAGCAGACACAGCCGCGGTCGGTGCTGGTGACCGGTGGCAACCGCGGCATCGGTCTGGCGATCGCCGAGGCCTTCCTGGGGCTGGGCGACACGGTGGCGGTCACGTCCCGCTCCGGGGGCGGCCCGGACGGCGCGCTCCACCTCACCTGCGACGTCACGGACCCCGCGGCCGTCGAGCAGGCGTTCGTCGATGCCGAGGCGGCTCACGGGCCGGTCGAGGTGCTGGTCGCGAACGCGGGGATCACCGCCGACACCCTGATCCTGCGGATGTCCGAGGACGACTGGGGCTCTGTGATCGACACGAACCTCACCGGCACGTTCCGGTTGGCCAAGCGCGCGGCCAAGGGCATGCTCCGCCTGCGTCGTGGGCGGATCATCCTGATCTCCTCGGTGGTCGCGCTGCTCGGCTCGGCGGGACAGGTCAACTACGCGGCGTCGAAGTCCGGTCTGGTCGGGATCGCGCGGTCCCTGACCCGCGAGCTCGGGTCGCGCTCGATCACCGCGAACGTCGTCGCGCCCGGGTTCATCGAGACCGACATGACCGCGGTCCTCACCGATGACCAGAAGGCCAGCATCATGGGCCAGGTGCCGCTCCAGCGCTACGGCACGGTCGAGGAGGTCGCCGCGGCGGTCACCTGGCTGGCCTCGCCCGGCGGGTCCTACGTCTCCGGGGCCGTGATCCCGGTCGACGGCGGCCTCGGCATGGGCCACTGAGTCGTCCCAACCAAGGAGTGAGATGAGCGGCATCCTCGAGGGCAAGCGGATCCTGGTCGCCGGCGTGACCCTGGACTCGTCGATCGGTTTCGCCACCGCCAAGGTGGCCCAGGAGCAGGGCGCCACGGTCCTGATCTCCAACTTCGGCCGCGCCCTGAGCATCACCAGGCGGATCGCCAAGCGGCTGCCGACCGAACCGCCGGTGCTCGAGCTGGACGTGACGAACCAGGAGCACCTCGACGGGCTCGTGGACGCCGTACGAGAGCACGTCGACGGCCTGGACGGGGTCGTGCACTCGATCGCCTACGGGAACCCGGAGACGCTGCTCGGCGGCAAGTTCATGACCGGGCCCTGGGAGGACGTCGCGCAGGCCGTTCACGTCTCGGCGTACTCGCTCAAGGCGCTGACGACCGCCTGCCTCCCGCTGATGAGCGAGGGCGGCAGCATCGTCGGGATGACGTTCGACGCGTCCGTCGCCTGGCCGGGCTACGACTGGATGGGGTTCGCCAAGGGCGCGCTGGAGTCGTGCAACCGGTACCTCGCCCGCGACCTCGGTCCGCAGGGCATCCGCTGCAACCTGGTCAGCGCCGGGGCACTCAGGACGCTCGCCGCGAAGGCCATCCCGGGCTTCGACCGGTTCGAGGACGAGTGGGCGAAGCGCGCGCCGCTGGGCTGGGACCTCGACGACCTCGAGCCGACCGCGCGGACCGTGGTGGCCCTGCTCAGCGACTTCTTCCCGAAGACCACGGGTGAGATCGTCCACGTCGACGGCGGCTACCACGCCATGGGTGCCTGACCGGGGCCTTCGGTGACGTCGCTCATCGAGC
>Ga0105245_10001694_pt1 | contig 20055 bp, 19 predicted proteins | sample KBSM54metaG_FD_81523 | JGI IMG/M metagenome (GOLD analysis project Ga0105245, IMG submission 81523) | Miscanthus rhizosphere microbial communities from Kellogg Biological Station, Michigan, USA - KBS M5-4 metaG | ecosystem: Host-associated > Plants > Roots > Rhizosphere > Soil | place...
ATACGCGAGCGAGTAGTAGTCGCTGAGATCTTCGCCGACGCGCTGCAAGGCACGCCCGACGTCGCTGCCGGTCGCGTATGCGCCGCCGCTCGTCTTCGCGATGTCGCGCAACGCGGCGATCTTCTCGGTCTCCGCGTACGCGAAGCGGTCGTACGGCACGCCGCCAAGAACGGGGGCGCCGTTCATCGGGACCAACGCGCCGCTGTAGCCGCCGACCAGCGGCGGGCCGAGGGGGAAGACGTACATCGGGACGTTGCGGGCGGCGGCGGTGGCTTTGATCGTGTTCACGATCTCGCTGTTGCGATAGTAGTCGTGCCAGAGCGGCACGCCGCGACGCTCGACCGAGTAGAAGTAATCGCCGCCGGCGATCGGGCCGATCGTGCGCGACATCAAGAGGAACGCCTTGCGTCCGCCTTCGTCGCCGACCGTGTTGATCAACGAGTTGATCGCCGCCGCCTGATCGCGCATCTCCTCGGCATTCACACCATCGGCGTACGGACCGTACTGCACCTGAAGCACGAGGCGGCCATTGCGGAAACGCGGAACGGTCTCGAGGACCATCGGGTAGTGATCGATGAAAGGATCGTAGCGATCGAAGCCGCGGTATCCGTGCGAGATGCTCTCCTGCGCGATGCCGTCGAGCGTCGCATCGATCGCGTTCAGGTTGTCGCTTGCCTGCAACGCGAGCACGGGCGAGCCGCTCCAGGTCGCGATCGTCACCGAGTCGCCCGGCGCGACGATCTCATGCAGCGTCTTCTTGAGCGCCTTGAACGTCGGCTCGACGCGGAACGCATCGTCGGGATATCGCTCGACGAAGAGCACGATCGTCTTCTTTTCGCGTTGCGGCGACCGGCCTTCGTATGCGGCGAAGTTCGTGATCGCCTGCGGTTTCTTGTCCTCGAAGACTTCGAAGTCGTCGCGCGTGAGACCGTGAACGCGCTGGCCGTTCTTGTCGGTCACGATGACGTCGAAGTCGACGATCGATACGTCGATCGTCTCGCCCGCGCGAGGGACGACCGGTGTTGCGTTCGGTGCTGCGAGGATTGGGAAGGTGAAGAGAACAGCGAGGAGAACCGGGCGAAACGTCATTCGCGCCTCCATCGATCGTCGCTCGTTGTGCGTTCGACGTGCCAGCGATTTCGGTTGATTTTCCACACATTTCCGCATCGCCGGTCCTCGAATGGAGTCAGACGCGTCCCCCGCCGGTGACGAATAGAATCTGTGCATGCGCAAGATTCTCGTCGTCCTCGCTGTCTGCCTTTCCGTGCCGCTCGCGGCCGATGAATCGTCCGATCTCGCTGCCGCGCGCGCGCTCTTCAACAGCAACCTCGACGCGATCCGCCACCGCGACCGCGCCGCGTATCTCGAGCTCTACTCGCACGACGAGCATCTCGCGCGCAGCGGACCGACCGGCTTCGTCACCGGCTACGAAGACTTCGCCAAGCAGCGCGACACGCGCTGGCCGGACACGTTCGATGCGTCGGATCTGCATCTCGTGCGCGTCGCGCCGGGCATCGTGTACGCGACGTATCGCTATCGCGTTCGCTACGGCGCGGAAGAGCACACAGGAATCTCGGAGCGCGTGTTCACGAACACCGCGAAGGGTTGGAAGATCGCAGTCACCGGCGCGGTCGACACGCCACCGGGAACGCCGCCGGCGCCGCGCGCGGTCGTCGGTGCGACGCTCATCGACGGACGCGGCGGCGCGCCGGTCGCGAATGCAAACGTCATCATTCGCGACGGCAAGATCGACTGCGCCGGCAACTGTCCCGTTCCCGAAGGCGTGCAGACGATCGACGCGCACGGCATGTTCGTGACGCCGGGACTCGTCGACGCGCACGTGCACTTCGCGCAAACCGGTTGGGCGGACGGGCGTCCCGACTTCATGGACGTCCGCGCGACGCATCCGTACGAGAAAGTGGAAGCGGATCTGAAGTCGAATCCGCAGCGCTACGCGAAGTCGTACATCTGCTCGGGCGTCACGTCGGTCTTCGACGTCGGCGGATTTCCGTGGACGCTGCAGCTCGCCGATCGCTTCGCGAACGACACGCTCGCGCCGCACATCGCCGCCGCCGGTCCCCTGCTCTCGCCGTATCTGCCGCAGCAGTTGATGCTGCCCGCCGAACAGGAATTCATCTCGCTCAAAGACGAAGCGTCGGCGCGCGCCGCGGTCGACTACAACGCCGCGCAGGGCGCGAAGGCGATCAAGGTCTGGTACATCGTTCGCCCACCCGATCTCAGCGTCGAAGCGTCGACGCCCGCGGTGATGGCCGCAGGCGACGAAGCGATGAAGCTCGGGCTGCCGCTCATCGTGCACTCGACGGGAATCGCCGAAGCGAAAGTCGCGCTGCGCGCGGGCGCGAAAGTGCTCGTGCACAGCGTCGAAGATCATCCGGTCGACGACGAGTTCATCGAGCTCGCGAAGAAGAACGGCACGATCCTCATCCCAACGCTCACCGTGATCCAGAACGTCGACAAGCTCTATCACGCCGCCGCGGACAAGAAGATGCCGCCGGTCGACGATCCGAATCATTGCGTCGACAAATCGACGATGACGAAGCTCGCCGAGACCGCGAACGCCAACGTCGCCGCCGATCGTCTCGGACGCATGGACAAGCGGATGAACGACACGCTCGCGATCGCGAATCCGAATCTCGTGAAGCTCGTCGCCGCCGGAATCCCGATCGCCACCGGCACCGACGCCGGCAATCCGCTCACGCTTCACGGTCCCGCGATCTACGCGGAGATGGAGGCGATGCAACTCGCCGGCATGACGCCAATGCAGGTGATCGTCGCGTCGACGTCGACGGCGTCGCGCGCGATGGGCCTCGACAAAATCACCGGCACGATCGAGAAAGGCAAAGACGCCGATCTCGTGATCGTCGCCGCCGATCCGACGAAGGACGTCGCGAATTTTAGAAAGCTGCGCTACGTCGCACGCGCGGGAGTGGTCAGGAATGTTGAGGAGTTGAGCGCGATGGCGCAGTGAGGCCGGCGGCTTGCGGGAGGCGGGACAGTCTGGTGCTTGCGCACCTTTTGCACGACACTGTCCCGCCAGCCGCAGGCCGCTAGCCATGACTGACCGCACCAACTTCGAATACTTCTCCAACGAATACGCCCAGGCTCTCCAGGCCTTCACCGCCATCGAGAATCAGGCTTCGACGATCGTTGCGTTCGGTGCGACCGACGATCTGCGCGTCTTCGTCGATCAGTTCATCGAGATGGCGTCGCGTACGAAGTCGCTCGCGGAAGAACGCGAGGAGCCGCACTTCGTGGAGTGGTTCGGCGAGTTGATTCGCAAAGCGGAAGCACTGCGCAGCGAGATTGTCCGACAGTAGAATGCGGCGCCATGCGCAACCGCGTGTTGACGCTGCTGATCGGAGTTCTCATGAGCATCACCATCGAAGCCGAATCATCGCTCGATAAACGCATCGATGACGCCGCCGCGAAAGTGGAATCGTCGGTCATCGCCTGCCGCCGCGACATCCACCAGCATCCTGAGCTCGGCAACCGCGAAGTGCGCACGTCGAAGCTGGTCGCCGATCGGTTGAAAGAGCTCGGCATCGAAGCGCGCACCGGTGTCGCACACACCGGCGTCGTCGGCATTCTCAAAGGCGGCAAGCCGGGACGCGTCGTCGCATTGCGCGCGGACATGGACGCGCTTCCCGTCGCCGAGCAGGTCGACGTTCCGTTCAAGTCGACGGTGCGCACGACGTACAACGGTCACGAGGTCGGCGTCATGCACGCCTGCGGACACGACGCCCATGTCGCCATCCTCCTCGGCGTCGCCGAAGTGCTCTCCGGAATTCGCAACGAGCTGCCCGGCACTGTTGTTTTTCTATTTCAACCCGCCGAAGAAGGCGCGCCCGAAGGCGAAGAAGGCGGCGCGGAGCTGATGGTGAAAGAAGGAGCGCTCGACAACCCGAAAGTCGACGCTGCATTCGGACTGCATGTCACGTCGCGCTATCCAGTGCAGACGATCGCGTATCGCCCCGGCGCGCAGATGGCCGCGGTCGACTCGTTCAAGATCGTGGTGCACGGCAAGCAGACGCACGGCGCGTATCCGTGGCTCGGCGTCGATCCCATCGTCGTCGCTTCGCAAATCGTCCTCGGCCTGCAGACGATCGCCAGCCGCCAGGTCGATGTGTCGCTCGCGCCGTCGATCGTCACCGTCGGCACGATCAACGGCGGCGTGCGCAACAACATCATTCCCGACACCGTCGAGATGCTCGGCACGATCCGTTCGCTTGACGTGAAGATGCGCGACGAGATTCACGCGCGCATCAAGCGAACGGCCGAAGACATCGCGCGCGCCGGCGGCGCGACCGCCGACGTGACGATCACGCGCGGCTATCCAATCACGTACAACGATCCGACGCTCACGGAGAAAACGGTACCGACGCTGCGGCGCGTCGCCGGCGCGAGCAACGTGTCCGTCGTGAATCCGACGCTCGGCGCGGAAGACTTTTCGTTCTACCAGCAGAAAGTGCCGGGACTCTTTTTCTGGCTCGGCACGCGTCCCGCGAATCAGGCGGCGGAGGAAGCGGCGTCGAATCACTCGCCGCTCTTCTTCGTAGACGAAAGCGGATTGCTCCTCGGCGTGAAAGCGCTATCGCACGTCGCGGTCGATTACCTCAACGGACGCTGACACATGATCGCCGCGCTCCTCCTCGCCGCGACACTCAACGACGCGGAGATCATTCGCGGCTTCGTCAATCTCGCGCGCCTCAACCGCCTCGGATTCGCGCTGAAATACCGCCTCATTCAGTACGGCGATCTCGAGATCGGCACGTCGCTGCACGAACGCGCCGTCGCGCTGCAGCTTCGCGACGAGGAGCTCGTCGATCCGTGGGAAACGCCGTATCGCATCGAGATCAGCGGCAAGAACGTTCGCGTCACGGGCGCCGGCGCCGATCGCAAGTTCGAGCCCGATGACGCGGCGATTCAGGGCCGCGTGAAGACGTCATCGATCACCACGGATGTGATCTGGTCCAACGATCACGTCGCGCAGGGCAACTACACGTGGCTCTTTCTACAAGTCGGCAAGCCGCCGTCGAAACATCCCGGCCTCTACGCGCCGCCCGTGTTTGAGCCCATTCATCGGCGGCAACCGAACAAACTTCCCGCGACGCCGGATGACGCGCGCAGTCTCGAGCTCGAAGCGGAAATGCCGGTCGTGTTTCCGCGCTTCGGCGACATGGAAGTCATTCGCGTCATGCAGACGCGCGCGTCGATGGAACTGCTCGCCGCGCGGCTCGAAGCGTGGCACGCGAAGCACGGCTCGTACACCGCGGACATGAAGCAGCTGAAGAGCGAGGCGTGGCCATACAACGACTGGCTGCTGCCGATCGATCAGTGGGGAACGCCATTCCGTCTGGAGATCGGCAGCGCCGGCTACATCCTCACGAGCCTTGGCGCCGATCAACGAGCGGATGCAACGCCGGTCGCTGGAATCTCGTCGAACATCGATCAGGTCATGGAAAACGGCAAGTTCACGCGCGGATTCGACAGCGCGGCGTATGAAGCGGAACTGCAACGACGCGACGAGGAACAGGCGCGCAAGCCACGGCCGCCAACAGTCGCCGCGGACGGCACGACGATCTGGCGCGTCGGCGGCGACGTGACAGCTCCGGTGGCGACTCATCAAGTCGATCCGCTTTATCCCGCCGATGCATTGAAGCAGAAAATCGGTGGCCTCTGCATCATCGAAGCGATCATCGATGAGCAGGGCAACGTCATCGAAGCGAAATTGCTCATGGCCGAAAACGAACAGTTGGGCAACGCGGCGCTCGACGCGGTCCGACAATGGAAATTCAAACCGGCCATTCGTAACGGCGTGCCAGTGCGTGTTTTCTACAACCTCACAATTTCGTTCAATCCACGCGATTAGATTTCCTGCATGCGAACAATTCGACTTTTCGTGGCCGCATTGTGCCTTCTGTCATTGCCGCTCTTTGCTCAAGACGCATCCATCGCCAAGACGCGTCCGAATGTGAAGGTCTTGAAGGAAGTGACCGAGTATGAGCTCTTCCTCGAGATGAACATCCTCGCCGATGCCCTGGGCGTTCATTGTGATTATTGCCACGTGAAAGCAGGCACGAAGTGGATGTGGGCGGACGATTCGAAACCCTCTAAAGCCAAGGGTTTGCAGATGATCTCGATGACGAGAGGCCTCAACGAATCGAACTTCCATGGCGCCAATCGCGTGACGTGTTACACGTGTCACCGCGGATCGCTGGATCCGGCTCGCATCGTTCCCAATCCGCCATTGGAAGTCGAGGAGCGCACTGGACACCGTCCTGTTGAAACACTGCCGACCGCACAACAAGTACTCGCGCATTACATGACCGCAGTCGGAGCTCCTGCTGAAGCCAAAGCCGTACACATGTCCGGCACCATTGACCGTTCTGAAGGACGCAAAGACACATTCGACCTCTCAATGCGCGGCGATGAGAAAGCTCACATGGAGCTCAAGACCGCCGACGGCGTCGTCGAACAGACGCTCGATGGAAAAACGGCGTCGATCCGCGTGAAAGACAAGCTCACGGACCTGACCGGGCGTTCTTACGATCGAGTCAAGGATTCATTCGCGATGTACGCGCCGGTGAAAGTGCGTGACTCCGTCGATCAGCTCAAAGTCATCGGCACTGAGGTGATTGACGGACGCAAGACGTATGTCGTTCGCATCGGCACGGACGAAGCGGTGAAGAGAAACCTGTACTTCGACGCGACGTCCGGGCTGCTCGTCCGCAAGCTCACGATTCGGGAGACTTCATTTTTGCCGCTCCTCGATCAGATCGACTTCAGCGACTACCGCGACGCGGGCGGCATCAAGGTGCCGTTCGTCATCGTCACGTCGGACGGCGCGCCGTATGACACGGCGACGCGACGAATGAAAGAAGTGAAGTTCGAGAGCGACTAGCGCGGGGCCATCTGCTTGAGGCGGCCCCAGTAGTCGGCGCCGCCGAGCCACTGACCGCCGTCGATCACGAGCGTTTCGCCCGTGACGTACGACGCGTAGTCGGAGAGCAGATACACCGCCGCGTTCGCGACTTCCTCGAGCGTCGCGAACCGGCGCAGCGGGATCGTGCGACGAATGCCTTCCTCGATCATCGGATCGGGGAAGAGCCGCTTCGACGCGCCTTCGGTGTGCACAGGTCCCGGTGCAATCGCATTGACGCGGATCTTGTAACGCGCCCACTCGACGGCGAGCGTCTGCGTCATCGCCAGCACGCCGGCTTTCGCGCTCGCGGAGTGGACGACGCCGGGAGCACCGGTCCATGCGTAGTTCGCGATCGTGTTGAGAATCGAGCCGCCGTTTTTCTTCGCGATCATCCGCTTGCCGACCGCGCTCGTGCAGTAAAACGTTCCGTTGAGCACGATGCCGATGACGGCGTTCCAGCCGTTGGTCGTCAGCTGATCGGAAGGCACGACGAAGTTGCCGGCGGCGTTGTTGATGAGGAAGTCGATGTGTCCGTGATCGGCTTCGACTTTCGCGGCCATCGCTTCGACCGCATCGGCGTCGCGAACATCGAGCACGTGAAAGTGCGCAGCATCCGCGCGGCCGGTTTCGGATCGAAGCGTCTCGACCGCGGGCGCAAGATGCTCTTCGCTGCGGCTGGCGAGAATCACGGTGGCGCCGAGGCGCGCGATCTCGCGGGCGTAACCGAAACCGATTCCGGTTCCGCCGCCGGTGATGATCCCGACGCGCCCTTCAAATGTTTTTTCTGGAAGCATTCGACCGATCGTGGGGCGAGCATGACCCGCCCCACGAATCGGGATCATATCTCAGGGCGTGAACTCGGTCGCGGAGACGAAGCGTCCGTCGCCGGTCGCGTTGTCGACGACGACCGCGTAGCAGACCGCGTTGTCGGTCGGGTCGAACTGCACGGCGCCTCCGGTCGTGTTCACCAGGATCGCCGTCTGGCCCCACGCGTGCGGAGGCAGCGAAAGCGTTGCGGGCGAGCCGACGGCCGCGCCGCTGGAGTTGAGCACTTGAATCTTCACCGCGTTCGTCGTGTCGCCTTGATTGAAGCAACCGGCGTTCGTGCGCTGGTTCGCGTCGATCGTGATTCCAGGCGCAAACGAGCGCGACGTCGTGCCGGCGAATTCGAGCACCGGAACAATCGTGCTGAACCTCGTTCCCGACGTCCGCACCTCGGAACTGATGATGAAGCGGTTGTTATGACCGCCGCCGGCCGAATTCGGACTGGAGAACGTCACGGCGCCGCCGCCGGTGAAGCCGCTGAACACGTCGCTGAGGAAGTTCTGATACGTCTTCACTTCGCCCGCGGCGAGAGTGATGTTCGCGTCGCGCTTCGTGCCGGAGCCGTCATAGAGCGACGCGGTGACAGTGAACGCGGACGCGGTCGGATTCTGGATCGCGAGGAACGTCAGGAACGTTCCATTGAGACCGGGAACGTTTGCCGCGACCGGCAGCGTCGAAAAGTCCGACGCGAAATCGAATTCGTGAGAGCGCCGCGACGATTGTGCAAAGAGCGGAATCGCCACAATGAGCGCCAGAGCCGTAAGAGCAAATTTCTTCGTCATGATCATCTCCTTTACTGGCACGGCTGAGTCGCGCTCGGGTTGGGAATGTTCGGCAGAGGGATGGCATTCGTGCCGCCGTGTCCTTGTAGCAGTCCCTGATGCGGCGGCGCCAGGAACGGGAAGCGCGTGAGAAAGTCTTTGTCGTTCGTTTCAACGCCTTTGGCCAGTCCCGCGCTCGGATCGCCCGCCGCGATGAGGCTGAGGAGCACTGTATTGACATTCACCTGCTGACGATTGGCGGTCGTGCCGCCGCCGAGGCGCCTTCCATTGGGAAATTGCGAATCGATGGAAGCGTCGAGCGTAATGACGTCGCCGGTCGAACCGTCGGCGACCGGAATCGGGCGGCCAAGATTAATCGCGTTCACAATGTCGAGACGCGGGCCTTTCAGCGTCGTTACGGCGCTGGTCGGAACGCCCAATGCCTTGTAGACGCCCAGCGCCTCGAGATCGCGCACGAGAACCGGGAAGAGAATGTCGGCGCCGAAGCGCGTGACGTCTTTCATCGGATCGGTGTGCAGATAGAGAGTCTGGCGCTGTGTGCCGACGAGACCGGCATTGAAGAGCGGCAGGCCATTGCGGCCCACCTGCACGTAATTACCGGAACCGCGCACGCCGGTGATGATGTTCGTCGCATCGACGGTCTGGGTCGCCTGGCGGCTGATGCTCACCCAAACGCGCAACAGAGCGTCGGTCGACGACGCTTGAAGCGTTCCATTGTGCGGAATTCCATTGGGGAAAAGCTCGGAGGTCGGAATCTCCAATGCGATCGAGGAGACGTTGAAGCCGGCGAAGACGTCTTCGATCGGCGTCGCGCGCGCGCCTTCGATTCCGCCGAGATCCGATCGGCCGAGGTTGACGAGATCGAAAATGCCTTTCTCGTCGAGCTGATACGGATCGTCAAAAGAGCCGGCGATGATGCGGCCGCCGTTGCTGAGATTCTGGATGAATGTATCGACGAACGTCTGATCGTAAAGGCCGGTGTCGCGGCTGGTCTTGTCGCCGCTGTCGTAGCCTTTGAACGGGCCGAGGCCGTAGACGAGACGATCGGTCTGCGGGCCGTTGTTGTTCGGGAGGACTTTCAAATCCTGTCCGATGATCGTCGGCGTCGGATTGCCTGGTGCCGTCACGCGCGTCACCGTCATCGTTTCTGTCGCGCCGGTGAGCTGCCACAGCAGCTCGTTGCCGCCGCCGAGTGCGTCCGTGGCGCTTGGAGCGCTTTCGGATGTGAGCGACTTCTTGAATTCGACGCGATACACGGCCTGATCCGCGAGACTCGTTCCTTTTCCGATGTGGAACTCGTAGCGGTAGCCGTCGCACGTGCGGTAGCCCTGATTGCCCTGACCGGGCTCCTGCAACGGCCAGTAATTCATGACCAGGTAAAGCTTGTCGTGCGTGCTGTTGCTCACCCACGCGAACGTGTCGGTGTTGTCGGCGCACGGCTCATTGAGGATCGCCAGCGCCTCGCGATGGCTGGATGCAAATGCCTGGGGAACGATCAATGTGATGGTCGCGAGAAGAATGAGAGAGAGTCGTTGAGTGACCTTTCGAGACATCGAGGTTTCTTCCTTTCCGGCGGGTTGCGCGCGGTTAACGCCTTTGCCGTACATACGTGGCGAGTTTTGCAGCGGATTGCTTCGTATAATCCGAGGCCGTGAAACGCTTCGTGGTTCTCGCGGTCGTCGTCGCTCTGGCGGTGGCCTGCACACCGCCGAAAGAGAAGCCACTCAGCGTGGCGGGCGAGAAGCTCTACACGTTGAAAGGAAAGATCCTCTCACGGGACGCAACCGACAACACGCTCCGCGTCGATCACGAGGCGATCCCCGGCTTCATGGAAGCGATGACGATGGACTACAGCGTCCGCGGCGCGAAGGTCGCGCAGTTGCCGGCCGACGGAAGCCGCATCACCGCGAAGCTTCACGCCACCGACACGGCGTTCTGGATCACCGAGGTCACGAAGGAACCGCGCTGACGCCTTTCATCATCGCCGCGCCCGCGCTCACGTATTTGCGCAGCGGCGGGACAACTGCGGCCGCCGACTCGATCACGATCGAGAACGGCTCGCAGAGATGCGTGATGAACGGGACGACGCGATGGACGCCGCGCACGGTTCCGCGCACGCCGAGGATGAGGCGCGTGAGGATCGAGACCTTGAGGCGATGCGGAATGTCGCAGAAGACGACGAAGCGATCGATGCGATCGAACAACTTCTCCGCGGCCGCTTTGCCGAAGACGAGGTTGTCGAGCGTCGTCATAGCGCGCTCTTCGAGCACGACGAGCGCGTGCGGCATGTGCCTCGTCACGATCGCCGACATCAGCTGCGCCTCGGAGTGACGTGACTCGGGATTCGTGAATCCGCCGGTGACGATGATGGCGTCGAACGGTTCGAGCGCGAGCTCGTCGGCCACGCGCTGCGTGTACTGATCGAGGTCGGTATAGCGGTCGTAACCGCAGACGATTCCGATGCGGGCCATTTGCGTCCTTCACTCGGCAGACGGGGGACTCAACAACAGGACGGGAACGAACTCATTTTCGCTTACTCCGGTCGTTCCCGCTTCGAGAATCGCGAATCCGTTCGCGCCGAGCATCGACGTCGACACGTGCGAGCCCTGGGCGCGCATCGGCTTCGCGAGGAGCGCGCCGTCGCGCGCGACGACGCGAACGCGCAGGTACGCTCGGCGATCGCCTTTCGATCGCAGCGGCGCGGCGAGAGGGATGTTGACGATCGGCGCGAAGAGACTCGAAGTCTGTCCCGACGCTTTGCGAATCGACGGCGCGACGAACAGCGTGAACGCCACCATCGATGACACGGGATTGCCCGGCAATCCGAAGTAGAGCCGCTCGCGAACGCGCGCGAGGACGACCGGCTTTCCCGGCTTCATCGCCACGCGCCAGAACTTCGTCTCGGCGCCGAGCGCGTCGAGAGCGTCCTTGACGAAGTCGTACGCGCCGACGGAAACGCCACCCGATGACACGATGAAGTCGCAGTCGAGCGCCGACTCGATCGCGGCGATCGTCGCGTCGCGATCGTCGCGCACGATGCCGCGAATCTGCGGCAGCGCGCCCGCTTCGCGCGCGAGCGCGGCGAGCGAATACGAGTTCGAGTTCGCGACCTGTCCGAACGCAGGCGTGCGATCGATGTCGACGACCTCGTCGCCGGTCGCGAGGATGGCGATGGTCGGCACGCGTCCGACTTTGACCTGCGTTTTGCTGACGCTTGCGAGAACTCCGAGCTCCGCCGCGCGAATCGGCGTTCCGGCGCGGAGGACGACGTCGCCGGCGTGCATGTCGTCACCGCGCCGCCGAACGTTCGTGCCGGGCGCGATCGCTTCACGGATCAGCACGACGTCGCGTCCGCCGTCGGTGACCTCGACCTGCGCGACGGCATCGGCGCCCTCGGGCATCAGCGCGCCGGTCATGATCCCCGACGCGGTTCCGCGCTCGACGCGCGACTTCGGCGCATGTCCCGCGGCGATGTCTTCGAGCACGCGCAAAGATCCCGGCGTGTCTTCCGCGCGAACCGCGTAGCCGTCCATCGCGCTGTTGTCGCCTTGCGGAAGATCGAACGGCGCGACGACGTCTTCGCGAAGAACGCGGGCATGAGCGTCGATCAGCGCGACGGTTTCTTCATCGAGCGCGTGCACTTCGGCGAGCACGCGCTCCTGCGCTTCTTCAACGGTGAGCACCAAACTCCCGCACCACATCCGCGACCGGACGCTTCTTGCCGTCGACCTCGTAGTTCATCGCGCGCATCCTCGCGTCGTCGATCGTCTCGCGCAGCGACTCGAGCGCGGCGGATGCCTTCGCGCATTTGCGATCGATGTCGTCGCGCCGCACGATCGCCGCGTCGTAGCGCGGGAAGTAGTGGCGATCGTCGGCAAGCGCGGCGAGGCCGAGCGACTGAATCAATCCGTCCGTCGAGTTTCCGGCGATGAGATCGATCTGATTGCTTGCCAGCGCTTTGTAGGTGAGGCCGAGGTCCATCGTCTTCGGCGGCTTCGCGAACTGGAGTCCGTACGCGCGAAGGAGTCCGTTCCATCCGTCGGGACGCTCGACGAACTCATATCCGAATCCCGGCTGAAATTCGTTTTGCACGATGCGCAGGTCGGAAACTCTCGCGAGCCGCGGATCCTTGCGCACGATCATCGCGAACGTGTTGTTGAAGCCGAGCGATGGTCCCCAATGCAGATGCTGCTTCGCGTATTCGGTCGCGAGATCGGCCTTCGGCTGCTTGAGAATCGCCTCGAGCGCGGTGCCGGAGTACTCGACATACGCGTCGATCGCGCCGTTGCGAATGGCGGAGTCGCAGACGAACGTGCCGCCCATGTCGAGCTTGCGATCGACCGTGCATCCAGCCGCTTCGAGCTTCTGCGCGAGCAGCTCGCCGAGGATGACGGACTCGGTGAAATTCTTGGAGCCGATGTGAATCGGCTCGCGCTTGCACGCGGCGGCGAAGATCAAGGCGATCAGTACAAGTCTTCTCATCGGATGAGGCGGCGCTCCACGACAGTCAACAACAGATCGGCGATCAACGCGAGCAGCGCGGCCGGGATCGCGCCGGCGAGAATCAGATTCGTATCGACCATCGCCACGCCGCGAAAGATGAACGTGCCGAGTCCGCCGCCGCCGATCGCCGCGGCAATCGTGGCGATGCCGATGCCGGCGACGACGGCGATGCGAATGCCGCTCACGATCGTCGGCATCGCCAGCGGCAGCTCGACATCGAAGAGCAATTGTCGCGGCGTCAGTCCGAGCGCGACGCCGGCATCGCGCACGGCAGGATCGACGCCGCGAATTCCGGTGAACGTGCTCCGCACGATCGGCAAGAGCGAGTAAAGAATCAGCGCCACGATCGCGGTGCGCGTGCCGATGCCGCCGATGAACGGCAGCGGGATGAGCAACCCGAAGAGCGCGAGCGATGGAATCGTCTGCACGACGTCGACCACGCGCAAGACCACATGCGACGCCGCCACTTTGCGCGTGCACCACACGCCGAGCGGAATCCCCGCCGCGATCGCGACGACGACCGAAATCAGCACGATCACTACGTGCTGGCCGGTGACGCGCAGGATTTCGGCGACGTTCATGCCGCGACCGTCGCACTGTCGACGAACTGCCGTGCGAGCGGATGACTCGACGCCACGAAATCGCGCGCCGCGCAATCGAGCGCGATCTCGCCGCGATCGACGAGCACGATCCTCTCCGCGACGCGCAGCGCCTCCGGCAGATCGTGCGTGACGAAGACGATCGTCGCGTCCGATCGCAGCTTGATGAATGTCTCCTGCAGCTCGCGACGCACGATCGGATCGAGCGCCGCGAACGGCTCGTCGCACAACATCAGCGGCGGATTCGCGATCATCGCCCGTGCGATGCCGACGCGCTGCTGCTCGCCGCCGGAAAGCGATCGCGGCATGCGGTCCTTGAAGTCGTCGAACGACATCGCCATTTTCGACATCAGCGTCCGCGCCGCTTCGCGCGTCTTCGCATCGTCCCAGCCCAGAAGTCGGGGAACAGTGGCGACGTTTTCGTAGACGGTGCGATGCGGAAAGAGACCGCTGCCCTGGATGATCATCCCGGTCCGGCGGCGCAAGGCGATGAGGTCCGCAGTCGCGAGTGAGACGCCGTCGACGAGCACGTTGCCGCTGGTTGGAACGACGATGCCGTTCATCATCCGGAGCATCGTCGTTTTGCCCGCCCCGCTGCGTCCGATCAGCGCCACCGATTCGCCCGGCGCGACCTGAAGCGAGACGTTTCGCAGAATGCTCAGCAAAGAGACGTTCTGCAGTTCCACGGACGACGGCATCACTCCATTAGAATCGCTCTTGCATATGACCGCAACGCTCACAGCCGAATCCCCCGCGCGCGCCGCGCGAACGAACCGCATCCCCGTCGCCGTCCTCGGCGCCACCGGATCCGTCGGCCAGCGTTTCGTGCAGCTCCTCGAACATCATCCGTGGTTCCGATTGCACGAAGTCGTCGCATCGGAACGCAGCGCCGGAAAAACGTACGCTGACGCCGCCGACTGGCGCCTCGACACGATCCTCCCCGAATCCGCCGCGCCGCTGAAAGTGAAAGCGCTCGGCGAAGAGCTCGAGTCGCGCCTCGTTTTCTCCGGCCTCGATTCGTCGGTCGCCGGCGAAGCGGAAGACGACTACGCGAATCGCGGCTGCGCCGTGATCACGAATGCGAAGAACCATCGCATGGACGCCGACGTCCCGCTTTTGCTACCCGAGATCAACGCCGATCACGTCGCCGCGATCCAGAAGCAGCGCGCGCGGCGCCGCGGATACATCGTCACGAACTCGAACTGCTCGACGATGGGACTCGCGCTCGCCATCGCGCCAATCGAAATTCGCTGGGGCATCGAACAACTGCACACGACGACGATGCAGGCGGTCTCCGGCGCCGGCTACAACGGCGTGTCATCGCTGGCGATCCTCGACAACGTGATCCCGTACATCAACGGCGAAGAAGAGAAGATCGAATCCGAGCCGCAAAAAATCCTCGGCAAGTGGGACGGCAATCGCTTCATCCCGTCGCCGATGCGCATCTCCGCGCACACGAACCGCGTGCCGACGATCGACGGACATCTGATGACGATCTCGCTTCGCATCCGCGACCGCGACTTCGACCTCGGCGCGATCCGCGAAGCGCTCGAGTCCTTCACCGGCGAGCCGCAACGGCTCGGCCTTCCGAGCGCGCCGAAGCGGCCGATTCACTACATCGACGCGCCCGATCGTCCGCAAACACGGCTCGATCGCGATCGTGAAAACGGAATGAGCGTGAGCGTCGGCCGCTTGCGTCCGTGTCCGCTGCTCGACATCCGCATGGTCGCGCTGGTGCACAACACCATTAGGGGCGCCGCCGGGGCAGCTCTGTTGAACGCCGAGCTCCTGGACGCCAAGGGCTTGCTGTGAATCAGGAGAGGCAGAAGGCAGAGGGCAGAAGGCAGAGGGGCTGGCGCGAGCCTTCTGCCTTCTCATCATGATCGTCATCAAATTCGGCGGCACGTCCGTCGGTGACGCCGACCGCGTCGCGAATGCGATCGACATCGTCGCCGAGCGCATCGAGCAGAATCCGATCGTCGTCGTCTCCGCGCTCGCCGGCGTCACGAACGATCTCGTCGCCGCGAGCGAGGCGGCGTGCGCGCAGAACGCACAGCGCGCCGCGGAGATCATCCGCGGAGTGCGCGAGCGCCACGAGGACGTCGGACTTCACCTCGTGCAGCAGAAGTCCGATTTCTACGATTCGTTCGTGAAGCAGGTCGCGAAGCAGATCGAAGAAGTCGACACCATCCTCCGCGGCATCGCCCTCCTCGGCGAAATCACGCCGCGCGCGCGCGACAAAGTGATGTCGATCGGCGAGCAACTCTCGTCGGTGCTGTTCGCGTACACGATGATGATGCGGGCGCTGCCGGCCGAGCATGTGTTCGCCGAGGAAGTGATTTGGACGGATGACAACTTCGGGGGCGCGACGCCGGACATGCAGCGCACGCGCGAGGCCGCGCGGCGCGTGCTGACGCCGCTCATCGAGCGGCATCGCATTCCGGTGATGGGCGGATTCATCGGACGAACGGAAAGCGGCGCGATCACGACGCTCGGCCGCAACGGATCGGATTACAGCGCGGCGATCGTCGCCGCGGCAATCGGCGCGGACGAAGTGCAGATCTGGACCGACGTCGACGGCTTGCTCACGTGCGATCCGCGCCTCGTGCCCGGCGCGCGCGTCATCGATCGTTTGACGTTCGACGAAGCGGCGGAGCTGGCGTGGTTCGGCGCGAAGCTGCATCCGCGAACGCTCGAGCCGGCGGTCGAAGCGAACGTGCCGGTGCGCGTGCTGAACACGCACAATCCGTCGTCGCAGGGAACGCTGATCACGCGCCGCGCCGGCGAACGCCGCGCCGGACCGCGATCGGTCGCGCGAAAGCGCGGCGTGACGATGGTTCATGTCACGTCGAACAAGATGCTCGGCGCTCACGGCTTTCTCGCGAAATTGTTCGCCGTGTTCGAAGAGCTGCGCATCTCGGTCGATCTGATCACGACGTCGGAAGTATCGGTGTCGGTGACGATCGATGAGCGCCACGACTTGCCCGAGCTGCACGAGAAGCTGTCGAAGATCGCCGACGTCGAGATGATCGACAACCAGTGCATCGTCGCCGTCGTCGGCGAGAACCTGATGGCGGAAGCGCGCACCGGCGCGCGCGTGCTCGAGGCGCTGCAAGGCATTTCCGTGAAGATGGTGTCGCTCGGAAGATCGGGGTTGAACCTCAGCATCGTCGTCGACGATCGCGACGCCGATCGCGCCGTGCAGTCGATTCACAATGCGCTGTTCGAGGCGCCCGTCGCCGTATGAAGCTCGCGCTGCACGGCTACGGAAAGATGGGGCAGACCATCGAGCGCGTGGCCAAAGAAAACGGCCACGAAGTCGTCGCCGTTTTCGACATCGATCGCGAGGAGCCGATCAACGGCGCGGAAATCCTCGTCGACTTCTCGCACGCGAGCGCACTCGATCGCGTGCTGTCGATCGCGTGCGACAACAACATCGATCTCGTCATCGGGACGACTGGATGGGACGATCGCGTCGACGAAGTGCGCGAGCGCGTCGCGAACATCGGCTGTGTCTACGCATCCAACTTTTCGCCGGGCGCGAACATCACGTTCGCGCTGGCGAAGCGAGCCGGCGAGTTGTTCGCGCGATTTCCGCAGTACGCCGCGGGCATGGAAGAGCGGCATCACTCGCAGAAGAAAGACGCACCGAGCGGAACCGCGCTGCGCATCGCGAGCGAAGTGAAGAGCGGAAGCGGCGGCAAGATCGAGCCGGCGATCGCGGCGTCGCGCGTCGGCGCGGAATTCGGACTGCACACGCTCTTCTTCGACTCGCCCGATGATCTGATCGAGATTTCCCACCGCGCGCGCGGCCGCGAGGGATTCGCGCGCGGAGCGGTTGTTGCAGCGGAGCTCCTCCGCGGCCGCAAAGGGCTGATGAAGTTCGATGAGTTGATATGGCAGACGTAGTGTTTCGCGGACTCGGTACCGCGCTCGTCACACCGTGGAAGCCGGATGGATCGCTCGATGAAGACGCGTTCGCGCGCTTCGTCGACTGGCAGATCACCGAAGGCGTGAACTTTCTCGTCCCGTGCGGGACGACGGGTGAGAACCCGGCGATGACGGTCGCTGAGCATCGCCGCGTCGTCGAGATCGTGGTAAAGACGGCGAACGGACGCGTGCCGGTTCTCGCCGGCGCCGGCAGCAACTCCACCGAAAAAGCCATCGAGCTCGCCCTCATGTGCATCGACCTCGGCGCCGACGGCGTCCTCACCATCACGCCGTACTACAACAAGCCGTCGCCCGACGGACTGCGCCGCCACTTCGGCGAGCAGGCGAACGCGATCGATCAGAAGCGCAGCGGCTTCCCGATGATCATGTACAACGTCCCCGGCCGCACCGGCGTGAACATGAGCGCGGAGACGACGCTCCGCATCGCACGCGAAGTGCCGAACGTCGTCGGCGTGAAGGAAGCGTCGGCGAACATGGAGCAAATCCTCACGATTCTTCGCGAGCGGCCGGACGGATTCGTCGTCCTCAGCGGCGACGACGCGTGGACGCTTCCGCTCATGGCGTGCGGCGCCGAGGGAATCATCTCCGTCGCCAGCAACGAAGTGCCGCGGCTCTTGCGGCAAATGGTCGACGAGCGATCGGTCGAGATCATGAATCGCCTGCTGCCGCTGCTGACCGGCAACTTCATCGAGTCGAATCCGATCCCGGTGAAGGCGGCGATGAAGATGATGCGGATTCTCGAAAGTGATACGGTTCGTTCGCCGCTTGCGCCGATCACGGAACCGAATCGGCAGAAGCTCGAAGCGATCCTGCGCGACTGCGGCCTGATCTGATGGCGACGATCGAAGAACGCGTCTCCGCGCTCAAATCGACGACCGACCGCATGGAAGCGGTCAAGACGATCGGCCTCTTTCTCTCCGAGCTCGAGAAAGGCACGGTGCGCGCCGCGACGCGCGACGCCGACGGCATCTGGCAGCCGAATACGTGGGTGAAGGAAGGGATCCTCGCCGCGTTCAAGTTCGGCGTGCTCTCCGAGTTCGCGTCGGGCGCACTGTCGTTCATCGACAAAGACACAATCCCCGCGCGCCGCTTCAAGATCCAGGACGCGGTGCGCATCGTCCCCGGCGGTTCGTCCATTCGGCGCGGCGCGTACGTCGGCAAAGGCGTGGTGATGATGCCGCCCGCGTTCATCAACATCGGCGCGTACGTCGATGACGAGACGATGATCGACTCGCACGCGCTGGTCGGCTCGTGCGCGCAGATCGGAAAGCGCGTCCACCTTTCCGCCGCCGCGCAGATCGGCGGCGTGCTCGAGCCGGTCGGCACCGTGCCGGTCGTGATCGAGGACGACGTCGTCGTCGGCGGCAATTGCGGGATTTACGAAGGAACGATCGTGCGAGGCCGCGCCGTCATCGGCGCGGGCGTCGTGCTCACCGGATCGACGCCGGTCTACGACATCGTGCGCGGCCAGATCTACCGCCGCAGCGCCGATCATCCGCTCGAGATCCCATACGGCGCCGTCGTGATCCCCGGCGCGCGTCCGATGAAAGGCGCGTTCGCCGAAGAGCACGCGCTGCAAGTGACGACGCCGATGATCGTGAAGTATCGGGATGAGAAGACCGATTCGAGCACTGCCCTCGAGGAAGCGTTACGTTAGTGCTGAGTGCTGAGTGCTGAGTGCTGAGTGCTGAGTTTCGTTTCTACTCAGCACTCAGCACTTTGAACTCAGCACTTCGACTCAACGGCATCGAACTATCGCTGATCCGCCAAATCAACGCGCTAGCAACGCCGTTGTCGGCGAACTTGGGCATCGGCGAGCCGAACGTCGAGCCGGATGACACGTTCCGCGAGCTCGCCAAGCGCGCGACGATGGCGTCGTGGCACTACTCGGCGAACGCCGGCAATCTCTCGCTGCGAAAGAAACTGGCGAGCGACCCGAACGAAATCTGCATCACCGCCGGAACACAGGAAGCGCTCTACGCGATCTTTCAGGCTTACGTCGATCCGGGCGATGAAGTGCTCGTTCCGAATCCTGGCTTCGTCTCGTACGCGACGCTCGCGAAGATCTGCGGCGCGACGCCGGTGCCGTACAACCTCGAGCCGCCCGACTGGCAGATCGGCAAGCTGCCGATCACGAACAAGACGAAGTTGATCGTCGTCAACTCGCCTTCGAATCCGCTCGGTTCCGTCGTCGGCGAAGAGAAACTGCGCGAGATCGCGAACGCCGGACCGCTCGTCGTCAGCGACGAGATCTATCGCGAGATCTGGTACGACGCGCCGCCGCCGTCGATGCGCGGCATGTCGCCGAACGTCATCACCGTCGACGGCCTCTCCAAGTCGCACGCGATGACCGGCCTGCGCCTCGGCTGGATTCACGCGCGCGCCGATCTGCTCAAACCGATCATCACCGCGCATCAATACATCGCCACGTGTGCGTCCGTGTTCTCGCAAG
>Ga0105245_10001695_pt1 | contig 20052 bp, 16 predicted proteins | sample KBSM54metaG_FD_81523 | JGI IMG/M metagenome (GOLD analysis project Ga0105245, IMG submission 81523) | Miscanthus rhizosphere microbial communities from Kellogg Biological Station, Michigan, USA - KBS M5-4 metaG | ecosystem: Host-associated > Plants > Roots > Rhizosphere > Soil | place...
CCCGGCGAGGACCGGCCCGGCGAGGACCGGCCCGGCGAGGACCGGCCCGGCGAGGACCGGCCCGGCGAGGACCGGCCCGGCGAGGACCGGCCCCGCCTCGTAGATCCCGTCGGGGTGACCGGTGACGCCGCGCACCGCGGCGGCGTGCCGCAGTCCAGGCCGGCGCGCCGGCGAGCCCGGCGGTGGGTCGGTGCCGGCCCGCAGCAGCGCGGGCAGCGTCGCGGCGGGCAGCGGTCGCGGGTCGGCGGTCAGGCCGCGCGGCGCGATCCCGGCGCTGCGCGATATCGCCGCCGGTGGCCGCGCGTGCGCGGTGCGACCCGGTGTGAGCGAGACCGTCGTCACCCCGTCCACTGTGGAGCATTCCGCCGCCAGGCCCTGCGCGGCGGCCGCCTCGACCAGCGCGGCCGCGACGTGGCCCGCCTCCAGGTAAGCCAGCGCCTCGGCCAGCGAGCGGTAGGTGGCCGGCAACCGGCCCGGATCCGCCGTCAGCTCCAGGGTCACCGCCGGCGTCGGCGGTGGCGGGTCGCCCGCGCCGAACAGTCGCTCGCGCACCGGATCCAGGTGCCAGCGGCCCGCGCCGGCCCGCACCGCCACGTCGACGACGAACGCCGCCCGCGGCGACGGGTACGCGCGATGGTCGTTGTACGCGTTCCACGGCTCGAACCGCTGCGGCGCCAGCGCGAGCCGCAGGGCCCGCACGACCGCGACACCGAACGGCCCATCGGCGAGGGCGCAAAGTGGTACGCCCCCGGCGATGAGCGGCCGCGGCGGCGGCGGAGCGGCCAGCGGCAGCGTCTTGCCGGGGCCGTGGCTGAACGCGCCGGCGAGCACGGCCCGGACGGCGGAATCGTCCACTGTGGACCTCACGGGAACGGGTGCGGATGCAGCGGCAGGTCCTCGTACCGGATCGAGGCCGGCAGCCGGCCGAGCCGGTGCGGCACGTCGACAAGCCGCGGCAGGCCGGCCGTGCGCCGGTTGCGGTGCCCGAACGTCATCGGCAGCGTGCCCGGCACGACGACCTTCGCCGAGCACAGGCCGCTGCGCTCGCGGACCACCGGATCGGACTGGTCCACCGTGATCACCTCCAGGCCGCGCTCGGCCAGCCGCTCGGCGGTGGTTGCCAGCAGGCCGGCGAGGTCGTCGACGGGCGCCGGCCGCCCCGGCCACACGTCGCGCCAATCGGTGGCGGGCGCCGCGCCGCCAAGCAGGAACTCGTACCGGCCGGCCGCCTCCGGCAGCGTATACAGCGTCACGTGGTCGGACATCGTGCGCACCAGCGCCGGGTCGTCGAGCATGGGCAGCAGCCGGTCGCGGGCGAGCAGTTCCGGCTTGGCCCGCGCCTGTTCGGGCACGCTGAAGACGTTCGCGACCGCCTCCACGGCGGCCGACCGCATCGCCCGCACCGGGTCGGGATGGGCGCCGGCGGCGAAGTAGGCCCGGGGCGCGCCCCGCGCCGCCGCCCGCTGGCCGGCGAGCGCCAGAGCCAGGACCGCGGGCACCTCGACGTCGTTCGTGGCGTCGAAGAGGAGCAGGTCGTAGCCGACGGATTCGAGCCGGTCCACCAGGTGCGGAAGGATCGCGTCGCCGGCCGGCGGCCGCACCCGGGTCAGCGGCGTGCGCGCGTACCAGGCCATCAGGAACGCGTCGCGCTCGGCGACCTCGAACAGCCCGTACAGCACCGCCTCGACGAGCCCGGTGCCCAGCCCGCAGCCGCTGGACGTCTCGTGCAGGAACCGGCCGCTCTGCGGGAGGTCCCAGTACGCCACGTGTTCCGGCACGGCGACCGGCCGCCGCCGTGGAACCGACCAGCCGTACACCCACCGGGTCGTGGTCCGCGGCGTGTACGGCGTGCGGTCCGGCAGACCCAGCCGGTCCGGGTCGACGGCCCGGTCCGGGCCCAACTCCTCGAACGATGCCTCGACCACCGTACGGCGCGCGTGCGGCCGACCGCCGGTGTAGCGCTCGACGGCCTCGAACAGGGCGACCCGCTCCGCCTCGGCGAAGCTGGCCGCCCGGCCGTACCCGGCCTCGGTCACCGGCCCGTCGCCGGCGATCTCCGCCGCCGCCATCGGCAGCGGCGTCCGTTCGGAACGCGCCACCCGCACCACCGGGCCGTGCCGCCAGTCGAAGAGCAGCGCCCGCAACCGGTCGGCGGTCAGGCGCGGGTTGCCGACCCGCAGACCGGCCGGATCGGCCGTCGGCGCCGAGGCGAGGTCGAGCGCGGCCGGCGCATCGGCGGGCACCGGTGCGCACACGTCGCAACCGCGTGGGACCGGCCGGACCCGGTGGGTGCTGACCGTGCCGTGATCGGCGCGCACGGCGACGACGATGCCGTCGTGGCCCGCCGGATCGCCGGCGACCGCGCGCACCACCGCGTCGAGCAGCGCAGCCGCGACCGCCGGAACGCGACCGCCGAGCCGCAGGCCGTCGACATCGCCGAAAGACGCGCCGCCCGCCGCCGACGCGAGGACGCGCAGCCGTGTCGTCTCGGCGCACCCCAGGCAGCACGCGGCCGCCGGCCCCAGCGCCGGCCCGATCAACACCAGGCCCCCGTCGATCCGGACCGGCACGAGCCACTCGGCGCCGGCCCGGGCGCTTCGGCTCAGCGCGGCGGCGTCCGCCGGCGTCCAGTCGGTGAGCAGCACCACGCCGGGCAGCGACGCCAACCCGGCCGGGCGGGGGAGCGTGGCGGTCATGCCGGGCCGAACCCGTCGAAGCCGACCGCATCGAAGCCGAGCGCGTGGAAGCCGACCGCGGCCAGGCTCCGCACCAGTTCCGGGGCCGCACCGACGGGCACCGGACGCAGCGGGCCGAGCGCGACGTCGACGAGCGTTGCCTGCAACCGGTCCTCGGCGTCGCCGACGTCGGCCGGCCAGTACCAGGCGTCGTCGGTCCACGGGGTGGTGTCACCGCCCGCCGGCCGCCACGCCGGTGCGGCGCCGGTCAGCAGCCCGGCCACCGCTGCCACGCCGGCCCGCCGCGCCTGCACCACGCCGGCGGCGCCGAGCAGTGCGAACGCCACCGCGTCGGCGGCCGTCGCCTCGATGGCCCAGGCGAGCTCGGCGTCCTCCTCGGTGACGACGGCGCACGCCGCGCCGCCGGGCAGCCGGCGCACGTCGATCCGGGCGTCGACGCCCAGCCGCAGCGTGAGCGTCTTCCACCAGCGCCGGGCGATGGGCGAGCGGTCCCACTCGGCGTCGGCCACCGGTTCGCCCGCCGGTGCCACCGCGCGGGCAAGGCGACGCAGCGTCGCCCCGCGCGCGTGCCGCTCGTTCACGCCGACGCTGACGCCCGCGCCGAGCGTCCGCTCCGCCGCCGCCAGCGCCGCGGCGAGCCGGGCCGCGTCGGCGCTCACCCCGACGCCGAGCGCGGCGCCCGCGCGGGCCAGGCACGCCGGCAGTTGCGGCAGGTCGCCGAGCACCGGCGTGGGCACCGCACCGAGGTCCGGGTCCGTCAGCGCGTCCAGGCCGCGCAACGCGTCGTCGATCGTGCCGACGGGGGAAGCGGCTCGATCCGCAGCGGGAAGCCACGGGTGGTAGCTCGCCGACAGCGGGTCGAGCCGGGCCACCAGTACGGCCGGGTAGTCGTCGGGTGGCGGGCCGCCGGCGGTCAGTACGGCGTCGAGTCGTCCGGGATCTTCGAGCCCGGCCACCGCGGACACCAGGCGGTGCGCGGCCGCGGCCCCGACGAGCGCGGCCAGCGCATACGGCGCGGCGGCTGGCGACGGATCGGGCGCCAGCCCGAGCCGCGCCGCCACGGCCGCGGCGGTGCGGCAGACGTCGCCGGCGGCGCCGACCGGAACGACGAACCCGGTCTCCTCGTCGCACCGCGCGGCGACCGCCCGCTCACCGGCGACCGCGTGCAGCATGCCGGCCGGACCGTCCGCCACGAGCACCGTCACGCCGGCCGCAGCGAGCGTTCGGCACGCGGACTCCAGCAGCGTGTCCGGCCCGGCGACCCGGACGGTGGCGGCCCGCAGCCGCCACAGCGCGGTAGCCGGATCCGGTGCCACCGACTCCAGCCACGCGGCCAGGTCGGGATCGGACTCGCCCCAGCCGGCCGGCACCTCGACGAGCATGTCGTGCGCGCGCAGCTGGGTGATGATCAGCTCGGCGGCGCGGGCCACCTCGGGCCGGCGGGCCAGCGGGACGAGCTGGTGGCCGGGCACCCCGTCGACGAGCCGGCGCTCCAGCACCCGCCACAGGTTCCACAGCCCGGCGCCGCCCTCCACGGTGAAGCTGGACGACCAGCCCCGCACATGGATGCCGGTGGGCAGCGGCGAGGCGTGCACGATCGGCCGCAGCCGCACGAGCGTGGTGGCGGTGTCTGCGGTCATGGCCCGACCTCCGATCGGTAGGTTTCGGCGACCAGTTCGAGCACCCGGCCGTGCCGGCTGCCGGGCACCGGCAGCGCCTCGCTGATGCGCACCCCGTCCGGGTGCCGGGCCAGCGTCCGGGACAGGCAGCGCAGGTGCAGCGCGTTGGCCAGGTCGACGTACTGCGGCTTGGGCCGGCCCAGGTCGCGCAGGGCGTCCGCGGCGCGGGTGGGCGGCGGCTTTCCCGAGGCGACGAAGACCTCTGTGGGCAGGCCGAGCCGGGCCACCCACCGGGTCACGGCGTCGAACGGCACGTCGGTGTCGAGATCCCGGCGCCACGCCGCCACCGCCGTCGCGGGCAGCGACCACGACCGGCGCGTGATCACCACGTCCCGGTACCGGATGCGCGGCCGGACCCGGCACCCGTCGCCGGTCGCGACGGCGCGGCCGGTGGCCAGGCGGCCGAGGTCGACGGAGCCGCCGCCCAGGTCGGTGGCCAGCGGAGCGAGCCGCGCCGGCAGCAGGGACGGCATCAGGAAACCCAGGTACAACACGTCGAGCGGCTCACCGGTCGGCTCGTGGCGCAGCCGGATCTGGTCGCTGACCGGGTCGTGGTGGGCCGAGACCAAGCCGGCGTCGATGTCGGCCCAGGCGGCGTCCTCACCGATTTCCCGCGGGACGAGCAGCGGATGCAGGTTGGCGTTGAACCCGCACACCGGGCGCAGCTGCGTCACCCCGTCGCCGAGCGCGGCGCGCAGGTGCCGCGCGACCGCCGCGCGGGCCGGCGGCCCGAGCGCGTCGAGGAAGCGGCTGGTGAACCGGCCCCAGCCCGGATACACGTGGTTGACCACCAGCAGCCCGCCGGCCGGCTGGACGAAGAAGCTGTAGGACGCCGGGCGGCCGCGCATCCAACCGGGCATCGCCCGCTCCACCCGGCGGGGCAGGTCGTCGGGCACCTGCACCTCGTCGGCGTCGCCGGTCAACTCGGCCCGGACGGCGGCGCGCAGTGCCTCGACCTCGGCCAGGTCGGGGTCGTCCGCAGCCGCCCACGCCTCGCGCGCCTCGCGCTGGAGATCGGCGTACTCGGCCAGGTGCCGGCAGGTTCCGCCGGTCCCGAACCGCGCGACGAACCGGTTGCGGACCAGCCGGCGGGCCGCGAGTTCCGGGTCGAACAGTTCGGCCAGCGCGGTCAGCTCGGTCAACCCGGCGGCCGAGCCGCTGTCGAGCCGCACGGGGGTCCGCAGCACGACGTCCTCGGTGAGCACCGGTGCGTCCCGCCACCGGGCGCCTGCCGCCTCGAACGCGTCCCGCCACGTGTTGCGCAGCCTGGTCAGCGCGGCGACCCGCGCATCCGCCGGCAGCGCGCCGAACGCGCGTTCCTCGGCCCGCACCACGCGCAGCGACCGGGCCAGCGCCGGGCGGTCCACGCGGTCGAGCCAGCCGGCCAGGGCGCCCAGCGCGTCCGGATCCTGCGGGTGGACGGGCTCGACGGGCACCAGGAGACCGGCCTCGATCGTCCGGTCGACGTAGTCGGCGGCGGCCTTCCCGCGGTGCTCCGGCGGCCCGGGCAGGCGCGCCGCGAGCGCGTCGACGAGCCGGGACCACGCGACGCCGCCCGGCTCGATCTCGGTCAGCAGCAGCGCGACGGGTCTGGTCAGGCGCAGCGTGGCGACCTCCTCGCGCGACCCGTGCACCCGGTCGCCGCCGGTGCGGACGTCGCGGCGGAAGCTGACCCGGTCCGCGTCGAGGTGGACGGCGGGGGCGGCCCGGTACAGCAGCGAATGCCGCACGGCCGGGTCGGCCCGCACCGCGTCGAGCAGCCGGGCCAGCAGCGTGTGGTTGGTGCGTGCGGTGGCGAGCGGTTCCGGCGGCCGCATGTCGCCACCGTTCTGCCATTCACCCCAGGCCACGTGCGTGAACCAGGACAGCGGGCTGGTCTTGGCGCAGGCGCGCAGGGCGTAGCGCAGCGCGTTGGGTTCGGCCCGGCGGGCACGCGCTGACGGCGGATCGCCGGCCGTCGCCACCCGTTTGATGCCGTGCAGCAGGTCGTCGCCGATCAGCGTGACGCCGCGGCGCACCGGAACGCTGCGGCACAGCGCCGCGAGCACCGCGCGTTCGGCGGCCAGCGCCGCCGGTGCGTCGGCCGCCAGCCTCGCCAGCACGTCGGCCTCGGCCGCCGTCAGGTCGAGCCAGGTCCGCAGCGCCGGAACCCGGTCCGGCAGGTCGCCCAGCGCCGCGAGCAGGGCCGGCCGCAGCGGCCGTCCATTGTGGACGGCCCGGCGGACCGGCAGCACGACCCGCTGGCGGAACGGCGTCGGGTGCGCGCCGGCGGTGTCGTGCAACGCGTCGGTCAGCGCAGCGGCGAGCGCGGCGAGGCCACGCCGGATGCGGATCAGTTCGGCGACGCCGGCGCGGAACGGCTCCGATCCGGACGGCGGCGTCGGGTAGGCCAGCGCCGCGAGCCGGACCAGTGCGTGCGGCGCCAGCCGGGCCGGCGCGACGGTGGTCACGGTGCTTGCGGTCACGGTGTCTCCACTCTTGCCTCCGCCCAGGCGGGGCGAGCAGGCACAAACTGGCCGCGGGCGGCAGCCGTGCGCGCGGCCAGCTTGCGCCCAGGGACAGGCTCAGGAGGGATCCTCGGAGTCGTAACTGGGATGGCAGCGGTAGCTCAGGCAGCACGAGCAGGCGCTGGCCTGCAATGTGCCGTCTGCCGTCTCGGGCAGCGAGACGGCTTCCCGGATGGACGTGACGGACAGTTCGTCCAGGACGAGTTCGTCGAGCTCGATCGCGTCGACAACCATGGTTTCACCTCCCTTCGGGTGTTGAGTGGGTCGCCGGCTCAGGAGGGATCCTCGGGGTAGTAGCAGCTGCAACAGCACTGGTAGCTCAGGCAGCACGAGCAGGCATCGGCCTGCAGGGTGCCCGCCGCCGTTTCCGGCAGCGCGACGGCGTCCCGAATGGACGTGACCGACAGTTCGTCGAGGACGAGTTCGTCGAGTTCGATGGCGTCGACCACCACGGTGACCCACCTCCTTTCGAGCGTCGGATGTGTCCCGGACGGTACGAGCCGCACCTTCCGGCGGGCTTATCCGGCGACTTAGTCGGCCGCGCTCTGCAGGGCGTAGGCGCGCAGGGTCTCCGGGACGCGGTAGCGCGGCTCCCCGGCGCCGCCGTGCACGACAGTCACCAGCGACTTGTCCACCAGGTTCGCCAGCGCGGCGACGACGGACCAGCCGCCGTCGGCCGGATCGCCGCAGGCGGCCTCGACGTCGCGGATGGTGAACCCGTCGCGGAGGACCGCGAGCCGCTCGAACAGCCGGCGCGGCGCGGCGTCCAGGCGTTGGTAGCTCCACTCGACCATCGCCCGCAGGGTCCGGTGCCGGGCCGGCGCCGACCGGCTGCCGCGGGTCAACAGCCGGAACCTGTCGTTCAGCCGTGCCGCGACGGGGTCCAGGCCCCACGCCGCGACGGCGGTGGCGGCCAGTTCGAGGGCCAGCGGCAACCCGTCCAGCCGGCGGCAGATCTCGGCCAGCGCGCCGGCCGTCTCACCGGTCAGGGCGATGCCGGGCTGGACGGCGGCCACCCTGCCGACGAGGAAGCGCACGGCGTCGGCCCGGGCGACCGCGGCCAGTCCCGCGCCGGGTTCCGGTACCGCCAACCCGCCGACCGGCCGGACCGTCTCCCCGGTGACACCCAGCCGTTCCCGGCTGGTGACCAGGATCCGCAGCCCGGGGCAGCGGCGCAGCAGCGCGTCGACGGCGCACGCCACCTCGTCGACGAGGTGCTCGCAGGTGTCGAGCAGCAGCAGCGGGTCGGACGCGCCGACGTGTTCGGCGAGCACGTCGACGATCGGGCGCTCCCGATCCGGTCGCACGCCGAGGACCGCCGCGACGGCGGACAGCGGCTGGTCCCGGCCGCCCAGCGACTCCAGCTGGACCAGCCACGCCCCGCCGCGCAGATCGGGCTGGCATGCCGTCGCCACCTCGACCGCGAGGCGGCTCTTGCCCGCGCCGCCGACCCCGGTCAGCGTCACCAGGCGGTGCTCCCGCAGCAGGACGCGGACCTCCCGCACGTCGTCGGCGCGCCCGATCAACGGGGTCAGCGGCGCCGGCAGGTTGCCGCACACGGCGGCAGCGCGCAGCGCCGGCAGGTTCAGGGCGGGGTCCTGACGCAGCATCGCCGCGTGCAGGCGGCGCAGGTCGACGCCGGGATCCAGGCCGAGCTGGTCGGCCATCAGCGCGCAGGCGGTATGGAAGACCTGCAGCGCCTCGGCCTGCCGTCCGGACCGGTACAGCGCGAGCATGAGCTGGCCGCGCAGCCGTTCCCGCAACGGATTCCCGGCCACCAGCGGCTCGAGTTCCGCCACCAGTTCCCGGTGGCGGCCCAGGCCCAGGTCGGCGGTGACCCGGTTCTCGATCGCCTGCAGCCGCAGCTCGTCCAGCCGCGCCGCTTCGGCCCGGGCGAACGGCGCGTGCGCGAACTCGGTCAGGGCGGGGCCCCGCCACAGTGTCAGCGCACCGCGCAGGTCGGCGCCGGCCTGGCCGAGGTCGCCGCGGGCCAGGGCCGAGGCGCCGGCGGCGGCGAGCCGTTCGAACCGGCGGGCGTCCAGCCCGTCGGCACGCATCCCGAGCAGGTACCCGCCGTGCTGGGTCTGCAGTTCGGTGCCCGTCGCCCGCAGCGCCGCGCGCAGTTCGGACACCCGCACGTGCAGCATGGCCGGTGCGCTACGGGGCGGGCTGGCGCCCCACAACGCGTCGATCAGCCGGCCGGCGGAGAGCACCTCGCCGGCGTGTACCAGCAGGGCCGCGAGCAGCCGCCGGTGACGCGGGCCGCCGAGAACCAGCGGCGCGCCGTCGCGCACCGCCTCGACGGTGCCGAGGATGCGGAATTCGGATCGGGTCTCCACGACGGCCAGTAGAGCGAAGAGCCACCGGCGTGTCACCGATCTGCATATTCCTGCAGCTCTAGAGGAAGCAGTTGGGGCAGGCCGGCCACTTCCCGGCCGGGGGATCGAGCTGGCCGTAGTTCCCCACGCTCAGCGGCCGGGCCTCCCGCTGGCGATGTGCCGTCGTGGCGGTGCCGGCTCCAAGCGCCGCTGCGGCAACCAGGCCAGCCACGAGGATCCGGACAACGGCCCGTGTGGTCATGCGATCTCCCGGAGGGCTAGATGAAGCAGTTCGGGCAGGCCGGTTCCGTGCTGATGGGGTGACCGATCGGTGCTTCGAGCAGCGGAGCCTCCCCGGGCGGCACCAGGACGACCGACGATTGTTGCGCCGTGGCGACACCGGCCCGGCCGGCCCCACCGGCCCAGAGCGCCGCGGCGGCCACCATGCCCGCCACGACGATCCGGACCGCAGCCCTTCTCATCATCAGATCTCCTTGCTCTCGCCGGCGGTCGGCGCGACCTCGTCGTCCCGCCGGGTGCCGCCGAGCACCAGCCCGAGTTGGAACCTGTTCTGTACGTGTAGCCGGTCCATCAGCCCGCGCACGACGTAGGCGACGGTGCGCTGGCTGAGGCCGAGTTGTTCGGCGGCGCTGGCGTCGGTGTGGCCGGCGGCCAGCAGCGCGACGATGCGCCGCTCCCGCCCGGTGAGGTGCACAGTCGTCGGCGTGGCCGGCGAGCCCGGCGCCACGGCCTGGGCCCAGCCGCTCATGAACCAGGTGGCCAGGTCGCCCACGACGTCCGGCGCGAAAAGCTCCACCGCGCCCCGGGTCGGCTCCGCCGGGTCGAGCGGGATGATCGCGGTCCGCCGGTCGAAAATGATCATCTTGGTAGGCAGTGCGGGCAGCTCGCGGTACTCGATGCCGTGCCGGGTCAGCTCCGCGGAGTGTGCCGCGGTCGCGTCTTCGACGCTGGGCGGCACGCCCAACGTCAGCACGGCGACCCGCCGGGCGATCAGCTCGTGGTCCAGCGGCGCCGCGGCCTTGACCACCGAGCCGGAGAACGCCGGTTCCGGGTGCATCGACAGGTGTTCGTACCGGATCGTGTGCACCAGTTCGGCCAGCCGTGCCCGGGTGCGGCCCACCCCGTACAGCGCCCGTGCCATCGGCTGGCGGGCCAGGTCGACCCGAAGCTCCGGGGCCGGCGCGGCCAGCGCGGACAACCTCCGGTTGACCTCCATCGACGCGCATGCCGCGTGCCGGCGGCGGATGGCGGCGACGACCGCGTCCGGTGGGGTGTTCCGCCAGCGGCGGGCGTCGGCGCCGCGCGGGTCGGGCTCCGCGCGCACCGCATCGTTGTCGGTCAATTCATCCAAAGCGACCCGGACCCGGCGGGCCGCCAGTCCCAGCGCACGGGCCAGCTCCCGGGAGTTCTGCGGGCCGTACTCGGCCAGCGTGCGGTACACCAGGTCGGCGTCCGGGGAGACGCCCCAGGGCGTGAGCAGCGGCACGTCGGCCCGCGGCAGTCGTAATTCCGTGTCCGCCAAAGCAACCTCCCGCGTTGCTGGTTCAGCGAGCACAGACTACTGACTTCTCGAACATTGTCGATGGTCGTTCGTGCCCTGGTAGGCGGCGGAGTAAGGAGTCCGGAAGGGTCCGGGCGTAGCGTCCCGCGGCATGGTGGCGTCGGGTCGGCTCAGCTTCGCGATCCTCGGCCCGCTGGAGGTGCACGACGGTGACCGGCGGGTTCGGCTCGGTCCGTTCAAACAGCGGGTGGTCCTCGGCCTGCTGTTGTGCCGGGCGAACCGGGTCGTTCCGGTCGACTCGTTGGTCGAGGCGTTGTGGGACGGCGCGCCACCGCGCTCTGCCCGAAAGAACATCCAGGTCCATGTGTCGGCGCTGCGCGGCATTCTCGGAAACGGGGAAGGCCCGCACCATTGTCCGCCCGGCTATCTGGTCCGGGTCGGGCCGGACGAGCTGGACGCGCTGCGGATGGCCGAACTGGCCCGCTCCGGTCGCCAGGCGAGGGCCCGCGGCGACCTGGACGCCGCCGCCGACCTGTTCGGCCGGGCCGTGCGGTTGTGGCGCGGCCCTGTGCTGCCCGACCTGGTGATCTGTAACGCGCTCACCGCCGAGGCGGACCAGTTGGTCGGGCGGTACCTCACCGTCTACGAGGACTGGGCCGAGACGGCGCTGGCGCTGGGCCGGCACGCCGACGTGGTCGACGCCGACGACGGCATCGACAACCTGGTCCGCGAGCACCCGTTCCGGGAGCGGCTGCGCCACGCCCAGCTGCTCGCGCTGCACCGCTGCGGCCGTACCACCGAGGCGCTCGCGCGCTTCGACGAACTGCGCCAGTCGATGGCCCGCGAGTTGGGCCTGCGGCCCAGCCCGGTGCTGGACCGGCTGCACCGCTCGATGCTGACCGGAGCAGGCGAGCCGCCGGCCGCGACACCCCTGGCCGCCGTCGTTGTGAATGCCGACGCGCTTCCCGCGGACCCGGCCGACTTCACCGGGCGCGAGCCGGAAGTCGCCCAGCTGGTCGACACGCTTGCCGCCCGTCCGCGCGGCTCGGTGGTTGTTCTCACCGGCCCGGTCGGTGCCGGCAAGACGGCGCTGGCCGCGCATTGCGCGCACCGGCTCGGGGACCGCTTCCCTGGCGGCCGGTTCCTGATCGGGCTGCGGAACGCCGACGGGGCCCCACGGGATCCGGCCGGCCTCGCCGATCGGGTCGCCCACGGGCCGCGCCGCACGCTCGTCGTCCTGGACGACGCGGCCAGCGAGGCCCAGGTCCGGGCCGTATTGGCGACCATCGGCGACGCCGTGGTGCTGGTGACCAGCCGCCGTTGGCTCGGCGGCCTGGAGTCCGCGGTGCACGTGCGCATCGGTTCGATGTCCGGCGCCGACGCGCTGCGGCTGCTGGCCCTGCACGCCGGGCAGCCGCGCGTGGCCGCCGAGCCTGACGCCGCGCGCCGGCTGGTCGAGCTCTGTCGCGGCCTGCCGCTGCTGGTGCGCATCGTCGGCGCCAAGCTCGACGAGCTGCGTCACCTCAGCCTCGACCGGTACGCGGGCCGGCTCGCCGACCGCGAGCGGCTGCTGGACGAACTGGCGGCCGGCGACCTGCGGCTGCGGCCCCGGCTCGCGGTCGCTCTCGGTGACCTCGCGCCCGACGAGCGCGCGGCGCTACGTGCGCTCTGCGCGTTCGCCGCAGCCGGGATCGCCACCTTCACGGCGGCCGACGCGGCCGGACAGCTGGGCACGAGCGCGGCCACCGCCGAGCTGATGATCGAACGGCTCATCGAGGCGCACCTGGTGGAGGTGCACCTCGATGAGGTGATGGCACACGCCGACGCCGTCCGCTACGCGGTGCCGCCGGCGGTCGCGCTGTTCGCACTGGAGTGCAGCGGTTGCGACTGATCGTCGCATCGGGCCTCGACGGTCCGGCCGTCGAGCGAGCGCACAGCCGCCGGCAGGCAGAGCACCACCGTGCCCAGTGCCAAGCCGGCCAGCACCCAGATGGCCTGCCGTACGCCCATCCAGCCGCCGAGAACGCCGCCGGCGAACGCGCCGACCAGACCGGACGCCGCACCCAATACGTGAAGCATCGCCACTGTCCGGCCGGTGGTGCTCTCCGAGACGCCGGCGACGATCACCGGGCTCAACGCGACATTGGCGATGGCACCGAAGAACGTCGGCAGGCTGATTCCCAGAATCGCGAAGCAGGCCGCGACCGGCAGGGGGCCGGTGGCCATCGGCAGCAGCAGACCGCCGACGGCGCTTGCCAGCAGGGCGGCCAGCAGGAGCAGCCGCGGATCCCGCCACCGGTCCAGCAACTTGCCCGCGAGAGCCGAACCGCCCAGGCCCGCCAGCCCGGCTGCGGAGAACAGCAACCCGTACGCCTCGGTGGGCACGTGCACCACCCGCAGGAGGAACGGCGCGGTCAGTACCGCAACACCGGCCGCGGTGGCGCCGGGTAGGAAAAGCAACACCAGCAGCGTACGGCGGAAGGCGTCCCCGACGAACAGCCGCAGCCCGGCGCCCATGCCGCGCAGAACGGTTGCGACATCGGGACGCTCGTGCGGCGGGGTGTCTGCCGCCACGCCGGCCGGACGCATGCTGAGCAGTGCCGCAGCGCTGAGAAGGTAGCTGACCGCGTCCACGGCCAGCGCGGCCGCGCCCCCGAACACGACGATGGTGGGTCCCACCAGGAGCCGACCGACGAAGCCGGCACCAAACTCCCCCGCCTGCAATCTGGCGCGTGCCCTGCCGACACTCGCCACGCTGGTCAACTGCCGTAGGTGGATGAAATACAACACCTCCAGCAGCACCGCCACACAGCCCTGTACCGTGGCGAGCGCGATCAGCCAACCAACCGAGGCGAGGTTGTTCGCCAGCCCCACGGCGACCACCGCCACGGCCAGCGCGGACAACGCGTCGAGAACCATCAGCATCCGCCGGGGCCGGGCGATCCGGTCCGCCACGGCACCCGCGGGTAGGCCGAGAATCAGCATCGGCAGGATCGACGCGGCGCTGATCATACCGATCTGCAGCGGTGAGGCGTCGAGATACACCACCGCGATCACGGGTACCGCGACGGCCGAGAAGACCGAGCCGAAAGCCGACGTCGTCTGGCCCCACCAGTAGAGGTTCAAATCCCGCCGTTGTGCGCTGTCCGCCGTGGCCGGTTGGCTCGCCCACCTCATCGCGGTCCACCGGAGACGGCTGTCGTGGCGATTCCGGCCGGCTGGCGGTCGGCGTCGATGAGCGCGTCCACGGTGAACAGCGCGTCGGGACGGGGGTCGAGAACGTGCTCCAGAGCCAGCAGTACGCCCGCCGAACCGCTCCACAACTCCGCGCTGTACCGCAGCAGTTGATCACCGAGGTACCGGACGCCAGTGGGGTGCGGCACCGCGTACTTGAAAAGGCTCCGGGCCACCCGCAGCGACGCCGCACGAACCATGTCGTCGCCGCCGCGCGCCGCATGGTCGGCAAGGGTGAAGGCAAACCCGGCGAGGCCCTGGAAGAGCCCGGGCATGATGGTGTACGTCAGACCGAGCGGCGCCAGCATCCGCGGCAGCACCTCGGTCAGCCGCGCGTCCGCACCGGCACGCAGGCAGCGGGAAGCGACGTACACCATGCCGGCGGAGCCGGCGAACAGGTACGGCAACTGCCGGTTGTCGGTCCGCGAGGCGGGAAACAGCAGACCGGGCGCGTCGGGAACGGTGACGCGGTCGAGTTCGGCATGCAGCAGCCGTACCGCGCGGGTCAGGTGCCGGTGGTCACCGGTCACGCCGGCCAGTTGTTGGAGGAACAGGGCCAGACCGCATCGGCCGTGCATGAGCCCGATGGCGTCGTCGGCCCCGAGGCGCGGCGTCAACTCGCCGTCGGCCGGCAGCGCGTCCGCGAGCGCCAGCGCCCGTTCCACATGCTCCTGGTCGTGGGTTCGACCGTAGAGAGCCAGGTGCGTGAGGCCGACCCCGGCCGCCCCACCGAACAGGGTCGCGGACGCGGCGGTGAGCGGGTGGCGGTCGGCCTGCCGGAGCAGATCCCGGGCCTCGTCCACAAAACCGCAGTCCGACAGCACCCAGGCAAGGCCAGCACTGCCGACGTACAGCCCCGGGGGCAGTTCCCGCTCCGGGTCCACGGCATCGCTGCGCAACCGGTCCACCAGACCCGGCGGCAACTCCCGGCCGGCGCGGCGCAACGCGTGCACGACTCCCGCTGCACCGTAGGCGACGCACGTCGTATTGGAGACGTACCCCGGTGGGATCGTGGGGATCATCCGGTCCGGGTCGTCGACATCGACCATCGCGAGTATCGCGTCGGCGATCCGGTCACGCAGGACGCCCAGATGCGTCAACGGATCCGCGGCCACCTGCTCCGGCGTCGGGAACCAGGAGTCGGTTCGGGGGAGCGCGAGGGTGGCGGAGCCCCCTCGCACAGACGGCACAGCCTCGGCCGGCGTCCGGTACCGCGTCGCGCGACTCCACAGACCCGGCGGTACGGGTGCGAGCTCGCGCAGATCGTAATGGACGTGCGCCCACGCGCTGGCGTTGCGGTGCAGTACGTGGTGCATCGGGCCGAGCAGATGCTGGGCCAGCGCCGCTACGCCGTAATCGTCGTAGATGGACAGATCGTCGCCCACCAGGCCCGGTGGCGGCGTGTAGCCGGGCGTGCCGACCCAGTTCCAGGTCCCACCCAGACGGTGGGCCGCTCCGAAATCGACGAGCCGGACGCGGTCGTCCGGCCCCACCAGCACGTTGCCCGGGCTGACGTCGACAAAGAGGTAGCCCACGGCGTGCAGCCGGCCCAACGCCTCTTCCACGCCCTGCATGATCTTCTCGGCGCGGTGGTAGAAGTCGGCGAAGTCCTGCTCCGTTGCTCCCGCCCGGAGCAGGGGATGATTGACGGCCACCCAGCTCAGCAGCGTCTCGCCGGGCACGTGTTCCATGGCCATGAACTGGTGCTCCCACGCATGGAAGTACCCGACCGGTTCGGGAGCCAGGCCCGGGGCCAGTTCGTGCAGGGCGGTCAGCACTTCCCACTCGCGGCGCAACTGTTCGGGAGCCGCGACGTCGTCGTCGCCCAGACCGACGTGCGGCCGCGCCTCCTTGATGAAAACCTCACGGCCGGTGGCCAGTTGTCGCCCGCGGTAGGTGCCGCCGGCGTTGCTGTGCCGCACCGACGAGTCGATGGCGAAGCCACCGAAGCCACCGAAGTCGCCGACACGCCCGGCCGCGCTCGCCGGCTCGACAAAGGGATCGACGGTGCCGTCGGGAAGGCGGAAGGAAACACCACGGTGGTCTCGGACCAGGTTGCCCTCGCCGTCGCGCACCAGCGCGCGCTGCGTGCCGTCGGCCTGCAACCCGGAGCGTGGAACAAAGGCACCGTACCGGTAGTAGACCGTGCGCGAGTCCTTGAAGCGCCGGTCGGTGAGGATGTATGGACCGTCTTCCTGCATGAGTTCCGCTCGCAGCCGCTCCATCAACCGGCGCGCCGCTGCGGTATCCGCAGGATAGGCGGCAATGAATTTGCCACTCTGCGGACGTGGTGCCAGCTTCTGGTGCATCCACCAGTAGAAGACCTTTGTCGACAGGTGCTTGAACGGTACCGCCTGCTCGAAACACACCTCGGCGACGCGATCCAGCACCTGCGCGAGCCGCCCGGCGCGAGCCGACACGTGTACCTTCCACCCGTCGGCGACCAGATCGGCACGGTCGGGTCGATGCCACATCGTCCACACACCGGAGCTGACACCGGCCCAGTCCTCGGGAACCCGGCTCGGCCGGAACACGTCGCCGAGGTCGTCGCAGTGTTCCAGAGGTGCGTAGAAGTCCCGGTCTGCGGCCGTGTACTCGATATAGCTCAGCATCGGCATCTCCAACTGAAAGCCGGATCCGGACAGACGGCCGCGCCTGGCCCGGCAATAGTGGGCCGCCGGGCCAGGCGCGCTCGCGGTCAGTTCAACTTGCAGCAGGCCGCCAGGCTGACGGTGCTGCCGTGTGCCTGGACCTCGTCCTCTTCGGAGTCCAGCTCCTGCAGGGAGAGAACCTGGTCGGCGTCGGCCGGGGTCTCTTCGGGAACCGGGTTGTTGATTTCACTCATGGCGCGCCTCCTTGAGGGGTTTCCGGCGGTGACCACCGCCGACTCTCCAGACCGTAGGCAGGCCCCCTCAGACAACGGTTCGCGGGAAGTATGCGGACGGTATCGCCACCGATTTCGAACCCACCGTCGGCCGCGCTCGAACCGGTCCCGCCGACACTGACGCCTGTGGAACTCGCCGAGATTGTGGGGCTCCGCCCGCTGCCGTGCGCCGGCCTGCTCGTCATGGTCACCCGACGCTGCCCGTTGAGCTGCGCGCACTGCTCGTCGGCCTCGACCATGGTGGGCGACGAACCAGACCCGGCGACGCTGGTCGAGTTCGTCGGCACGTTCGCGACGTCGGACCGGCCCGAGGTTCTGCTGTTGACCGGTGGCGAACCGTTGCTGCGGCCCGACCTCGTAGTCGAACTGGCGGGTGCGGCCCGGCGGGCCGGCACGCGCGTCGCGTTGCTGACCGGAGGTTACTTCGCCGCGCGGCCGGTGCCGGCACGGATCCTGCGCGCCCTGCGCGCGGTGGACCATTTCTCACTGAGCATCGACGCCTTCCACGAGCGCCAGATCCCCCGGTGCCATCTGTTCCGCCTGCTGCACCTGATGCTCGACATGGGAACAGCGGTCAGCGTCCACGCGGTGGGTTCCGGACCCGCCGACCCGTACCTGGCCGGCCTGGTCAGCCAGACCCGCCAGGAGTTCGGTGACCGGGTACCCATGCTGGTCAACTCGCTGCGGGCAATGGGCCGGGCCGCTGCGTGGAGCCTGGCGGGGCCGCCCGTCCCCGACCACCAACGGGTACTGCCCTGCGCCATGGCCGCCTGGCCGGTGGTGGCGGCCGACGGTACGGTGCTCGCCTGCTGCAACCAGGACGGCGTTGACCGGCGCCCGGTGCCCGACCACCTCAGGCTCGGTCACATCGGCACCGACACCTGGCCGCAGGTCCGGGATCGGGCGTTGACGTCACCCGTCCTGCGGCTGATCCGTGCCACCGGCCCGCTGCATCTGCGCGGCCGCTACGGCACCCCGGCCGGCCGGACCGAGCACGGGTACTGCGGTACGTGCCTGCGGCTCGGCGACCATCCCGAAATCCTCCGCGCGGCGCGTGAGGTCGCGGCCGGTCGGCTCGGCGAGCTTCTGGACGAACACGCCGCCCGGGTCCAGTTCGAGGCCGGGCCGGTCGCATTGGTACGCCGCCACGGCTGCTCGCGGTACGCCGATCTGGTCACGCTGCCACACCGCGAGGGGTCCCGATGACCGCGCCGAGCCTGGTTCTGCGCACGACGCTGGAGCAGGCGACCCCGGCGCTGCGGGCGGCGTCGGCGCGGCTGTGGGGCCCGCCCGGGCTGACCCGGCGCTACGTGGCCTACCTCGGTGCCATGCACGGCGTGCTGCGGGCCAGCGTGCCGCTGATGGAACTGGCCGCGCAACACGCCGGACCCGGTCCACTGGGCGGGTACCTGCGCCGGCACATCCTCGAGGAGCGCGGCCACGACGGCTGGATCCTGGCCGATCTGGCCGCCGCCGGCGTCACGCCGGATCTGACCGCAGCGCCGCCGCCCGCCGTCGCCCGGCTGGTCGGCCCGCAGTACTACTGGATCCTGCACCACGATCCGGTGGCCCTGCTCGGCTATATCGCCGTGCTGGAGGGCAACGCGCCCGCACCCGGGCTGGCCCCCCGGATCGTCGCGCGAACCGGGTTGCCGCCCGGCGCCGTGCGCACCGTCCGCGACCACGCCGCCCTCGACGTGGCGCACGCCGACGAGGTTCTCGCGCTGCTCGACGCGCTGCCGCCGACCGCCGCGCAGCTCCACACCATCGTCCTCAGTGCACTGTCCACTGTGGGCGCCCTGGTCGACCTGTACCGGTACCTGAGCGACAGGGAGGACAACCATGGCTGAGTCCCGTTACACGCTCGACGAACTGGAGGCGTACGGCTTGGACGTGCGCCGCCTACCGGTCGAGCAGCAGGACGTGCTGCGCGCCCTCACCCCGGCGGAACTGGCCCTGCTCGTGGAGATCCGGTCCCGGCTCGACGAGGTGACGCCCGACGTGCAGGCGCACAGCGAGATCGCCGGCGCGGCGCTGTTCTGACGGGACCGGCGATGACGTGTACAGCGTGCGCGAGCGCCACACCGGCCGGGGCCCGCTTCTGCCCCGCCTGCGGCACACCCGTGGCGTCACCCGGGGAAGCGGCCCGCAAGCTCGTCACCGTCGTCTTCTGCGACCTCGTCGGGTCGACGGCGCTGTCCGAGACGCTCGACCCGGAGGCGCTGCGCTCGGTCGTCCTGCGCTACTTCGCGGTGGTCCGGGCCGCGATCGAGGAGCGCGGCGGCACCGTCGAGAAGTTCATCGGCGACGCGGTGATGGCCGTCTTCGGCGTCCCCGTCATGCACGAGGACGACGCGCGGCGGGCCGCGGCCGCCGCCCTCGCCGCCCGCGACGCGGTCGCCCGGCTCAACGACGACCTGGCCCCCGAACTCGGCGTGCGGCTGCGGGTGCGGATCGGCGTGCACACCGGGCCGGCGGTGGCCGGGACCGACGTGGCCAGCCGGCAGGCGCTGGTGTCCGGCGACACCGTGAACATCGCGGCCCGGCTGGAACAGAACGCCGGGCCGGACGAGATCCTCATCGGACCGCTCACCCGGCGGGCGATCGGCGGCGCGGCCCGGGTCGAACCGGTCGGGCCGTTGCCGCTCAAGGGGATCCAGGCACCGCTGCCGGCGTACCGGCTGCTCGGCGTCGGCGCCGACGACCCGGCGCTGCTGCGCCGCTTCGACCTGCCGTTCGTCGGCCGCGAGCGGGAACTCGACGCGCTGGACCGCGCGCTCGCCGCGACGTCTGAGGGCTCGGTGCTGCTGACCGTCTACGGCGAGGCCGGTATCGGTAAGACCCGGCTGGTGCGGGCCTGGCTGGAGCGGGTCGACCGGCCCTATGCGCACGGCGCCGGCCGGTGCCGGCCCTACGGCGAGACCGGCAGCCTGGCGCCGCTGGCCGACGCCGTGCGCGAGCTGATCGATGGGTGGCCCGCGCCCGACCCCGGCGCGCTGGGCGTGCTGTCGGCCGGCCTGCTCGCCGACGGCACGCCCGGCGCATCGCTCGACGCGACGTGCGCCGCGGTCGCCGCCGTGCTGACGGGCGTCGCGCGCGCCCGGCCGGTGATCGTGCTGATCGACGACTGCCACTGGGCCAGCGGCCCGCTGCTCGACGTCGTCGACCGGCTGGTGGCACACGTCCGCGGCGCCGCCGTCCTGGTGATCCGG
>Ga0105245_10001696_pt1 | contig 20040 bp, 17 predicted proteins | sample KBSM54metaG_FD_81523 | JGI IMG/M metagenome (GOLD analysis project Ga0105245, IMG submission 81523) | Miscanthus rhizosphere microbial communities from Kellogg Biological Station, Michigan, USA - KBS M5-4 metaG | ecosystem: Host-associated > Plants > Roots > Rhizosphere > Soil | place...
CGGCGTCACCAAGCTGACCGGGATCGCCTTCGAGAGCCGCGACGAGCGCCAGGCCGAGAACTACCGCAAGATGATGGTGGCGATGGCCACTGACGTCAGGGTGATCCTGATCAAGCTGGCCGACCGCCTGCACAACATGCGCACGCTCGGCGCGCTGCCCAAGCAGAAGCAGACGGCCAAGTCGCGCGAGACGCTGGAGATCTACGCGCCGCTCGCCCACCGGCTGGGGATCCACGCGATCAAGTGGGAGCTCGAGGACCTCGCCTTCGCCACCCTGCACCCGCGCAAGTACGCCGAAATCAAGAAGCTGGTCGCCCAGCAGCGCAACGAGCGCGAGGTCTATGTCGCCGAGGCGGGCAAGTTCCTCTCCGGCGAGCTGCAGGCGGTTGGCATCGAGGCCGAGATCTCAGGCCGTGCCAAGCACTTCTACTCGATCTACACGAAGATGACCAAGAAGGGCCGGGAGTTCAACGAGATCTTCGACCTGACCGCGATGCGGGTGATCGTCGGCTCGGTCAAGGACTGCTACGGCGCGATCGGCGTCATCCACTCGCTCTGGAAGCCCCTGCCCGGCCGCTTCAAGGACTTCGTCGCGATGCCGAAGGCGAACATGTACCAGGCCCTGCACACGACGGTGATCGGCCCCGAAGGCAAGCCACTGGAGATCCAGATCCGCACCGACGAGATGCACAACCTGGCCGAGTACGGGATCGCCGCCCACGTCGCCTACAAGGAGGGCGCTGCCGCCGACCCGCGCAAGGAGAAGATGACCTGGCTGCGCCAGCTGGTCGAGGCCGAGGGCGAGCAGGACCCGGCCGAGTTCCTCGAGTCGCTCAAGGTCGACCTCTTCGAGGACGAAGTCTTCGTCTTCACCCCGAAGGGGGAAGTGAAGAACCTCTCGGCCGGCTCGACCCCGCTCGACTTCGCCTACGCCGTCCACACCGACGTCGGCCACGCCTGCGTCGGGGCCAAGGTCAACGGCTCGATCGTGCCCCTGCACTACCAGCTGCGCTCTGGGGACATCGTCGAGGTGCTAACCGCGAAGCAGAAGCGCGGGCCCTCCCGCGACTGGCTGAAGCTGGTGCGGACGAGCCGTGCTCGCAACAAGATCCGCGCCTTCTTCAAGGAGGAGAGCCGCGAGGACGCCGAGAAAAAGGGCCGCGAAGGGCTCGAGGAAGCGCTGCGCACGCGCGGGCTGCCGATGCAGAAAGTCGCCTCCTCGCCGCTGCTCGTCGACGTCATCCGCGAGATGGGCTTCCGCAAGGCGACCGAGTTCTACATCGCCCTCGGCCAGGGCAAAGTCTCGACCAAGGCGGTCGCCAACAAGCTGATGCAGCGGCTGAAGGCGGGGGAGGCGGTCGAGGACACTGACCCGCTCGGCATCGACGGCGGCCACCGCGAGGACAAGGCCCGCCGCACCAAGGACGCCTCCAACTATGGGATCAGCGTCAAGGGCGCGGCCAACGTCGCGGTGCGGCTCGCCAAGTGCTGCCGCCCGGTGCCGGGCGACGATATAGCCGGTTATGTATCCCTGGGCCGCGGGATCACCATTCACCGCAAAGACTGCAAGAACATGAAGGCGCTGAAGCGGGCGCCGGAAAGGTTCGTCGACGTGAGCTGGGACGGCGAGAACGAGTCCTCATATCGAGTCGAGCTGCAGATCGACGCCTACGATCGCACCCGCCTGCTCGAGGACCTCTCGCGCACCTTCTCCGAGGCGGGGATCAACATCATCGCCGCCAGTTGCACCACCAACCACCCAATGGTGAAAAACACGTTCGTGATCGAGGTGGGGGACACCGAGCAGCTCAAGCAGTGCATCGCCCGCCTGCGCAACGTCGAGTCGGTCTTCGACGCCTACCGAATCACGCCGACTCCCTAGCTGGCGGGGACAGTAGGATGGTCGGTGGGTAGGCGCTGCTGACTTCCGAAGGGGTGGCAGACGGTGACAACGGTGAGGGTGAAGCTTGGGGCGTTCGCGGCCGAAGTGCTCGCGCGCAAGCTCGGCAACGGAGGGCCACTTGGCTCCCGCGACTTCGAGCGCGTAATCCAGTTCTACCTTGGGGCGCGAGGGATGCGACCGCCGGGCTGGGCCTACCCCGACCTCCTGCGTGAGCGCCGGGCCAGCGACGAAGTCGAGCTGGATCTCGAGGTCGAGGACTCGTTGTGGATCTCGCTCGAGGCAGAGGCCCGCGAGCAGGATGTCGCGGTCGACCGTTTGCTGGAGCACGCGACGCTCTACTTCGCGGCAGAGATGGACGCCGGCCGGGCCACCGAGCGCATCCTCGAGGAGATCGAGAAGGAAGAAGAGCCCGAGGGGGCCTAAACGCTGGGGGCGACGACCGGAGAGGCACCCAGCTCGCTGAGCTTCTCTTGCAGGGTGCGGCGCCCGCGGTGGTGCAGGCCGTGCACCGAGCTCTCCGACTTTTTCAGTGTCGCGGCGATCTCCACCGGCGAGAGCCCGGCGATGTGGCGCAGGATCAGTACCTCGCGCTGGTCTTCTGGCAGCTGCTCGAGGGCGACGCGAAGGTCGCGACCGCGATCGATGCCGACCTGGGCCTGGCCGGTGTCGGCGAGGCGGACCTCCTCGGTCGGGATCGAGCGGCGCGCGCGCAGGTGATCGAGCGCGGCGTTGCGGGCGACCCGCATGATCCACGCCGCGAAGGGAACCTCGCGCGGCTCGTACTTGTTGATCGCCTTCATCAGCTTGGCGAAGATGTTCTGTGTGATGTCTTCGGCCTCGTGGTGATCCTTGACGAGGCTGTTGACGAAACGCTGCACATCCGGGGCGTAGCGGACGTAGAGGAAATGCAGGCCCTCGGTGTCTCCCCCTTGGGCCCTTTCGATCGCCGCCTGGACCAGGCGGGTGTTGCCCGGACCCGCGGATGCCTCAGTGAAGCGAGTGAGGTTATTGGGTCGCAACTCCGTATCTCGACTGGTCACAGCGTCCTCCCGACGCGTTGATTGGGAAAATCCCAAATTCCGGTGTCTTCGATCAATTTCTTTTCGCAACTACCGAAAAGTTCTTACTTCCCTTCGGCGGTGCGCGGCGCAAAGAAATAGTGGCCCTACGTTTGAAAGTCAATGCCCAATATTCGTCTAAATCTCAGTCTTGGCCTCAAGTACCCGGAATTGCATAGGTATTGGGGTCTGAAGTTAGGAGGATTCGTGATTTTCGCGTGAAAATCTTGGGCAACCCCCTGTAGTTGTTATGTCAGTGCCCACTATGAAAGTCGCCCTCGGGACATTCGCTTGCAACGGGATCGAGGCTTGCCTCGACACCGACCTCCCCTCCGGGGTGGAGGCCGCGGTGAGCGATCTCGCCCAGCGGATCGAGGCCGGCACGGCGCCGGTGGGCATTCCCAGGCTCGCCCAGGGAGCCACAGCGGGCGAGCAGGGGCACTCCGTCGACCTCTCGGTGGACGAGCGCACCTGGATGCTCCTGGAGCGTGAGGCGGCCCGACAGGGCGCCACGATGAGCCAGCTGGTGACCCACTCGGTCCTGGTCTACCTGGCCGAGCTGGACCGGCTGACGCCGCCAGGCGCCGCTGGGACCGCCTGAGCGGCCGCGCAGTCCTTCTTCTAGGCGCGGATGGCGCTGCCGCCGCGGGTGCGGCCGGCGCGCGCGTTCTCGAGCACCCGCTCCACGGGGGAGACGGGCACCGGTTCACCCTGCGCGTGCAGCGACTGCTCGAGCGCTTCCAGGCCGAGCACGATCTCGACCCCGAGCTTGCCGTTGGAGACGGGGGTGGTGCCCTCGCGGATGGCTGAGGCGAAGTCGCTCAGCTCCTGGCCGAGCGGCTCCAGGGCCTGCAGGCGGGGGGCGATCATGTCGCCCGTCCTGTAGGTGAGCCGGTACTCGCCGAAGTTGGCGGGCGGGGCGTCGAAGTCGAGGCCGCGGTCGTAGATGCGGACCGAGTCGTCGGCGGCGGTGTCCTCGTACTGAACCATGCGCTTGCTGCCTACGACGACCATCTGGCGCAGCTTGCGCGGCGCCAGCCAGGAGAGCTGGACGTTGGCTTGGGCGCCGCCCTCGAAGCGCAGGGTGAGGAAGGCGGTCTCGTGGATGCTCTCGCGGAAGACGCTGCGGCCGTTGGCCGAGACCTCGACCAGCGGCTTGCCCAGCCAGTGCAGCAGGATCGAGAGATCGTGCGGGGCGAGGTCGAGGACGACGCCGTCGGGCTGGTAGAGGCCGAGGTTCATCCGCGAGGAGGTGACGAAGTAGATCTCGCCCAGCTCGTCTTCCTGGATCAGGTCGCGGACCTTGTTGACGGCGGGGCTGTAGAGAAAGGTGTGGCCAGGCATCAGCACCACGTCGTGTTCCTCGGCGATCGCGACCAGCTCAGCGGCCTCCTCGGAGGTCCGTGCCAGCGGCTTCTCGACCAGCACGTGCTTGCCGGCCTCCAGGGCGCGGCGCACCAGCTGGAAGTGAGTGTGGGGAGGGGTGGCGATCGCCACCGCTTCGACCCGGGGGTCGGCCAGCGCGGTGTCGAGGTCGCGCTCGATCCAGACGCCGGGGTGGCGGCGGCGGAAGTCTTCGATACGGCTCTCCTGCAGCTCGCAGAGGCCCATCAGGCGGAACTCGGGCCGCTCGACCACGTTGCGGACGAGGTTCGGTCCCCAGTAGCCGTAGCCAACCACCATCGTGCCGATCGCTCCTGCTGGATTCATGCTGCCCCCCTTCTCGCCAGCACGGTGAACGGGGTGCGGGCCAGGATTGAAAGATCTAGGAATAGAGAACGCCGTTCGGCGTATTCGATGTCGAGCCGGACCATTTCCTCGTAGGTGCGCTCATTGCGGCCGCTCACCTGCCAGAGACCGGTCAGGCCGGGCTTGACGGAGAAGCGGTCCAGGTACCAGCTGGGGTACTCGGCCACCTCGTAGGGGATCGCCGGGCGTGGCCCGACCAGCGACATGTCGCCGGCAATCACGTTGAAGAGCTGCGGCAGCTCGTCCAGGCTCCAGCGCCTGATCCAGCGCCCGACCGGGGTGATCCGGTCGTCGACGGCGAGCTTGTAGAGGTTCTCCTTGCCGACGCCATCCGCCTTGCCCTTGATCAGGGCGGTGACGTAGTCGCGATGACCGCGCGGGTCCGCGTCGGAGCGCATGCTGCGGAACTTGAAGACGGTGAACTCGCGCTTGCCGAGGCCGACGCGGCGCTGGCGGAAGAGCGCCGGCCCGTGGCTGTCGAGGCGGATCGCGATCGCCAGCCCGACCAGCAGCGGCGAGAGCAGGACGATGACCACGCCGGCGCCGAGCAGGTCTATGAAGCGCCTGGCGAGCGCTTGCCAGAGCGGTTCGTCCGCCGTGCGGTCGACCGGTTGCTCGCGGGTGAGTCCGTGTGCCTCCATATCGCTAATTGACCAACGGCGAAAACCAGCCGGCACTTGCGCGAAAAAACTGGGCGCCTCGCCCGTTGAGTGTGCATGGCCCCAAGAATCGTCTCCATCATCGGCTCCCGCCCCGAGATCGTGCAGGCGGCGCCGCTCTCCCTCGCCTTCAACGGGCGGGTCGAAGAGATCCTCGTCCACACCGGCCAGCACTACGACCCGGCGATGTCGGACCTGCAGATCGCCGACCTGCGCCTGCCGCTGCCCGAACACAATCTTGGCGTCGGCTCGCTGCCCAATGACGAGGGCGTCACCGTCGCCCAGGAGCGCATCGCCCGGGTGATCGAGTCCGAGCGGCCCGACGCGGTCCTGGTTCGCGGCGACACCAACGCGACGATCGCCGGTGCCCGGGCCGCGGTGGAGGCCGGGGTGCCGCTGCTCCACGTCGAGGCGGGGCTGCGCAGCTACCGCGACGACATGCCCGAGGAGGCGAACCGGATCGAGACCGATTGCCTCTCAGACCTTCTCTTCGCCCCCTGCGAGCACGCTCGCCAGACGCTGCTCGGCGAGGGCGTGCGGGGAACGATCGCCGTCACCGGCGACCCGCTCGCCGACGTCCTGCTTGCCACCCGCGACCGCCTGGCCAAGAGCGGCGAGGAGGGTGAGTACGTGCTGGCCACCGCGCACCGCAACTACAACACCGACTCTCCCCAGCGCCTCGGCGCCGTGCTCGCCTGCCTCGAGTCGACCGAGCGCCGCGTGATCTTTCCGCTGCACCCGCGCACCCGCAAGAGCATCGAGACCTGGGGCCTGAAGACCCCGGCCAACGTCGAGCTGCGCAACCCGGCCACCTACACCGAGATGCTGACGCTGGAGCGCGATGCCGTCGCGATCGCCACCGACTCCGGGGGCGTGCAGCGCGAGGCCTATCTCTGGGGAGTCCCCTGCATCACGATGCGCGAGGAGACCGAGTGGGTCGAGACCGTCTCGACCGGCTGGAACACCCTGGTCGGAGTCGATGTGGGCAAGTTCCGCGCCGCCATCGCCAAGCCGCGGCCGGAGAGCCGCCCGCCGATCTTCGGCGACGGCCACGCCGCCGAGCGCATCGCCGGCCTGATCGTCAGCCACCTCGAGCGCAGCCTGGAGGGATCCGTTGCCTGAGCAGCTGAGAATCGGCGTCGTCGGCTGCGGCCGCATGGGCGGGTTTCACGTCCGCAACTACTCGCAGATCGACTGCGCGCAGCTCGTCGCCATCGCCGATCCCAGCGAGGAAGCGCGCCGGCGCGCTGCCGCCGGCACCGGTGCGGTGGAATTCTCCGACTGGCGCGAGCTGATCGAGTTTGGCGCCGACGAACTCGACGCGATCTCGATCGCCTGCTCTTCCGAGCACCACGCCGAGGTGGCGCTGGAGGCGCTGGGCGCCGACCTGCACGTGCTGGTCGAGAAGCCGATCGCGACGACCCTTCCGGACGCGCTGCGGATGCGCGGCGCCGCGATCGAAGCCGACCGCAAGCTGATGGTCGGTCACGTCGAGCGCTTCAACCCCGCCGTGGCGAAGCTGCGCGAGCTGGTCGCCGACGGCCGTCTCGGCCACGTCTACCGCGCTCACACGACGCGGGTCGGCCCGCTGCCGGCGCGGATCCAGGACACCGGCGTGGCGATCGACCTCGCCACCCACGACCTCGACGTGATGCAGCACGTGCTCGACCGCCAGATCGGCGAGATCTACGCCGACGGCGGCCGTTTCCTGCACGGCTCCCAGGAGGACCTGCTGACCTGCATGGCCCGCTTTGGCCCGCAGGACGCCGGCGACACGCTCGGCCTGCTCGACGTCAACTGGCTGACGCCGGAGAAGAAGCGCGAGATCGCCCTGATCGGCGAGAACGGCCTGCTGCGCGCCAGCTACATCACCCAGGACGTCTGGTTCGTCGAGTCGCCCAGCGCCCCGCTGCACTGGGACGGGCTCTCGATGCTGCGCGGCGAGGGCGAGGGTGCCGCGGTGCGGTTCTCGCTGGCCAAGGCCGAGCCGCTGCGCTCTGAGCTGGAAGCCTTCTGCCGCTGTGTGCTCGACGACACGCCGGAGCCGGTCAGCGCCCACGACGGGGTCAAGGCACTTGCCGCGGCCCTGGCGATGCGCGAGTCCGCCGCGGTCCGCCGCCCGGTCGAGCTGCTTGACATTCCCGCCCCACGGCCGCTGGAGGTATTGGTGTGATCCGCTTCGTCATTCCCGCCTACAACGAGGCGGAAAACATCCCCAAGCTGCTGGCCGACCTGGCTCCGGTGGCGCGTGAGCTCGGTGCCCGCGTGATCATCGTCGACGACGGCTCGACCGACGGCACCGCCGAGGTGATCCGCGAGCACGCCCGCGACATGCACCTGGCGGTCGTCAAACACACGGTCAACCGCGGTCTCGGCACCGCGATCAACACCGGCATCCGGTCGGCGCTGAAGGAGTCCTCCGACGATGACGCGATCGTCACCCTCGAGGCCGACACCACCTCCGACCTCTCCGACCTGCCGCGGATGATGGAAGTCTTCGACCAGGGCACCGACGTAGTGCTCGCCTCGGTCTACGCGCCGGGCGGCAAGATCGTCGGCGTCGCCGGCTGGCGCCTGCTCGCCAGCAAGTCGGTCTCCAACACCTTCCGCTACCTGGGCGGGCTGCGCCAGATCCACACGCTCTCCTCGCTCTACCGCGTCTATCGCGCCGGCACCCTGCGCCGCGCCGCCGACACCTACGGCTACCTGCTCGTGCGCGAGCCCGGCTTTGCCGCCAACGTCGAGCTGCTGCTGAAGCTCTACAACGCCGGCGCCACGGTTGCCGAGGTGCCGACGACCAACGACTGGTCGACGCGCAAGGGCGAGTCGAAGATGCAGCTGAAGCCGACCGTCCTCGCCTACTTCAGGGTGATGGCCGCGCAGGTGGTCGGCCGCATCCAGCCGCCACCGGTATCGCCGCTGGCGGAGGTGACGGCACCGCTGCCCACGACCGAGCAGGTCCCCCCGGCGGCCGTCGCCGGCGGCGAGCCGCAGCCGGTCGCACAGGCGGGATGACCCCACAGCCGCCCACGGTCGGCGTCGTCGGCGGCGGCGTCCTCGGCACCTCGCTGGCGCTCCGCCTCGCCCAGGCCGGCGCCGACGTGACGGTGATCGAGCGCGGGCCCAGCCTCGGCGGGCTGGCCGGCACGATGGACTTCAACGGTCACGAGGTCGACCGCTTCTACCACGTGATCACCCCCGCCGACTCGCGCATGATCGCGATGGCGGAGGAGGTCGGGCTCGGCGAGGAGCTGCGCTTCAACCCTGTCGGCGCCGGCTTCTTCGCCAACGGTGAGATGCACGACTTCAACGGCATCGGCGACCTGCTGCGCTTCTCGCCGCTGAGCCCGCCGGCGCGGCTGCGCCTGGGCTGGTTCGTCGCCCAGTGCCAGCTGCGCAGCTCCTACGAGAGGCTGGAGAGCATTCCGCTCGAGACCTGGCTGCGTCGCCACTGCGGCCGCGAGGTGACCGAGCGGATCTGGAAGCCGCTGCTCGACTCGCGCTTCGATGGCGATCCCTCCGGCCTGCCGGCCACTTACCTCTGGGCCCGCACCCGGCGCATGTCGGGTGCTCGCGGCAAGGGCGGGGCGGAGGAAATGGGCCACATCGCCGGCGGCCACCAGCGCCTGGTCGACGCGATGGTGGCGAAGGCGGAAAGGCTGGGCGTGAAGGCACGTACGGATGCGCCCGTGAAGGGCCTGGCGACGGCCGCGGACGGCTCGGTGACCGGGGTCGAGCTGGAGGGGGAGACGCTCGAGTTCGACCTGACGATCCCCACCCTGCAGCCGCCCGCGCTGCGCTTCCTGCTGCCGGAGCGCCACCAGGGCCTGCTGGCGCCCTACCCCGAGCGCTGGCTCGGCTGCGTCTGCGCGATCATCAAGGTCAAGCGCTCGCTGCTGCCCTACTACGCGACCAACATCGTCGAGCCGACGCCGGTCACCAGCGCGATCGAGACCTCGCAGGTGCTCGGCACCGAGCACACCGACGGCCTGCACCTCGTCTACATCCCCAAGTACTGCGACCCGGGCGCCCCGGAGCAGAGCGAGGACGACGAGTCCGTCTACCGCCGCTTCACCGACTACCTGGCGAAGCTCTCGCCCGGCTTCAGCCGCGACGAGGTGGTCGACTGGACCGTGCAGCGGGCAAAGCTGGTCGAGCCGGTGCACCAGCTGCGCAGCGGCGGCGAGCGGGTGGCACCGGTCTGGCCCGGCGTCGACGGCCTCGCCTTGGCCTCCAACGCGCAGATCTATCCCTACCTGCTCAACGGCGATTCCGTGATGGGCTTTGCCGAAGAGGTCGCGGGCGAGGTGAGCGATCGTCTTGGCCTTGCCGGCACTTCATCCGATAGTGCGAGAAAAGGACTAGTCGGCTCGTTGTCTTAGCGAGCCATGTACCAAGTAGAAGCCTCCAAAGCGCTGCTGAAGCCCAAGCTCTGGGCGCGCCGTTCGGCCCGGCTGAACGTACCGCGCAACGTCGTGATGCTGGGCATGGTCAGCATGCTCACCGATGTCTCCTCGGAGATGGTGGCGACGATCCTGCCGCTCTACCTCGTCTTCTCGCTGGGGGCAAGCCCGCTGGCCCTGGGCGCGATCGACGGCACCTATCGCGGTGCCGCCGCTCTCGTCCAGGTGATCAGCGGCTTCGCCGCCGATCGCTGGCGGCGGCCCAAGCAGGTCGCCGAGGCCGGCTACGGGATCTCCGCCGTCGGCAAGGTCGCCCTGGTCGCCGCGGGCAACACGATCGGCGGCATCGGGGCGATCGTCGCCTTCGACCGGATCGGCAAGGGAATCCGCACCGCGCCGCGCGACGCCCTGATCTCGCTCTCCTCTAGCAAGGCCGGCCTCGCCACCGCCTTCGGCGTGCACCGGGCGATGGACTCGGCAGGCGCCATGCTCGGGCCGCTGATCGCCTTCGGCATCCTGCTCGCCGCTCCGGCTCGCTTCGACGCCGTCTTCGTCGTCAGCACCTTCTTCGCCGTGCTCGGTCTCGCCGTGCTCGTGCTGGCGGTGCAGGGCCGCCCGAAAAGGGCGCCGCGGGTGGACGACGGCACGCCGCCGCCCTCGCTTCGCGCCGCGCTCGGCCTGGCCCGCGACCGCCGCGTCGCCGTCCTGCTGCTCGCCGCCGCTGTGCTCTCGCTGACCAGCGTCTCCGACGCGATGCTCTATGTCGGCCTGCAGCGCAAGATCGACTTCGAGCCCGCCGTCTTCCCGCTGCTCTACGTGATCACCGCGGTCGCCTTCATGGGGCTGGCGATCCCGGTCGGGCAGCTCGCCGACCGGGTCGGCCGGGTGCCGGTGCTGCTCTGCGGCTATGCCCTCCTCTTCGTCGTCTACGGTGCCCTGCTGATGAGTTCGCTCGGCTACGGACTGCTGGTCCTCTGCCTGCTCGGCCTCGGCGGCTACTTCGCCGCCACCGAAGGGGTCTTCGCCGCGATCGCCGGAGCGATCCTGCCGGAGGAGCTGCAGGCGAGCGGGCTCGGCATGCTGACCACCGTGACCAGCATCGGCAACCTGGTTTCCTCGGTCGCCTTCGGTGCCCTCTGGCTCGCGCTTGGCCTGCGCGGGGCGGTGCTGGTCTTCGCCGTCGCCCTGGCCCTGGCGATCGCCGCCGCCGTGCCGCTGCTGCTGCGCTCGCAGCGGGCACCCGTGCATGGCTAGCCGCAACGGCAAGATCCTCGCCGGGATCGTCGTGCTCTGCGTGCTCGGCGCCGGCGCCTACATCGCCTACGCCGCGCTCGGCCCGAGCTCGACGACCACCGACGCCCGGCCCGAGGCAAAGGCCGTGCTCGCCGGCAGCGACGTGATGGTGCGCGCGGTCGACCCGAAGAACCCCCAGCTCAACGGCCGGGTCTACGAGGTCGAGGACGGCGAGGTGCACCACGACGGCGATCTCGCCTGCGAGCGCGTCTACTACGCCGCCGGTCACGGCATCTGCATGGCGATCGCCCCTTCCGGGGTCGATTACGAAGCGAAGATCTTCGGGCCGAAGATGGAGACCGAACACACGATCAGGCTCACCGGGCTGCCCTCGCGGGCGCGGGTCTCCCGGGACGGCCGCTACGGGGCGATGACGGTCTTCGTCGCCGGCGACTCCTACCTCGGCAACAGCACCGCCTTCTCGACCCGCACCTACGTCGTCGACATGGCCAGCGGCCACACCGCCGGCCAGCTCGAGCAGTTCAAGGTGACGAAGGACGGGCAGCCCTTCGACGCGATCGACTTCAACTTCTGGGGGATCACCTTCGACCCGGCCGACTCGGATCGCTTCTACGCCACCCTCGGCACCGGCGGCCACCACTACCTGGTCGAAGGGAGCATCTCCGGGCAGGAGATGAAGGTGCTGCGCGACGGCGTCGAGTGCCCGTCGCTCTCGCCCGACGGCAAGCAGGTCGCCTACAAGAGCCGGATCGGCGACGAAACCCGCTGGCGGCTGCGCGTCCTCGACCTGGCAACGCTCGAAGACCACGCCGTCGCCGAGGAACGCTCGATCGACGACCAGGTCGAGTGGCTGGACGACGACACCCTCGCCTACTCGGACGAAAAGAACGTCTACACGGTTCCCGCCGACGGCAGCGGCGAGCCGGAACTGCTGGTCGCCGACGCGTCTTCGCCGGTGCGGCTCTCGGCCGCCTCAGCGCGCTCGCTGCAGTAGCGGCAGCAGGCGGTCGCGGCCCTCGCCGAGGGTGCGGCGGGCAAGCGCCAGGGGGGCGCGCGGCGGGGCGGGCACGGAGTCCGGGTCGACCGCGCCGGTGGCGCGCAGGCGCAACTCGACGCTGGTACCCGCCTCGACCGCGATCGGCTCGCCGATTGGAGCCGGCCGGCCGGCGACGGTGAGCAGCTCGGTATCGGGCCCGGGGTGGGCGGGGGGAAGCTGAAGCGAGAGCTGCTCGACCCCGTCGGGCACCTCGACGCGGATGCGACGCGCGTAGGGACGCACGGCCAGCGCGGCGCCCTCGCGGCGGCTCTCGAAGTTGGTCGCGGCGATCTCGCCGACCGAGCACCAGCGCGTCTCGCCGAGCCGGTTGACGTCGGCCGCGGCGGCGGCGAGGACGCCGAGGCCTGGGGCGACGTCCTCGTGGTGCCCGTAGAGGATCAGCGGCTGGCCGAGGTAGGAGCGCAGGACCAGCTCCGGCGCGTCGCGGCTGCGCAGCGGGTGGCGCAGGATGACCGGCAGCTGGCCGGCGAAGTCCGCCGGGTGCCAGCCCGCCAGGGGGCCGGTTTCCTCGGGGCGGCTGAGCCAGGGACGGGGCGGCTGCGAGAGCCAGGGGAACGGCCGGGTCATCGTGATCGCCTCGAAGCCGCTGCGCAGCACGCCGAGGGCGGCGGCCTCCGAGCATTGCTCGTGCGGGGGGACCATCACCCGGTCGACGGCGATGCCGCTGCGGCGTTCGAAGGCGGCAATCCGGCGCAGCGCCTGGGCCGCCAGCCCAAGGCCTTCGGCCTCGCTCTCTTGGCGGCCGAGCTCGCCCCCGTTGTGGTCATTGCCGTGGACGAGCAGCGAGATCGCGCCCGCGGCGTCGCCCAGGGCGCGCTTGGCGCCGGCGCTGGCCAGCCAGGCGTCGAGCGGGACCATGGCGAGGGCGGCGTGGTAGCCGTGCTCGCGGGCGTGCACCGCCAGCTCGGCCAGGTCGAGGAAGCCATAGGAGGGGCGGTGCAGGTTGGGGTCGTCGAAGAGCAGGCAGGCGCGGGCGGGCGGTGGCTGCCAGCGCGTCGCGGCGGTGAGCTCGCGCAGGAAGGCGACGAGCGGCAGCAGGGCCGCGCTGCGCCCGTCGCAAAGGCGGTCACGCAGCGCTTCCTCCGGGTTTAGCTCGGTAGGAGCGAGCAGCGCCAGGTCCAGCGCGCCGGCGCGAACCCAGGTCGGGGCTCCGTCGCAGCTCGCGAGCACGTTGGCGCCTTCGGCCTCCGCCAGGCTGGCGCCCTCCGCGAGTATCGCGCCGAGGCGGGTGTCGGGCAGGAGAGAGCCGCGCAGCCTGCCATCGAGCTCGGGCAGGTCGCTCAGCTCCTGCGAGGCGGCGGGGCCAGCCTCCTCTCCCTCCGGGGAGAGCAGCGCCAGGGCCCGCAGCCCCGCCTCCGCCGAACTCCTTGCGAGCTTCTGCCCGCCCAGCTTCAAGGCGGCGTCGAGGCCGCCCGTCTCGCTGTCGTCGCGTCCCTCGAAGCGCACCGGGAAAGCGGCTTCCAGCGCGGCGAAGAGCGTCTTGCGCTCGGCCAGCGCGGCGCGGGGGAAGACCCCGACCACGGCCGGCGCGGGGGCGGTGCTCACTTGCGCTTGATCGGCCGCAGCTGGCGGTAGAACTCGCGCATCGGGGTGCTGCGCCCGAGCGGCACTCCGCAGCGGGCGACGGGCTCGGCCGGGTTGCCCCGCACCATCGTCAGCGGCGGCACCGAGGTGGTGACGACGCTGCCAGCGTTGACCACGGCCCCGTCGCCGACCGTCACGTGGGGGAGCAGCAGCGAGCCGGGACCGATGAAGACGTCGTCGCCGACCTTCACCGAAGGCACGCTTTCGTCGGCGACCTCGCCCTGCTGGTGGGCGACGATCGTCGTCCGCATGCCGAGGTCGACTCGGCTGCCGATCTCGACCAGGTGGGGGAAGGCGGTCTCGATGATCACGTCGGTGCCGATGAAGCAGCCCTCGCCGATCTTGACCCCGCGGGCGCGGTGCAGGCGCACGCGGGTGGTCTCGGCCCCCGGGCCGTAGAGGGCGAGGATCGCCAGCAGGCGGCGCCTGGCGCCGGCCAGGGTCGACTCGTACCTCATGCCGCTGCGCTTCCGTTCGCCTGGGCGGCGACGTGGGCGGCGAGGGGGTCCAAGACCGTGATCTGCTCGGGATCCATCTCTTCGAGGTCGATCTCGATGCCCAATTGCTCCTCGAGCTGGACGATGATCTCGACGAAGCCGAGCGAGTCGACCATGCCGCTGCCGCGCAGGTCGAGGTCGCCGGGCGCATTGGTGGCGTCGATGCCGAAGTCGGCCAGGGCCGGGCCGCAGGCCTCGAGGATCAGGCCCCGCACGCGGGTTGCGTCGTTGCTCATCGGTCTATGCGGTAGACGGTGTAGAAGTTCGAGGGGTTGGTGCCGCCGACCCGCGGCGGCCCGCCGAAGGTTGCCACGGGCGCGCCGCTGCGGGTGAGCCAGTGGCCGAAGAGCTGGTTGTAGTCGACGCCGAAGCGTTCGAAGCGGTAGCCGCTGAAGCGCCGCTGGTCGATCACGGCGTAGCGCACGTGCTCTTCCTTCAGCTGCTCGATCGCTTCCAGTTCGTCGGCGCGCGAGTCGAGCAGGCCGGGCAGGAACATCGCGTTGTAGAGGGCAGGCGGGCGCCCGGTCATGAAGTGCAGGCCGGAGTCGAGCGGAATCGCCACGATCGGCTCGCCCGGCGTTGTGTGAGAGTCGATGTAGTCGATCGTGCCCTGCAGGGCGGGTGCCGCGGCCGGGGTGGTGACGAAGCTGCCGCGCGGCGTCTGGACGGTGGCGCTGTCGTCCCGGTAGAGGCCGATCTGGGCGTAGGCGATCAGGCCGAGGGCCACCGCGGCGAGGAAGCCGTAGGAGGCGGTGCGGGCCTGGGGCCAGCGCTTGCCGAGGCGGTCGTGGAGCAGCGCCAGCAGCAGGACCAGCGGCGGCGCGTAGTAGGGGGCGTAGGAGGCCTCGGCGGTGAAGGCGTCGTAGGCGCGGGCGCCAAGCGCGGCGGCGGCGGCGACAAGGGCGAGGTCGAAGGCCCAGGAGCCGGAGATAGGGGCTTTTTCGCCGCGCAGCAGGCAGGTGGCGAGCAGCGCGCAGGCAGCGAAGCCGAGCGCGGGCAGCCAGCTCATCCCGACCAGCAGGTGGGTCATCTCGTACTGAACCTCGCTGCGGGCCGGGTCCCAGATGCCGGCGGCCTTCCAGGCGCCGTAGAAGAAGAACAGCAGGAGCAGCGCCGCCGGCAGCGGCCAAAGGGCCCGCAGGCGCTCGCCGCTGCTGCGGGCCCTGGAGAGCAGGACGGCGCTGGAGAGGACAGCGGCAAGGGCGGCGCAGTAGGTGCCGGCCCGGGCCAGCGTCGCCGCGACGCTTTCGAGGTCCATCGGGGCCCAGGCCTTCTGCGAGTCGAAGCCGGCGATGCGGAGGAAGTCGACCGGCCAGAGGTTCTCGAAGAAGAGGTTGTGGGCACCGACGCTGGCGGCTAGGACGCCGAGCACCAGGCCGGCGACGGCGACCGCCGGCAGGGCCAGGGGAGGGATCGTGCGCAGCGCCGCGCGCCAGCCGTTGTCGCGGGCGATGCCGGCGACGTAGGCGGCACCGGTCAGCGCCGCGACGGCGGCGAACTCGGGCCGGTTGAGGCAGACGATTCCGCCGGCGAGGCCGGCCAGGACCAGCTGCTCGCGCGAGAGCGCCAGCAGCATCAGGAGCAGGAAGAGGATGCCCAGCGTGGCCGAGTTGGTGTGGGGCAGGACGAAGTTGAGCGCGGTGCCGGAAAAGCCGATCCCGGCCACCATCGCCGCCGCGATCGCCGCCGGGACGACATCCAGCAGGCGCCGCGCCAGGGCGTAGAAGGCGGCGATGATCGCCGCCGCCTGCAGCAGGCCGAAGGCGAAGGCGGTGGTGAAGCTGGTGCCGAAGGCGGCGAAGGCGCCACCGAGGGCGTAGACGCCCACCGGCCCGTAGAAGTAGCGGATGTCGAGGTAGGGGGTGCCGCCTTCGGCGATCGTCGCGGCGGTGGTCAGCTCGTGCCCGGGGTCGACCGAGGGCACGCCCCACTTCTGCCAGCTCAGCCCGGCCAGCAGGGCAAAAAGCAGGGTGAGACCGGCGATCGCGTAGGCGTCGGCACTCAGCTTCAGCCGCTGTGCGGGCGCGGTGCGCTCGAGCGGCGGCGCAGCGTCCGCGGTTGCTTCCGGCGTGCGGACCGCGACGCTCATGCCGAGGCGGGGCGGACCGCTCCCATCAGCAGGCGCATCTGTCCCGGGGCGAGCCGCAGGGCCGATATGCCGTAGAGGAGCGAGCCGATTGCGATGGTCAGGAGCGGCGTCGCGATGCCGCTGGTGAAGGTGGAAGCGATCGCGTCGCCGATGCCGAAGCTGGCGGCGGAGAAGGCGAGGAAGCGGAGGCCGTCGCGGGCCAGCTCGCGGCCGATCGGAATGCCATTGCGCCCGGCGCCGAGGGCGAGCAGGACGACGGCGAAGGCCAACGGCACGACGAAGAAGGCACCGACGACTCCGTTGGCGCCCCAGAGGGCGCCGCCGAGGGCGGTGACGGCGATGTGCGCGACGACGAGCGGGATCGCCAGCAGGTTGACGATCTTGGCGCGGCCGAGGGCGAAGAGGGCCGGCAGCAGCAGGTTGACCAGCAGCGCCGCCACGGTCCAGGCGCAGAGCAGCGCGGTGAAGACCCGCAGCTGGTCGACCTGGGCGGCGTCGAAGCTGGAGGGGAGGACCTCGCCGATCAGGGTGGCGCCGCCGGCGATCAGCGCCGCCAGCGCCGGGGCGACCAGCAGCATCGAGTAGCGGAAGCCGGCCGGGACGGTGTCGGCGATCACCTCGCGCCAGTCGGCGAGGGCGCCGCGGCGCATGTCGGCGATACGCGACATGCCCAGCGCGAAGCCGGTGGCGGCGACGAGGTAGCTGGCGAAGAGGTAGGCGTAGGAGAGCACGGTGGCGTCGCCGGCGTCGTAGTTGCTGGTGAAGGCGAGGGTGATCACGTAGAGGCCGTTGAAGGCGAGGTAGACCATCGTGCTGCCGAGCACGAGGCCGACGCAGCGGGCCAGGCTGCCCAGCCTTACCTGGGGGCGCCGGCGGGCGGCGGCGGGCGCCCCGGCGCGGCTGGCGCGGACGCCGCCGAGCATCAGGGTGCAGGTGACGATCGCCATCGCCAGCATCGACCAGCCAAGCGAGAGCTCGCCGGCGCTGCCGGAGACCGCCAGGTAGACGACCAGCCCGGCCGCGGCGCCGGCGATGTAGGCGAAGGCGATGCGGTCGAAGCGGTCGCGGACGGCGAGCAGTGTCGCGCCCCCGGCCGCCCAGAGCTGCAGGATCATCGCGATGCCGAGCACCGGCAGGGCATCCTGGGTGACGCCCTGCCCGGCCTCGCCGAGGCCCGGGGCCAGCAGCGAGGCCAGCGGCCCGGCCAGCGGCACGGTCAGGATCGCCACCGGCAGGGCGATCGCGACCAGGGCAAAGGCCAGCTCGGCCGGCGCCAGGCGGGGACGCTCGCCAACCAGCAGCGGCGCCGAGGTGACGCGGATGCTCTGGCTGAAGACGCCGAAGCTCGAGTAGAGCGCGAAGGCGACGAAGAAGCCGTCGGTGCGGCCGTTGATGCCGAAAGAGCTCAGGTAGAGCAGGGCCTGGATGCCCGAAGTGAGGCCCATCGCCAGCGTCGCGACCGCCATCGCCACGCCGGCGTGGGCGTGCTTCTCGCGCAGGTCGTCCTTATGACCAGCGGCGCGCGGGGTGGCGGTTGGGGCAGGCGGCTCGGCTGTCGCAGTGGCGCTCACGTTCGACTAACGGTCGAAGGCGCCATTACTTTGCGTTGCGTGAGCGGCGACCACAAGAAACCCTCGCGGCGCCCCGTTTGTCTGGGTGATGGCTGAGCCGAGAACGAGCTTGCTGAGCGGCTTTCTGCGCTCCCGCGAGGCCTTTCCGGAGCGCCAGGCGCTGGCGGTTGCCGGTGAGGAGCTGAGCTACGCCGAGCTGGGCGGCCGCGCCGCCGCGATCGCCTCCGCCATCGCCGGGCGCGGTCCTGACGGGGCGCCGCCGCTGACCGCGGTCTTCGCCTCGCGCAGCTCGACCGCTTTTGCCGGCGTGCTGGGGGCGCTCTGGGCGGGCCACGGCTACGTGCCGCTCAACCCGAGCTTCCCGGCGGAGCGCTGCCGCGGCATGCTGGAGCGCTCAGGCTGCCGCACGCTGGTCGTCGACGCGGGGGCGGCGGAGCAGCTCGACGAGCTGCTCGAGGGCCTCGAGCACAAGCCAGAGGTGATCGCTCCCGACACCGAAAGCCTGGCTGGGACCGTCGAGCCAAGGCTCGCCCCCGCCGACGCGGTCGCCTACCTGCTCTTCACGTCGGGCAGCACCGGGCGCCCCAAGGGCGTGGGCGTCGCCCACGGCAACGTCGTCCCCTTCATAGAAGCCGTCGCCGAGCGGTACGGCGTCGGCGAGCAGGACCGCCTCTCGCAGACCTTCGACATGACCTTCGACCTGTCCGTCTTCGACATGTTCCTCGCCTGGGAGCGCGGCGCCTGCGTCTGCTGCCCCTCCGAGCGCCAGCTGATGGCGCCCGCCCGGTTCATCCGCGACTCCGAGCTGACGATCTGGTTCTCGGTGCCTTCGCTGGCGGCGCTGATGCGCAAGCTGCGGATGCTGAAGCCGGAGAGCTTTCCGAGCCTGCGCTGGAGCCTTTTCTGCGGCGAGCCCCTGCCGGCCGAGCTGGCGGGCGCCTGGCAGGAAGCCGCGCCGGGCTCGACGGTCGAGAACCTCTACGGGCCGACCGAGGCGACGATCGCCTGCACGGTCCACACCTACGTCCCCGGCGAAGCCGGCACCGCCAACGGCATCGTGCCGATCGGCGAGCCGATCGGCACGACCGAGACCATGGTCGCCGGCCCCGACCTGAACGAGGTCGAGCCCGGCGGCGACGGAGAGCTGCTGGTTCGCGGCCCGCAGGTGACCCCGGGCTACTGGCAGGACGCCGAGAAGACGGCCGCCGCCTTCGTCGTGCCGCCGGGCCGCTCGGAGCGGCACTACCGCACCGGCGACCGGGTGCGGCGGCCCCTCGACGCCGGCGAGACGCTCACTTACATCGGTCGCATGGACCACCAGATCAAGGTGCTCGGCCACCGGGTCGAGCTCGGCGAGATCGAGGCGGCGCTGCGTGACGCCTCCGGCATCGACGCGGCGATCGCGGTCGGCTGGCCGCTGACCGATTCCGGCGCAGGCGGGATCGCCGCCTTCCTCGGCGACCCCGAGGCCGACGTGGCCGCGGTGCGCGAGGCGCTCAGCGGCCGCCTGCCCGAGTACATGCTGCCGCGCCGCTACGAGCTGCTCGACGCGCTGCCGCTCAACGCCAACGGCAAGTTCGACCGCAAGGCGATGCTGGCGCTGCTCGAGAACGAGCGGAAGGCGCCGGCGCCGGCCTAAGGTGCGTACGCCCCTAAGGCCCGTAGCGTTCTTCGCCCGGCGACCAGTCGATGCCTGCATCGCCGTGGCGGAGGCGGTAGTCGTCGCCGCCGGCGCCGCGGAAGCCAGGCCTGCAGCTGCGGCGAGCTGAACGGCTGAGGCGCGGCAGGGTCCCTTCCCACTGGCAGGCGAGGTCACTGCTCTCGCGGAAGTCGGGGAAGCCGCCGTCCCATTCGCTCCAGGCGCGGTAGAGCACGTTTTCCTCGACCGTGGTCCCTTCGAAGGGGCCTTCGCCCCAGACGACGGGCGAGCGGTTGCCGGCGGTCCAGATCGTGTTGCCGGTGAGGTGCAGGCCGCGGATCGGCCCGTAGAGGGACACCACCGAGGGGGCGCCGCAGTCGGGGCTGGAGGAGGCGCAGGGGACGGCGTCGCGCAGCATCAGGTTGTCGGCGACGACGACCTTTCGCACAGGCGCGGGCTGGTCCTTGACGAAGAAGCCCTGGCAGCGGTTGTCGTGCAGGTAGTTGCGGCGGAAGTAGAGGCCGTCGCCGCCCCAAACCGATTGCAGGCAATCGCTGTGGTTGCCGTTCTCCCGCAC
>Ga0105245_10001697_pt1 | contig 20040 bp, 20 predicted proteins | sample KBSM54metaG_FD_81523 | JGI IMG/M metagenome (GOLD analysis project Ga0105245, IMG submission 81523) | Miscanthus rhizosphere microbial communities from Kellogg Biological Station, Michigan, USA - KBS M5-4 metaG | ecosystem: Host-associated > Plants > Roots > Rhizosphere > Soil | place...
CGACTCGACAACAACGGCCAGTCGTGCAACGCGGCCAAGCGCTTCATCGTGGCCGACGAGCTCTACGAGCCGTTCCTCGACAAATTCACCGCGAAGCTCGCGGAGGTCGAGACCGGCGACCCGACCTCGTCCGAGACCGCCGCGGACCGGCTCGAGGATCAGGTCAAACGGGCGGTCGAGGCCGGTGCCGAGATCGTCGTCGGCGGCAAGCGCGACGGCAACTTCTTCGAACCGACGATCCTCACCGGGATCGAGCCTGGCGAAGAGGCCTCCCAGGAAGAGTTCTTCGGCCCGGTCGCCCAGGTCTACCGGGTCGGCTCAGAGGACGAGGCGGTCGAGCTCGCCAACCAGACGCCGTTCGGGCTCGGCTCCTACTTGATGACAACCGATGCGGAGCAGGGCGAGCGGGTGGCCGACAAGATCGAAGCCGGGATGGTCTACGTCAACCTGGTCGGGGCCGACAGCCCGGAGCTACCCTTCGGCGGCTTCAAGCGCTCGGGCTTTGGTCGCGAGCTGGGCCGTTACGGTGCCGACGAGTTCGTCAACAAGAAGCTGATCCGCAGCGCCTGACGAGTGGCCGAGAGCCCGAATAGGGTTCGGGAACGCATGCGGAAGCTCTTCCTACCGCTGGTCCTCGCCTTCCTGTTCGCCACTTTCCTGGCGGCCGCGCCCTCGGCCGAAGAAGAAGTCGAAGAAGCGCGTTGCCACGGGCGGCGGGCGACGATCGTCGGCACCGCCGGCGACGACGTGCTGCAGGGAACTCCCGGGCGCGACGTGATCTGGGGCGGTGCCGGCGACGACACGATCCTTGGCAGCCTCGGCAACGACCTGCTCTGCGGCGGGCCCGGGTCCGACTTGATCCACGGCGGCCGCGGCAACGATGTCGCCGACGGCGGCGCAGGCAACGACGATCGCGTGATCGGCGATCTCGGCGACGACAAGTTGACCGGCGGTCCCGGCAACGGCGACGAAGTCGCCGGCAGCCTCGGCATCGACACTCTCAACGGTGGGCCGGGCAATTTCGACTTCGTCCATGGCGACTACGGCTACGACCGCATGGACGGCGGCCCCGGCCAGGGCGACATTGCCTCCTTCGCGACCGACGTCGGCTCGGGGCGCGACGGCGGCGTCAAGGTCAACCTGGCCAAACACAAAGCGAGGGGCGACGGTCACGATCGCCTCTTCCGCTTCGAGAGCCTCGAAGGCTCGGCTTTCGAAGACATCCTCGTCGGCGACGGCCAGGCCAACGTGATCGATGGCGGCGCGGGGGATGACGTGCTGCGGGGTGGCGGCGGGCCCGACCACCTCCTCGGCGGCCAGGGCAACGACCGCTGCAGCGGCGCCAAGGGCAACACGATCTCCTGTGGACGGGAAGCGAAGCTGAAAGCCTCGGCCTACGCCGAAATCGATCCGGTCTCGGGTGGCGGGGGAGGGCTGGAGTTGGTCGGCGGCGGTGGCGAGGATCACTTCGTCATCGCCTTCGATGAAGCCACCTCGACCTTTGGCATCACTGCGAGGAAGGGCATTGCGGTGGGCAGCGGCTGCGCCCGGGTAAGCGCTGTCCAGGTCACCTGTTCGGCCGAAGGCCCGGCTCGCTGGGTGATGGCCGATCTCGGCCCCGGCAACGACAGCCTCAGCGTCGAAGGCTCGCTGGCCGGCGCCCAGAACGTGCGCCTCGCCGGTGGTCTCGGCAACGACACGATCCGCGGCGGTGAAGAGGACGACCTGATCGAGGCCGGCTTCGGTGCCGACAAGCTCTATGGCGGCGGCGGCGCTGACGGGCTGATCGGCAGCCGACCCGGCCCCACCTACCTCTATGGAGGCCCCGATGGCGACCTGCTCGCTGCCGGTGGCGGTTGTGCCGGGGGAGCGCTGGTCGGCGGCCCCGGCCGCGACGACGCCTCCTTCGCCGAGACGCCCGCCCACCCCGGGGTCCTGCACGTCTCCTTTCCCGCCCACTCCGCCTGGATCGACGCGATCCCCCACTGCGACAAGGTCCACCTCTCCTCGACCGACGAGGACATGGAGGGATCTTTCGATTGGGACGTGCTCGTCGGCGACGCTCGCGCAAACGCGATCCTCGGCCAGCCCGGCGCCGACCGTTTCTACGGCGGCGGCGGCGAAGACGTGATCGACGCTCGCGACGGCACCAAGGACTTCTCGATCCAGTGCGGCCGCGGCACCGTCGCTCGGCGGAGCGGCATCGTCCACGGCACCCCCGCCGGCCGCGCCCTCACGGACCCCTTCGACCCGGCCCCGGTTCTCTGCGAAGTAACCAAACACGGTCACCCGGTCGACGGCCTCGGCAACGCCGACAGAAACTAGGCCGAGCTGCCGGCGGGCTCTCAGCCACCACCTCGTCGTGAAATCAATCATCTAGCGGAAGCAGAGTTCTTCACCGGGCGCCACCGGCGGGCGCACAGCGCAGACCGGGGGCAGGAGGAGGATCGTCTCCCCGGGCGCGCCGGCGACCCGCACCCGGTGCGAACCGCGGCCGAGATAAGTCTCGACGGCGGCTGGGATCCGCCCGCTCTCGTGCGGCCCGATCCATAGCTCGTAGTCGCCGGCCAGGATCCTGATCGCGGCCGCGCCGGCGTGCTGCGGCCCGATCCCGGTGTCGTTGACGAAGATGAGCCGTTCACCCGGCCCCACTCGGGCGCAATGCCCCGCGTCGGAAAAGATGTGGACTGTCGTCGTCCCGTGCCTGCCAAACCTCGCGCAGGGACTCGCAGGCAGAGCCTGCGTGCCGGGCTCGACCCGCACCGGTCCAAGCCGGTGCCCGATGGTGCGCCTCTGCGGCGGTCGCGGCGGCGCTGTTTCGTGCACGGGCTTGCCCTCCGCTTCCAGGACCGCGTTGCGCGCGCAGTCTTCGAGCTTTGGCAGCTGGCTGCGGATCGAAGCGGCGTTTGCCTTCATCGCCCGCAGGATCTGGTGCTCGTTTCGCCCGATGGGAATCGGTTCGGTTCCGCCCTCGCGGTTGGGGATCGTCTTCCGCCGATGTGCCAGCGCTTCGAATTCCCGCTCTGTTCCGGCTATTCCCGCTTCCAACCCGGTCAGCGCTCCTCCGGCCTCGGACACGTCGCAGATCGGCAGCTCCAGCGTCCGCGCCTGGTCGGTCGCGCCGCCCGAGCCGCCGCCGCAGCCGCCCAGTGCCAGCACCGCCGCGACCAGCGCGATCCCACCGGACCCGATTCGCAACCAAGCGCGCATCGGGGAACCCATACCCGATCTCCCTTAATTGCGATCGAGTCTGCCGAGCCGATCCTTCGCTCAGTGCGCGGCCTAAGCGCGGAATCAATCGTCTAGCGGCCGCGGCCGTCGCCGTTGGCGATCGTGCAGGCCTGCTCGGCGCCGACGAAGGGAGCCAGGGTGATGTAGGTGGCGAGCGGCGCGATTTCCTGCATGTTCTCGGCGCCGCCGCGTTTGATCTGGTCGTAGATCATCGAGTAGATCGCGCCGCCGATCGCCTCCGCCGCGACCGGGCTGACGTCGGGCTTGAGCTCGAAGCCGGGAAGGAGAAGACCCTCCATCGTCTTCATCACCTCGTCGCGCTGTTCCAGCGCCCGCCGCCCGGCGGCGTAGACGTCGACGGCGCCGAGGGTCGTGTACTCGGGCTCGGCAGCGCAGAAGGCGAACATCGCGCCGAAGGCGCCGCGGACCGCGTGCGGCCAGTCGGGGGCACGGCGGAAAGCCGGCAGCGTCGTCGCCAGCATCTGCGAGGAGCCGCTGTCGACGGCGGCCAGCATCGCCTCCTCCTTGTCGGCGAAGTTGGCGTAGAAGGTGGAGAGCGAGATCGAGGCGCGGGCGGCGATGTCGCCGATCGTCATCGCCGGGTAGCCCTTCTCGGCGACGACCGAGGCGAGCGCACGCAGGATCCGTTCAGCGGGGTCGTAACCGTTGGCGGGGCCGCCGTTCTGGGCGGCGCGGCTGCGCGGCCGGCGCAGCGGCTCCGGCGGTGGCTGGTAGGCCGCGAACCAGTCCCACATCTGCGGGGTCAGCTCGATCAGCTCCTCCTCCTCGTGGCGGTAGAGGCGGCTGTGGATCACCTTGCGCACGCCCCCGACCATCGCCCGCACGATCTCCGAAGGCATGCCCTGGCGGCCGGGGACCTGCTCGAGCGTGGCGGAGAGGAAGGCCTGCACGCCGTCGGTGGTGCGGTCGATCTCTTCGATCGCGCGGGGCCCCGCGGCGTAGATCTCGACCAGGCACATCCGTGCCGCGGCGGCCTGTTCGACGATCAGGTTGATGAAGGCGTCGAAGGCCTGGCGGGCGCGCACTTCGTCCGGCGGCGGCCCGCCGTCAGCGAAGATCGCGCCGACCGTAGGCCCGACGAAGGCGTGCAGGGCCGCCAGCAGACACTCTTCCTTGTCCTTGAAGTGCGCGTAGAAGGCGCTGCGCGAGACCCCGGAGAGCTCGAGCAGGTCCTCGACCCGTGTCGCCTCGTAGCCCTTTTCGGCGACGACGGCCACCAGCGCGGCGAAGAGTCGCTCCTGCTGGTTGCGGGCGACCTCCTCGGCCGGCAAGCGCCGCCCCGGCTGGAGCTTGCGATCGCGAAGCGTGCCTGCATTCCCCCACGGCGTCGTCACCATCGCGACCGGACCATAACTGGCCATCTAGCTACCCCCGTGGATACTCGAATCTCTCAGAGCGTTTGATGGTACGCACCATTCTTTGGGAACGCAACCATTTGCGGGGTCATATGGGAGAAAAAACATATTGGGACTTGATTTTCTTGTAGGGCTATGTTTTTATGTGGGCGGCCCAGAAGATGCCGCAGCGGCACAGCCGGATCCCTGCCGGCGACCCCCCTGCCGTCGGCCCCCTACCGACGGCAACCCAGCAAACATTGACCCGGGTTCGACGCCTCCCTCGTCGGCCCGGGTCGTTTGTCGTCTCAGCCGGCGATCGCCCCACGGCCCGGCAGTCTCGTCAGGAGCGGCCTCCCACCTGACGCGAGCCAGGCGGCCAGCAGGAGAACTCCCTCAACCGCGTGGTCGGCGCTGCCCAGCTCGTCGACCCGGATTAGGCCGAAGACGGTGGTGCTGTCGAAAAGGCTCCAGCAGGCCGCCACGAGGTAGATAGTGCCGACGACCAGCGCGAACGCGCGTGCTTTGCCTGGCCACCAGCAGACGGCGACTCCCGCCAGACCGGTGGCCAGGTGGAAAAGGCCGTGCCATCCGTTCACCGCGATCGAGAGTCCAAGGGTCCTTACCGCGCTGCCCGAGTCGAGGGTCGCGGCTGTCGGCTCGGCGAGAAAGACGGCCACGCCGTTGCCGATCCACCAGATCCCGAATACCAGCGCGGTGATTTGAGCGGGCGTCCAGTCGCGTAGCTTGGCGATCGATCGTTCCACTTAGCGGGCCGATCCCGAGTTGAGCCGTTCGGCCGCCGCCTCGAGTTGGTCGTCCCCGTAGAAGATCTCCCCCCGGACCTCCAGGCATGGCACTCCGGCTACACCGCAGGCCCAAGCTCGCGCGGTCGCCTCCCTCAGCCGGTCCTTGATTGCCGGCGCTTCGATAGCTGCCAGGATTTCCCCCTCGGTTCGGCCGAGAGACTCGGCGATGTCGATCAACTGCCCCTCTCGGCTCAGGTCGGCTCCCTCCCGAAAAGCTCGTCTGAAGGCGGTGAGCGCGAAGCTCTGACCTTCGCCCGATCCCGTCGCCCAAGTTGCCGCCCGCATCGCCTTCAAAGTGTTGTTGGGCCAGCCGGTGGGCCAGGCCATGCGGGGGAGCCCGTACCGCTCGGCTCGAGCCTCGATCTCAGCGATCCGCTCTGCGCGTTCAGCTGTCTGCGACCAGCTCCCATGGCCACGCTCGACGAAGATGCCGCCGACGAGGACCGGTTCGAAGTTAGGGACGGCGCCGAGGACATCGGCGACTCGCTCCGCCGCGAGGTAGGCATAGGGCGAGCCGAGGTCGTAGTAGAGGATGGGTTGCGGTGAAGTCATTGAATTAGCTAAACAGTCAGCAAGTTATATCATCGAATCCATGAGCGACAGCACGACTCGGGAGGACCAGGAGAAGCGGCGCGATGCTGAGCGCAGCCGTACGGCGATCCTCGGCGCAGCCGAGGCGCAATTCGCCGAACGCGGTTTCGACGCTGTGAGCCTGGGCCAGATCGCCGCTGCCGCCGGCCTCTCCCGCGGGGCGCCGAGCTATTTCTTCGGCTCCAAGGAGCGGCTTTATCAGGCAGCACTAGAGCAGGCCTTCGGCGATCGCGAGGAAGCCACCCGCGACGCTTGCCGGCCCCTCGTCGGCTGGGCAAGCACCGGTGGGAGCGCGTCTCTGCGGGGACCGATGAGCGAAGCGGTTGAGGGCTACCTCGAGTTTCTCTTGCGACGCCCCTCGTTCCTGAAGTTGATTCAACGAGAGGAGCTGGCAGGCGGCACCCGCCTGCGCGGCGTTCCCCGCGAGTCGAGGGCGATCGAGGAGGCCTTCGAGGCCGTGCTGTCGGTCGCGATCAAGCGTGAAGCGAAAGGCTTCTCGGTGGCGGATGCCGTGCTCGTCTTCGTCTCCCTCACCTTCTCTCCCCTGACCCAACGCTCGACCTTCATGGCCTCACTCGAGCTAGATCTGAGTGAGCCAGAGACACGTCGGGCACACGTTCGACTGGTCGTCGACCAGCTTCTTCACCTCACGGGGTTGAGCTAGTCGGGACGCAGTTCGGTGAAGCCCGCCGCCGCGAAGTCACCGTCGAAGGCGAGTGCCGCCTCGATGCCCTTGGCACGCATGAAGGCGAAGCTGGTGGCGTCGACAAACGAGTACTCGCGCTCGTCGTGCTGGCGGAGCCAAAGCAGCGCCTCCACTTCCATTTGCTCGGACACCCCGCTGACGCCGACGTGGCCAGTGGGGTCGTCGAGGTTGTCCAGCATTTCGACTGCCTTACCGTGCCAAGCCTTCCGCCTGATCCAGGTCCACGCCTCTCCCCGCACGTAGTTGGTGGTGACTACGCGCCTTCCCGCTATCTGGCGGGAGAGACGAATTGCCGCTTCGTGATGGTTGTCCCGCTTAATCAGTCCAGCGACCAGGAAGGAGGTGTCAGCGAAGATCAAGGGTCCGGATTTGACGGGCCGTATACGACGTCGTCGACGGTCATGCTGCTGTTGGGATCGCCTTCGACGGTGCCGAACATCTTGAACAGCGGATCCTCCTCGATCGGTGGCAGTGGCCGTATCTCCTCCCGCACGCAACGTCTGATCACCTCCGCCTTCGAGAGCCCCTCTTCTTCGGCGCGTCTCCCCACGGCCAAGTCCAGCTCGGGCTCGATCGATATCTGCAGTCGCTTCATGCGGGCCAAGTTACATCACCTCCATCGATGTAATGTAACGCAGGAGCCGCGAAAGTGCGCCAATTCCCAGTCATCTAGGCTTCTTGGCATGGCCCGGACCCCGAGCGAGGACGAGGCCGTCGCTATCGCGGCGGCGATCGAGCGGTTTCGCGCGGAGACGGCGCCGGCGCCCGGCACGGAGGAGGACGCCATCGGCCCGTGGCAGCGGGCAGCGCTGCTCGAAGGAGTCAGCGCCAAGGGCACTGTCGAGAAGTCAGAAGGAGGAGAGAGATGGCTGTCGTGAAGATCATCGAGCTGGTCGGTAGCTCCAAAACCTCAACCGACGATGCCGCGCGCCAGGCGTTGAGCCAGGCGCAGGGCACCTTGCGCAACATTCGGGCGGTCGACATCGTCTCGACCGGGATCCGGGGTGAGAACCTGGACGAGTACCGGGCTCACGTGCGGGTTGCTTTCCTCATTGAGGGGACGGATATCGACTAGCCGGACTGGGAAGGGGCGAGGTGACCCCTCCCAAAACGAGCGGCCGGAGGCCGCTCTTGAGTGTTTTGGGAGGGGTCACCTCGCCCCTCTCGAGACCGGTTGGCTAGATTCCGTGGCATGAGCGACGAGACACGAGAAGTCACCCGGGACGAGGCGCAGAAGCTGATTCAGGACGGGGCGCAGTTGGTTGATGTGCGCGCTGGGCATGAGTGGGAGGCGGGGCATATTGAGGGGGCCATGCATTTGTCGCTGCCGGAGTTGGCGGAGCGGACTGGGGAGATCGACAAGGAGCGGCCGGTTGTTCTTTATTGCCGCGGTGGCAACCGATCGACGATGGCGACGGATGCTTTGGCTGCCGCGGGCTATGACGCGGTGAAGCTCAGCGAGGGGATCGTTGGCTGGTCCGAGGCGGGGCTGCCGCTGGCTCCCGATGGCGGGGTTGTGGCCGAGTCGGGCGAGGCCGCGTCGATCCTTCATGCCCGCAAGAAGCTGCCTCCAGAGCTGACTAAGCCCTAAATACCCTAATCCCTGTCAGGTTTTGCTATTTTCCTCAGGATGGAGGTAGCAGTCGACCAACAGAAGGAGCAGCGGGGCAAGGGCCGCACCGGCACCTTGGAGAACCCGGAGACGTATCGCAACGTCCCCGGCCACATCATCCCGATCATCGAGCGCGAGTTCGACGACTTCGAAAACGAAGCCGAGACCTTCCTCGCCGGCCAGATTCCCGAGGACGAGTTCATTGGCTTCCGCCTCAAGCAGGGCGTCTACGGCCAGCGCCAGCCCGACGTGCAGATGGTCCGGGTCAAGCTTCCCTTCGGCGGCGTCACTCCCCAGCAGATGGAGGCCTTCGCCAGCGTGGTCGAGCAGTACGCGCCCCTGAACAAGGGCCACATCACGACGCGGCAGAACATCCAGATCCACCACATTCCGCTGCGCGACATGGAGTCGCTGCTGCGCGAGATCGCCGAGGCCGACCTCTCCTCGCGCGAGGGTTGCGGCAACACCGTGCGCAACGTCACCGGCGATCCCTGGGCCGGCATCGCCCCCGACGAGATCTTCGATCCCACTCCTTACGCCGGCGCCTACGCCCGTTACTTCGTCCGCCACCCGACGACGCAGCTGATGCCGCGCAAGATCAAGACCGCCTTCAGCGGCTCCGACGAGGATCGCGCGATCACCGGCATCCACGACGTCGCCTTCCTCTCGCGCGAACGCGACGGGGTCAAGGGCTTCGAGATCCGCGTCGGCGGCGGCACCTCGATCATGGCCCGCGTCGCGCCGACCCTTTACGACTTCGTCGAGGCCGACAACGGCGACTACCTCAAGGTCTCCGAGGCCGTGCTGCGCATCTTCGATCGCCAGGAGTGGCTGCGCGCAAATCGCGCCCGTGCCCGGATCAAGGTCCTGATCGACAAGATCGGCATCGACGCCTTCCGCGAGCAGGTCGACGCCGAGCTCGAGGGCGGCTGGGTCGATGAGCGCGACTTCGACGCCGAGCTGGTCGAGCGGCTGCGCTTCGAGGACGACGAGCAGGCCAACGCGCCGGCGGCACCGCCGGCGGCGGCCTCGCCCAACGGCGACCGCTCGCAGTTCGACCGTTTCGTCGAAGGCAACGTCCAGGCGCAGCGCCAGGAGGGCTTCTCGGCGGTCGAGGTCAAGATCGAGCGCGGCGACCTGACCCCGGAGCAGTTCCGCGGCCTGGCCGCGATCATGCGCGAGTTCACCGGCGGCTACGCCCGCAGCACCGTGCAGCAGAACCTGGTTCTGCGCTGGGTCCGCGACGAGGCGCTCTATGACCTCTGGCAGCGGCTCGGAGAGCTCGGCCTCGACGAGGCCGGCGCCGACGAGATCACCGACGTGGTCAGCTGCCCCGGAACCGACAGTTGCAAGATGGGCATCACCAGCTCGATGGGGCTGAACCGGGCGATCAAGGAGCGGCTCCAGGCGATGGAGATCACGGACGATCTGACCCGCAAGATCCACATCAAGATGAGCGGTTGCCCGAACGGCTGCAGCCAGCACCACATCGCCAACATCGGCTTCTACGGCGCCTCGCTGAAAGTCGGCGAGCGTCAGATCCCGGCCTACATCCCGCACATTGGCGGTCGCTACGAGGGCGGCGAGGTCGTCTTCGGCACGCGGCTGAAGTCGCGCCTGCCCGCCAAGCGTGTGCCCGAGGCAGTCGAGCGCTGGGTCCGCATGTACGAGGCCGAGCGCGCCAGCGCCAGCGAGGCCTTCAACGACTTCGCCGAGCGAATCGGCGCCGCTCGCTTCGAAGCAGAGGTCAAGGAGCTGACGATGCCGGCCGAGTTCAGCCTCGAGACCATGCAGCAGTTCATCGACTGGAACCGGTCCAGCCCCTACAAGGTCGAGAGGGGCGAGGGCGAGTGCGCGATATGAACCCAGTCGCCGCCCCAGCCGCCATCTCCGATCCGGAGGCGATCGCTGCCGAGCTCGAGGACCGTACGGCCGAGCAGACGATCGAGTGGATGTTCGAGACCTTTGGCGAGAGCCACTACATCGCCTGCTCGTTCCAGAAAACCAGCTCGGTGACCGCGCACCTAGCGAGCAAGGTCAACCCAAACGCGCGCTTCTTCTACCTCGACACCGACGTGCTTTTCCCGGAGACGTATGAGACGCGCGACCGCCTTGCCGAGTCGCTGGGGATCGAGTTCGACCGGTACCACAACCTGACGCTGGCCGAGCAGGCCGCGCAGCACGGCGACGAGCTCTGGAACCGCGACCCCGACGCCTGCTGCGGATTGCGCAAGGTCGAGCCGATGCGCAGGGCCCTTTCTTCCGTAGACTGCTGGCTCGCCGGCGTCCGCCGTGAGGACTCAGCCAGCCGCGCCAACACTCCGAAGTTCGGCTGGGACAAGCGCTTTGAGCTCTGGAAGCTCAACCCGCTCGCGGACTGGACCGAACGCGACGTCTGGAACTACATCCATGAGCACGACCTCCCGTACAACCCGCTCCACGATCAGGGCTACCCCTCGATCGGTTGCACCCACTGCACCAAGCCGGTCGGTGTCGGCGGTTCGTCCCGCGATGGCCGCTGGGCGGGTCTCGAAAAGACCGAGTGCGGGATCAACTAGCGGCGCCACGCGCCTGAGATAACCCCCTTTCGTATCCCTTCCCCCGACCGATTGGTGAGATTCAACGCATGAGCGAGACGATGACTGAGCTTTCCCTGACACTTGACGAGCGCCACACCGCCGACTTCGAGATGATCGGCAACGGTGGCTTCGCGCCGCTGACCGGCTTCCAGGGCTCCGCCGACTGGGAGCGCGTCTGTTCTGAGATGCGCACGACCGATGGCGACTACTGGCCGATCCCGATCACTCTGGCCAGCGAGCTCGAGTGCGAGGTCGGCGACACGATCGCGCTCTCCAGCGACGAAGGCAAGCCGCTGGGCCGACTCAAGGTCGAGGAGATCTGGGAGCGCGACGTCAAGCGCGAGGCCGAGCTCGTCTACGGCACCACCGATGAGGAGCACCCCGGGGTCGCGGCGATCTACGCCGAGGGCAACCGGATGCTGGCGGGCCCGGTCGAGGTCGACGCGCTGCCCGACCACGAGGAGGCCTTCATGCGCCGCTACAAGACGGCGGCCGAGCACAAGGCCGACTTCGAGGCACGCGGCTGGAAGAAGATCGTCGCCTTCCAGACCCGCAACCCGATCCATCGCGCCCACGAGTACCTGACCAAGGCGGCGCTCGAGACCTGCGACGGGCTCTTCATCCATCCGCTGATCGGCAAGACCAAGGCCGGTGACATCCCCGCCGACGTGCGGATGCGCTGTTACGAGGTGCTGATGGAGAACTACTACCCGAACGACCGGGTGGTGCTGGGCGTGAAGCCGGCAAAGATGCACTACGCCGGCCCCCGCGAGGCGGTTCTGCACGCGATCGTCCGCCGCAACTACGGCGCCACGCACTTCATCGTCGGCCGCGACCACGCCGGTGCCGGCGATTACTACGGCACCTACGACGCGCAGAAGATCTTCGACACGATCGACATCGACGAGCTCGGAATCGAGCCGTTGATGTTCGAGCACACCTTCTGGTGCAACGAGTGCGAGGGGCTTGCCTCGAACAAGACCTGCCCGCATGACCAAGAGGCGCGCCTGTTCCTCTCCGGAACCAAGGTCCGCGAAATGCTCGGCAACGGCGAACGGCCGCCGCATGAGTTCTCGCGTGACGAGGTCGCCGACATCCTGATCGACGCTTACAAGGAGGACTGAGAAAGCATGGCTGGCGAGAAAGGCTTCACTCTCTGGTTCACCGGACTCTCCGGTGCCGGCAAGACAACGATCTCGAGGCTGCTGGAGGGCCACCTGCTCGAGCGCGGCTGCAAGCTCGAGATCCTCGACGGTGACGTCGTGCGCGAAAACCTCTCCAAGGGCCTTGGCTTCTCCAAGGAGGATCGCGACATCAACATCCGTCGCATCGCCTTCGTCGCCGACCTGCTCTCCCGCAACGGCGTCCCGGTGATCACCGCCGCGATCTCCCCCTACGCGGAGATTCGCGACGAGGCCCACAAGCTGATGGGCGACCGCTTCATCGAGGTCTACGTCAAGGCCTCGGTCGACACCTGCGCCGAGCGCGACGTCAAGGGGCTCTACGCCAAGGCGTTCTCGGGCGAGATCAAGGAATTCACCGGCGTCAGCGATCCCTACGAGGTGCCTGAGAACCCGGCCTGGGTCTGTGACACCGAGAACGAGACGCCTGAGGAGTCGGCGGAGAAGCTGCTCGAGTACTTGGAGTCGCGGGAGTTGATTCCCGCAGCGGCTGTCACTGCTTAAGGATTCGTAGCGAAAAGGAGGGCCGGAGCCCCCTTCCAAAACGCTCGGCGGGAGCCTCGCTTGAGTGTTTTGGAAGGGGGCTCCGGCCCTCTTCTTTGTTCCGGCGCCTTACGCACGTCAGCGGTGCGAAAAGGCGGCGCGCCGGGACTCCAGGGATCGGTTAAGGCTTGGGGGGGACTACGGGGTCGGCCAGGCCGTAGGTGTTGTAGTCGCCGAACTTGGAGAAGGTCTTGTGGGTGGGGCCGTGGTAGTCGGAGGAGGCGGTGGGGATCAGGCTCAGCTCGTCGCAGAGGTGGAGGAGGTGTTCGGTCTGCTCTTGGGTGTGGGGGGGATAGAAGGCCTCGACGCCGTCGGGGTTGAGGGAGCGGATTAGGTCCTCTACCTCGTCAGGGTCCTCGATGTCCCAGTAGGGGTGGGCGATGACGGCGGTGCCGCCGGCCTCGTGGATCAAGGCGATCGCCTGCTCTGCCGTGGGCCAGCGGCGGGGGACGAAGGCCTTGGCGCCGGGGACCAGGTACTCCTCGAAGAAGGGACCGAGGTCGCCGGTTGCGCCTGCCGCGCGCGCGATGTGTGGCCGCCCGATCGAGAGCGCGTCGCCGGCCTCCTTGATCGCGTCCTCGATCTTCACTTCGAAGCCCCATTTGCGCAGCCGCCCAATGATCTCCTCGGCCCGGTTGACCCGTTCCTTCTGCGCTCGCTCGCAGGCCGGCCCGATCGCTCCCAGATCGACCCAGTACCCACAGATGTGCAGATCTTCCGCGTACTCGTGCACGCAAGACATCTCAATCGCCGGCACCAGCTCGATCCCAAACCCCTTGGCCGCCTCCGCCGCCTCCTCAACTCCCGCCACGGCATCGTGATCCGTCAACGCCAGCGTCGTAACCCCAGCCTCCCAAGCCTGAGCAACCACTTCTCCCGGCGCCAGCTGGCCATCGGACACGGTCGAATGGGATTGAAGCTCGATCAACATCGGAGGGGCAGCCTATTTGTCGAGGGCTGGGAGGGCCGGTCCCCCTCCGGCGGAAGCTTGGGAGCGGAACGATGCGAGCCTGAGCGCGCGTGCCCGGCCGGACGGTTTCCGCCGGAGGGGGACCGGCCCTCCCTTCCATCCGCTCCATAAATAGACTGCGCCGCCGTGTTCCAGAAAGTTCTGATCGCAAACCGCGGCGAGATCGCGATTCGGGTCGCGCGGACCCTCAAGGAGATGGGCATCGGCTCAGTAGCCGTCTACTCGGAGATCGACCGCGACGCCCCCCATGTGCGCGCCGCCGACGAGGCCTTCCTGATCGGCCCCGCGGTCCCGGCCGAGAGCTATCTGAACATTGCCAAGATCATCGAGACCGCCAAGGAAGCTGGCGCCGAAGGGATCCACCCCGGCTACGGCTTCCTCGCCGAGAACGCTGAGATGGCCCGAGCTTGCGACGAGGCCGGGATCACCTGGATCGGCCCGCCGCCGGAGGCGATCGAAGCGATGGGCTCGAAGACCAAGGCGCGCGAGATCATGGAGCAGGCCGGGGTGCCGATCGTCCCCGGCTCGACCGAGGTCGCCAAGGACCTCGAGGAGGCCAAGCGCCAGGCCGAGGAAGCTGGCTACCCGGTCGCTTGCAAGGCGGCAGGCGGCGGTGGCGGCAAGGGCTTCCGCGTCGCGATGACGCCCGACGACCTTCAGGAGGCCTTTGAGGGCTCGGCTCGCGAAGGCGAGAAGTTCTTCTCCGACGACCGCGTCTACGTCGAGCGCTACCTCGAGGACCCGCGCCACGTCGAGGTCCAGGTGCTGGCCGATAGCCACGGCAACGTGATCCACCTCGGCGAGCGTGACTGCTCGATCCAACGCCGTCACCAGAAGGTGATCGAGGAGGCTCCGGGCCCGCACGTCGACGAGGAGATGCGCGCGCGGATCGGCAAGATCGCCACCGATGCGGCGGCCGCGGTCGGCTACCGCGGCGCCGGCACGATCGAGGGCATGCAGGTCGGCGACGAGTACTTCTTCCTCGAGATGAATACTCGCGTTCAGGTCGAGCACTGCGTGACCGAGATGATCAGCGGCATCGACATCGTTCGCGAGCAAATCCTGGTCGCCGCCGGCGAGTCGCTCTCGATCGCCCAGGACGACGTCGAGCTGAACGGCTGGTCGATCGAGTGCCGGATCAACGCCGAGGCGGCGCACAAGAAGTTCGCGCCCGCCCCGGGCCCGATCGGCGACTCCTACCGCGAGCCCTCCGGCCCCGGCGTCCGCGTCGACTCAGGCGTCGAGGGTGGCTCCGAGGTGACGCCGATGTACGACCCGATGGTGGCCAAGCTGATCGTCTGGGACGTCGATCGCGAGAAGGCGACCCGGCGCATGCTGCGGGCGCTGAGCGAATACGACTCCGGCGGCCTGACCACGCTGATCCCCTTCCACGAAGCGATCCTCGCCACCGACCAATGGGCCAAGGGCGAGACCTGCCGCGACCTGATGGAGGACACCGACTGGCTCAAGTCGACCGCTCCGGCCGACGCGAAGCCGCCTGAGCCCTCCGAGGACGGTGGCGAGATCGTCAGCCGCGACTACAAGGTCGAGGTCTCGGGCAAGCTCTTTGACGTCAAGGTGATCGGCGAGGCCGTGGCAGGCGCCGCTGCCGCCCCGGCCGCCGGTGGCAAGAAACCGCCGAAACGCGAGCGCAAGGTTGGCGGAGGCGGTGGCGCCTCGAGCGAGTCCCTGGCCGCGCCGCTGCAGGGCACCATCTTCAAAGTCGCGGTCGAGAAAGGCGCCGAGGTCTCCGAGGGCGACCTGATCTGCGTGATCGAGGCGATGAAGATGGAGAACGAGATCGTCGCGCACCGCTCGGGCAAAGTCGAGGAGCTGAAGATCGCCGAGGGCGACGCAGTCTCCAGCGGCGACACGCTAGCTGTCATCAAGTAAACGCCTCTCGGGCGGGTGGCGCGGATTTGGGGGACCGTCCGAGGACGTGGCGCAGCCGCGCCCGCAGGATGGTGGTGCCAAATCCGTGACAGGACCCGCCCCGCAGGGACGCTTACTTGCCGTGGTGTTTCTGTTCCCGCTGCTTCGCCCGCCGTTCCGCCTTGATCTGGCGGATCACCTGCTGGCGTTCGCGGCGGGTCAGCGGCAGTTCGGCTACTTCTTCGCGGCAGGTGCGGCCGGAGCAGTCCTCTAGGTGTTCGGTCAGCTCGCGGTGGAGGAAGTTGCGCACTGGGAAGTAGTTGGGGATGCGGACCAGGTTGTTGAGCTCGTAGGGGTCCGTTTCGAGGTCGTAGAGCTCCTTCTCGCCGTCAGGCCAGGCGATGTACTTGTAGGGGCCGAGGCGGATCCCCTCGTAGTCCTTCGGTGGGGCGAGCAGCGAGGCGCTGGCTTCGCCGCCTGGGCGGGCCGCCGTTTCGCCCTGGCTGGCAGCGCGCTGCTGGGCCGCGGTCGCGCGGCTCTGGTCACCGGGTTCGGCAATCGCCCCAGCTTCCAGGACGTCGTCGGTTTCGACGAAGGACTCGAAGAGGTAGGGCCGCAGGGTGCGCAGTTCGGGATCTTTGAAGAAGGGGGTCATCGAGCGTCCATCGACGCTCTTGTCGGGAGTGACGCCGGCCAGTTCGAGGATCGTCGGCGCGACGTCGATGTTGCCGACGATCTCCCCGGATTCGGTGCCGGCTTTGATGTGCGGGCCGCGGATCAGGAAGGGCAGGTGGGTCGAGGGCTCGTAGGCGAGGAACTTGCCGCCGAGCAGGCGATGCTCGCCGTAGAAGAAGCCGTTGTCGGAAGTGAAGATGACGTAGGTGTTACGCAGCCGGTGCAGCGAGCCCAGCGTGTCGATCAGCAGTTTGACCCCGTCGTCGATCGAGCGCAGCGACTCCAGCGCCTTGTCGTAGTAGACGCGGTAGGTATGGATTTCGCTGAGGCCGAGGTAGGGCGCTTCGCGGATGAAGCTCGGCTTGTCGGTGACGTTGCCCTCGTCGAAGCCCTGGCCGCGGTTGTGGGGCAGCGGTGCGCCCTTGAACCAGTCGTAGTGGCGCGGCGCCGGCTCCGGGCCGGCCGGGGCGCGGAAGTCCCCGTGTGGAGCGGTGTAATCGAGCTGCAGGTAGAAGGGCTGTTCTTCCGGGGTGTTGCGCAGTTCCTGCGTCGCCAGGTTGGTCAGCATGTCGGTCTCGTAGAAGCAGGGCTGGCCGTTCAGCGGCGCGAAGGGACAGCCGATGTCGTCGCGCGTCGTGTATTGGCGCGGTTCCCAGGTGCCCGAGTCGCCGTAGGGGCCTTCGACAACGCCGTTGTTGTTGAGCGAGTAGCCGTAGTAGTAGTGGTGGGTGTCGGCGTTCAGCACCGTGTGCCAGGCGCTCCAGCCCGGCGGCACTTCGGTGCCGTTCGAATACGGTTCGTCGCCGTAGCCGTTGAGGAACTTGCCGACGTGGATCGTGCGGTAACCGGCGCCCTGCAGCCAGGTGGCGAGGTTGTGGGTGTAGGCGCCGCGGAAGGAGAAGCCGAAGTAGCCGCCGTTGGGCTGGATGTTGCCCTTGACGCCGTTGTTGTGGGCGTAGCGCCCGGTCATCAGGCTGACCCGCGAGGGGCAGCAGAGCGGGTAGGAGACGTAGTAGCGGTTGAAGGTCTCGCCGCGTTTCGCGATCAGGTTGAGCGTGTTCGGCATCGCCTGCAGCCTTGGCTGACCGAAGGCGGCGTAGAGCTGGTCGAGCGTCTGATCGTCGGTCTGGATGACGACGAAGCTGGGCTGTTCCGGTGTCGCGGCGGCGGCGCTGGAGCGGAACGCCGTGGTCGAGAGCAGGCATAGCAGCGTCAGCATGCCGGCCGCGACCACGGCTAGCCGGATGCCCCGTCCTGCCCTGCTTTGTTCAGATCGATGCATGGAGATGACGCCCGCCCAGGCGACCTACCCGGTCGAAACAACTACGCGCGCTGAAGTTGCGAAACGCTAGAGATCGCTCAGGACGCGCCGAGCTTTTTGGCGGCGTCGCGGAAGGTTTTCACGGTGGCGCTTGGCGCCTTGCGACCTTCGAGTTTCTCACCGTGCCGGTTGACCCAGATCACCGGCACGTTCATTTTCAGCAGCGGCGCCACATCGTTGGTGTAGTTGCAGCCGATGTGCAGCCACCCTTTCTTGCCGCCGATCCGCCGCGCCGCCTCTTTGAAGTGGACGGGGTCGGGCTTGTAGCTGCGCACCTGTTGGGCGGTGACCACGAGATCGAGTTCGGTGCGCAGGTGGCGGCGCGAAATGCCGAGAAGTTTGTCGTCGATGTTGGAGACGATGCCGATCTCATAGCGTTTGCCGAGCCGGTCCATCGCCGCGTTGGACTCGCGAAAGGGCAGCCAGTAGGCGACGCTGTCGGGCAGGAACTGCGCCCGTGAGGGCTCGATCTCCCAGCCAAGCTCGCCGGCCACTTTGACGATCGTGCGGCGCAGCACCTCGGCGTAGAGCTCGTAGGAGCCGGCCATGATTTCGGCCTGGACCTCCATGAAGCGGGCGAGGAAGGGCTCCTCTTCGAAGCTGAAGCCGTCTTTCTGCGCCTCTTTCTTGCAGGCGTCGATGATGCCTTTCTCCCAATCGATCAGGGTGCCGTAACAGTCGGTGGTCACCCATTTGATGGTTTTGAGACTGGGGAGGGGCATGGCGGCGGCGCATTATGTCAGTAGCCCGCAAGGCAGGCGGCGCGCCACTGGAAGTCGGCGGCCGCAAAGGTCGGATAGGCTGCCGCCCGCGCCGCAGGGGCGCCCTTTCACCCATGGACCTCCTCGAGTATCAGGGCAAGCAGCTTTTCGCCAAGCACGGCGTCGCCGTGCCGAGCGGCGAGGTCGCTGCCAACGTCGATGACGCCGTCGCCGCGGCGGAGCGGATCGGCTACCCCTGCGCGATCAAGGCGCAGGTGCTGATCGGCGGTCGCGGCAAGGCCGGCGGGATCAAGATCGCCAAGGACGTCGAGGAGGCGCGCGCCTACGCCGATGCGATTCTCGGCATGGACATCATCGGTCCGCACGGCGAGGGTCCCTTCCGCGTCGACCAGGTCTGGATCGAGGGCGGCTCCGACATCGCCTCCGAGTACTACGCATCGGTGATCCTCGACCGCGGCGAGAAGAAGCTGCTGGCGATGGTCTCCGCCAAGGGCGGGATGGACATCGAGGCGGTCGCCGCCGAGGACCCCGAGGCGCTGGTCAAGGTCCACATCGACCCGACCAAGCCCTTCGATGTCGCCGCCGCGCGCCCGATCATCGACGCCGCCGGGCTCGACGAGGACGTTCGCGACCAGGCCGCCGAGGTGTTGGTGAAGCTGGCCGAGGTGGCGAGCTCCGAGGACGCCAACCTGATCGAGGTCAACCCGCTGATCGTCACCAATGACCGCGAGGTCGTCGCACTCGACGCCAAGGTGACGATCGACGGCAACGCTCTCTTCCGCCACCAGGACCTGGCCGAGATAGCCGACACCGCTGAGGATCCGCAGGAGGCGATGGCCAAGGAGAAGGGCCTCACTTACGTCAAGCTCGACGGCAACGTCGGCATCCTCGCCAACGGCGCTGGGCTCTGCATGTCGACGCTGGACGTCGTCGCCCAGGCGGGCGGCGCCCCGGCCAACTTCCTTGACGCCGGTGGTGGCTCCAAGGCCGAGGCGATCGTCGACGCGCTGACCGTGATCACCTCCGACGACAAGGTCACGGCGATCCTCTTCAACATCTTCGGTGGCATCACGCGCTGCGACGAGATCGCCAAGGGCATCGTCACCGCCTCGCAGCAGCTGGAACTGAAGCTGCCGCTCGTCGTGCGTCTCGACGGCACCAACTCCGAGCAGGGGCTGAAGATCCTCGCCGAGGCCAACCTTCCCAATCTGAACCAGAAGACGACGATGCTCGACGCCGCCCGCCGCGTGGTCGAGCTCGCGGGAGGCAACGGCTGATGTCGATCATCGTCGGCAACGAGACCAAGCTGGTCGTCTCCGGCCTGACCGGCCGCGAGGGCTCCTTCCACGGCCTGCGCAACCGCGCCTACGGGACCGACCTCGTCGCCGGGGTCACGCCCGGCAAGGGCGGTCAGGACGTCGAGGGCGTGCCGGTCTTCGACACGATCGCCGAATCGGTCGAGCAGGCGGGCGCCAACACCTCGATGATCTTCGTGCCGGCGCGCTTCGCCGCGCCGGCGATCGACGAGGCGATCGAGTCCGGCGTCGAGACGGTGATCGCGATCACCGAGGGCATCCCTGTGCTCGACATGCTCGCCACCTACTGGAAGGCCAGGGAGGCCGGCGTGCGCTTGCTCGGCCCCAACTGCCCCGGCGCGCTCTCGCCTGGCAAGGCCAACGTCGGCATCATCCCGGCCCAGTTCTTCGAGCCGGGCCCGATCGGGGTCGTCTCCAAGTCGGGCACGCTGACCTACCAGATCGGCAACGAGCTGAAGCAGGCCGGCACCGGCAACTCCTCGATCGTCGGCATCGGCGGCGACCCGATCATCGGCTCGGACTTCATCGACATCCTCGGCCTCTACGAGCAGGACCCC